>Ga0335080_10000153_pt1 | contig 59196 bp, 51 predicted proteins | sample Lox_Sample_34_FD_206720 | JGI IMG/M metagenome (GOLD analysis project Ga0335080, IMG submission 206720) | Soil microbial communities from Loxahatchee National Wildlife Refuge, Florida, United States - Lox_Sample_3.4 | ecosystem: Environmental > Terrestrial > Soil > Wetlands | place: USA... | reverse complement strand
ATCCCATATTGCCAGTTCGGAGTCCTTGTTGCTCGGCGCGGGAAATCCCAACTAAATTACTGGAAAAACTGCTCCTTACAACAGATGAACGCTGCCGGTTACAAGTTGCTTCATCTTCCGCTGGATTTTCATGCGCCCCAGAGACAATCTGCCCCCTCGGGCCAATCCATCCAGCCAGGGACTTGCTTTCCTTGAACAGATTGTAACTCCACTCCGCCCGTTTCGACAGTGCATTTCGTTGTGCGTGCAAGCTCTCCAACAGACATGTACTTCCCGGGTAGTTCCAACCGAGGATCGCGCCCGCTCCGAGCGCGTGGACGTTCCCCGCCACGCTCCCTATAATGAAAAGATTCAATCATTTGGGAGACATTACTTAGGTGCCCTTGGATCTTAAGAAGACGATCAATCTGCCGAAAACGGCCTTCCCCATGAAGGCCAACCTGCCCCAGAACGAGCCCAAGACGCTGGAACACTGGGAGCAGACGAAGATTTACGAGCAAATCCGGCAGGCGCGAAAGGGTGCGCCACAGTACATCCTGCACGATGGTCCGCCCTATACCAGCGGCCCTATCCACATGGGCACGGCGCTGAATAAGTGCCTGAAGGATTTCATCGTCAAGTCGAAGACCATGGCCGGATTCGACGCGCCCTACGTTCCCGGCTGGGATTGCCACGGGCTGCCTATCGAGATTAAGGTCGACAAGGAGTTGGGCGGCAAGAAACTGCAGATGGCGCCTTCCGCGGTGCGCGCCGCGTGCCGCAAGTACGCCGAGAAGTATCTCGATCTGCAGCGCACCCAGTTCAAACGCATCGGCGTCTTCGGACGCTTCGACCATCCCTACGCCACCATGACTCCGCAGTATGAGTCAGTCGTGCTCTCGACGTTCTTTTCGTTCTACGAGAACGGATTCGTCTACAAAGGCCTGCGCGCCGTCTACTGGTGCATGCACGACGAGACCGCGCTCGCCGAGGCCGAAGTCGAATACGAGAACCACACCAGCACCACGGTGTTCGTTAAGTATGCGCTGATCGACGATCCTGCAAAAATTGATCCTGCGTTAGTGGGCAAGAAAGTCTCAACCATCATCTGGACGACGACTCCTTGGACGCTACCCGCTTCCATGGCAGTGGCATTTCATCCCGATGAAGAGTACGTCGCGATGGAATCGGGCGGCGAGGTCTATATCGTCGCCTCGAAGCTGCAGCATGAAGTCGCCGCCAAGTGCAACCTGGCCGATCCCAAGCCACTAGCGCACTTTCCCGGACGCAAGCTCGAGCGCCTGAACTTCCAGCATCCGTTCCTCGATCGCAAAGTGCTGGGCGTGCTCGCCGACTACGTCACCATGGACACCGGCACCGGCGTGGTGCACACCGCTCCATCGCACGGTGCCGAGGACTTCATGACCGGCATGAAGTACGGACTCGACGCGACCAGCAACGTCGACGAAAAAGGCATCCTGCGCAACGGCCTGCCCGAGTACAACGGCAAGCGCGTGTGGGAGGCCAATCAACCCATCGTTGAGCTGGTCCGCAGCCGCGGCGCTCTGCTGCACACCGAGAAGACCGAGCATTCCTATCCGCACTGCTGGCGCTGCCACAACCCCGTGATCTTCCGCGCCACCGAGCAGTGGTTCATCTCGATGGAAACTCCCATGCCCGGCGGCACGAGCAAGAACGACACGCTGCGCACGCGCACGCTTGAAGAGATCAAGAAAGTGAAATGGGATCCAGGCTGGGGCGAAGAGCGTCTCTCGAACATGATCGAGACGCGCCCTGACTGGTGCATCTCACGCCAGCGCGTCTGGGGCGTACCGATTGCCGTGTTTCTCTGTGAAAGCTGCGGCAAGCCGCTCAACGACAAAGCGATCAACAAGAAGGTCGTCGAGTTATTCGCAAAATCCGGCGCCGATGCGTGGTTCACCGACGCGCCCAGCGTGATTGTTCCTGCAGGCACGAAGTGTCCGCACTGCGGCTCGACGAAGTTCGAAAAAGAAACCGACATCTTCGACGTGTGGCTCGAATCGGGCGCCAGCTATCTGGCGCTCATCTCTGAAGAAAAGACGGACGACGAGCCCGGCTATCCCTGGCCGTCGGATCTCTATCTCGAAGGCGGCGACCAATATCGCGGATGGTTCCAGTCTTCCCTGCTCTGCGCCATGGGCACGCGGCAGACACCTCCGTACAAAGGCGTGGTCACGCCCGGATGGACGCTCGACGAAAAAGGCCAGGCCATGTCGAAGTCGCGCGGCAACGACGTTGACCCGGTTGATATCTCAAGCCGGCTCGGTGGAGAGGTCGTGCGCCTGTGGGTGGCATCGGTGGACTTCCGCGAGGACGTCGTCGGCTCGGAAGCCCTGATGCAGCGTGTCGGCGAGAACTACAAGAAGATCCGCAACACGTTCCGCTACATCCTGGGCAATCTCGAAAACTTCGATCCGGCCACCGACGCCGTACCGTACGATCAGATGGAAGCGCTCGATCGGTACATGCTGCGGCAGACCGCTGCTTTTGCCGCCGATGTGCGCAACGCCTACGACGATTTCGCATTCCACCGCATCTATCACCGGCTGAATCACTTCTGCATCGTCGACCTGAGCGCGTTCTACTTCGACGTGCTGAAAGACCGGCTCTACATCTTCGCGTCGAAGTCGAAAGCCCGACGCAGCGCACAGACCGCGATCTGGCGCATCGGCGAAGCGCTCGCGCGCCTGCTCGCGCCCATCATGACGTTCACCTGCGAGGAAGTCTGGCAGTACCTGCCGAAGTTGTCTGCGCGCGAAGAGAGCGTGCATCTGGCGCACTTCCCAAAGGCGGCAGACATTCTCGGAAGCACCACCGAACCCGACGCCAAGGCGGACGACGACTGGACCTCGCTACGTGCCGTCCGCGACGAAGTGCTCAAGGCTCTCGAGAGCGCCCGCAACGAGAAACTCATCGGTACCGGACTCGAAGCCCAAGTCGCGATTACCGCCGCGGACCCCGTGTATCCGCTGCTGCAGCGCCACGCCGATCAGCTTCGCTATCTGTTCATCGTGTCGCACGTAACGTTAGCGCAGGGATCGGGCAACGGCACCAGTGGCGTGAAGGTCGAAGTGAAGAAAGCCGACGGTGCCAAGTGCGATCGCTGCTGGAACTACTCGACGCACGTGGGCGAGGACAAGAACTATCCCACGATCTGCGAGCGCTGCAGCGCGGTGCTGAGAGAACTGGAAGGCGCATAAGCTGTACTTGGCGACCTTCGCGGTTTTTCTTGGCGACCTTAGCGGTTTGATCTTTGACGCAAGACCTTAGACCGCAAAAGTGCGCAAAGGTTCGCAAAGAGCGCAAAGAAAGCACATCCGAGGCTGAAGAAGAACACACCATAGATGACCAAGAACTCCGCGCGCTCCGTCTATTACCTCCTATCGCTGTTGATCGTGGTGCTCGACCGCTGGACGAAGCATCTGGTGGCCACGCGCATCGCCATCTACTCGCACATCCAGATCATCCCCGGACTCTTCCGCATTACGCACACCGAGAACGCCGGCGCTGCCTTCAGCCTGTTCGCCGACTCGTCGTTTCACTGGCGAACGGCCATGCTCATCGGCTTCTCGTTGATCGCGATGATCGTGGTGTCGTACTTGCTGTGGAAGCAGTCGCGAGCACTGACTCTTACCGGGACAGCCCTGTCGCTGATTCTCGGAGGCGCCATCGGGAACCTGTGGGACCGCGTCGCCAGCGGCCGCGTAGTGGATTTCCTCGACGTCTATCACAAGAGCTACCACTGGCCGGTCTTCAACATGGCCGACAGCGCCATCGTCGTAGGCGCCAGCCTGCTAGTGCTCGAGATTCTCTTCGTGCGTCCGAAGAACTCCGCAGTGTAGCCCCGGTCTGAATTATGTTAGCCCCGGGCGCCTCGCCCGGGGTTGCGCGCAAAGCGCGCAATGAACGCGGCGGAAATTCAGATGACGTTCGGGGTGACTCGGCAGCAATGAACGCGGCCCATGCCAATTGGAGCTTCTCGTTCCACACGAGCAGCCTGCACGGACGAGGCGTCCGCCCCTACACAAGCGCTAGCGCAAATCTACTTGCCCCGCGCCCACGTGGGCGTGCAGCCGATACTTCCCCGGTCCGTGCTGGTCGAAGGAGCGGAACAGGCCTCCCTTCGATACGTTGAATGCGCTAGCATCGATCTGGCCGCTGTTTACCGATGCATCGACATGCCGGTACTGTTCGGCCTTGCCCACGTCTACGTTGAGCTGACCGAAACTGACCTCGACATCTTTATCGCCGATGACTTCCCATACGTCGAGTTGTCCCGCCATCATGCGGAAGTACAACGCCGAAGTTTTGGGGATCTCTACCCGCGCCTGGAAGTTGTTATGTGGACATCCCGAAATCCTGAGGTCGGCATGGTCACCCGAGATCTCCAGACGGACGCGCACTCCCACTCGCTCGGGATGATAGGAAACGCGGATCACGGCATCGTCAGTGCCGATAACCTGCACGCCGCTCGGGCATAGGTCCATGCGCACGCGGCCTCCGGGGTTGAACTTGGCTTCGACCGGACTCTCTCCTCGCCGGTCAATCGAAGTGTCCTGCGCGACGGCAACCGCAGCGCCGAGGGCCAGCAATGCAAGCAGCATTCTCATGGGCACACCTCCAGTCTTGATAGGAGATACGCGTGGCTGATGGTATGAGTTCCGTCTACCTAGCTTCTTTTTGGAGTCATCCTGACCGGAGCCGTTCTTCCGGCGAAGGGAAGGATCTCGTGTGTGTCACTGCGTCCCCCTTTAGCTGGGCGAGATTCTTCGCTCCTCCTGAAGAAGGGCTGGCTCAGGATGACACCCGCAGCGGCTGAGGGAAAAGGAACCTCCGGCTCCGGCTGACGACGACCTGATCGCTCCGAGGAATGCCTCTGGCGGCGCTTTGCCGTCTATCTCAGGGCCGATCCAGAGCCGAATCAAGGGCTGGTAGGTTGCCCATCCGAGGGCCTGCATGGGCGCGTTAAATCGGTTTAATTATCGACTGTATCTGATTGATTATAGGCAAGTTATCAGCGCCAATATCCACAGTCAAGATGCCCGTAACCCGCCTATGATGAATGCGTTAGCGCCACTGCACCAGAAATGGTGCAATCGCCCAGGCACGCCCTATTGACTTTTGTCGCCCAAGGGTACCCGCCCCTGATTTCAAGACGATTTTTAATCCGTGGAAATCCGCGAAAATCCGCGGCCGACGAAGTTACGGCGCCCCGTACAACTGCCGGTACATGCTCGAATTCCGCATGATGGCCTGGACGTACTCGCGCGTCTCCGTGAACGGGATCGACTCGACGAACTCGGCGGAATCGCGATACTTGCCCTGGCCCATCCATTCGACGACGCGATCGGAGCCGGCGTTGTAGGCCGCCAGCGCTTCTTCGAACGATCCGCCAAACTGATCGACCATGCCGCGGAAGTAGCGCGTGCCGAGTTGCAGGTTCACCGGCGCGGTATAGAGCTGGCTGGGACTGTAGCGGCGCAGGGACAATTGCCGCGCGACGACTTTGCCGGTCTTCGGGAGCAGTTGCATCAGGCCCACCGCATTGGCGCGCGACACGGCGATGGGATTGAACTCCGACTCCTGCCGGATCAGCGACGCCACCAGATAGGGATCGAGCCCGTTCTGCACGGAGAATTTCTTCAGGTCGTCCCAGTACGGGCGTGGGAAGAGGGCTTCCCAGTATTCGCGCGGAAGCGTCGGCAGATCCACCGCGAAGTAGCTGGGGACGTTGTGCTTCATGGTCTCGATGGCGCGATCGTAGTGCCCGGTATCGGTGTAGAGCTGCGCGGTTTCCGCCGGAGCCCAACTCTTGTCCTGATCGTCGCTGACGGCTTTGTCGATTTCACGGACCGCCAAGTCGACGAGCCCGCCATTCCCCAGCAGTTTCGCCTTCTGATAGTGCAGGTCGTCGGGCGGAGGCTCGGCCAGCGTGATCTTTTCGCCGTGCTCGAGCGGGGGAATGCGGTCGAGCAATGGATATTGTCCCGGCGGATCGGCGACGGCCGGCAGCTTCTTCATCCGCTGGCGTCCGAGCTCGGCGTAGTAGTAGTTGCGATAGCGATCGGAGAGCTTCTGATAGAAGGCACGCGCCATCGCGGGATCGTTGTCTTCCTCGGCCAGCCGGGCGCGCCAGTACAGCGCGGCGTTGGCCTCGTTTCCTGCGGGATAAGCAGCGATCTGCTCCTCGAAGAGCTTCTTGGCTTCGTCATTGCGCCCCAGGCGCAGAGTCAGCCAAGCGGCCTTCCAGTGGGCGTAAGAAGCGCGGGATCCCTTCGGAAAACGCTGCTGCAGTTCTCCGAAAACGTCGCGCGCCTGGTCGAGCTCGTGATGGACGAGATGAAGATTGGCCGCTGACAGCAGTGCCGACTCGAGCCAGGGACTCGCCGGCGCTGTCTGCCGCAGTTGATCCACAAACTGATAGAAGAGTTCGTTCTGATCGGAGGCCCAGGCAACTTCTCCCAAAATGTAGAGACGCTGCGCGCTCTGCTCGGGCGTGGCTCCTGGCAGGGAGGAGAGTTCGGCCTTGGCTTCGCGGTTGCGTCCGCTGCGATGCAGAGCGTCGGCGAGCGAGAGTTCGAGCGCGGGACGATCCTCGGGCGAGGAATGGATCAGCAACTCGCGGTATTCCTCTGCGGCGTCGCTGAATCGGCGCGCCTTCATCAGCAGATCGGCGCGTGTCTTGCGCTGCGCTGAGGTCGCCTGCGCGATCGACAGCTTCTTCAGTTCCGCATATGCCTGGTCGGCGTCCGCGGAGGTCGGCATGTTGTAGTAAACGTTGGCCAGCGCGTCGAAGGCTTTCGCGTTCTGACCCAACAATGCGAACGCCTTCCCCAGTGCAAGTTCGATGTCAGAGCGCGCGGGCAAGCGATCTTTCTGCAGCAAGTCGGCGACTTCGGTGGCGCGGCCTTCGTTCAGCAAGGCATTGGCGTAGCTCACGTGCGCGTCGCGGATGAGCAGCGAATCGGGATAGTTCGTCTCGAAGTTCGCCAGCGCAGCCATGCCCTCGGCCTGACGTCCAGTTTGCAGATAGCAGGTACCGAGGTAGTACGCAATGTAGTCGCCGAGATCGCCCGCCATGGGCTTGGCACGGCTCAACGCCTCGATCGCCTTCGGACAATCCCTGTCGAGAAAGCGGGCGTATCCGGCAACCAGCCAGGCGAGAGCGCCGGCGTCTTCTTTCGAGTGCGCGCGCGCATAGGCTTCGACTCCCGCATACGCCTGAGGAGTGCGGTCGGAGACAAGTTGCTGCGCCATGGGACGCAAAGTTGAGGATGCAACGAATGCTTCGCGAATGCGGCGCACACGGGGAGAGAGTGGACGCTTCTTCCGCTTGGCCGCCGCAGGGTGTGCGGTCGCGGGCTTCCTGGCGGCAGACTTGGTCCCAGGCTTCTTGGTGGCGGGCTTCGCTCCGGATTGATCGGGCTCGGTCTTGGGCGGAGGCGTCTTGGGAGCGGTTGGAGCTTGCTTGTCGGGAGAATCGGCCGCAGCCGGATTGGTCGATTGTTGCGGGCTTGCGACGACATGAGGGAGCGCACCGCCCGGCAGTCCACACACGCCCGCCAGAGCGAGCACCCACCACCACTTGAGACCCATTCGAACCACTGTCAGCTTAGATGCGCGGAGACGCGAAAACCAGAACCTGTTGATGCCGGCCCTCAGCGGCTGAAACTGCCGAGTGCATGACTCACTGCGGCACGAGTGAACTCGTGCCCTTCCCGTTCGTGCTCAACTCCAGAGCTTGCTCCAGGGTTAATGCTTGAAGTTCGCGCCCATCACCGAAAGATCGTCCTCGGCGAGGCTGCGGACCACTTCTTTCTGGAAATAGTCGCCCGTAGCCGCAGCCGTGCTGCCATAGCGCTTCTGGAACGTGGCGCGGCTCTTCTCAATGTCTTCCTTCAGGCGGTCGTACAAATCCTTGTTGCGGCGGCCTTCGTTGACCTTGGCCTGGTTGTACAGCTTGATCTCATCCACCAGCAGGCGGGCGAAGCGCTGCGCCTTGCGGTGAGTGTCGGCGTCCTCGGCCGACAGTCCAGCAAAAGGATCGGTTGCGGGGGCGGCTGCAGCGCTGGCGGCAGCGGCGGCGGTCGCCACTTCGACCACTTCGGCGGCGGCAGGCTCAGGTTCGGGCGCCTGGGCCACATGCTTGGGAGCGTGCGACGCAAAGGGATCGGAAAACGAGCTGATGGTCTGTACCGGAGCCGGCGCCGGAGGCGGCGGTTCCATGGCGGGCATGGGCGGCACAGGCTCGGCCATTTCCCTCTGTTGTGCCTGCTTGCGCAGCGAAGCCACTTCCAGCCACGCGCTGGTAGCCATGACGAGAACTTCCAGAGATCCCGCGTCGAGTTGATTTTCGGTGCCGCCGTCAGCATAGAGCAGCGCGGCGACTTTGTCTTTCAGGACGAGCGGCAGGATCAGAATCTGTTCGTTCGCCGGTCCGCCGAACTGCGAGACGAACCGCGGGTCCATCTCCGCGATATTTGCCGGCACGGCGATGCGATTGTGATAGGCATGCTGGGCTGGCCCGGCCGACATGTCGAGCGCGAAATCCTTGATTCCCTCGTCCTCGCTGAAGCCGCGAGCCTGCCACCCGTTGGCGGCTCCTCCCCGCACGACAAACAGTGCGACGCGCGAGGCGTACGAGTTGCCCGCATCCAGCAGGGCCCGCAAGATTTCTTTCTGCGTAGATCCGGCATGGATGCCGGAAATGGCCTGCACCAGATTTCCGGAAATCGGAGCCGCTGCGGGCTCAGCGGATGCAGCGGGTGCGGGCAATTCGGCGAGCACTCTCTGCACCAACTCCGCTTGCAGCTTGGGAAGCTGCTGTTCGAGAACCTGCGCCACCGCACGCTCAACGATTTCCTGGAGTTCTTTTGCCATTTCTCAGAAGACCATTCCCATTTTCGCGTCAGCCCATGTCCGATGGGACACTGCTCTAACCGCAAATTATAGGGGTACTTTTTCGCTTACAGCAGGGTACCGAAGTACCCTGTTCGGCCGGGTACGGCGCGGCGTCGAATCCCGATTCTATAGCAACCCCCTGAGGACAAACGGAGATTAGAGCGGAAGGATTGCCCAACTTGACACCCCGAAGCCAAAATGCGCGATTGCCGAGCACGGCGGCGGCGGATTGCGTCGCGCTAATTCGGAATGACGAACGAGCCAGGAATGCTTTCGTCCAGGGTCGCAAGAATCGCGCCGTTGGCCTGAGCCAGTTGGCTGAGATGCCCGTCCGTAATCTGCCTTGGCATGCGGACCCAAGAGGGCAGATGGGAGACGTCATGAGCGTCGGGAATGAATGCCAGCGGAGGACGCGCCCGCTTGAGTCGCATGAGAAGCGTTCGCGCCTGTGCAACGGTGAATCCATATGCTGCGGCTTGAGAGAGGACGCGCACGAAACCCAGTTCTGTGATCGAGCAACTGGCAAGTTGCGTTGAACGGGACGATTGAATCCAGGCCGCCACCCGGCTGTGAAACTCATGGTTCAGAAAGCCTAGAGCCACCAAAGCGTTTACATCGAGCAGGTACATCATGGGAAACTCGCCAGGATTTCTTCAACTTCCTTCGAACTTAACGCGGGAGCGTTCGGGCCTGCGCTCAGAACAGGCAATCCCGTAACCGGATCGGTCGCCAGTCTGACCCGCTGCCGCCGTTTACGCTGGGGCGTAAGCACGATGCGGCCCTCTTCGATGCTGGCTTCCAGTGGATCGCCCGGCTGAAGATTCAGCCGGCGGCGGAGTGGTCCAGGAAGAACGACTTGCCCTTTGGTGGAGACTCGGGTTTGCATGGTAAGACAATCTTACCGCTAAAGGCCCAGCGCCGGCAACCGAGAGGGCCGATGCGGCATGAACTGCATTTGCCGTCGAGGCATTGTGAGTGTGATCGAGATTTTCTGCTAATGAATCGGATTGGTACGGGTGATGATGCGGCACGGACCACCAGTCAGGAATGCGTGGCTTTGGCGCGATCGACGATTCTGTAGAAAGTTCTATAGCCACCGCTCACGAATATGCAGGCAATGCCGAATCTCATCCAAACATCCGCGCCAGTTATCTTCCACACCACGCCGCAACAGAGGCCAAGAACCAAGGAAAAAGTTATCTGCGGGGTCGTATGCCTCTTCCGTGGTCTTTGCGAATAAGCCCAAAAAGTAAAATAGACTACGGTTAGCAGACCTACCAGAAGAACCACCACTTTCGCAGGGTCAGGCGTGTATGTGACAAACGCATATGAAACAGCGATCCAGAGCAGCAGGTACAGGTACGCAGTCCAATTGTGGCTGGAATTGTCCTGAGAGGCGGTCGGTGCAGCTTGCTGTGCGAGACAGCACTCACGGCACAGTCCTTCGCGACTCGATATATCGGTACCGCAAGATGAGCATCTGCTCATAGAGAACAAGCGAACGTCTTGATAGCCTCGTTTTTGCCGGGGGGGCAGAAACGAAATCGTATCTTTATATTGGACACCGCTCGAACTCGTCGCGCATGATTACGCCCGTAACGGCTGTGATCAGGCGATTGCAGTCATTGACCTTGCTAATTGCTCATTGCAAGGAATGCCGTCGCGCCGATCTGTTCGGAATCCATCGATCGAACCTCCTCTAGGAATGAATCGATGCCCGCAGCTTCAACGGGAAACAACAGAGCAACTGACTCGGGTTCTCCTAGCCCTGCGCAGGCATCTCCCCTAAGCTTGACCTCGACCACCCCATGGCCTACTGAATCCTTGCAATAACAGCGCAGACGCACACCGCCATCGGCGTGTTTTGGATTGAACGTTCCCAGTTCCAACTCTCGGACATCACTTGGGGCAGTCGGAAAGCCTTTGAGGGCGTCTACCAGTTTGGGCAAGTCATCGTGACCCACGTAAATCTCCGTCACCCCTGAAAACCGTCCGTTGGAACACGTGAGCTGAAATTCGACGATGTCCTGATCGAACCAGACAATTTCGAGCTTGATGCCGAACCGAGGATCACCAGACAGTGACATATCGCACCTAGAAAGTCGTTCCCTGTGAAGCCCGCAGAAATTCTAGCAATCTTGATTGACGAAAGCAGGCGTTCACCGCTCAAAGGCCAGCGCCCAGCCGCTTTTTGGGTGAGATGATTCGCAAGCAATCGCAGGATTCCAAGACCTGTCACGGACCGGCCCTTCTGCATGGGCCGTGTCCCGATTCGCCAGAAATGCGGCCACCGGATAGAATAGGGGTTACTGTTGGCGGGAAATTCCCAGGAAAATCCTGCATCGTCTGAGACATGGGAGCCATCCAAAACAAAATAGCAGCACCTGTCAGCGACGAACTGGCGCTGGTACAGGCGGCCAAGCGGGGCGACGATTCAGCCTTTGAAGAGCTGGTGCGGCGCTATGACCGCAACGTGTTCCGGATCGCGCAGCACATCACGCAGAACCGCGAGGATGCGGAAGATGTGGTGCAGGAAGCGTTCCTGAAGGCGTATGGCAACCTGGCGCAGTTTCAGGAGCAGTCGAAGTTTTATACGTGGCTGGTCCGGATTGCGGTCAACGAAGCGCTGATGAAGTTGCGCCGGCGGAAGCCGGAGCGCACCGTTTCGCTGGACGAGGACATCAAAACGGAAGACGACTCCCTGCCCCGCGAGATCGCGGACTGGAGCCCGAATCCGGAACAGCAGTACACGCAAGCGGAATTGCGCGAGATTTTGAGCAAGACGATCCAGGGGCTTCCCCCAGGCTTCCGGACCGTGTTTGTGCTGAGAGACGTGGAAGGTCTCTCGACGGAAGAAACTGCAGCTGCGCTCGAGTTGAGCATTCCTGCGGTAAAGTCCCGGCTGTTGCGGGCGCGTCTGCAACTGCGCGAGAGGTTGTCGCGCTACTTCCAGCGGCGCGAGCCAGGTAACGGCAAGAGCGGTGGTTCGAGAGGTGAAGATGTCAAAAACCCTGATGTGGCGAGCGGAGATGGTGCCCAGTGAAATGCTCTGAATTCCTGAGTGAGCTGACCAGCTATCTGGACGGCGTACTCGACGCGAGAACGAAAGCCGAGTTGGAAAATCATCTTTCGTGGTGCCACAACTGCTACGTGGTTTGCGACACAACCAAGAAGACCATCGAGATCTACCGCGACTCGCAGCTCTACGAATTGCCGGAAGACCTTCGCAGCCGGCTTCGCTCGGCCATCATGACTAAATGCCAGCAACAGCGAAAGCGCGGCCCGCAGAGCGTTTAGTAGAGCATTTCAGATTTTTTTGATTGTAGATTGCAGATTTGCCTCGGTGGTTGCGGTCTGCTCAATTGAGAATCTGAGATCTTCAATCTGAAATCTGCAATTCCTGCGTGACTGCGGTCACGGCCCACTCGCTTCCCCTCTAGATAGCATCGCCTCATGGCTCATAGTGTTTGTCCGTGGTGGATCGGCTACTTGCTGGCGAGTCCTGTGCGCAAATGGATTGGACAGGATCCGGAGAAGATTCTTGCGCCCTATGTCCGCGAAGGCATGACGGTGCTTGAGCCGGGGCCGGGCATGGGATTCTTTACGATCGCGCTGGCTCGGCTGGTGGGCGCGTCCGGGCGCGTGATCGCCGTGGATCTGCAGCCCAAGATGATCGCGGGGCTGAAGCGGCGCGCGGCGAAGGCCGGATTGATCGATCGCATCGATGCCCGCGTGACTTCCGCCGAGACCATGGGGATCGGCGATCTCGACGGCAAGGTGGACTTCACTTTAGCCTTCGCCATGGTGCATGAGTTTCCGGACGCGGCGCACTTTTTCGGCGAGGTTGCGCGGGCCTCGAAACAGAATGCGCGGCTGTTGCTGGCGGAGCCCAAGGGTCATGTGGACGAGCAGAAATTCGCCGCGGAGTTGGCCGCGGCGGCCTCGTTCGGCTTTGAGGTCGGCGAACGGCCGGCGATTCATCGCAGCGTGAGCGCCCTGCTGGTGAAGAAATAGCGCGGGATTTCCTCAGGTTTTCCCTCTCTGTTCGCCTCGGGGCAGCCGTGCGGTTCACCGCTGCCAGAGACATAAGCGCTTGTCCTGCAGTGATTTAAGACGTTCCCACTTTGGTACACCCCGTCCAGCAAATTCCTAAACCCTTTTTAGCAATCGGTGAATCTAAGTAAATGAATGAGTGATGAAGTTTTTTGTAACGTTCGTGAAGGGGGGCGTCACTCTATATCAAGAGACTAGAAGAGCAGAACTGCACGTTCTCAGGTATGGAAGGTGGGGATATGATTGAAAAATTAGTGGACGCTTTCTTTGGCTGCAGGCACTCGCGCTACAGCTTTCCCGTAACCGTTCGCCGCGCCGCGCACCGCCCCCGGGCCGCCGCTTTGACCGGAACTTATGTCGCATGTCTGGATTGCGGCAAGGAGTTCCCGTACGACTGGCACGAGATGAAGGTCATCACTTCACCGGAGCGCCACCAGGAACAACTGGCAGAACTCGCAAAAGACGCCGCCTAAAGCGCGAGAGCGAGGCAAGAGCTTAAACCACGAAGAACCCGCACGCCGGCACACGAAGGAAGAACTTGTCCTCGTGGTGCGGCGTGGGCTTCGTGGTTTTTGAATTTGTGCGCCGATTCCCGACTCAGCTGTGCCGATCAGCAATCCGCCGCCGTTACGTGCGTAACGGTGCGATGCCGCGTTCTGCGGTGTCCAATTCTGGTATGCGTTCCTGCTTGATGATCGTCGCCCTGCTGGCGCTGTCCGCATCGGAGTGTGCATGAAACGTAGCCCATCAAGAAGAACAGTGAGACTTGCGATAGTTGCAGTCTGCGCTATCGCGCTGAGCTGCAACCGCAGCGTACCCAAGGAAGTTCCGAAGACGGATGCACCGCCCTTCGCGGTCTCGATAGTTCCGGCACGCAGTGACGCGACCGCGCGTGGAATATCGATGGCGGCTGACACCCTTGATACGTTCTACGTAGTTCTCACAAACGTGTCCCCGCAGCCTCAAGCGGCGTTCGAGACGTGGAACAGTTGGGGATACTATGCCGTTTCGTTTGAATTGCGAACGCCTGACGGACGCGTCGCAATAATCAAAAAGACACTAACGGTATTCACGAAAAACAACCCGTCAACGTTCGTGATTCCAGTCGGTGAGCAAATGGTCTATCCCATCAAACTTGATGACGAGTGGGCCGCCAGTGCGCCCTTGCCCATCGCTGACGAGCAACCAATCGATATCACTCTGAAGGCTGTTTATGAGCTAAAGGCGACGACGGAATCGAAGCAGCAGAATGTTTGGACGGGACGAGTCGAATCGCCGGAGTATCACTTCAAGTTCCGGCACTGGGTCAAACACTCGTAGGCTCCCGCCGTATCAGAAACAGAAAAGCGCCGCGCGAGGCGCCTCGTCCGGGGTTCCGCGAAGCGTAATGACGGGGCCGTGCCCTTCGCCGCAGTCTGATGACTTCGGCAGCCTGCACGCGGCCCTTCGCTTCGCTCAGGCCCACGGGGCGGACGAGGCGTCCGCCCCTACACAATCCGGTTGAAGTCCACGCACAAATGAAGCCCCGCACGAATGCGGGGCTTTTTCTGCTGATGCTTGACTCTAGTGGCTGGGATACTCTGCCGGGATCGGCACCGGGATACGCTTGTCGATCGGCACGAATTCCCTTTCCGCCGATCCAAGATAAACCTGGCGCGGACGGGCAATCTTCTGCTCGGGGTCCTTCATCAGTTCTTCCCACTGGGCCAGCCAGCCTGCCGTCCGCGGAATGGCGAACAGCACGGTGAACATCTCCGGCCGGAAGCCCATGGCCTGATACATGATCCCGGAGTAGAAGTCGACGTTGGGATACAGTTTGCGCTTCACGAAGTAGTCGTCTTCGAGGGCGATGCGCTCGAGTTCGAGAGCGATGTCGAGTTTGGGATTGCGCCCCGTAACCTCGAACACCTGCTCGGCGCTCCAGCGGATGATTTTGGCCCTCGGATCGTAATTCTTGTAGATGCGGTGTCCGAAGCCCATCAGCTTGATGTGACCTTCCTTCACGCGTTTGATGTAGGCGGGGACGTTGTCCTTGGTGCCGATTTCGTCGAGCATGCGCAGGACTTCTTCGTTGGCACCGCCATGCAGCGGGCCTGCGAGGGCCGAGGCTGCGGAGGCAACGGAGAGATATGGGTCGCTCTCGGAGCTGCCGACCTGGCGCATGGTGCTGGTCGAGCAGTTCTGCTCGTGATCGGCGTGCAGGATGAAGAGAATGTCGAGGGCGCGGGCGATCGCGGGATGCGCCACATATTTCGGCTCGACCATCTTCCACAGCATGTTCATGAAGTTCTCGGCGTAGCTCATGTCGTTGTCGGGATAGACGTAGGGGAATCCTACGTTGTGGCGGTACGACATGGCGGCGATCGAAGGCACCTTGCCGATCAAGCGGATGATCTGGTGCAGGCGGTTCGCGGGATCGTGCACTTTCTTGGCGTCGGGATAGACGCTCGAAAGCGCGGCGATGGTGCTGACGAACATCGCCATCGGGTGTGCCGAGTAACGGAAACCTTCCATGAATTTCTTGGTGGTCTCGTGCAGCATGGTGTGGTGGGTGATGTCCCAGACCCACTTGTTCAGCTCTTTCTCGGTGGGCAGTTCACCGTTGAGCAACAGGTACGCGACTTCGAGGAAGGTGCAGCGTTCGGCGAGAACCTCGATGGGATATCCGCGATAACGCAGGATTCCTTTGTCGCCGTCGATGTAGGTGATGTGACTCTTGCAGGAGGCCGTGTTCATGTAGGCCGGATCGTAGGTCATGAGACCGAAGTCTTCCGGGCCCGTTTTCATCTGGCGCAGATCCATGGCGCGGACCGTGCCGTTCTCGATGGGAACTGTGTAGGTTTTGCCGGTGCGATTGTCGGTGATGGTGAGAGTATTCTCTGGCATGACGGTCTCCGCCTTTACACGAACGCGCTGGCTATAAGCATAGCCGAGCCTATGTGGGTTCCTCAAATCGATCTGTGATTTCAATCACAGCTTCCTGTGATGAAGTGATTTTGAGGGGCTCCCGAACGGGCCTGCGCAGGCGGCCATTTGAGCGTCCTTTTCTGGCAGGCGATCGATGACCTTGGTTATCGAATTTGCAGAAACTTTCAGGATCGGCAGCGCCTTCGGAGCTACAGTTGACGATAGTAGTAACACCCCACGTCTCAGACAGATGTACGGAAGTGAGAAAAGGGATGGCTGATCACCAAGGACTTCTCGAAGAATTTCAGGAATTTGCCAAGACGGCCCCCAACGGCAAGGCGCTGATGGAGCACATGGTCCATCGCATGCACGAGGAAATTGCGCGCTACAACTGGGTGGGCTTTTATCTGGTGGACCCGAGCGATCCTAATATCCTGCTGGTGGGACCCTACGTGGGAAGTTTCGCGCCGAACACGCGAATTCCGCTGGATACAGGTCTTTGCGGGGCGGCGGCGCGCAGCGGCGAGACCGTCATTGTGGACGATGTCACGCTGGATCCGCGCTATCTGCCGGGGTCGTCGATGGTGATCAGCGAAATCGTCGTTCCTATCTCGGTGAATCTGAAATTCGCGGCCGAACTCGATGTGGAGAGCTATTTTCCGGGCACGTTCAACAAGGCTGAGCGAGAGTTTGTGGAGTCCTGCGCACGGCTGGTGGGACGGAGTCTCGCCAAGAGCGTTGTGGGGAAGGCGGCTGGGAAGTAGTCGAAGGCGTTCATGCTCGCTTCGCGAGCAGGGCGGACGAGGCGTCCGCCCCTACACGATCCTCTATTCGAACTCCAGCATTACGATTTCAGGGTTGGAACCCAGACGCACGGGTGGTCCCCATGTGCCTGCGCCGCTCGATGTGAAGACCTGCATCTTGCCGATCCGGCTCAAACCATAGACAAATTCTCGATAGATGCGGCGGGCCATCCAGCTCCAGGGGATGAACTGGCCAAGATGAGTGTGCCCGGAGAGCTGCAGCGAGAATCCCTTCGCCTCTGCCACGGCCGGATGATCGGGCGCATGGGTCAGGAGAATGCTGGCGCGGTCCCGATCGAGCGGCAGTTTCTGCAGCACGGAAGAGAGATCGTCCGTGGACGTGGCGCTGTTGTAGGGCACGCCGACGATCTGCAGTCCGTCGACGTTGACGCGTTCGTTTCTCAGCACGCGAACGCCGGTTGCGGCGATGGCGTTGAGAAATTTGCTGTCGTCGCCGAACTGCTCGTGATTGCCGGCGACAAAGAAGACGCCGTGCGGCGCGCTCAACTGCTCGAGCGGCTTGGTGGCCGCGATCGCATCGATGGCGGTGCCGTCGAACAGGTCTCCGGCGATGAAGATGAGGTCGGGCTGTTCGTTCGTGATCGCGGAGACGAGACGAGTCAGAAAGCTGTGGCTCCGCACGTGGCCCAGGTGCACGTCGGTGAGCAGCGCAGCTTTCCGCCCGCGCCAGGCGTCAGGCAGGTTCTCCAAGCGGACGCGGGCGCGGGTGATGCGCGTCCAACTGGCGTTCCAGATGCCCAGGAGTCCGAGGGCAATTCCGGCGGCGAAGAGAATCTCCACCAGCAGGTGGAAGTTGATCGCGACACCAATGGCTGCAGTTACTCCCAGAACTGCCCATGACGCGAGCATGGCCACAAACAAGAAACTGAGGAAGCCCATCCAGACGGCCGCGGCGCGGTAGAACACACGGACGGGGGCATTGGTGTGGGAGAAGGCCAGCAACGATGCGGCAACGAAGCTGACTGACAGCACTCCTAAGATCGCCTGAAGTGCGTGAGGGTGCGTTGGAATGTGGCGGAACGTCCAAGTCTGGTAGAGAAAGTAGTGCGTGAGAAGCAGGACGGACTGAACGACTGCGATAAAAGTGAAGATGGCTCGTCGATGTCGCATTGCCAGATTAGATTCGCGAGGAAGGCCGGGGATTCTTGAAACGTGGCGCCGGCTCTCGCCGCGCGGGTCACGAATGCTGGCGCATTCGGCGTTCATTAGAAGCGGAAGGCGATGCCGGTCGAGGGTCCGCCGGTCAGCAACGGGCCGACCCGCGCTCCGGCAATGGCAATCTGGAGTTCGAAGACGCGCCACACCAGCCGGTGAGTGAGGCGAATGTCCATGCCCGCGCCGCCCGAGACGATTCCTTTGGTCGCGACGAAGTTCGTGTTGCCGGAGTTGACGGTCCAGCGATAGGCCCCGGCCAGACCTTCGGCAAAGAAAGTGGTGCGGAGCCGCTCCTGGGAATAGACGCGAACACCGGCCATGAGCGGCGCCAGCGTGGTCGATCCGGTGTGGTCGGAGTATTTGTGCCAGCCGACGTCCGCCAGGAGTCCGACGTTTTCGTGACGGCAGACGAAGCCGACTCTTGCGCCGGAAGCGAGTCCACTGGGCGTGAATGGCAGGGGCTGATTCGGCTGCGGATTGGTGATGACCACCGTCCCGCTGGCGTCGACGGTCTTCATGCCGGATGCGAGGGCATACACTTCGAACTTCGGAGGTGTGGGACCGGTCCATTCGTCGTCGATGGACTGGGCGTTGGAAGGCAAAGGCAGCCACGCCAGAATCGCAATCGCAACCATGCACATTCGCATGCATGAGGTGTATCGCGACGGCGGATAGAAATCAGAGGGACTGGTGACACTTTCGGAAGCGCCACAGCAGCCGCTTGAGGCGCGAGTGAGCTGTAAGCCGGATTTGGCTCACAGCTCAGCGGCCGTGACTTGTCGCTAGCCCTGTTCCTTGAGCTTGAGCTTGGATTTATTGTCTTCCATGAACTGCTTGATGTCGGCGGCGGCGCCGAGCAGGCGGTTCCACTGCTCATAGTAGAGGGTGACGGGGAATCGGCCGAGTCCGTATACGCTGACTCCGCCTTTTTCGCCGACCTTGAAAATCAGGTCGCCGGAGCGCTTCTTGGTTTCGACTTCCTTCTCCAGTTGAGCCAGTTTGGCTTTCAGTTCTTCGTAGCTCGGTTCTGCCATAGGTTCCTCGCTTTCAGGGATAAGTGCAGGGACATCGGCGCAAACCAGAAACATCCCAATGTCTATAGTAACTTGTTGGAAGTTGCCGGGTCGCAGGTAACCGTTATAAGCTCTAAGCAATCTAATACCGAAGTGGGAAATCCTATGCGTCTTTGGGTGCGCTGGTCGGCTTGGCTGTGCCTGTCCCTCGTTTTGTGGACGGTGGCGGCAGAGTCTACCCACAATCACCCGAACCAGACGGAATCCGCTTCGTGCGTGCTTTGCGTAGCGGCGCACAACGCCAGCCTGGCCACCGATTCGGCCAGCGCCGTCCCGGCGATAATTACCGTTGGCGTATGGCAGGAGGAAGCAGTCGCGGCACCCACGCGGCTTGATTCTTCCGATCTTGGCATCCGCGGTCCTCCCGCCCTGTAGCGAATTTCCGAAGAGCATCGCCCGGTCGAAACCGGCGAGTGGTCCTTTTCGGAGGATTCCTGGATGCAGGCCGTTTGCGGCAGCCCATCGCCTCGATCCTTCCTGATCCTGCTGAAACTCCGGACAACCTACATCAACAATGGCGTGCAATCGGAGGACAATCAAATGAAGAAAGCCATGCATGTAGGCATTTTGACGGCATCGTTATGTATTCCACTTTGGGGGCAGCAGGCCAATGCGCCGGACCTGGCGGCGCAGAATGCGGCTCTGGAGGAGAAGGTTCGCGATTTGGAGGATCGGCTGATCGCGCTTGAGGGCAAGGTTCGCATGCTGCAGAGTGCGCAGGCGGCTCCGGCGCCCGCGGCACAGCCTGGAGCTGGGGCTCCGGCAGTCGCGGAAGGGGCTCCTGCTGCAGCTCAGCCGGAAGCTGCAATCGCGCCCGCAGCCCCAGTGCAATCGCAGGTGGTAAGTTCTGCGGGGCCGCTTGGCGGTGCGGGCGGAGCGTCGGCGGCGAAAGCGCTGAATCCGGATATCAGCGTGATCGGCGACTTCATCGGCGCGGCGGGAAACAGCAATGCCCCGCCCCTCGCGACGTTGCAGCCCTTCCCTTCACTGCAGATGCATGAGTCCGAAATTGGATTGCAGGCGATCATCGATCCGTATGCCCGCGGGGATTTCTTCGTGTCGTTCGGCGAGGAAGGCGTCAATGTGGAGGAGGGGTACATCACGTTTACCGCGCTGCCTGGAGGATTCGTAGCCAAGGTCGGCAAGATGCGGTCGGCGTTCGGCAAGGTCAACACGATGCACAATCACGTGCTGCCCTGGGTGGACCGTCCGCTGGTCAGCACGAACCTGGTTGGGGGCGAGGACGGCATTGACGACGCCGGCTTCTCTCTGGAGCGAATTCTGCCGGCGCCTAAGGGAATATTCCTCGAAGCCACTGGACAGGTGTTTCGCGGAGATTCCGCGGACGTGTTCCGCGAGGAGTCGCGAAGCGACGTCAGCACCGTGGCGCACCTGCGAGGATATCGAGACTTAAACGAGTCGACGAATCTGGACTTGGGAGTCTCCTATGCTCGGGGCCACAACGATGCGACGCTGCTCGATGGAGCGTTCGGCGATTTCGTCACGCAACTGTACGGCGTGGACACGACGGTGCGTTGGAAGCCGCTGCGGCGGTCGATCTACCATTCGTTCGTCGGGCGTGGCGAATTTATCTGGAGCCAGCGGAAGCAGCTGCCCACCGAGCAGCGCTCGTTCGGCTTCTACACTTCCGCGGACTATCAACTGGGACGGCGTTGGTTCGCGGGCGGGCGCTTCGACTATTCGGATCGCAGCCGTTTCGATAATCTTACGGACAAGGGCGCGGCGGCGACGCTGACCTACTGGCCGAGCGAATTCAGCCAGATTCGCGGGGAGTACCGCTTCACGCATTACGCGGAGAACCGCGACAGTCACGAATTCCTGATGCAGTTGATCTTTTCGCTGGGCGCTCACGGGGCGCATCCGTTCTAGGAGACTGCAATGAATAAATTGAACCGGACTTTGCTGAGCCTGACCGCGGCCTGCCTGCTGTTGATTCCCAACCTGGCAGCGGCGAAGAAACTTAACGTCGTGACGGCGACGACTGACATGGCGGCGCTCGCGCAGGAAGTGGGCGGCGACCGCGTTAACATTGAAGCGATCGCCAAGGGATATCAGGATCCGCACTTTGTGGAGGCCAAGCCGAGCTTTCTGTTGAAGCTGCGCCAGGCGGATCTGCTGATCGTCGTCGGATTGCAGCTCGAGATCGGGTGGCTGCCTCCGCTCATCAACCAGTGCGGCAATCCGCGGGTGCAGGTGGGCGCGGCGGGGTATCTGGACGCCTCGCAGTTCGCCGAGATCCTGGAGATTCCGCAGGGGACGATCACGCGCGCGATGGGCGACGTGCATCCGCTGGGAAATCCGCACTACTGGCTCGATCCGGATAACGGGCGGCGCGTGGCCAAAGGGATTGCCGGGAAGCTCGCGGAGCTCGACCCGCCCGATGCTGCCTATTTCCAGGAACGCTTCCAGGATTTCGACAAGCGCCTGACGGCTGCAGAGCACAACTGGGACGCTCAGATGGCGCAGTATCGCGGGCGGAAGGTCGTGACCTATCACAATTCGTTCACGAATTTCGCCAAGCACTTTCATCTGGATGTGATCGGATACGTCGAGCCGCGGCCGGGGATTCCTCCGACGCCGAGCCACACGCTGGATCTGATCGGACTGATGAAGCGCGAGAACTGCAGACTGGTGCTGGTCGAGCCCTACTTCGATCTGAAGACGCCGAATAGCATTGGGTCAGCGACAGGGGCGAAGGTGCAGGTGTATTTGCCTTCGGTGGGCGGAGAGAAACAGGTGACAAACTATTTCGAGCTCTTCGATTACGATATCGACTTGATCAAGAAGGCATTCCAGTAGAGAAAAGGACGCTATGGCTCTCGAGATTCTGCCGTTCTTGTTGTGGCCGTTCATGGCCAGCCTGATCCTGACGGGGATCCACGCCTATTTGGGCGTGCATGTGGTGGAGCGCGGAGTGATTTTTGTCGATCTGGCGCTGGCGCAGATTGCCGCTCTGGGCGCGACCGTCGCGATTCTCATCGGGATGGACCCGCATGGGATCGGGGCGTACTGGCTCAGCCTGGGGTTCACATTCATCGGGGCGGCGGTATTCGCGTTCGCCCGCACGCGCCGCGGACACATCCCACAGGAGGCGTTTATCGGCATCGCCTATGCGGTGGCTTCGGCGTCAGCCATTCTGGCGATGAGCAAGGCTACGGGCGAAACCGAGCACCTGAAAGACATGCTGGTCGGCAACATCCTGGCCGTGTCGCGGCATGACGTCGTGAAGACCGCGCTGCTCTACGGGGCGATCGGCGTGTTCCATTACATTTTCCGGCGCAGATTCCTGATGATCTCGACCGATCCGGCAAAGGCCGAGGCTTCGGGGATCAGCATCCGCTTCTGGGATTTTCTCTTCTATGCGTCGTTTGGATTCGTGGTTACTTCGTCGGTAGCGATCGCGGGCGTGCTGCTGGTGTTCTGCTATCTGATCGTGCCTTCGGTGGGAGCGATGTTGTTCGCCGATCGCGTTGGCCGGCGCTTGGCCATTGGCTGGACGATGGGGACGCTGGTCTCGGCGCTGGGAGTCTACTTCTCGGTGCTGCTGGATCTGCCCACGGGGGCGACGATTGTGTGCACGTTCGGCGCGGTGTTGGTGGCGATGTTCATCATTCACCTACTGTTCTTCCATGGACGCGACGCACGCGCCCTGGCGGGAGCCGCTTCCGCAGAGAAGGAGACTGTACTCCGCCACGGGCACTAGGCTGGTACCGAATCTATGACGCCATGCTCCGCCCAGCGCCGAAGGAGTCTCTTGCCTGCCATTCACGCGGCGGCTTGCTTCCTGCTCTTCCTGATGATTTGTGCGACGGGGACTCAGCTTGCCTATGCGCAAACGGAGCAGAATCCACCGCAGAAAGCCGAACAGCCGAGCGCTTCACTGCCGGACGGGCCGAAACCGCAGACGGGAAAGTCCGACGAAGAGAAGGCTATGGAGCGCAAGGAGCAATCACAGCGCGTGCTGGGCGTGCTGCCGCAGTTCGGAGTCACGAATCGACAGGATGCGCCTCCGCTCACGCCGCGTGAGAAGTTCCACTTGTTCCGAAAATCGGCGTTTGATGCAGTGACGATTGGGCTGGTGGGAATGCAGGCCGGGTTGAGCCAGGCAGAGGACGAGTTCCCAGCCTACGGGCAAGGCGCGCAGGGATACGGAAAGCGCTTCGGGGCGTCCTTAGCAGACTCGGTGTCGTCCAACTTCTGGAGCAATTTTTTCTATCCCAGCCTGTTTCGAGAAGACCCGCGGTATTTCCGGCTAGGCGAGGGCGGGTTTGGACACCGGTTTGTCTACGGCGTGAAGCAGGAGTTCGTCTGCCACACCGACAAGGGTGGACGATCGTTCAATTTTTCCAACGTGCTGGGAGCGTTCACCAGCGGAGCGCTGTCGAATTTGTACTATCCCGGCAAGACGCTGGTGCGGACCATCCCGGCCACGGCGACGACTCCCGCGATACCGGTGTATGAGAACGATCGCGGCGCCACTCTTACCATCAGCCGAGCCTCAATCGCGTTGGGATACGGGACCCTGGGCGGGCTGTTCGACGAGTTCTGGCCTGACATCCACCACAAGCTGTTTCACAAGCACAAATAGAGTGGGGAGAAGGCGAATCCGTAAGCGGTTTTCAGTTCGATCGTCTTCGTGCCGCTAAACGACCCGTCTCGATTCGAGCGAACGGTTTGTGACCAGTTCGGGATGCAGGCGGCGGAAGGTCTCCGTCACGTGGCAATTCCAGCAGACCGGCTGATGCGTGGCGAACACCTGCTGCAGATTCTCGGGTCGTACGCTCTTCCATTCCGCGGTCTTGAAGTCGGGGCCCAGAAGCGCCGGGGCGTGATCGATGTGCTGAAGCGGCGGGATAGGCTTACGGCAAAAGGCACAGCTCTTCCCTTCATACCACTTGGCGACGATGTTCCAGACGAGACAACGCTCGGGGTCGGCCTCGATCTGCTGCAAGCATTCCTGGCCGCAGTCCTGTTTTTCTGGCCAGCGCGTGCACTGGTTGAGGCGCAGGGTGGGTTCATTAAGAAAAGCGCCGACGGCCGCTTCTTTGGCGGCTACGTTGACCGCGACCGTCTGCTGGTTGTCCGGGCAGGTCACCAGCCGTTCTCCCCGGAAGTTGAAGAAGGCTCGCACGCCAGGAACGGCGCGGTATACGAAGAGTCCAACGGCCAAGACAAGGACCGCAATGATGATGGTGAGGACGGAGATCGTCATAAGCCACCCCCGGGCTGGCGTCCGTCGGCTGCAGGCGCGGCGGAGCGCTTCTCAAGCTCAGTGTGGGCGTGGGGTGGCGACAAGACGGTGTTGGGTATCACCGGAGCCGGTGATCTAAATCACAGGAAGGATAGCCGGCAGGTCGCTCATGGGGATCCCAGGTGAGTATGGAAGAAAGAAACGATGCGGCGGCGGGCGTCGCTGGCTGAAGGTTCGTGGTAGCTAACGCGGATGATTTTCAGAAGCTTGAAGAATGCGTCCTGGTGGTTGTTCAGGAAGGAGTGGCCGGCGTCGGGATATTCCTTGACGTCGTGCGCTACCCCGAGAGCGGTCAGAACTTTCTCGAGTTGTTCGGCGACGCCTTGGTTCCACAGGTCTTTGGCGCCGTAGCTGGCCACGATCGGGCACGATGCTGCGAGGAATTCTCCGGCATCCTTGGGCAGGGGTCCGCCGTAGTTGATGCTGGACGCGGAGAATCCGTGGCCGGGAGCGAGCAGAAGGGCGAAGCCTCCGCCCATGCAGAAGCCGATGACGCCGACCTTGCCGCTGCAGCCTTCTTGTTTCGTCAGCCAGGAGCGGACGGCTTCGATCTCGTCGAACGATCTTCCCTGCCGCGCCATGCAGTCGCGAACGATCTGGCGCACGCAGCGGATCATGCCGCCCCAGTGATAGAGATTCGGCGCAGCCGCGAGGAAGCCTTCGCTGGCCAGCCAGTCGGCTTGGTTGCGGGTGTCGCGCTTCAGACCGCCGGCATCGTGCAGGACAACCACTCCGGGCCATGGGCGCGGGGTCTGCGGCGTGGCGACGTAGGCGGGGAGATCTCCCCAGGAACACGGAATTATCACATCTGGCATGAGATTCCTCGTCCGGCTAGGTATGAACTTCTCTGTGTGAACCGTTCTGATGCAGAACGAACGGAGTGTTTCCAGCGGCGTCGATGCCGGCAGTGAGCCGCAGCGCGTCGGTCGGACAGGCCTGAGCGCAACGCTGGCAGAGGATGCACTGGCCGGAGCGCACACGCTCGCCGAGCACCGCGAAATGGCTGACGTCGATGTCCATGGGACAGACCTTCGAGCAGGCGCCGCAAGCATTGCACAATTCTGCCGTGGCCTTCATCTTCAGGATCGACAAGCGGCTGGTGAATCCGAGGATGACGCCGCTGGGACACAGATACTTGCAGAATGCCCGCTGGTCGCGCATCGCGAAGGCCAGCCCAATCGAGGCCGCGTAGTAGACGGCGAAGCCGATCGCGATGGCGCGCATGCTGCCCGAGTGCATCGCGCCGGGCATGCCTCCGGGGTTGTGGCGCAGGAGGAATACCGATAGCGCTGCAGTGGCGATGCTCAGCGCGAGTCCGAGAAATGGAATGACGCTCCACGCCCCGCTGCGCCGACCCGTACTTTTCTTGACGGGCAGCAGTTCCAGAATCATGGCGCGCCAGCAACCCCATCCGCAGAGGAATCTGCCGAAGAAGATCGGACCGAGGATCACGGTGACCATGGTGTGGCCGATGGCCGCGCCCGCCGCTCCGAGGAAGAGCAGCATGAAGAAGCCTTCGAGATCGAGGTTTGCGGCGCCGAGCAGGCCGAAAGCCATGATGCTGAGTCCGCCGGTGAAGAGCACGACGTGGCGAGCCGCCTGCTTGCGGGCGGTGGGAACGGCCGCATAGACGGAGAGGCAGGGACCGAGCGACACACCGAGGAGGAATATGGACGTGGCAAAGGCTGGTTCGCCGGCGCGCCAGAGAATGTCCGCCACGGGAAATGCCGCGGCCGCGATCAGGATGGAGAAGATCAGCAGCGGACGATTTAGGCGGGCGCGTTTCATGGAACGACGGTCCGTTGCAGAATTTCTTCGAGCACTCAATAACTTCTTTGGGCGCTCCCCTCGGGCTAGTGAAGAACGTGACTGGAACGCAGTTGCATCTTGACCGCAACCGAGAGACGGCGGATGCCTTCGCGAATCTGCTCGGGCTGGGAATGCGAGAAATTCAGCCGCATGTGGCGGCCGCCTTCGTTGCCGCTGTTGGCGTAGAAGCAGTCGCCCGCGACGAACGCGACGTTCTCGGCCAAGGCGGCGTGGAACAGCGTTTGCGAATCGGTGCCTTCCGGCATCGTGACCCAGAGGAATAGACCTCCCTGAGGATGGGTCCAGGTGACTTCGGGCGGGAAGTATTCCTTCAACGCTTGCAGCATGGCGTCGCGGCGCTCGTGATAAACCTGGCGAATCAGCTTGACGTGTTGATCGAGAAAGCCGTCGCGGGCGACCTCGTAGGCGACGTACTGGTTGAAGGTTGAAGTGTGGAGATCTGCGGCCTGCTTCAGTTGGACCAGCTTGGCGATGATGTCCTCGGGCGCGACGATCCAGGCGAGGCGGATGCCGGGTGCGAGCGTCTTGGAGAAGGTACTGAGGTAGAGCACGTTGCCGATGGTGAAGGTGTTGTCACGGCGAACGTTCCGCCAGTCAAGCACCACGAGTGGCGGAAGGTGCTCGCCTTCATAGCGCAACTGCCCATAGGGATCGTCTTCCACAATGGGGATGCCGTACTTATCCGCGAGCAGGATGAGTTCGTTGCGGCGTCCCTCGGAAAGCGTGACGCCGGCGGGATTCTGGAAGTTGGGTAGCACGTACATGAATTTCGGCCCGGCGCGCAGGCTGCGGTCGAGTTGCTCGGTCTGCAATCCGTCGTCGTCGATTGGCACCGGGACGTATTGAGCGCCGTAGACATTGAAGGCCTGCAGAGCGCCGAGGTAAGTGGGAGCCTCGACGAGGATGCGGTCGCCGCGGTTGATCAGCAGCTTGCCGATCAGGTCGAGCGCTTGCTGCGATCCGGAGGTGATGAGGACATTGTCCGGGGTGGCGAGGATGCCGTAGCGGGCCATGTTCCGGGCGATCATTTCGCGAAGGGGCTGGTAGCCTTCGGTGGTTCCGTATTGCAGAGCCTGCGAACCCTGCTCGGTAAGGACTTTGTGGCAGGCTTCTTCGAATCGCTTGACGGGGAAAACATCGGGGGCTGGGAGGCCGCCGGCGAAGGAAATGACTTCGGGACGCTGCGTGACTTTCAAAAGCTCACGAATTGCGGAACTCTTGATGCCCAGCGTGCGCTGTGCGTAGCGCGACTTCCAGAGTGTCGACATGGACGCTTCCTCAGTCTGACTATTAGATGCCCGGGGGCACGGCTTGCAAGGTGCCCAAGGTGATATTAGAAGCTATCTTATAACCCGGCAAAACGCGGTTAACCTCAGAGGCTGAAGCCCCGCATGCTTTCACGGCTCGGGGCGGCACGGCTGAAGCCGTGCCCTTCCCCAAAGCGAGATCACTTCGTGATCTCGTTCTCCACTCAGCATGACAGCATTGGGGCTTCCTTAGTCCTCCCCTACCAGTTCTGGTTCGACCGACACGTGCACGTGTGGATGGTTGTACGTGTCGTTTTCTTGGGCGTCGACCACCGCGATGGCAGCGACGTTGACCACTTCTTCCACCGTGGCGGTGCGCTGCAATACGTGGACCGGACGGCTCATGCCCATCAGGATCGGGCCAATCAGTTCGCCGCCGCCGACCTTTGCGGCGAACTTGCAGGCAATGTTGGCCGAGGCAAGATCGGGGAAGATCAGCACGTTGGCTCCGCCCTTCAGCGAGCTGAAAGGATACAGTTCCTCGATCAATTCCGGATTGAGCGCTTCGTCGGCCATGATCTCTCCGTCGACGATGAGCGTGGGATCGGCGTACTTGATCAGCTCGACAGCCTTGCGGACCTTCGTGCAGATGGGGTGATCTACGCCGCCGAAGCTGGAGAACGACAGCAAGGCGACACGCGGAGTCAGGTCGAAACGGCGTGCCATGTGCGCGGTGCAGAGCGCGATCTCGACCAGGTCTTCGGCTGTGGGCTCGATGTTTACGCTGGTGTCGGCCAGGAAGAACACCTCGCCCTTGCGGGTGATGACGGCGTAGCAGCCGGAAACACGATGCAGTCCCTCGCGCATGCGAACGATCTGCAGCGCTGGGCGGATCGTATCCGGGAAATGCTGAGTTACGCCCGAGACAAGGGCGTCGGCATCTCCCATGCGAACCATCATCGAGCCAAAGACGTTGCGGTTGTTGATGAGAGTTCCGGCCTCCTGTAGCGTGACGCCCTTTCTCTGGCGCAGGCGGAATAGCTCGTGAACATAAGGTTCGCGGTGGTCGGAAGTCTGCGGATCGACGATCTGCATGCCCTCGAGGTTCACGCCGAGATCGCGGGCACGGGCCTGGATCTTCGCCGATTCACCGAGCAGGATCGGCTTGGCGATCGCTTCTTCGACCAGGGCATGGCAGGCGCGCAGAATTTTCTCGTTGTCGCCTTCGGGGAACACAACCTGCTTCGGGTTGGCCTGAGCCTTGTGGATCATGGTGCGGGAGACTTCATAGGCCTTACCGAGCCTGCGTTCCAGTTGGGCGCGGTAGACGTCGAGGTCCACGGGTTCCTGCGCGACGCCGCTCTTCATTGCCGCTTCCGCGACGGCCGACGCTTCCCACATCAGCACGCGCGGATCAAATGGCTTCGGGATCAGGTATTCGCGGCCGAACTGCAGACGCGGGACGCCATAGGCTCGGCAGACGGAATCGGGAACATCCTCCTTTGCCAGATTCGCCAGCGCGCGGGTTGCGGCCAGCTTCATCTCTTCGTTGATGGCGGTGGCGCGCACGTCGAGCGCTCCGCGGAAGATGAATGGGAATCCGAGGACGTTGTTGACCTGGTTGGGATAGTCGGAGCGGCCGGTGGCGATGATGACATCGGGACGGCTGGCCTTGGCTTCTTCGTATGTGATCTCGGGATCGGGATTCGCCATGGCGAAGACGATTGGATCCTGGGCCATGGTGCGGACCATGTCGCCGTTGATCGCGCCCTTGACCGAGAGACCGGCGAAGACATCGGCACCAACCAGGGCCTCGGCCAGGGTGCGTAGCGGCGTGTCCTGGGCGAAGCGGTCTTTGTATTTGTTCATGCCCTCCTTGCGACCCACGTAGACCACGCCCTTTGTGTCGCACAGGATAATGTTCTCGCGTTTCACACCCAGCCGGACATAGTGCTCGGCGCAGGCGATCCCGGCGGCTCCGGCGCCGTTAAAGACCACGCGCACTTTGGTGATGTCCTTGCCGACGACTTCGAGCGCATTCATCAATGCCGCGCCGGAGATGATGGCGGTGCCGTGCTGGTCGTCGTGGAAGACGGGGATCTTCATCGTCTTCTTGAGTTCTTCTTCGATGCGGAAACAGTCGGGAGCCTTGATGTCTTCGAGGTTGATGCCGCCGAAGGTGGGCTCCAGCAACTGGCACAGCTTGATGATCTCTTCGGGATCGTGGCTGTTGACCTCGATGTCGAAGACATCAACATCGGCAAAGCGCTTGAACAGAACGGCTTTCCCTTCCATGACGGGCTTGCCGGCAAGGGCGCCGATATCGCCCAATCCGAGGACGGCGGTTCCGTTGCTGAGCACGGCGACCAGGTTGCCGCGGCCGGTGTATTTGAAGGCGTCGTGCGGATTCTTGTTGATCTCAAGACAAGGTTCGGCGACGCCTGGTGTGTAGGCCAGGCTCAGATCGCGTTGTGTTCGACAAGGTTTGGTGGGCGTGATTTCAATTTTTCCCGGGCGCGGCCCATTGTGATAGTCCAGGGCCTGCTGCTTACTGACTAGCATGATTGCCTCCCTACTATGTATGGCGCCGGCGCTGTACGGCATTGGGCAGCAGCGTCGTAACGCCGTAAACCTAAATTCGTATGGTCAGCACCGGGCACGAGGCCCGGCTGACCACCTCGGAAGCGATCGGCCAAGGCAGGTGGGACCATGACGAAATCCGCGACCTGTGCACGCTCATGACGATCAGATCCACACCGCGCGTCTGGGCCTCATGCAGAATCGCCTCGGCCGGATGCTCCCAGCGAACCACGCATTCCGGCTTACACCAGTCTTTGGACTGCTCGGGAATCAGGTTTTCAAGCTCGTGATGAGCGCGTTCCCGAATCGCCTCGCGATGCTGCCACGGCACCAGCGGTATGGCCTCCATCAGCACGAAGCGCGACTGGTGCTCTTCGGCCAACGAGAGCGCGTAGTGCAGCGTAGGCTCGGGATCGTCCGCTGGATCCACCGGGCACAGGATCTGGCGCGGGCTCCAATCGGCAGCGGGCGGCACCCTCGGCCCGATAATCAGAACGGGACAGGTAGCGGAGCGATAAATCTTCTCCGCCTCGGAACCCAGGATTATCTTCCTGACGCCGCGGCGACCGTGAGTACCAAGTACGACCAGATCGACTTCGTGCTCAGCGATCATGTCCGGGATGACATAGGCGACGTCGCCCCGGTTGAGAAGTTTCTTGCAGGGCAGGCCGGCAAAGCCGGGATCGTTGGCGAATGCGCCCAGGTTTTCCTGGGCATTTTGCCGGACTGCAGCTTCCTCTTCCGGAATGTGATCGGTAACCACCTGCCGCCGCAGTTCGGGCGCAATCGCATGGGCCACGAGGATGGTGGACCCGTACGTTCTTGCCAGAGATTGTGCGAAGGGTAATGCGGCTTGCGAGGCGGGAGAGAAATCGGTTGGTAACAGGATGTTTTTGAGGGAAAGACGAGAAACCGCTGAAACGGTAGGCATGGCACACCTCCTTGCAGCCGGGATAGCGGCGGCTAGAGAGAATCCATACTTTTCGGTATAGGCGTGTGCCGTGCTTTGGGCAGTGATTCCAGTCACCGACTGTGTGGAAGGCGGGTTCGTGCCTAAACCTCCACCCCTGCGCGATGCCGGATGAACTGGCCCAGTATTTCTGCCAGCCCGGGATGCGTCAGGTCTTCGACTTCATAAGTCACGCGCAAGCTTGGCTTGTTCAGCTTGATGAGGTGGCCGAGATCGATCGGTGTCGCGACCAGCACCAGGTCACAGGGAACGCGGTTGATGGTCTCCTCCAGTTCATGCCGCTGCATGGTGCTGTAGCCCATGGCGGGCAGCAGGCTGGTCAGGTGTGGATAGTGCTCATAGGTGCCCCGGATTGAACCGACGGCGACGGGCCGCGGATCGACCAATTCGGCGGCGCCGCACTGGCGGGCGGCCACGACTCCAGCGCCGTAAGGCATTTCGCCGTGGGTGAGCGTTGGGCCGTCTTCCACCACGAGAACGTGGCGGCCTTTGATGAGTTCGGGCTCGGAGACGGCGACGCGGCAGGCAGTCTCGACGACGGTCGCCTTTGGGTTCACGGCGCGGACGTTGCGGCGGACGGTATCGACGTCCTGCGGCGCGGCGGTGTCCACCTTGTTGATGACCACGACATCGGCGCGGCGCAGGTTGACTTCGCCGGGATAGTAGGACAGTTCGTGGCCGGGACGATGCGGGTCGGCGACGACGATCTCCAGATCGGAGGCGTAGAACGGCGTGTCATTGTTGCCACCGTCCCAGAGGATGACGTCAGCCTCTTTCTCGGCCTGGCGCAGGATGCGGCCATAGTCGACGCCGGCAAAGACGACCGTGCCCTCGCGAAGATGCGGCTCGTACTCCTCGCGCTCTTCGATGGTGCAGAGTTGCGTGTCGAGATCGGCCATGGTGGCGAAGCGCTGCACGGCCTCGGCGTTGAGGTCGCCATAGGGCATGGGATGGCGGACGACCACGGGTTTGCGCCCCTGCAGGCGAAGTTCGGAGGCGACGAAGCGGCCAACCGGGCTCTTGCCGCAACCGGTGCGCACGGCGCAGACGGAGATGACGGGAACCTGCGCCTTCAACTGGGTGCGTTGCGAGCTAAGCAGCCAGAAGTCGGCACCGGTCGCGACCACGCGCGATGCCAGATGCATCAGGTTCTGGTGGGAGATGTCGCTGTAGGAGAAGACCGCGGCGTCAATCTCGTGCTCGTGAATGAGGTGATCGAGGTCGTTTTCCTCGAAAATGGGAATGCCGGCGGGATACTGCGGGCCAGCGAGTTCCGTGGGATAACGGCGGTTGGCTATACCCGGAATCTGCGTGGCGGTGAATCCGACCACGTTGTATTCGGCGTTCCCGCGGAACACGACGTTGAAATTGTGGAAGTCTCTGCCGGCGGCACCGAGAATCAGTATCCTTTTCGGTTTCATCGACGTTCCTCGTAACGCGCAGGTTTCGGTGCTTTGAGTGGTTCGAATTTCCCGGCCCGAAACCCGATGATCGCGAGCTTCTGTAACTGTGAAACCTCTGAAACCTTGCTACTCCTTCGGGCTACGACGCCACATCGGTACACATGGATTCCAGCTATGTACATCCTTCTGGAAGTCCCGCTTCTGGAAATCGCGTCCGGCCTGGGTCGCACCCACAGTGCTCAACTCGTCCACCGGAGACTTGAGCAGTTCGACGATGTATTTCTCGATCTGCTCACGGAGGCGCGGTTCCTTCAGCGCCGCCAACAGCTCTGGTTTCTCGATGTGGGTGAATCCGCCACAGAGCGGACACTTGACGACGTCATCGTTGATCATGGTCACCCTCGATGGATGGAAAATCGGGCAAAGAGCAGTGCCGATGACGCACCTATGTCTTTGCTTATCCATTAGAGGACGCGGAAAAGGGTCCGACAGTGACATGCGTCGCGGGAGATTGTGATCCGGGTCACAGCGGACAGGCTCTCACCAAGAGCCCCGAGATGAGTGCTCTCGCTTATGCAAGCAAATCAGGGCCCTCTGGAATCGCCAGAGTGGCCCTGGAGTGTTGTCGTGCTCTTGAGTTGGTGAATCAACCTGATCGCTAGATGGTTTACTTCGTCTGATCCTTCAGCGACTTTGCGATTCCGAGCGCCTGATCGGCGCGCCATTCCGAGTACTGGGTCAGGTAATCCGCCGCGGCGCTCGGGGACCACTGCCACAACCACCACGCGGTGGTTTCGACACCAGCCTGGTCTTGAGCCTCGTCGGCCTCGAACGCTCCGTACGTGTTCCGGACCAGGGGAATAAAGTGCTTGTACCGATTTTCACCGTCGATGGTGCCGTCTTTGTCGAGGTTGTTCGAAACAGCATGGAACGCCTTGAATGCCTTTTGCGCAGCCGGGTCGGACCATGAAGCCAACATATCGGTGATGCCAGCGTAGAACGGTACGAATGTGCTCGAGCAGGGATGAGAGGGGGCCAGCCAGAGCACGCCGCCGATTGGATCGGGCATCCACTTGCGCAACTGCCACACCGCCGCATAATCGGTGTCGCTATAGCAGATGGGACGGTCGGTCTGCGTGTGAGGATCCATCAGCGTGTAGTCCAGCGTCTGGTCCAATTCAGTGTGCTCGTAGTGATCCCGGTTGATCGACATGAGATCGAAGCGGGTCAGCTTGTGCTCGGGTACCAAAAACAGCGGGCGCGTGTCATAGGGCATGGTGGGATCGAGCGCCATCGAAGGATTAAACCGAGTCATCACCCGCCACATACGATTGGTGTTGTAGTACGAGGTCAACTCGTCAGGATCGGTGTAGACCGAGGCCACGTCGAACGGTCCCTGCGAAGTGTCGTAGATTCCGAGGCTGATGGCGAACTGGACCAGGTCCGCTGAGCCCCGGAACTTATCGCGCTTGCTCAAGTCGATTTGCTGGAGTCGCAGGATGTTCGGCTGCACCAGGTAAGCGTTGTCGGGAATTCGCTCCGCAACCCAGTGATGGCCGCTGATCAACTCGATATCCCAGGCTTCGTTCGGATCAGCAACGGCCATGCTCCCTGCAGCCCAGTCGCTGAATCCTTTTGTGTTCGCCATCTTCTCGATCATGTCGATGGCTTGCCGGGCCGTGCGGCACTTCTGCAGAATCTGATCCCACAGATCATAGCCGTATCCGCTGTCGACCCACGGATCAGCGTCGGAGACAACCTGCTTGGGGTAGTTGAAAGCGCCGTACAGGAATCCGAGCTGGTGCTCGTTGATACCGCCCTCCGGCGTCTCGCCGCCTTCCTCGGTGAGAAGCCGTATGTAGCTGTAGGTTGAGCCATCGGGTGCGGCTGGGACCACGCGCACCACGAGAGCGTTCGTGGCGTCCCAGTCGTTGTTGTACCCCATCAGCACCGAGCCGTCGGCCGTCGCACCCTTGCCCGCGACAACGTACGTGCAGTGCTTTGAAGATTTCGCCGCGCTGTTCGGGACCAGAAGTAACGCAAGTGCCAGGACAGCGAAACTGAGACTTCGAATCCAGTGAGATGACTTCATAAGCCTTCTTCCTCCTTGAGGAGTGAACTTCAGTATTTCGTGGGTTCTGTAATGAGAGGAGCGAGCGGAGGCGGGGAAGTTCCTTCGGAACGTTCCGGTGCGGCAGGTTACTCACATCCGGGCTGCCGCGCAGTGATCTTCATCACCGCTCGGGTCGAGGGCATTTACCTGATCGGGGGGAATGGTGACGCTTCGCAGATTGGCGTCGCAGGCGGGACACAAATGCAAACCGCCACGCAAGAGCAGGACGGACGATGTTGGATGGCGTGCGGCCTGAAACCACAATAGGAAAGGCGCCAGTCCAGAGAATCAGACTGACGCCTGCCTTCACTTGCCAGATCCAGCGCGAGCGTTGAGTTAGCGGTTGCGAGTGCGAGTTCTGGTCGCGGTTCCGCCACGAGGACCAGTGCGGGTCGCGGTCACATTGCCTGTGCCCCGTCCGGTGACGGTGCGAGTCGCGGTGCCTCCATTCGGTCCAGTAACGGTGGAGTTGACGTTCCCGCCGCCACGTTGCGTCGAACGGGTCATCGTCTGGCCGTTGGGGCCAGTGACGGTTGCGTTTACGTTCCCGGTGCCGCGCCCGGTCACGGTGCGGGTCGCCGTTTGACCGTTCGGTCCGGTCACGGTCGAGTTGACGTTGCCTCCGCCGCGCTGGGTGGAACGAGTCACGGTATTGCCATCAGGACCTGTGACGGTTGCATTGACATTTCCAGTGCCGCGTCCAGTAACGGTGCGGGTGGCTGTCTTTCCGTTGGGACCGGTAACCGTGGTGTCGACGTTGCCGTCGCCGCGGGTGGTTGTCTTGGTGACGGTCTGACCGTTAGGGCCAGTTTCTGTTGTGGTGGAGGTAGTTTGCGCGAGTACTGTGCTGAACGAAACCAGCAGGACGGCTGCCGGCAGAATCCATGTACGAGTCTTCATACTGTCGCTCCTTTGTCGCTTTCTTGGGAGGGGCGGCGGTTCTACCGCTCCGCTCGCTAGCTACAAACACATTGTTAGCAGACAGTTTCGCGGCGGAGTGTAAGGAAGTGTCTGCGTTTGGGAACTGCTGATTTCCGCTGGATATGAATGCTCATAACTTCGGTAATGGTTACCGACGCGAACGACACTTCCATACACGCGGCTTCGATTTTCCGTGTTATTCCGGTAGTAGCAACCGTGAGATTCGGCGCACGGTGCGCGGATGAGGAGGAACAGTATGAAGAGAATTTTTGCTACCCCGGTATTGGCAGGCGCCTTGATGCTCGCGGCGTTGGTCCCGGCCATTGCACAACAGAGGAACGCATGGATGCAGAACAGGCACGGCGGTTTTCTGGTGCAGCACATCATCAACGACCTGCAACTGACGCCCGACCAGCGCTCCCAGATCAAGGCCATCCTGCAGCAGGAGCGGCCAGCGATTGTGGCGATCATGCAGAAATCGGAACAGGCTCATGCGCAGTTGCGGGCGCAGAAGTCCTTCGATGAGGCGTTCGTGCGTTCCGTGGCCCAGCAGCAGGCGGGGACCATGAGCGACGCTCTGGTGGAACGCGAGAAGATTCGGGCTGAGATTCTGGCTGTGCTGAACCCGCAACAGCAGCAGACTTTCGAGCGCCTGACCACGGAGTTGCGATCGGCAATGACAGAACGTCTGGCTAATCTCGGCGACGCATTGTGACTTTGGATTGTTTGCAGGTTGGTAAGCGTACGGGAAAATGAGGATCTGCCGCCGCGCGGAGTGGCTCTCAGGGAGCGACTCCCGCGGTTGTCGATCGCCGGAAACTTGAGGTGGAAAACGATGAGAAACATGGCAGCGCGTGGACTTGTCCTCTTATGCATTGCATGCGCGTGGTTCCAGGCCGCGTGCGGCGGTGGCGGCAGTAGCTCTGGAGGGCCGTCCGGACCGACCATGCAACAGCAGATGCAGGCGGCCACCGACACGGCGAATAGCACCTCGGACTGCACGACGATCAAACCGTTCTATTGGGAGATTGGCAACAGCACGGGCACGCTGGTGTCGGGTCAGGTGGGAACACCGGCAGTGGACCCAGGCACTCCGCTGAGCATCGCTTCGGCTTCCAAGTGGTTCTGGGGCGCGTACCTGATCGAGAAGAAGAAGGGCGTGCTGAGCAGCGATGAGCAAGATTCGCTCCGGATGATCACCGGGTACAACACCTTCCTGTCGGACAGCTGTGTGCTGACACTCACGGTGCAGGCCTGCGCCAATATCGGGCAGAACGGCGTGCAGGACAGCAACGCGGTGGGCAAGTTCTATTACACCGGCGGCGACGATCAGCAGCAGGCCGTGGCGGAAGGATTGGGGTCCTACAATGACGGGGCGCTGGCCAACGAACTGGAGACTTATCTCGGTTCGGACCTGGCGCTGGGCTACGGTACGCCGGATCTTGCCGGCGGCATGCGTATCACGCCGAAGACGGAAGCAGCGTTCCTGCAGAAGATTGTCGGGGGGAAGTTGAAAATCCATGATTATCTGGGCGCCAATGCGGTATGCACGAATCCGTCGACCTGTTCGACGGCGTTGTACACGCCGGTGCCGCCGGCTGAGTCGTGGCACTATTCGTACAATCACTGGGTGGAAGACGATCCGGCAACGGGAGACGGCGCATTCAGCAGTCCGGGGCTGTTCGGGACGTACCCGTGGGTCGACAAGACGAAGACGTACTACGGTATGGTCGCGCGCTACTCGACGGCGTCGCAGGCCTACATACAATCGGTCTATTGCGGCGCGAAGATCCGGAAAGCATTCGTAACCGCGACGCCGCAATAAGCGGGAAGTCTGAGGAGCAGTAACACGAAAGAAATGCACGCCACTCCGGTTCTTCTCATCGACGACGATACTGAGTTGTGTTCGGCCATGAAAAAGCTTCTCGCGATGGATGGGTTCGAACTCACGGCGGTACATGATGCGGAGTCAGGAGTCGAGGAGGCGCTGTCGCAGGGGAAGAACTATGCGCTGATCATCCTCGACGTGATGCTACCGGGAGGAGATGGGCGCAAGGTCCTGCGGCGGATTCGAGTCAGCTCGCAGGTTCCGGTCATTATGCTGACGGCGCGGGGCGACGAAGCCGACCGCATCGCCGGACTCGAAGGAGGAGCCGACGACTATCTCCCCAAACCATTCAACGTGCGAGAGTTGGTTGCCCGCATGCGCGCGGTGCTGCGGCGCAAGTCCGACACGCCCCCGCCGGAGATCTTCAAGATTGGAGACCTTGAGATTCGCCCCACCACGCGGACGGTTCTGCGGAGCGGCGAGGAGATTGATCTGACGGGAGCTGAATTCGATGTGCTGCTCCTGCTGGTCCGCTCGGCGGGCAAAGTCCTGTCCCGCGACGAGATTGCGGAGATCGGCCTGGGGCGCCCGATCGGTGCCTATGATCGCAGCATCGATAACCACGTCAGCAATCTGCGGAAAAAGCTGGGCAGCGAAGTGAACGGCGTGGAGCGCATTCGAAATGTACGCGGCACCGGGTATATCTACGCCGGAGAGGGTGAGGGGAGCGCGTCTTGATCCGCAGCATCTACGCGAAGATCTTTCTCTGGTTCTGGGCTGCCGCCATCGCCGCGACCGCCGCGGTCTCGCTGGTTACAGTGATTAGTGGCTCGCAACCGCTGGGCCGCCGCTGGATGTCGCTGACCGCGGACTTGTACGGCCGTAGCGCCGTCGAGATTTATCAGCACGAGGGCACTTCGGCTCTTGAGAGATACATGGGGGAGATTGAACAGTCGCTCGGCATTCATGCGACGCTGATCGACCCTCAAGGCAAAGACATCCTGGGGAAGGGATTCTCGCCGAAGGGGGCAGAAGTTCTGGCAGAGGTGCGCGCGCTGGGGAAGACACGATTTCGTGGCGGGCTGCGCTGGAATGGGGCGGCGCCGGTTTCCACCAGCGAGGGTACCTTTGTGCTGGTTGCCGAAGTGAATCCCTGGAAGTTCTTCGGAACGCCGACGCCGTTTGCGGGGCTGGGCGTCAAGCTGGTGATTGCGCTACTGGCGACGGGGCTTCTGTGTGCCGTGCTGGCCCGCCACATCGCGGCGCCGATTCGCACTCTGCAGGCCACGGCGGGACGCATCGCGAACGGCGATTTGTCGGTGCGTGCGATGCCGGCGATTGCGCCTAGAAACGATGAACTAGCGGACCTGGCGCAGGATTTCGACCGGATGGCGGAGCGCATCCAGCGGCTCCTGCAGAAGCAACAGGAGTTGCTCGGCGATATTTCGCACGAACTGCGCTCGCCGCTGACGCGACTGAACGTCTCGCTGGAGCTGCTGCGCCACGGAGACACGGCCTCGATGGAACGCATGCAGACGGATCTCGACCGGCTGGACGCACTCATCGGCCAAGTGCTTACATTGACACGCCTTCAGGTTCACGAGGGCCAGAAGTTGGTGACCAGCCTGAACCTGCGCCCGATCGTTGCAGGGGTGGCCGAGGATGCGAGCTTCGAAGGAAAGAACGAAGGAAAGAGCGTGGTGGTGGCGCAGGCGGATGACTGTTGGCTCAGCGGCGATCCGGCGTTGCTGAGAAGTTGCATTGAAAACGTCGTGCGCAATGCGGTGCGCTACACCAGGCCGCAAACCGGAGTCATCCTTTCGTTGCTGCGTGTCGATGGCGGGGGCTTATCCGTGGCGCGTGTGGTGGTCTCCGATCACGGACCTGGCGTTCCCGCGGAGTCGCTGTCCAGGTTGTTCGAGCCGTTCTATCGCGTGTCGGAATCGCGCGATGCCGCGAGCGGCGGGTTTGGACTCGGTCTGGCGATTGCGCAGCGAGTCACGCTTCTCCACGGCGGCAGGATCTCTGCGCGGAATCGGGAGGCCGGAGGGCTGGAAGTGACGATTGAGTTGCCGCTGAGAAAATCCAGCGAGTCTGGCGGCACAGGCAAAGCGGTGTGAGCTCCTCTAGAATCTCGCACTGCTCGTTCGGCAGTATTCTCTAGTGCTCCGTCCATCCGGTTTCGTTTCAGGCGAGAGATCTCTTCGCAGCACTAGCTTCACATTTGTGATTGCAGCTCGCGACTCGAGTCACGAGAAGGCGCAGAAGATTGTGATTGCAGTCACAGAACAAATCATCAAAACAACGCCAGTGTCCTGATGATCAGTATGGCTCGCTTTTTTCGCGAATGGCAGGAACCGTAGAGCTTGAGAATTCGTAAATTCATTCATGAGACGAATTCTGGACAGCTTCCGGCAAGTCCTGAATGCCATCTGGGCGCACAAGCTTCGATCTTTCCTGACCATGTTTGGCATTGCGTGGGGCGTCGGCTCGTTGCTGCTGCTGGTCGGATTGGGCGAAGGCTTTCGCGCGGGGACGAAGAAGAATCTGTCGAACTTCGGCGAAGACTACATGCAGGTTTTCAACGGCCGTGTGCCGGCGGTTGGAGCCAGCCAGTTGTCGTCGCGTGAGTATTACTTGAACTATCAGGACTATGTAGACATCCGCAATTCGCAGTTTATCCGGAATGCCTCGCCCGTCATCTATCGCGGCGACCTTCGCCTGGTCAGCGAGTATGGCAGCAGCAACGGCTACGTGGATGGCGCGGAGCCGCAGTTCTACAACATTCGCCGCCAGCCGCTGGATCAGGGACGCTGGCCGGACTGGACCGATGAGCGCCAGGGCAATCGCGTCTGCGTGATCGGCCGTGAATTTGTGCGAATCCTCTTTCCTGGCCACCCGGCAATCGGCAGCCGGATCCTCATCAATGGCGTGCCCTTCGAAGTGATAGGCACGATTCAAGTCATCGGTCACGGGCAGAATGCCGACCAGAACATGCGGCTGGTGATGCCCTTCACCACTATGGCGACTTACTTTCCGATGAAAGGCGAGGGCAACGCCAACGCACTCAAGTATGTCGCGTACCAGCCGGTCACGCGAGAGCAACACGAGCAGGCGAAGAAAACCGTCCGGAGCATCATTGCCAGGAATCACAAGTTCGATCCGGAAACTCCGGATGCATTCGACGACTGGGACTCGATCGCCACGGCGGAGATGGTCGGCAAGATCTCCTCCGCGATGGACGCATTCCTGGGAGCGGTAGGGCTCGTGACGCTGGGCCTGGGTGCGATTGGCGTGGTGAACATCATGCTGGTGTCGGTCACGGAGCGCACGGCAGAGATCGGCTTGCGCAAGGCGTTAGGCGCGACCCACAGAAACATCTTGTTCCAGTTCTTTGTGGAAGGGCTGATGCTGACCGTGATCAGCGGCCTGATCGGCCTCGGCGGAGCGTACGGGGTCACGAAGTTGTTTGACCTCGCGCCGCCGATCGATGGATTCGAACTGCCGCACATTTATCTGGAGTCCGCTGTGCTGGCCATTGGAAGCCTTGCCCTCGCCGGGGTGATGGCGGGACTGTATCCCGCGCGGCGGGCGGCAATGCTCACGCCAGTGGAAGCTCTACGTCAGGAGTAACAACAATGGTTCGCGGGAAAGATGTGATCGCGCAAGCGTATACGGCCCTGACCTACAACCGCAGACGCAGTGCCCTCACGATGCTGGGAATGGCGTGGGGGATCGCCACCGTAGTGCTGCTGCTTGCCTATGGCACGGGATTCTCAACGGCCATCGTCAGCATTTTCCAAAGCTATGCCAGCATGCAGGCCATGGGCATTGCGGGCGGGCGGACATCGATGCAAGCCGGAGGCAACAAGGCAGGCGTGACGGTTCGCCTGACCATGGACGATCTGGATCGTGTCGTGGCCAATGTGCCGCACGTAACCCGGATCACGCCCGAATCGTTCTACAACACGCTGATCAGCTATGAGGGACGGTCGTACGCGTGGACGGTCCACGCCGGATATCCGACGATCCAGGACATTCAGAATCTGCACATTGTCGACGGCCGCTTCTACAACGCGGAGGACGTCCAGCAGCGGGCCCATGTGTGTGTGCTCGGCTGGGAGGCGAAGCAGAAGCTGTTCTCCGGGCGGTTTGCCGTGGGGCAGAAGATTCGCATCGCCGGCATTCCGTATGAAGTGGTGGGCGTTCTTCAGCCCAGGCCGCAGGAAGGCGATGAGAACAACGACATCAACCGCGTGGTGCATATTCCCTTCCCCACGCTGAGCGATTTTCGCGATACCCGCTATGTGGACGTGATCTGGCTGGAGTTTCTGGGCTTCGACTATGGGTCGGTCGAGAGATCAATCCGCAACACGCTGGGAGCGCAACACGGTTTTCGTGCCGACGACCGGCGGGCCTTGATGGTTTTCAGTCTGATGGAGCAGTTGTCGCAGTTCCGGATCATCACCATCGCGCTCCAGGTGCTGCTGGCCTTTATTGGAGCGCTGACGCTGGGCATTGGCGGCGTCGGGCTGATGAACATCATGTTGGTGAGCGTGACGCAGCGAACGCGGGAGATCGGGGTGGAAAAGGCGCTGGGGGCCCGACGTTTCGACGTCCTCTTGCAGTTCTTGTTCGAAGCGCTGGCGATCACGTTCCTCGGAGGGGTGCTGGGGATTGTGCTCGCGTATCTGGTGTCGGTGTCGGCGGGAACGCTCACGTTCTACAGCGCTCTGGCCCAGCACGGAGAAGCGGGCGACATTCGATTGATCATCTCGCCGACTACCGTGGTCGTGGCTACGACGATTCTTGCGCTGGTGGGATTGATCAGCGGGATGATCCCGGCAGTGCGGGCGTCACGGTTGAATCCGGTGGAGGCTTTGCGGTACGAGTAGCACTCGCGCGCGCCCGCAGCTGAACCTTACTCTTGGAGCAGCTTCAAGGCGTCACTTCGAAGACCACAGCCGCTTGATTCGGTTCGCCAAGATTGCCTACTCCGTAAAGGTTCCCGGATGCGTCCATCACTAATCCCGAGGCGGGATAGGCTCCGTCGCCCTGGTCGAGGAACGTATGGAGCGGCACGCCCAACCACAACGAGTCTGAAAAACCTGGGGTAAGTGCGTAGACAACGCCAAAGCCACCCCCAGAACCCAGAGCACCTCCGAATCCCGTCGTCCCATAGAGGTTGCCGGCCTTGTCGATCACAAGTGGGGTAAAGGGGCTCATCCCGTCCGGGCCAGAAAAGGCGTATATGACCCTCTCTTGCCACTGACCAGAATGGTGCACCAGTTCGAAAACCACACCAAGGTTGCCGCTCGATGCAGTGACGTAGCCGTAATTAGTAGTGCCGTAAAGATTCCCTGCGCTGTCAAGGATTAGCTCCGAACGTGGATTGGACCCATCCAACGAGCCGTCCTGAAATTTGTAGAGGACTGTCTCCGTCCACTGGCCGCCATTCGTCGGGGTGAGTTCATATACGACGCCAAACTGTGCGGGGTTGCCCCCACCGCTATAGGTTGTCCCGTACAAATTTCCAGCTCCGTCAAAAACGACACCAGCCATTGGAGCGTTTCCGTCGGGACAGTACGAACCTGATGCTGAGCAGAAGGAATAGAGGAGCTTCTCGGTCCAGTCTCCGGAGGAATTCGGCGGGGATAGCTCGAAAACGGTGCCGCCGCAGGTGCCAACACAACCGCTTGCGCCTCCACCCGTCGTGGTGCCGTACAAGTTCCCCGCAGCATCGAAAATAAGTGGGGATCTGGGGACGATTCCATCAGTTCCATTGCCAAAACTATGCAGGACAGTCTCGGTCCAGGTGCCGTTTCCGACAGGCGACAACTCAAACGCCGTACCCCCTCCGTACGCCCCACCCAAACTGGTAGTGCCGTATAGATTACCGGCGGCGTCACGTATGAGACCCGCGAGCGGTCCCCTTCCATCGGCACAACTCACAAGCTGACAGAAGGTATACAAAACTGTATGGGTCCACTGTCCGTTCGAAGACGTGAGTCTATATACCGTGCCGTAGCCCGAGTGTCCCCCCGACGTCACTCCGTAGAGGTTCCCTAAATCATCAAAAATCAAACCGCCTATGGGTTCTTGATCGTCCGCTTGCTGGCCAAAGCTGGCCAGGACTTGCTCGCTAGGTGTGGTGCAGGTTACTTGCACATTGGATACATTCGCAGAGGCTGTTCCCTTGCCGTTGCTCACCGTGCAGAACTGCACAGGGCTACTAGGTTCTGCCCAAATAGTGACGTCATATGTGGCGCCGCTAGTCACGGGTTTGGTGAAGGAGAAACTTCCATTTGCAAAGAGCGGGAGATTGTTGCCTCCGTTGTTCGACAGGACGATGCTGCTCGCGAGGCCGGACAATGTTCCGCTGATCGTGTACGTTACAGGAGGCGGGGGCGGTGGGGGTGAACCACCGTTGCCGCTGTTGCCACCACACGCCAAGGAAACAACCAGGACCGACAAGATTGGAAAGAAACTCAACCTTCGAGCGGGCATCTCTCACGACTCCGCACACCGTGCTGACCGCAGAGCCAAAATCACAGTCCGGCCAACCTTCGTGTGCCAACTAAATGAACCGCACATTATAGTCACGATTCCACCAAAGAAATGTGAATTTGTGGTGCGTAACCACAGGGTTCTACAAAAGTAATCGCGGCAACATTTACGTCAGTTCCCCCAACCTGTTAACATCATTGGTTTACCACTCAACTGGGAACAGATTCTGCTTACGCCTTCATAAATCTACGGAGGAAATATGGCTATTAAGGTTGGCATCAACGGTTTCGGACGTATTGGACGCAATGTTTTACGCGCTTCGCTCAAGGATCCGAACCTCGAATTCGTGGCCGTGAACGACTTAACCGATCCGAAGACTTTGGCGCACCTGCTGAAGTATGACTCGGTGCTGGGCAACCTGCCGAACCAGGTTTCGGCCGGACCGGACAGCATTACGGTCGACGGCAAGACCATCAAGGTGTTCAAGGAGAAGGATCCGGCGGCGCTGCCCTGGGAATCGGTGGGCGCGCAGGTGGTGATCGAGTCGACGGGCAAGTTCACAGACGCCAATGAGGCCAAGAAGCATCTGCGCGGCTCGGTGAAGAAGGTCATCATCTCGGCTCCGGCGAAGAATGAAGACGTAACGGTTGTGCTGGGCGTGAATCATGAGAAGTATGACGCGAAGAAGCACAACGTGATGTCGAATGCTTCCTGTACCACGAACTGCTTGGCGCCGGTGGCGAAAGTGATCAATGACGAGTTCAAGATCGTCAGCGGCACCATGACGACGATTCACTCCTACACGAACGACCAGGTCATTCTCGACTTCCCGCACAAGGACCTGCGGCGCGCTCGCGCGGCAGCGTTGTCGATGATTCCGACCTCGACCGGCGCGGCGAAGGCTCTGAAGCTGGTGATTCCGGAACTCGGCGGCAAGATCGACGGATTCTCGATGCGCGTGCCGACGCCCAACGTTTCTGTGGTCGACTTCGTGGTGTGGGTCGAGAAGAAGACCACGAAAGAGGAAGTGAACGCGGCGCTGAAGAAAGCTGCCGAAGCCGGTCCGCTGAAGGGCTATCTGGGATACGAAGAGCATGAACTGGTTTCGTCCGACTACAAGGGCGATCCGCGCTCTTCAATCGTCGATTCGCCCTGCACGATGGTGGTGGGCGGCAACTGCGTGAAGGTGATCTCCTGGTACGACAACGAGTGGGGATACTCCTGCCGCGTAAAGGACCTGATCAACTACATCGCAAGCAAGGGCCTGTAAGAAAAGCGAGTTGGACGCGGGAAGATTGCGGCGCGGCTTCACTAAGAGAAGCGCCAGCACCGCATCGCGCGGTTCGCTAGATCCTTCGGGGGGGGCCAAAAAGCCCCCCTCAGGATGACAAGTCGTTTCAAACCCCAGATTCTTCGTACGAGGACCCCATGTCCAAGCTTTCCATTCGTGATCTCCCTCTCAATGGCAATCGTGTGTTCATGCGCGTGGATTTCAACGTGCCGCTGGAAGACGGCCGCGTCATGGACGATACCCGCATCCGCGAGACGCTGCCGACAATTGAGTATGCGTTGCGGCATGGAGCGCGGCTGATTCTTGCGTCGCATCTGGGCCGGCCGAAGGGCAAGCCCAATCCGAAAATGAGCCTGAAGCCGGTGGCCGAGCGGCTGCGCATGATGCTCGACAAGGAACTGGCCCGCGGCGAAAACGTTGGCTTCTGCCCCGAGTGCGTTGGGCCCGAGGCGGAGGAAGTCTCCAATCAGTTGGAAAAGGGGCAGACGCTGCTCCTCGAGAATCTGCGCTTCCATGCGGAAGAGGAAGCGAATGACGAGAAGTTTGCGCGGCAACTGGCGAATCTGGCCGAGTACTACGTGAACGACGCGTTTGGCTCGGCGCATCGCGCGCACGCCTCGACCGAGGGCATGACCAAGTTCATGAAGCAGTGCGCGGCTGGCCTGCTCATGGAGAAAGAACTGAAGTATCTTGGCAAGGCGCTGGAAAATCCAGAGCCGCCGTTCGTGGCAATTCTGGGCGGCGCGAAAGTCAGTGACAAGATCGGCGTCATCGAGAACCTGCTGACCAAAGTAAACGTGCTGATTATCGGCGGAGGCATGGCGTATACCTTCCTCAAGGCGCAAGGGCTCGAGATCGGCAAGTCGCTGCTCGAAGCCGACAAGGTAGATCTCGCGAAGAACCTCCTGGCCGAGGCGAAGAAGCGCAATGTGAAGCTGCTGTTGCCGGTGGATCATGTGGTCGCCATCAAACCGGAGGCGAATGCTGTCGTACAGCAGATTGGCGAGGGACAACCGATTCCAGCCGATAAAGCTGCGCTCGACATCGGGCCGAAGACGATTGAACTGTTCTCGGATGCGATTTCCGAGGCGCGGACGATCGTGTGGAACGGGCCGATGGGCGTGTTCGAAGTACCGGGATTCTCGAAGGGCACGTTCAAGGTCGCGCACGCGGTGGCCGAGAACGGCGGCGCGATTTCGATCGTCGGCGGTGGAGATTCAGTGGCGGCAGTCAAGGCGGCGAACGTGGCTGACAAGATCACGCATATCTCGACCGGCGGCGGGGCGTCGCTGGAATTTCTGGAAGGGCAAAAACTTCCGGGAGTTGAGGCGCTGACGGAGAAATAAGAGTACCCAGTACCCGGTACCGAGTACCTAGTACCCAGTGACGAGCCACATCCTCCGCGAAGCTCAGCTATGCGACTGCTGCTGAACGACGGCAAGATCATCGAGATTGTTGGCCCGGCTGACATCACCAGGGAGACGACTGACGCAATTGTGAATGCGGCGAACTCTACCCTGCTGGGTGGTGGCGGCGTGGATGGCGCGATTCATCGGGCGGGCGGTCCGGCGATTCTCGAGGAATGCCGCAAGATCGTCAGCAAGATTGGGCGCCTATCCGCCGGACAGGCTGTGATCACTACTGGCGGCCGACTCCCGGCGAAACATGTTATCCATACGGTGGGCCCGGTCTTTCGCGGCGGAGATCAGCGCGAAGAGGAGACGCTGGCCAGTTGTCACACGGAGTCGATTCGGCTGGCTGATGCGCATGGCCTCGCGTCCATTTCTTTTCCGGCCATTTCGACCGGGGCATTTGGATATCCGGTGAGCGATGCCGCAAAGGTCGCGATTGCGGCTGTAGTGGATGCGCTGCGATCCGCGAAAGGTGTCAGGCTGTGCCGGTTTATTCTGTTTGACGCAGACGACCTCGAGATCTTTGAGCGGACTGCCAAGAAACTTCAGGACAAGCACTCATTCCAAATCGAAAAGGCGAACTCATGAGAAAAAAAGTAATGGCTGCCAATTGGAAGATGTACAAGACTCCCGATCAGTCTCGCGACTTCTTCCGCGACTTCCTGCCGCTCGTTGCCGGACACACGCGTGACGAGATCGTCGTGTGCCCGTCCTTCCTGAACCTGCCGGCGGCGTTGGACGCGGCCAAGGGATCGAACGTCGTAGTGGGCGCGCAGAATGTGCACTGGAAGGAAGAAGGCGCCTTTACGGGAGAGACATCGGTGGGGCAGTTGACCGCCATCGGGGTAAACACCGTCATCATCGGCCACTCGGAGCGGCGGCAGTACTTCGGGGAGACCGACGACACGGTCAATCAGCGGCTGAAAACCGCGCTGGAGCACGGATTCACGCCGATCTGCTGTGTGGGCGAAGTGCTCGAAGAGCGCGAGGCCGGCATGACTGACGATGTGTTGCGCCGCCAGTGTGTACGGGCGTTTCATGCGATCTCGGCGAAGAAGGCCGCCAAACTGGTCGTCGCGTATGAGCCGGTGTGGGCGATCGGGACGGGCAAGACGGCTACGCCTGAGATTGCAGCCGAAGCGCACGCGGTGATTCGCAAGGAAGCCACGGAGATCTTCGGGAAGGAATTTGCCAATCAGTTGCGCGTTCTTTATGGCGGATCGGTGAAGCCGGACAACGTGAAATCGCTGATGGCGCAGGAAGAGATTGACGGGGCGTTGGTGGGCGGGGCATCGCTCGATCCGAAGTCGTTTGCGGCGATTGTGAAGTATTGATTCGCGCAGAGAAAGCGAGAATGCAGCCCATTTCTGGAACCGTATTCACAAGGAGAAAATCATGAAGTCAGTCGCCAAGGCTGGGCTAGGACTCTGTGTACTGCTGTTCCTCTGCGGTTCACTCATGGCGCAGACATCCACAAACAATGCTGATCTTGAAAAACGACTTCGAGAAATGCAGGACAGAGTAGCTCTAAAAGAACTGGTCGACAACTTTTCGATTCTGGCAGACAAGAAGGACGTTCACACGCAAGTGCAGCTGTTTACGGCTGATGCGACGCTGGAACCCGTGGTCAACGGCAAATCAACGGGCGTGTTGAAAGGCCGTGACCAGATGGAGCGCACCTTTGGGCCGTTTCTGAACACATTCCAAACCATCTACCACTTCAACGGCCAGCAGACGTTGACACTCGACGGCGATAAGGCATCTGGAATTTCCTACTGCACTGTTACTTTGATCGGCCTGCAAAATGGAAAGCGAGTGCGGACTACGATGGGCGTTCACTATCAGGACGAATTTGTCCGTGAGAATGGCCGTTGGCTAATTGCCAAGAGGACCTCGATATTCGATTGGCAGGACAGGCAAGAAATGGGAGAGTAACGCCTTCACTCCGCTGAGTGTTGAAACATCCCGACTGCAGTCAAGTTCTGAAGCAGCCCAATGGAACGGCCTGATCGTTCTTTTCGGCTTGCCCTGTTGAGAGTGATCCGGCGCACTGCATTCTCGCTTCCCGGGGTTACAATTCCTCCACAAGACCGGGTAACCGGCCCCTCACTTCCCCTACGAGGGGGTCGTATGCCGCTCTCCAAGCTGCGTGAGTTTCTCGATTCCCACAACCTCAAGCATTCGGACTCGCTTCGCTCGGGGCGGACGAGGCGTCCGCCCCCACACAGGCTTTTGTAGCCCCGGACGCCCTCGTCCGGGGTTGCGCGCAACAGCGCGCAATGGAACGGCTTGGGAACGACGAACGGCGCGAAGTATCTCAAGCGTTGGGACTCGCTGCGCTCGGGGCGGACGAGGCGTCCGCCCCTACACAGGACGTGGATCGACAGCTCCTGTCTCGACTTTATGAAATACAGTTCAGGCGAATGCAGCGTCTGCGGGATCCACTCGTCGAGAAGCATCCATGTGCTCGGCTGCGAGCGGAAGCTTCGACACTGCGCTCGATAATATGTCGAGGAAGCGGTCGACCTCGGCTTGCGTATTGAAGCGGCCGAGGCTCGCGCGAATCAGTCCGCGTGCGCTCTCGGCGTCGTAGCCCATGGCGAGCAGTACGCCGGAGGGCTCGCTCGCGTGATGGGCGTTACAGGCGCTGCCGGCTGAGACGGCTACTCCAGCCTGATCCAACGCAGCCAACAACTTGCCGAGTTCCTTCTCCTGGCCTCGGAAACCAAAGCTTAGGTGGCCCGGCAGTCGTTTGACGGCGTGGCCGAAGAGGTACGCATTGGGAAGCGTCCCGAGGATATGCCTGGCGATCTGTTCGCGGAATCGGGCGAGACGCGTGGCTTCTTCTTTCAATTCCTGACTGGCGATCTCCGCGGCCGCGCCGAAGCCGACGATGCCAGCCACGTTCTCGGTGGCGGAGCGCAGGCCGCGCTCCTGGCCTCCGCCAAAGACGATCGGCGTGAGTTTCACACCCTTGCGAGCGTAGAGTGCGCCGATGCCTTTCGGACCGTGCAGCTTGTGAGCTGACAAAGAGAGCAGATCAACCTGCAACTGGTTCACATCGAGCGGAATCTTGCCTCCGGCCTGGACGGCATCGGTGTGGAACAGCACTCCGTGCAACTTCGTCAGCTGGGCCAGTTCGTCGATCGGCTGTAGCGTGCCGACAACGTTGTTCGCCGCCATGACGGAGACGAGGGTCACTTGCGACTGCAGCGCGCGCAACAGGCCGTCGTGGCGAACGATTCCGTCGGCATCGACGGGAAGGTGTGTGATCTTTGTTCCGCCGCTCGCGAGGAACTTGCAGGTTTCGAGGATGGCGGCGTGCTCGATGGAGGTTGTGACCACGTGGCCCGGCTTGCCGCTGGCGCGGACTGCACCGATGAGCGCCAGGTTGTCGGCCTCGGTGCCGCTCGCGGTGAAGGTGATCTCGCCGGCCTCGGCACCGATCAGGGCGGCAACCTGGGCGCGGGCTTTGTCGATGGCGGCTCGCGCGATGCGTCCTTCGTGATGCAGGCTCGACGGATTGCCGTAGGCTCCGCCGAGGTATGGCCCCATGGCTTCCAGCACTCGGGGATCGAGAGGAGTAGTAGCGGAATGATCGAAATAAATACGCGAACTCATGACCTTCTCCAGCGTGGCTGCGCTCGGCTCTGCGCGCCCAAAAACACGAAGGCCTCATCCGGGTTTGAGGATGAGGCACATGTCCACCGCCATCTCATGTCCCCCGCGAACCGGGCGGGAATTGGCACCATATGATCAGGATGGTTCCTGATCCGGTTGTCGTGGCTTCCTCGGGCCCGTAACCCTCAGCCACTCTGCATGAGAAGACAGCTTATCCGGCACGAATGCCAGATGTTCAAGATTAGGATGCCGGTGGGCGGCTGTCAACAAGTAATGTTTTCGAGCCATGAATCACTATCCATCGTAGCCAAACGGCTGGAGGCGACCTGCTGCGCGGGAATGACAGGGGGGACCGCACACGATCAGGAAGGATGCTGTTACGAATTCCGTACAGATTCAGCTTTCCTGAGCGCCAGTGGCGCGGGGGTGTTAACTGGTGCCGTTCTGTAGGTTAGCTGCCTGGCATTGTCTCTTCCCCCGGGATTGAGGCACGGTCATGAAACAGGAATTGGCTTGGGGAACTGCAGCCGCAATGGCGATTGTGGCCGCTGTGGGGATTTCTACGCAATCGGGTAAAGCACCTGCTAGCGCAGGGGGACGGTCGGGCGAGCAGGTTGTCGCTGCCTCCGGATCTGCCAGATCCTCGAACCGGAGTGTGCGGGAGCAAGGTGTCGAGCCGCAGTGCTCGGACTTGGTTTCGCTGCTGGGGCACTTCTTCCTGAACCAGAAGATTACGGGACCAGCGAACTGCTATACGGCTCCAGTCACGCCCTCGCCACTCGGCTCAGAGTTTCAGACGAACTTCGTCATCGCCACCGTCCCGGACCCCCTGCATACCCATTTGTCGCTGCTCTTCGATCGTTTCGCGGAAGCCATCCAACAGGGCGCGATGGACGAAGGCTATGAGTACGATTCTTCATGGCTGCCTTGGGACACCGACGAGCCCTCGCTGGCATTGTTAAAAGACCAGGACGATGCTGATGAACGCAAGAGCAAACGTGAGAATCAGCCGGGGATCCTCGTGTTCCGCGGCACGAAACCGGACGCGTCGCCCTACTCGCGAGCGTTGATTGTTTTCATTGTCGGGGAGGAGTCAACCCGGGGGATCCATCGTGCTCAGTTTCAAAACGCAGTCGCCTGGATACAGGCCCTGCAGCAGCCGGGCGACAAGCGAGCGTCGGTCGCGATACTGGGTCCCGCATTCTCCGGCTCTTTCCCGTCGCTTACGGACCTGCTGGCCAAGACGAGCGGCATGGACAAACTGAACGGAGGAGCTGGATTCTCGATCTATTCGGGGAGCGCTTCGGGCCGGGCGGCCGGCGAGGCTTTTGCGAAGGCGAGCGGCGTTGAGTTCCGCAGTTTCGTTCGTGATGACAGCACTGCTCTCGATCTCGTGTGCCGCTACTTCGGTGGATCGCCTGCGACGCCACTGGAGCGCGTGGCGATTCTGTCCGAGGACGAGACCGCCTACGGCTCGATCGTTGCCAGGAAAAGTTTCGCTCTGCCTGGCGCCGAGAAGCAAGCATCGACGAAGAAGGCCGATCAGGATCGGGCTGCGCCGGTGATCAGCGTCCGGTCGGAAGTTTGCCAAGGTGCGACCAATATTTACTATCCGCGAGATATCTCCACGCTGCGCGCCGCCTACCAGACCCAGTCGATGTTCAGCTCGGCGCAGGCGCAGCTGAATCAGGATGCCCAGCGGAAGAGCTTGCCCACGGACCTAGCGGATACTGGAAAGCAAATGCACGATACGGTGCGTACATACGCCGGCAATCAAACGCCACTTTCCCAAGAGGCGGAGCTGCTGGGCATTGTGGATGTGCTGCGGGCACATCGTGCCCAGTATGTGATTCTGCGCAGCAGCAACACGCTGGATCCCCTATTCCTGGCCAACTTCCTGCGGCGTGACTATCCCGAGGCCCGGGTCGTGATCATGAATTCTGATCTCCTTTTTCAACGGGGTCAGGACGCGATGGCGTTGAGCGGAGTGATGACGCTGTCGACCTATCCGCTGTTCTCGTGGGCACGGGAATGGACTGCCCTGCCGCCATACGATGTGCACTCTCACCGAGTGTTTCCGGAGAACAACACCGAAGGAGCTTACATCGCATCGCGCATGCTGCTGCAGGCACTAAGACGGCCGGCCGATGGTCCAGCACCTCTGAACTGCAAACTAGCCGACAAAGACCTTCCCTCCGACCAGCAAGAAATTTTTGCGCCTCCCGTGCAGTGCCAGGTCTCAGAGGAGGGCGCGCAAAACGTGTCTGCCGGAAACGGGGATACCGGCAGTCACCACGCCAGCTATGCGCCCTTACCCGACTACGCCCCGCCATTCTGGACCGGGGCGGGTGCTTGCGGGGCCTCTCCAGCCACGGAATGCAGGCCGGCGGTTTGGTTGTCGGTCATCACCAGAAACGGCACATGGCCTCTGGCGGCGTTGAATGATGACAGCTTGTCGAACGCAGTTCCAAAGGTCACTCTGCCGCTCGCGAAGCTGGATGCAGGCCGAAGGTGGCCGGGAACCCCTCGCAGCACGAAGCTGTGGTTGGTGGCGCTTTGCGGCTTTGCGGTGTTTCACTTTCTGTGTTGCTGGTATGCGTCCTATACGGCCAAGCCGGCATTTCGCGCCCACTTTGCCACGGCGGGCCCGCGCCATACGGTGTTGGTATTGATCGGCAGTTACCTGATTGCTCTGATGACCTTGCTCATGGGGTGGGGCTGCGGAATCTTTTCGACCGTAGATGGCCCTCCGTTCGCCAGACCGGCAGTGTGGGCAGCGGTTGTCTTCGTTTGGCTTGCCTCTGGATCCGCGGTGGTTGCGAACATCGTCGCAACTCGGAGATTGAGCCGGCAGGCTGGGAGTGGACCCGGGGGAGCATTCCCCATGGCTGTCCCGATCATCGTGTTCGCCGCGCTCACTGGGGCCTTCTTCCTTTGCTGGGTGTGGCCAATCAACGGAGTGCTCTTACTGGCGAACCGCGCGTTCGTGTATTGGCGCTCGATGAATCTGACCAGCGGAGTTTCTCCTATAGTTCCTTTTCTATCGCTGAGCGCGGGTCTCTATGTCTGGTTCTGGTACGCGCTGCACGGCCTGGCCTTGTTTGGTATCGACAGCCCCCGCTTGCCGGGGCGAGCGAACCTCCTTGTTAAGCTGCCCAGCAGCAACGCGCAGGATCGTCTTCAGTATCTGCCGCTGTCGATGTTCAGTCAGGAAGACGCGGCTGCCCCAGTGGAACGTGTTGCCAAGCCGCTGGCATGGGATTACGTGATCGCGATGATCATTCTCTTTGCCGTCACGGAGATCCTGCTATTCGGGTTTACCCACGGCGTTCCGATTCGTAGCCTGGGCGCGACGCGGGCAACTCCCTACACGAGCATTTTTTGCATCGGGCTTGGACTGTATTGCAGCCTGATTCTGTGCGAAGCATGGCAGGTGTGGCGGACGTGGAGCGGGGCCCGCCAACTCCTGGTGTTTCTCGACCGATTGGCCCTGCGGCGCACACTGTCCGCGCTACGCGGATTCTCCTGGGGCAGCGTGTGGAAGATGAGCGGAAACGTGCTCGACGTGCGCTACAAACTGCTGTCGAGGCAACTGGAATGCCTGACGCACCTGCATAATTCCTTGCGCCTCTTCCAACCAACCACTGCAGAAGAGAAGGAAGCTTTTGCGGGCATTCCGGCGTGCCAAACATCCGTAAACCAAGGGCGTGCCGCGGGCATGAAGTTCGCCAAGTGGTATTCCAAATATTACAGGGATCCGCGGGCGTCGGATCTCAGCGATTTCAAGGATTTCCAGGAGCAGATCGCGGAGACCACCGGCGTGGTTCTGAGCGAACTACTCCTTCCGGCCTCGAGGCTGGAAGAGCGCTCACTGATCCAGCTTGATCCCGACGACAAGCGCAAGGAAGAGCATAACGATCCTCCGCCATCGAAAATTGAGTTGATTCGAAATGCCGAGGAATTAGTTTGTCTCACGTATCTGGGATATGCCCAGAACCTGTTGGGTCGCGTCCGTACGATTGTGCTGGGAGGGGTGTGCCTGTTCATCGCCTTGACCGTGGCGGTGTCGAGCTATCCTTTCGACCCGCGCACGTTGCTCAGCGGGATTCTCCTGTTCTTGTTTGTGATTCTCGGCGGCACCGTGATCTTCGTCTATGCCGATATGCATCGCGACGCAACTTTGAGCCACGTTACGCAAACGACACCGGGTGAGCTTGGCACCGAATTCTGGTTCAAGGTAGTCGGATACGGCGCGGCGCCGCTTCTGGGCCTGATGACGCAAGTATTTCCTGAGTGGACGGGCATCCTGTTCTCGTGGCTGCAACCGGGACTTTCGTCGTTGAAATAACTCCAGGAAAAGCGGGATGAGTTGCCAGCCTCATCCCGCCAGCGGAAACGAATCGATGCTAGCCGACCGTGACCTTGCCCAGTCCCTTGGCTGCGTCGCAGAGGAACCGGTCGACCTCTTCGCTGTAGGGCTTCTTGAATGTGGAAGGCCAGTTAGCCTTGTCGGCTTGAAGCTTCTGCAGGCTCGCGGTCAGGCCGGGATCCCCACCGGTGAACTGCCCGATCAGTTCTTGCTTGCGCCGGGCGAGGCGCAGCCCGGTCTCGCTCTCTGGGGCGTCGCCCCGCGCGATGGCAGCCTCCACGTCGCGAACGAGTTCTGCCCAGTTTCGTTCCGACTCAGCCTGTACCTCAGGAGACCAGCGCTGGCGCAGATCGTTGAGTTGCTCCTCGGTGTAGTACTGCTTCATCCAATCTTTTCTCGTCTGCATTTGAATCACCTCGATGATTTTCCGGAACGGCTCCCAGTCGCTTTGCGCGCCCGACGATATGAGCTGTTCGGCGCGTTGAATCGCCCGTATCGCCAGGTCAAGGTGGTCCCGCTTCGCGGCAATGATCTGCCGCTGCTCACGAAGGGCCGAGACCACATCGACATCTTTGCGATTGAGTAGGTCCCGAATCTGAGACAAGGGGAATCCGATGAACTTCAGCGCCACGATCTGTTCCAGACGAACGAAGTCGCGATCCGTGTAAAGGCGATAGCCGGCTGCGGTGCGCCCGCTGGGCTTTAGCAACCCGAGGCGGTCGTAGTGATGTAGAGCACGGATAGTGACTCCCGCTCGCTTGGCAAACTCGTGAGGCTGATAGGTACGGTTCACTTTGTCCCTGATGGAGGTTGTACGGTCTGACGCTGCGTCAGGCTCAAGGGAATTATTGTTGATTGTGAATTCAACGATCGACAATCGCGAATTCAACGATTATCCTTCTATCCTGCTTTGCTATAATAAGTTGCTGCTCCGGCGGTTGCGATTTTAGATCAGTGCGGAAGTGGTGGAACTGGCAGACACACCATCTTGAGGGGGTGGCGCCGAAAGGCGTGGGGGTTCAAATCCCCCCTTCCGCACCATAACGTGCCTCCGGAAAGCTGCGCGAATCTGGTGAAAGCCGATCGCCTGAAGACTCGGGAAACAATCAAACTATGATTTGGATTCACGGCCTTATCGTCAGCGTTCACATCCTGGTGTGCTTATTCATCATCATCGTCGTGCTGCTGCAGAGCGGCAAGAGCGGGGACATCTCCGCGGCGTTTGGCGGCCAAGGAAGCCAGACCGCCTTCGGCCCTCGCGGCGCGGCCAGCGCCTTGTCCAGGGCTACGACTTGGTCGGCAGTGGCGTTCATGGTGACGTCCATCACGCTGGCGGTCTATGCGAGCAAGCACACGGCCGGGAGTGGATCGGTCTTGCAAGGGATCAAGTCGCAGCCGGTGAAGACGCAGCCGGCGGCTCCGCAGAAATAATCCAGCCACTTTTCTGAACAACACTTCTTCCGAGGCCGAATTGTCTTTTGCCAGAAGGAGGTTGTACCATCTTTCCAGACGTTCTCATTCAGGAGGTTTTATGTCGGATCGTGACGGAAATAGTTTTGTATGGTTCCTGGCAGGTTTGGGACTAGGAGCGCTGGCGGGAATTCTGTATGCGCCGCGGTCCGGCGCCGAGACGCGGGAAGCGCTGCGAGCGCGGGCTGAAGAAGGCCGCGAGTACGTCCGCAGCCGTGCGCGCGAGGCGCGCGACCAAGCGCAACAGTGGGCCGACAAGGGCCGCGAAGTCATCGGCCAGCAGAAGGAGCAGTTCCGCGCGGCGTATGAAGCTGGACGGCAGGCGTATCACGACGCGACGACGGAAACGGGAGCTCCCAAGAATCTGTAAAGCTTCATCGCGCCGGCTGCTTCCTTCGCGCGGGTTCGGCGAGGGCCGGAGGACTCCTATGGACAAAATGACAATCTTCGTCGCACTGACAGGGCTTGCGATTCTTCTGCAGGCGGGCATTCTGTTCGCCATGTACTTCGCCGTGCGCCGGAGCAGCCAGCGCATGGAAGAACTGGCGAACGACGTCAAGACCAAAGTGATGCCCACGGTGGAGCAGGCGCAGGAAATGATCACCACCATGCGCCCCAAGGTGGAAATCATTGTGGAGAACCTTAGCGAGACCACGACGACGCTGCGCTCGCAGGTGAAGCGCGTGGACGCCACGGTGAATGACGCGATTGACCGGGCGAGGCTGCAGGTGATCCGCGCCGATGAGCTGCTGAGCCGCACGCTCGATCGAGTGGAACGGACATCCGACATGGTGCACAAGACCGTCGTCTCGCCGGTCCGACAGATCTCTGGCATCATGCAGGGCATCACGGCTGGCCTGGAGTTTCTGTTCAGCCGAAGCGGCCAGCGGAATGGCGGCGGACGCGAAGAGCGGCGTCCAGTGCCGCAGGACGAGATGTTTATCTGAGGCGGTTCGGCTCACGTTGCGTTCGGTTCAGCGTCGATTTGTTATGAGGAATCGTCTGACCATTGCTTCCCTGCTCTCGGCAGGGATTTTCTTTTTGTTGCCCGTGGCGATCTGCGCCCAGGAGAAGATCGTCTGGAGCGAGCAGGAAAAGCCGATCGTGGAGCAGATCCGCGGGCTGCGGAAACTGGATGACGCGGTCCGAGCGCGAGTCACGAAGGACCTGGCGCTGCAGATTCGGCAGTTAGCGGTTGTGCCGAACAAGCTGCGCCTGGCAGGGGCACTTTCCAATCTGTCGACGGAAGGGGACTTTGGCCGCGACACCCTGCAGGAGGTCACGACAACCTTGGCGCAGGCTTTGCGGGAGCAGCCTCCCGCGGGCAAACCGGGTGAGCCGGATGAACTGTTCGTGGAATTGGCGTCGCTCGTCCGCTACGAGCACATGCAGGCGGAGTCGGACGATCCGCAGTTCAAGCAGGCGATGTCCCGGCTCGAGGCCGATGATGCGAAGCGCCAGGCGGGCGATTTCACATTGTCCGATCTGTCGGGGAAATCGTGGCATCTGCGGGAACTCAAAGGCAAAGTCGTGCTGGTGAATTTCTGGGCGACGTGGTGTCCGCCGTGCCGCAAGGAGATGCCGGACCTGCAGGCGCTGTACGACAGGTACAAAGATCAGGGGTTCGTGGTGCTGTCGATCTCGGATGAGGAGGCGGCGAAGGTAACTCCGTTTATTGCGGAACACAAATTCAGCTATCCGGTGCTGCTGGATCCGGGGCGGAAGGTCAACGAGGCCTTCGTGGTGGAAGGGATTCCCAAGAGCTTCGTGTACGACCGCGAAGGCAAGCTGGTGGCACAATCGATTGATATGCGGACACGCGGTCAGTTTCAGCAGATGCTGGCAGCGGCTGGGCTGCAGTGATTGTGAGTCTGGCTGCGTTCATTGCGCGCTTTGCGCGCAACCCCGGACGAGGCGTCCGGGGCTACACGTTCTATTTCACCGCGGGCAGACCGGCCAGGGCCATCCCGATTTCCTCTTCCGGGTAGTCGTAGTTCTGCAGCTTTCCGGCATGGTAGGAAATGTAGGACTGCATGTCAAAGTGGCCGTGTCCGCAAAGGCCGAACAGGATCGTCTTCGGCTTCCCTTCTTGCTTGGCGCGTAGCGCTTCGTTGATGGCTCCGGCAACCGCATGACTGGCCTCGGGCGCGGGGATGATTCCCTCGGCGCGGGCGAACTGGACTCCTGCGGCGAAAGCGTCGAGTTGCTGCACCGCGGTGGCCTCGATCAATCCCAGATCGAGCACGTGGGACACCAGCGGCGCCATGCCGTGATAGCGCAATCCGCCGGCGTGAATGCCCGGAGGAACGAACGTGCTGCCCAGCGTATGCATCTTGACCAGCGGAGTGAGGTGGGCGGTATCGCCAAAATCATAGGTGAACCGGCCTTTGGTCAAACTTGGACAGGCGGCAGGCTCGATGGCTACAAACCGCGCTTTGCATTGTCCTTTGATCTTTCGGCCCAGGAACGGCATGGCAAGGCCGGCGAAGTTTGATCCGCCGCCAGTGCATCCTACGATCACATCCGGATCGTCGCCAGCGAGGGCCATCTGCTCGATCGCTTCCTGACCGATTACCGTCTGATGTAAGAGGACATGATTCAGCACGCTTCCGAGCGCGTACTTGGTGTTGGGGTCTTTCGCGGCAACCTCCACAGCTTCGGAGATCGCGATGCCCAGCGAGCCGTTCGATTGTGGATGGTCCTTCAGAATGGCCCGGCCGGATTCCGTCTCGTTGCTGGGACTCGCAGTGACCGAGGCGCCGAAGGCCTCCATCATGGCGCGACGATAGGGTTTCTGGTCGTAGCTGACCCGCACCATGTAGACCTTGCATTCAAGCCCGAAGAACGCGCACGCCATGGCGAGCGACGATCCCCACTGGCCCGCGCCGGTTTCGGTGGAGAGACGCTTCGTCCCTTCTTTCTTGTTGTAGTACGCCTGCGGAACGGCGGTGTTGGGCTTGTGCGAGCCGGCAGGGCTCACGCCTTCGTACTTGTAGTAAATGCGGGCGGGAGTGTCGAGCGCCTTCTCCAGACGACGCGCGCGATAGAGCGGCGACGGACGCCACTGGGCGTAGACCTGCCGCACCTCTCCCGGGATCTCGACCTCGCGGTCCTGCGTGACTTCCTGCAGAATCAGGCTCATGGGGAACAACGGAGCCAGATCGTCGGGACCGATTGGCTTCAGGGTCCCAGGATGAAGGACTGGGACCATCGGCTTGGGGAGATCGGGGATGATGTTGCACCAAGCTTGCGGGATGCGGCTTTGGGGAAGATTGTATTGAATGGATTCCATGGCCGAATATTCTACCGAGTTAGGGGAGAGTACGTAAGCGGGAAAGCGCGATTGGGGTAGAATCGTGGCAGGGCTTCGCTGTTCGTGTTCTATGAAGAAAATTGCCGCTATCTTCCTGCTGAGCTTCTGCTGCCTG
>Ga0335080_10000151_pt1 | contig 60348 bp, 54 predicted proteins | sample Lox_Sample_34_FD_206720 | JGI IMG/M metagenome (GOLD analysis project Ga0335080, IMG submission 206720) | Soil microbial communities from Loxahatchee National Wildlife Refuge, Florida, United States - Lox_Sample_3.4 | ecosystem: Environmental > Terrestrial > Soil > Wetlands | place: USA... | reverse complement strand
GTCGTCATCAGGGGCTTGATATCGCGCTGGGTCTCTTCCGAGCCCGACATGGTGGTCGCCGCCTCGCTGCGCACGGGACTGGAGGCGGTCAACCAGCTCGAGCGCATCGACCCTGATGTCGCAGTCCTCGATATCGAGATGCCCGAGCTCGATGGCATCTCCGCGCTGCCGAAGCTGCTCGCCAAGAAGCGCAACCTCGTCATCATCATGGCCTCCACGCTGACCCGCCGCAATGCGGAGATCAGCTTCAAGGCGCTCTCGCTCGGCGCCTCCGATTACATTCCGAAGCCCGAGACGACGCGTGAGCCTCAGGCCGCCGACATCTTTCGCCACGACCTGATCCAGAAGATCCGTCATCTTGGCGCGCGGGCCCGCCGCACTGCGCCTGCGATGCGGAGCGCACCTCTCGCGCCTGCGCAGGACAAGCCGCGCGATGTATCCGTTCGGCCGGCACCTGCGCCGGCCGCTCATCCGCCCCTGGTGCGCCGTCCCTTCAGCCCGCATCCGCCACGCGTGCTCCTGGTCGGTTCGTCGACCGGCGGCCCGCAGGCGCTGATGGGACTTGTCACCGAGCTTGGCCCTGTGATCGACCGCTTTCCTGTGCTGATCACCCAGCACATGCCGCCGACCTTCACCACGATCCTTGCCGAGCATCTGGCGCGTTCGAGCCGGCGGCCCGCGCACGAGGCGATCGACGGCGAGACGGTCAAACCCGGCACGATCTATCTCGCGCCCGGCGGACGCCACATGCGCGTCGTCCGCCATGGTGCGGATGCCGTGATCGCGCTCGATGATGGCCCGCCGGTCAATTTCTGCAAGCCCGCGGTCGATCCGCTGTTCAGCTCGGCGATCGACGTCTGGCAGAGCGGCGTCCTCGCCGTCGTGCTGACCGGGATGGGTTCGGACGGGATGCGCGGCGGCAAGGACATCGTCGCAGCCGGCGGCAGCGTGATCGCCCAGGACGAGGCAACGAGCGTGGTGTGGGGAATGCCGGGTGCCGCCGCCAATGCCGGCATCTGCGCCGCCATTCTGCCGCTCAATCAGATCGCGCCAAAACTGGTGCGGTTGTTTGCAGGAGACCGTTCGTGACGCCCCTCGATTATGAGTATCTGCGCAAGCTCCTGAAGGATCGCTCGGGTCTCGACCTGTCTGCCGACAAGCAATATCTGGTCGAAAGCCGTCTGCTACCGCTCGCCCGCAAGGCCGGGCTCGGCGGCATCCCTGAACTGGTGGCGAAGATGAAGAGCGGCGCGGAAGCGCTGACGACGGAAGTGGTCGAGGCCATGACCACAAACGAAACCTTCTTCTTCCGCGACAAGATCCCGTTCGAGCATCTGCGCGATGTCATCCTGCCGGCGATGCTGCAGTCGCGCGCCAGCCGCCGCTCGCTGCGCATCTGGTCGGCTGCCTGCTCGACCGGACAGGAGCCTTATTCGATCGCGATGTGCCTGAAGGAAAAGGCTGCCGCGCTTGCGGGGTGGAGGATCGAGATCGTCGGCACCGACCTGTCGCAAGAGGTGCTGGAGAAATCAAAGGCCGGCATCTACAGCCAGTTCGAGGTGCAGCGCGGACTGCCGATTGCGCTGTTGGTGAAATACTTCACGCAGTCCGGCGAGCTCTGGCAGATCAACGCCGATATCCGCGGGATGGTGCAGCACCGTCAATTGAACCTGCTGCAGGACTTCGGCCATCTCGGCAAGTTCGACGTGATCTTCTGCCGCAACGTGCTGATCTATTTCGACCAGGACACCAAGATCGGCGTCTTCGAACGGCTCAACAGGGTGCTGGAGCAGGACGGCGTGTTGGTGCTGGGCGCCGCCGAATCCGTGGCCGGCATCACCGACGCATTCCGACCCTTCCCCGACAAGCGCGGCCTCTATCAGCCGAACCCCGCCCGCGGGGCTCGGCCGGCGATGGGCGGGATGTCCGCAGCCGGGCTGAAGGTTGTCGCGACGCGCTAGGAACCATTCGCGCCTTACAGAATCGCGTGCGGCAGGAAGCGCGACGCATTGCCCGTGATCGGGCTTTCATCCTCGCGGATGGATAGTCCGCACGGCGTATGATCGACCAGCCAGCTCCCCAGCACGGGATATTGTTGCGCGAAGCTGCGCAGATTCGCAAAGCCCTGGCGCACGAACCCCTCGCCCCCATAGGGGCCCTCATGCTGGGCGAATGCGACGCCCTCGCTGATCAGCGTCACGTTGGCGCCCTCGCGCGAATAAAGCGGCTTGCGGACAAAAGATGCGCCGAGCTCTGTCGCGCGCGGATCGCCCTCGAAATAGGCGGGCAACAGATTGGGGTGGCCCGGAAACATCTCCCACAGCAAGGGCAGGATGCCCTTGTTGGACAGGATCGCCTTCCAGGGCGGCTCGATCCAGCGCGTCTTTGCTTCGGAAAGCTTGAGGCCGAATTCGTCCCCGAACATCCATTCCCAGGGATAGAGCTTGAAGGCGAGCGCGATGTCGCGGCCCTGGAGGTCGACAAAGCCGCCTTCGTCGCGCCAGCCAATCTCTTCGATGTCGATGATCGTGGTGGTGAAGCCGGCCTGGATCGCGGTGTCCTCGAGATAGGCGAGCGTCCCAAGGTCCTCTTCGCTGCCGGTCGTGCCGGTCAGATGCAAATGGCGGCCCGTGCCAAACGTCTTCCAGGCCTCGATCAGCTGCTCATGGATCGAGTTGTATTGATCGGCCGCCTTCGGGATGATGCACCGCTCGATCGCCTGTTCGAGCCAGGTCCACTGGAACACCGCGGACTCGAAGATCGAAGTCGGCGTGTCCGCATTGTATTCGAGCAGCTTTGCCGGACCGTCGCCGGTGAAGGCGAGGTCAAGCCGGCCGTAGAGGCTCTTGTCGTCGCGTTCCCTGCTGTCTGCGATCAGCGGCCAATGGACTTCGGGGATCTGCAGGCGCCGCAGATGTCGCTCGTCGCGGATTGCACGGCCGACGAGCTCGAGGCACATGGCGTCGATCTCGGCGGTTGGCGCCTCGATCTCCTGCTCGATCTCTTCAAGCGTGAAGGCGTAGTAGGCGCGCTCGTCCCAATAGCGTTCGCCGTCGCTGGTGTGAAAATCGAAGCCGCAGACTTCCGCAGTCTGACGCCAGTCGTCGCGCTCGGTGCAAGCGATGCGCTGCATGCTTTGGAGTCAGCCGCCGTGCCCATGGCCGTGCCCATGGGCGTGAGCATGGCCGTGGAAGTGGTGCAGTGTGCCGCCAAAGCCGCCATAGGTTGCATAGCAAACGATCCGGCCGTCGATGGTGCGCACCGCATAGCGGCCGGGGCCGCAGTCGCCATAGGGCACAAAGCCCATTGTGGCGGCGCCGACGGCGGCGCTCCCCATCATCGTCAACACGACCCGGCGCGAACGCTTCATGATGCAGTCTCCTCTTCGCAGGCGATCAGGCAAGGCGAAGGCGGTGATTTCGCGGCGTGATCGCTTAGAGAGAACACCTGAAGACGGAATTTCATCCGCCGCTAAAACCGAAAGCGTGCGCCAGCGAGCCGAAGCCGCCGCGGGTGACACCGCCGGAGGATTCCGAGGACGCCAAGGCATGCCCCGACGAATCCCCGCCGAAAAAACCCCACCGCGATGAGCGGCCATAGCCGCCAGTGCCGCTGGAGGACGAACTGCGCGATGTGCAGGCCGTCGTTGGCGCCACTGCGGGTGCGGCCATTCCCGGCGCCGCAGGCGCGGGCGGCGCGCAACTCTCGCTCGGCATCAGGGCATAGGCGCCGCCGCCGACCGCAAGCGTCCCCATCACCAGCAGCGCCACATGGTTGGAGCGCTTTGGCGCGGGCTGCCGCGAAAGCGGCGCGGTCGGCCGGCGCTTGCCGAATTCGCGAGCCGGAGGCTTGCCGGTCATGATCAGGAGATCATGGACGCTGCATTCAGCGCGCCGGCCGCAAGCGAGGACAGGCCGAGCCAGATCGCGGGTGCAAGTTCGCCGTCGGCGATCCGCTGCGACAGGTTCGGTACGGGAATCCTGACCAGATAGAACACGATGACCTGGACGATCAGCGCGACCAGGCTCCAGATCAGGCAATCCACCACATTGGCCGCATGCGCAATCGCGCTGACCACGGGCAGCGTGAAACCGAGCAGGCTTAAGCCCAGTGCAATCGCCGCCGCCGGGTCATTGTCGCGGATCAGTTGGAACTCGTCGTGCACGGTGATGCGAGTATAGACCAGAAGGTAGGCCACGACCGCGATGATCGCGGTACAGAAATAGACCAGGAAGGCCGGCAGTCCGGCAAGCGATTGAAGGATCATGGTGGTGTGCCCGAGTCGTGTGGTGGCGAGACTCGCACGATCCGCCGGTCGGCGCACCGTCATTGACGGTTCATTCCCCAAACAAAAACCGCCGCCTGCGGCATCGTCCCGCTCGGACATGGCGACCAAAAAAGCCGCCTTGTGAGAGATAGTTCACAATTGCCGCCTTAGGTTGCATGTAAGACATTGTTTGCTAGTTCTTTCCGCCTGAGGGAGCGTAGCATGGATTGGGCCCTCGACAGGATCGGCTCACCGTCGGACCGATGGTCAGGTGAGAATGATCTTCTTGCCGCCGTGGGGATCGATACGGTCGTCCGCCGCGGCAGGGCGCGCAGCTATGCCATCCGCCTCAATGAACTGATCATACACAACAACAGAACCTGGTTCGGTGAAGGCGATATTCGCATTGATTCGCTCGTGGTGCAGGGAAACGCGCCGGACTCCAAGACCGACTACTACCATCCGTCCACGTTTTCGTTTCCGCGCGTTGCGGATGGCGAGGCATTGTCGATCGGGCAACCCGGCCTTCTGCTTTACTTCGGTCAGCCGCGATACTTCCTGGACATATTCCTGCTGGTCTCGCGCGATCGCGGCAATACCGACAAACTCGCCGATGTGCTTGCGCAGAATGTGACGGCGAAAACGTTGGATCCGGCGGTCAAGCCGATCATCGAGCTTGCCACTTCCGCAGTCACATCGAGCGCCGTGTCACTTGCGCTGCAGGCGGCCGTTACACTCGGAAACGTGGCTTACAAGGCGCTGCAGTCGGTGACCGGCGGCACAATCGGCGTTTACAGGGCTTCCTTTCTGCAGGGGGCCGATAAATTCGGCGTCGGCAAGCACCCTGAAACTGGCTACCTGGAAGCAAAGGACTCTTCTTTCAGATACGAGATCTTGGCCCAGTGAGGCTACAATGGTTTCCGCCAACTACGAAGATTTCGAGCTCGAGATAGGCTCCGATCCCACAGCAGGCAACGGCGCCCAGCAATATTATGGCAGGGTGATCAAATCGCCGGGCGGCGAAGTATCGAAGTGCGAGGTGAAATTCTGGTTCGCCGAGCCGGGGGTATTGCCCAGGCTCCGCGGAGAACTGGAAAACGCCGTGCTGGAAATCGATGACAAGAATCGCCAGGGTCCGGCGACTCGCGGCGAAAGGGTGTTGCGGGATTTTGGACGCGAGGCCTTTCGCAGCGTTATTACCAACGCTCCCAAGATTCAAAAAATCTACGAAAGGAGCAAAGGAGTCGCCAAGGACCTCAGGATCAAGCTGCGAATCGAGGCTGCAGAGTTGGCAGGCCTGCCTTGGGAATATCTCTATGAAGAGGACGAGATTCCCAATTTCGTCAGCCTGCGCTTGCCGATCGTGCGCTACCTCGAGACGGCAGGAGAAGCGAAGCGGATGGGTGTCAAGGGTCCGCTGCGGATTTTGGGCATGATCGCGGATCCCGCCACCGGCGAATGGCCGAAGCTCAACGTCGTCAACGAGCGAAATCGCATCAACAAGGGGATCGACAAGATCCAGCGCAAAGGGCAGGTCGATTTCCAGTGGGTTCCGGGCGGGACCGGCAAAGACCTGATGAAAAAGCTCCTGGAAGGCAACTGGCATGTCTTTCACTTCATCGGACATGGCGGCGTCGAAGAGATCAATCCGACCGACGGCGCGAGCAGCATCGATGAGCGCGGCTTCGTGGTCATGGTCGACGAGGATGGCAAGCCGGTCAAGAAGTTCGCATCCGATCTTGCGACCATGCTGACCGGCGCGCGCAAGAGTCTTCGGTTGATCGTGCTCAACTGCTGCGAGAGCGCGCGGATCAACATTGGTGATCGGTTCGGAAATCCGGCCATAGCGCTGATGAAGACGGGGTGGCTGCCTGCAGTGGTCGCCATGCAATTTCCCATCACCGACCGCGCGGCAGTGTCGATGTCGGAAGGCTTTTACGAAGCCTTGGCGAACAACAGCCCGATCGACGATGCGGTGACGGTCGCGCGCCGGTTCATGCTGGACAATTCGAGGGTCGAGTGGGGAATTCCAGTCCTCTATATGCGGTCGTCCGACGGCAGGATCTTCGACGTCGACAATGCGCAACCAGGAGCGGCGGACCCGGCGCCAACGCCTTCGCCGGAAGTGCTGCGCCAGCAACGCGAAGATTTCATGCTCACCATCGATACGGTGCCGTCCTCCGCTGCAGAGCTGGAGGAATTGGCGCGGCGCGGGCGCGAGCTGCTGGCCCAATTGCCGGGCGATGGCGAGCTCTCCAGACGCCTTGCGAAGGTCTACTTTGATCTCGGAACTCTTCAGCACAGGCAGAAACAAATCCCCAAGGCAGCCGCGAGTTTCGCCTATGTGCTGACGCTCGATCCTACCAGGGCCGAGTACCGCGTGCGCCGCGCCAATTTCAACGCGACAGTGGGACTGTACGAAAATGCGCTGGTCGATATCGCCGAAGCCATCAAGCTGCAGCCCGATAATCCCGAATTCTACTGGATCAAGGGCATCATCAGCATGATGGCGGCCGGCACTGATGACAAGCGAGGCTTCCTCGAAGAGGCGATCAAGGCGTTCAGTGTCGCCATTTCGAAGGACGAACGAAGGCCGAAATACCTGGCGTCTCGCGCCAACGCCTATGCGCAGATCAAGGACGTCGCGAAAGCCCTGAACGATATGGATAGCGCGATCGCGCTCGACCCCGACAATGCCGATCTGTCGGCCCAAAGGACGAAGATCGAAGGTCAGTCAAGGTGACCTCGCAGCAGAAAGCTGGATGGCTGCGGCGGCCGGTGCACATCCACCCGGTATCCGGCAACAGGAGTCCATCGTGTCGATCGAGACAGTTGTAGACGGATGGAATGCGATCTGGGACACGGTGGGCGCGCCGCTCAACATCGCCCTGTTCTACTGGTTCCGGTTTCATACGCTCAAAGGCACCCGCTCCTATACGACAAAGATTCTGTTCATCTTCGGCGTCGTGGCCTTCATCACGCCGTTCCTTGTGATCTACCTGCTGCTGCCCGAGAAGATGTCGCCCCTTGCCGGGCTTTGGCTCCTGATATTCGTTTGGCTTATCCCGGGAGTGCCGGCGGCATGGCGCGGCTTTTGTCAGAGCCTCGCCGGCATTCCTTCCCGCGCGTTCGGTCTTCGGGATCTGCTGGCCGCGTCCGATTTCGAGGTGCGTCCCGATGACCTTCCCGCCTTGCGCCGCAAGCTCGGACGGATCGGCTATCAGCTCGACGACTTCCGTGCGGTGCAATCAACCGCCATTCAGTCCCGCTTCCTGAAAATCTCGGCCATCATGCTTCATCTCGAACAGTGGGTCGCGAAACACGAGAACTTCATCGAACGCAACTCCGAGCACTATTCCGATCTCCTGTGTGTCTATGACTCGTTGTGTTTCAGGACGGTTCGCGTGCTCAAGAGCAGCGCGGAAATCTATGGGGCGATCATGGAGGAGAGCGGGGTCGAGCCGGACGACTGGAGTGCGCTCGATTCGCTTGCGACGCGCAACACCTCGATCAGCCAGCTTCAACTGGCCGCCCAGACCGCGGCCGGTTGCATGCTGGAAGATTTGCGCAAGGACTTGGACGCGTTGCTCAACAATTTGCTGCCGTTCGTGGCACGGGCCGCTCTGGCCGGCGAGTGGACGCTTTCCGGCCGCAAGCGCCGGCTGGAAGCCATCGGGTTTACCGTGGATACGCCCGCATCGGGTATCATGTGGCCGGTGGTGATCGCAGCAGCCGTCACGGTCGGATGGTCATTGCTGTGGCTGCTCGCGTTGAGAAAGCTCGATAAGAACGGCAGTAGCCCTATTCCCGGAAACATGTCTGCAGGCCTTGGGCGCATGTTCATCGTGTCGCCGCTGGAGTTCATGATCAACTTCTGGCTGGTGAACTATTTCAAGCGATATTATGCGTTCGCAAATGAGGGCCTGTTCAAGCGTCTACCGCTCGCATTCATCCTGTCGGTCGGACTCCTGAGCGCACTCATGATTTTTCCGGTTCAGGCATATTTCGACCTCTATCAGTTCGGCGACAAGGAGGGCTACCTGTGGGTCCTGCTGCATGAGCTGCCCTTGCTGATATTCCCCTGGGGCATCGGGGCAATGACGGCCATGTTGGTCCAGGACTCGATGTGGGGATCTGTGTCCAGGAAGGAGAAACAGGTGAGGGATGGGCTCGTCTTTGGCGCAGGCTTGACCTTGCTGGTGTTGGTGCTGTTGGTGCTGCACTGGAGCATGCATATCCCGGCGATGGAGAGCGTCGCCAACAACACGCCGCTCATGATCGTTGCAGAGCTCCTGCTTCCGACGTTCGGGTTTGGATTTGTCGTCGGCTATCTGGTCATGGGGCGCCTGCGCGAGGTCTCCTCGCGGTATCCCACCGATGAGGCGCTCATCTCTCACCAGACCTATGCCAGCGCCTAGATGGCATGTTCGGGAAAAAAGCCTGCCGCTCGTGTGATGCGGGTGTGCAGCGTTTCTCCGAAAAGATCACGCGCAAACATGAATTAACGCCGCGACGCCTCCAAAAACAAAGACCCCGCCATTTGCGGCGGGGTCCAGTTCGGGAGGAGTGAGCCTGTCGGGCTCACGGCAGTAACGGATCAGGCCGGGATGCGCTCGTCGAGGTCGTGCGGCTCGCGCAGCACATAGCCGCGGCCCCAGACGGTTTCGATGAAGTTGCGGCCTTCGGAGGCGTTGGCGAGCTTCTTGCGCAGCTTGCAGATGAAGACGTCGATGATCTTCAGCTCCGGCTCGTCCATGCCGCCATAGAGGTGGTTCAGGAACATTTCCTTGGTCAGCGTGGTTCCCTTGCGAAGCGAGAGCAGCTCCAGCATCTGATATTCCTTGCCGGTCAGGTGCACGCGCTGACCGCCGACTTCGACCGTCTTGGTGTCGAGATTGACCACAAGGTCGCCGGTCTGGATCACCGACTGGGCGTGGCCCTTGGAACGGCGCACGATGGCGTGGATGCGGGCGACCAATTCGTCCTTGTGGAAGGGCTTGGTCATGTAATCGTCGGCGCCCACGCCGAGGCCCTTGACCTTGTCCTCGATGCCGGCAAGCCCGGACAGGATCAAGATCGGAGTCTTGATCTTCGAGACACGCAGCTGCTTCAGCACGTCGTAGCCGGACATGTCGGGCAGGTTCAGATCGAGCAGAATAATATCGTAGTCGTACAATTTGCCGAGATCGACGCCTTCTTCCCCAAGGTCCGTCGTATAGACGTTGAAGCTCTCGGACTTGAGCATCAGTTCGATCGACTGCGCGACGGCGCTGTCATCTTCAATCAGCAAAACGCGCATGCCAGTTCCCCATAGTCGCCGCTCCGGGCGTCAGGTCGGGCCGCAGCACTTGCGGCACTCAAAACGCCTTTGAACAACTGATTCGGATCCTGACGAGAGATGGTTAACAAAAACTGATTCTGTTCCGCAAGGTCCACCGGTGCAATTTTTGTCGAATCGCCCTAAGATGTTGCGTCAAAGCAGCTTTTTGTACCCGTTTCCCCTCAAGTCTCGCATTAAGAGACGGGACTAACCGACTCTCTGGACTCGCTGTTCTTTCTGAGCAGCCGGGCCCCCTCAGTCACCAAAGACCGTGACGCAATGATTAATGATGCGGGTAAACACGAAGTTAAGCTTGGAACAGAAATTCGGCGAAACTTAAGGTTTGACCGATGAAAGCGCTGGCGGAGCAGATCGGCGATATCGATGCCGTCAACATCTACGGTCGCGTGGTGGGCGTCCGCGGCCTGATGGTGGAGGTCGCAGGCCCAATCCATGCGATGTCGGTTGGCGCGCGCATCGTGATCGACACCGGCGGCAACCGTTTCATTCCCTGCGAGGTGATCGGATTCTCCGGCAGCAATGCGGTCGTCATGCCCTTTGCCGGCCTCGAGGGCGTGCGGCGCGGCTGCCGCGCGGTCATTGCCAATGCGGCAAGCCAGATTCGTCCGTCGCCGGCCTGGCTCGGGCGGGTGATCAACGCGATGGGCGAGCCGATCGACGGCAAGGGACCGCTGGAGCAGGGCGCGTCCCCGATGCCGTTCCGCAACACGCCGCCGCCGGCGCATTCGCGCCAACGGGTCGGCGCCGCACTCGACCTTGGCGTGCGCGCGCTCAACACCTTCCTTACCTGCTGCCGCGGGCAAAGGCTCGGCATCTTCGCAGGTTCCGGCGTCGGCAAGTCGGTGCTGCTGTCGATGCTCGCACGCAATGTCGATGCGGCGGTTTCGGTGATCGGCCTGGTCGGCGAGCGCGGCCGCGAGGTGCAGGAGTTCTTGCAGGACGATCTCGGCGAAGCAGGTCTTGCGCGCTCGGTCGTGGTGGTCGCAACCTCCGACGAGCCGGCCCTGATGCGGCGGCAAGCCGCTTACCTGACGCTTGCGATAGCGGAATATTTTCGCGACGAGGACAAAGACGTGCTGTGCCTGATGGACTCGGTGACGCGCTTTGCCATGGCACAGCGCGAGATCGGGCTGTCAGCCGGCGAGCCGCCGACGGCCAAGGGCTATACGCCGACCGTGTTCACGGAGTTGCCAAGGCTCCTGGAGCGCGCCGGCCCCGGCTCCGGCCGCGGCACCATCACCGGCATCTTCACGGTGCTGGTCGACGGCGACGATCATAATGAGCCGATCGCGGATGCCGTGCGCGGTATCCTCGACGGCCATGTGGTGATGCAGCGCTCGATCGCCGAGCGCGGGCGCTATCCTGCCATCAATGTGCTCAGATCGGTCTCCCGCACCATGCCGAAATCGGCCGATCCGGCCTATCTGCCCGCGATCGCCAAGGCGCGGCAGGTCATGGCAACCTATGCCGACATGGAGGAACTGATCCGGCTCGGGGCCTATCGACCGGGCTCGAGCCCCGAGGTCGACGAGGCAATCGCCCTGCACGAGCCGCTGGAAGCGTTCCTGCGTCAGGCCAAGGACGAGGTGTCGACGCTGGCCGAAGGCTATGGGCGGCTTGAACAAATCCTCAAGGGTTTGGAAACGGAACGCTAACTTTGTCAGTCCATGATCCCTCGACCGTTTAGAAAAGCCGGCGGGGCCCCTGAGGGGTGCCGGCGCCGTCCCGTCTTTGTAGCGGGACTTCTGGGGAGTATGAGTCGATGAAGTCACGCGAAACGCTCATCCGCCTGAAAAAGTTTCAGGTCGACGAGAAGCGCCGAAGGGTTGCCCAGATCGAGAACATGATTGCCGACTTCCAAAGGATGTCGGTCGACCTCGAGCGCGAGATCCAGAGCGAGCAGGAGCGGGCCGGGATCAATGATCCCTCGCACTTTGCCTATCCGACCTATGCCAAGGCCGCGATCCAGCGTCGGGAGAACCTGACGCGTTCCGCCGACGAGCTGCGCATCCAGCTCGAGGACGCCAAGGCGCTGCTCGCCGAGGCTTATGAGGAACTCAAGAAGGTCGAGCTCCTGGACGAACGCGATCAGGCGCGCGAGCGCGCCGAGGAGAACGCGCGGGAACAGGCGGATCTCGATTCCATCGGCTTGATGCGCGCGCGGCTCGGCGTCATCGCCTGAGTCTCTCCTCAAACAAATTCAGCACGCACAAAACCCGGGCCGCTCAGCCCGGGTTTTTCGTTGGTCGCCGATCCGAAGTCCCTGACTCGCGCGCGTCAAAACCCGTTCAGGGACCTCAGATCGAAAAGCGGCACTAGAATCATAGATTTGCTAGTGCCCATAATTTTTCCGAAATCCGCGAAAAGATGTTGCGGCGACGCAAGTGCGGACTTCGGAAAAGGGCACCAGCCTCGATTTGAGATTCGCGCTGCCGTTTCCGCCAGTGCTAAGAAAGGCATGCCGAGTCGGGACAGGTGGACGCGCCTGCTGCAAAATGTGCTACGCAGGATCGGGACCGTGGCCCTGGTGCAGGTAGCGATGGGGATCGCGATTTTTAGGGAACGTGAATGCTGACGCCGGCTGAGCTGGTCTGGCTGATTGCCGCGGTTGCGAAGGGGGATGAGGCCGCATTCGAGCGGCTCTACGCCGCCACGCGCGCGAAACTCTACGGCGTCGTGCTCCGTATCTTGCGCAGACAGGATCTCGCGGAGGAGGTCATTCAGGAGACCTATGTCAAGATCTGGAACAGCGCCGGACAATTCAATCCCGGCCTGTCGTCACCGATCACATGGATGGCGTCCATCGCGCGCAACCGGGCTATCGATCTCGTGCGCAAGAAGAGCGAGCTTTCGATCGAGGAAGAACCCTCGGCGACGGAAGTGGCCGCCGACAGCCCCGACCCTTTGGCACGAAGGGAAATGACGGAGGAGCTCAAGCGCCTCCTGGAGTGTGTCGGTCGGCTCGAGCCGGATCGTCAGAAGCTCGTGCTCCTGGCTTACTACAACGGCTGGAGCCGCGAGCAGCTGGCGGAGAAATTCGAGGCGCCAGTGAATACGGTGAAGACGTGGCTGCGTCGCAGCATCATGGATATCCGGGAGTGCCTGGGTCTTTGAGGTTTGGACTTTGAGATAATGGACTATAGCGAAGACCATATCGCGCTCGCCGCCGAATACGCGCTCGGCACGCTCGACGCCGACGAGCGCGCGCGGGTCGAGACGATGATGGGTGCGGACAAGGAATTTGCCGACCTCGTGCAGGCCTGGGAATTCCGGCTCGGCGTGCTGAACCAGATGGTGGGCTCGGTCGAGCCGCGTCCGCTGGTCTGGGACAACATCAAGCGCGCGATCGGCCACGAGACGGCACAGGCGCCGCTGTTGCTTCCCGAGGCGCCGCTGCTGCTCCCCGAGGAGGCGCCGCCGCCTGTGCCGCCGGCGGGCCTTGCCGAGCCGGAGGCTGTGCCCGCCGTCGACGTCTCCAACGTGGTCCGGCTGTCGAGGAAGGCGCGGCGCTGGCGCAACGTCGCCTCCGTACTCACCGCGCTTGCGGCGGTGCTGGTCGCGATGATCGGCATGCAGCTTTACTCGCCCGACCTGTTGCCCGATGCGATGCGACCATCGCCGCGTACGCGGATTGTCGAGGTCAAGGCGCCGCCGGTCGCGACGCCTCAACCCGCGCCGCCAGCCGCGCAATATGTCGCGCTCTTGCAGGGGCAGGCCGGCGGACCGGCTTTCATTCTCACCGTCGACGGCGCGACAAAGAATTTCACCGTGCGCAAGCTCGGCGCGCCGCCGATCGACGCCGGCAAGAGCTACGAGCTCTGGCTGATCTCCGACAAGCTCGGCGGGCGGCCGCGTTCGCTCGGGGTGATCGGGGCCAATGATTTCACCGCGCGCCCGCTGCTTGCAAGCTACGACACCGACGTGGTCACCGGCGGGACCTATGCCGTGACCGTCGAGCAGGCCGGCGGCTCGCCCGACGGCGCGCCGCACTCGACGCCGGTGTTTGCCGGAAAACTGATCGAGACCGTGCCGCCGTCGCGGTGACGCACATCTTCAAGAGGGACTGCGCAGGGTGGGTTTCGCTGTCGTAACCCACCGGTCCTTGCGATAATCCCGTTTCGCGTGCGCTCAACCCATCCCGCGAAATCTACGGCAACCGCGTGATCGCACAAAAAGAAAACGCCCGTGGGGAGCGGGCGTTTTCACGTAGTCGACTTGGGGGTAGTTGGGTCTTCTACATATCCACGTGGCGACTTTGGGGGGCTGGTAAAGAGCCGCGTGAATTCCTTGAAACTCCTATCGAACCATCGATGCGTTGGCACTGGTTACAACGACCGGCTTGCCGGCCTTGATGACGTGCGCCGTCTGCGCGTAGCCATCGTCCGAACTGGCGCGAGCAGTGATGCCGAGGCCGGCCACCACGATGCCAGCAACGAGCGCCACGACCACGATCTTGAGATGGGTCGAGCGATCCGCGCTGTAGATCGAGTGGTTCATAGCGACGCCTCCGACGTCTGTCAGCTCTTAGCGGTTGGTCTCTTCAGTCCGCCTGCCGGTTCAAATGTTACGCGTTGTTAAACGTGGGGATGAGGTATTTCGTTCAAAAGAGGCGATCACAAGTCAGTGATCAAACTTGAAAGTTCGCGATCGATAAGCGTAACAATAACAGAAATAATCCAAATATTATAGATAGTTAAATTGAATCCTTGCTTCGAATCGGCGCGGGCGACCGACCTGTACGAAAGTTAAGAAATCAGTTGCCTGTGGCAAAAAAGCACAGATCGCCAAGTGCTTCGCGCTGCTTCGTTTTTTACACGCTGCCGACGGTTTTCAGCCGGGCACGGGGGTGGATCTCCGCCTGCGACAGCACCGTGGTCTGCGCGCGGAAGCGCTCGACCAGCGAGCGCACGTACGGCCGGATCGCCGCAGACGTCACCAGCACCGGCGCCTCGCCCTCGCGCGCGGCGCGCTCGAAGGCATCGCGTACCGCGGCCATGAACTCGCTCAGTTTCGACGGCTGCATGGCGAGGCTCTTGTCGTCGCCGGTGCCGACCAGCGACTCGGCAAAGGCCTGCTCCCATTTGGCCGACAGCGCGATCAGCGGCAGATAACCGCTGTGCGAGGTGTTCTGCGCGCAGATCTGCCGCGCCAGCCGCGCGCGGACATGCTCGACCATCGTGGAGGGATTGCGCGAGAAGGCGAGTGCGTCCGCTATTCCCTCCAGGATGGTCGAGAGGTCGCGGATCGAGATGCGCTCGCCGAGCAGAAGCTGCAGCACGCGCTGGATGCCGGAGACCGAGATCTGGCTCGGCACGATGTCCTTGATCAGCTCGCTTTGCTCCTTGGGCAGCTCCTTCAACAGCTTCTGCACCTCGCCATAGGACAACAGGTCCGACATGTTGCTCTTGAGGAGCTCGGTGAGGTGGGTCGACATCACGGTCGCGGCATCGACCACGGTATAGCCCTTCAGCGAAGCCTCCTCCTTCAGGCTGGCATCGACCCAGGTCGCGGGCAGGCCGAAGGTCGGCTCGGTGGTATGGATGCCGGGGACGGCGACCTGGTTGCCGGCGGGATCCATGACCATGAACTGGTTGGGCCAGATCTTTCCGGTGCCGGCATCGACCTCCTTGATCTTGATGACATAGGTGTTGGCCTCGAGCTGCACATTGTCGAGGATGCGGACCGACGGCATCACAAATCCCATCTCGATTGCGAGCGACTTGCGCAGCGCCTTGATCTGCTCGGTCAGGCGATCGGTGCCGTCGGGACCGTTGACCAGCGGCAGCAGCGCATAGCCGAGCTCGATCTTGAGGTCGTCGATCCTGAGCGCATTGGCGATCGGTTCTTCGGCGGCTGCGGCGGTCGGTGCGGGCGCTGCGGCCGCCTTGGCGTCAGCCATCGCCTTCTGATGCTTGTGCTTGCGCGCCGACCAGGCGAGCCCCGCTGCACCGCCAGCGAGCGCCAGGAACGGGATCGCCGGAATGCCAGGCAACAGCGCGAGCACGAACATCACGGCGGAGGCCATGCCCAGCGCCTGCGGATAGCCGGAGAACTGCTTGATCAGCGCCTTGTCGGCGGCACCCGACACGCCGGCCTTCGACACCAAAAGGCCCGCCGCGGTCGAGACGATCAGCGCCGGCACCTGGGTGACCAGGCCGTCGCCGACGGTGAGCAGCGTGTAGGTCCGCGCCGCCTCGCTGAAAGTCAGGCCCTGCTGCGCCACGCCGATGATGATGCCGCCGATGATGTTGATGAAGACGACGAGCAGGCCCGCGACCGCATCGCCCCGCACGAATTTCGAGGCGCCGTCCATCGCGCCGAAGAAGCCGCTTTCGTCCTCCAGCGCCTTGCGGCGTTCGCGCGCCACCTTCTCGTCGATCAGGCCGGCGGAAAGATCGGCGTCGATCGCCATCTGCTTTCCGGGCATGGCGTCCAGATGGAATCGGGCGGCGACTTCGGCGATGCGGCCCGAACCCTTGGTGATGACCACGAAGTTCACGGTCACCAGGATCGCGAACACGATGAGGCCGATCACGAAATTGCCGCCCATCACGAAGCTGCCGAAGGCCTCGATGACGTGGCCGGCGGCATCGGTGCCCTCATGGCCGCGCGCGAGGATCAACCGCGTCGAGGCGAGGTTGAGTGAAAGCCGCAGCATCGTCGAGATCAGCAGGATGGTCGGAAACGACGAGAATTCCAGCGGGGTCTGGATGAACAGCGAGGTCATCAGGATCAGGATCGAGAGCGTGATCGAGATCGCGAAGAACAGGTCGAGCACCAGCGAGGGCAGCGGCAGGATCAGCACCACCAGGATGGTGAGGACGCCGAGCGCCAGCGCGATATCGCCGCGCTTGATGAAGTTGCCGATTTCGCTGAGCGACGGAAAGCCGTTTGCCGCAACAGTGCCTTGACCAGCCGTGACGTCGACCATGCTCGCCGTATCCCCCCGCTGCCGTCCGCGGCCCCCAAGCGTCTGCGCGGCGGCTGTTGGGCCACCGGTTCGAAAGTGAGGTACCGCACTGGCGTCCACGGAGGTTTCCCCGTCTTACGCGGCCGACGACACTCGACTTCAGTTAGGCAATTTTTGCCCGGTGTATGGTTAGGAAAGGGTTAATGGCGATCGTGGCGCTGTCATTCCGGGGTCGCCCGTAGAACCGAACACGAGAATATCGCGATCCAGGTTCGATGAGCATCGCTCCGGAGTGACGTGTCCCGGCTGTTGCACCGCACCTTGCATGCCTAATATCGCGGCAATGTGGGTTGACGTTTGGGCAGCGGACGACGACTTTGCTGCCCGTGCACGCGCCCGCCGGACGATCCCCCGATTCATCGCATTTCGCCCCTGACTCCGCTCAGGCCTGGCTGCGGCTCGCCGTTGCCTTGGCCATGGGTGCCATCGGCGCGGCGGGCATGTGGTCGGTGATGGTGATGTTGCCGATCCTGCAGAGCGAGTTTTCGGCAACGCGCGGGGCGGTGTCGCTCGCCTCCACCATGATGTTCATGGGCTTTGGGCTCGGTGGCGTCATCACCGGGCGGATCACCGATCGCTTCGGCATCGTCCCGGCCATGGCGATCTCGATCGCGCTGCTCGGCGTCTCCTTCGTGGTCGCGGGCCTGGCGCAACAACTCTGGCAGTTTGTCGCGATCTATTTCCTCATCGGGCTCGGCACGTCGGCGACGTTTGCGCCGCTGATGGCGGAGGCCTCGCACTGGTTCGAGCGCTACCGGGGACTGGCGGTCGCGATCGTCGCGAGCGGAAATTATGTCGCGGGCACGATATGGCCGCCGGTTTTCACCTGGGGCGTGCAAACCATCGGCTGGCGCGAAACCCATTTTGCGATCGGCGTTTTTTGCACGGCGTCGATGACGCTGCTGCTTTTGGTGCTGCGAGCGCAGATCGGCGGCGAAAGCGTGCGCGATCACTCCAATGCGCCGCCGCCACGGATCGATCTGCAGCTATCGACCAATGCGCTGACTGTGCTGCTCTCGATTGCCAGCATCGCCTGCTGCGTGGCGATGGCGATGCCGCAGGTCCATATCGTCGCCTATTGCGGCGATCTCGGCTATGGCGTGGCGCGCGGCGCCGAGATGCTGTCGCTGATGATGGGGTTCGGCATCGTCAGCCGCATCGCGTCGGGATTTCTTGCGGACAAGGTCGGCGGCATCCGCACCCTCCTGATCGGCTCGGTTGCGCAGGCCTTTGCGCTGCTGTTCTATCTGTTCTTCGACAGCCTCACCTCGCTGTTTCTGATCTCGGCGATGTTCGGCCTGTTCCAGGGCGGCATCGTGCCGAGCTATGCCATCATCGTGCGCGAGGCGATGCCGGCGTCCGAAGCCGCAACCCGTGTCGGCATCATCATCTTCGCCTCGGTGTTCGGCATGTCGTTCGGCGGCTGGGTCTCGGGCGTGATCTTCGACGCCACCGGCTCCTATGCCGCAGCCTTCGCCAACGGCTTTGCCTGGAACACGCTCAACATCGCCATCATGCTCGCCTTGTTGTGGCGATCGCACCAAAGGCTCGCGGTGGCATAGCGCATGATCCGGAAAAATGTGCAGCGGTTTTCCGAAAGGGTCATGCGCAAACAATAGACCAAAGCGCCGCTACACCGCTTGACCGACCTTCAAAAGCGTGCAGCCTGTGATCTTGAACGTGCCGTCGGCCTGCCGCTCCAGCGTGTAAAGCGCCTCCCAGCCTTCGCCGTTCTCGTCGACGATCTGGACGCGTTGCGCGATTGCATCTCCGGCTTCCCGGGCCTCGCCGAACTCGAAGCTCCTGTGCCGATAAACCGGCGCGTAGGAATGCTGCACCATGAACATGAAGGTCGAGGCTTCCGGGAACAACTCGCGGATGCCGGGCGCGGCATAGGAGTAGGCGACTGTCGCGTCATCGCGGGAGAATGCCTGCTCCTGCAAACGGATCACGTTTTGCGCGGCGGCGATGTCGTCGGCGCTCTTGGCCGGACCGGCGCAAAGCAGGAGCGCGGCAACGAGCAAGATCACAGCGCGCATGATGGTTGCTCCTGGGGTCGGATGGTGCGGGTTAACCAAGCGTAAACCGTCGCGCCTATGATCGCAACGTGCCGGCTGCTGGGCGGGGGCTTCTTGATCTAGCGCAAAAGGCTGTTTCCTCAATGGTGTATCGTTGTTTTTATCAGAGAGGAGACGACCGATGACCCTCGACACGATCATGGTCATGATTGCCGTTACGATGATGTTCGCCACCCTTGCCATCGTGCTCGGCTGGGCGGACAGGCGCAGCAACGGAACGAACAACGGCTCGGTGAAGCGGTAGGGAGACTCTCACCCTGTCAGCGCCGCCAGCAATTCGTCCGGGCGCTCCGACATCAGCATGTGGCCGGCGCCTCGCAGCACCACGGTGCGGGCGTTGGGAATGGCGGCGGCAAGCGCCTTGCCGGCCTTGGCCGGTGTCATCATGTCGCGCTCGCCGAGGACTACAATGGTCGGCACCTTGACTTGCGCGGCCACCACCAACGCGTCCGCATAGGAATTGCAGGCGGCAAGATCCGAATGCAGTACGCCGGGCGCGCAGGCTTGCAGCACGCGCTGCGCGCCGCCATGCATCCACAGGCCTGGCGCGAGGCTGCCGCCGAGCTCGGCGCCATACCCAAGACCCCAGATCGAGACCATGTCGATCGCGGCCTGGTCGTTGGCTTCAGCCGCCTTCAGAAGGTCAGGGCCGACCGCCATCGCTGCCGACGTTCCGATCAGACCGAGCGCCGAGACTTTTTGCGAATGGCGCGCCGCCGTCTCGAGCGCGACCAGCGAGCCCATGGAGTGACCGATCAGATGTGCTTTTGTGGCGCGCGCGGCATCAAGCAGCGCGGCAATCCAGTCAGCCATCTCGGCGATGCTGCGCAGCGCGGGTCCTTGCGAGCGGCCATGGCCGGGCAGGTCAGGCACCAATACGGAACGACCGTGATGGGCAAAGTAGCGGCTATGCAGCGCCCAGGTGGAGTGATCGAAGCCGGCGCCATGGATCAGCACGACAGAGGGCAATGCGCGATCGAATTTGCGGCCGCCGGTCGCGGCGAAGGCGTTCTTGCCGTTGACGAGAAGATCCATGGCGTCAGACCTTTTGCGAGGCGCGCAGCGCAAATGCGAGATCGTCGGTGATGTCGGCGGCAGCCTCGATGCCGACCGAGAGCCGTACCAGCTCCTCGCCGATCCCTGCCGCCTTGAGCTGCTCGGCATCCATCTGCTGATGCGTGGTCGAGGCGGGATGGATCACCAGCGTCTTGGCGTCGCCGACATTGGCGAGATGGCTGATCATCCGAAGCGATTCGATGAACTTCTTGCCCGCCGCGCGTCCGCCCTTGATGCCAAAGCTGACGATCGAGCCGGCGCCCTTTGGCAACAGCCGCCTGGCGAGCTGATAATCCGGATGATGTTCCAGTGCGGGATGCAGCACCCAGTCGACAGCCTTGTTGTTCTTCAGGAAATCGAGCACGGCGAGCGTGTTCTGCATGTGCCGCTCCATGCGCACCGGCAGCGTCTCGATGCCTTGCAGCAACTGGAATGCATTGGTCGGCGAAAGACAGGCGCCGAAATCGCGCAAGCCTTCGGTGCGAGCGCGCATGATGAAGGCCGCAGGACCAAACTGCTCGTCGAAGACGATGCCGTGATAGCCGGCATAGGGTTCGGTCAACACCGCGAATTTGCCGGAAGCGCGCCAGTCGAAGCGACCGCCATCGACGATTGCGCCGCCGATCGCGATGCCATGGCCGCCGAGCCATTTGGTCGCCGAATGCATGACGATATCGGCACCGAGCTCGATCGGGCGGGAGAGCCAGGGCGTCGCAAAGGTGTTGTCGATCAACAGCGGAATCTTCGCCGCATGCGCGAGCTCGGCGACGGCAGGAATGTCGAGTACCTCCAGGCCGGGATTGCCGAGGGTCTCCGCGATCACAAGCCGCGTGTTCGGCCTGATCGCGGCGCGAAAACCATCGAGGTCGCGCGGCTTGACGAACGTCGTCGTGATGCCGAAGCGGGGCAGCGTATGCGCCAAGAGATTGATGGTGCCGCCATAGAGCGAGGCGGAGGCCACGATGTGGTCGCCGCCGTTCGCAAGCGTTGCGATCGCAAGATGCATCGCCGCCTGGCCGCTTGCGGTCGCGATCGCACCGACGCCGTTTTCCAGCGCGGCAATGCGCTCTTCGAGCACGGCCGTGGTCGGATTGGAGATGCGGGTATAGATGTGCCCGGCGCGCTCGAGGTTGAACAGCGCCGCGGCATGGTCGGCATCCTGGAACACGTAGGATGTCGTCTGATAGATCGGCACCGCGCGGGCGCCGGTCGTGGGATCCGGATGCTGGCCCGCATGCAGGCTCAGTGTTTCAAAGGCGGGCGGCTTGGGCGCGGGCATGCTGACCTCGCGAGTGGTCGATGGAGCGGGTTGATGTTCTGCCACAAAGCGGGCAGGGCGTCAGCATGCTTGAGCAGGTTCGGTCGGCGACGGGCCCTTGTCGCCTATCGGATGTTCTCTGGCAGTCCAAGAAAACGGCGCACGACATGGTCGATCGAGATTCGCCCCGGTCCCCACGCGATGATGCCGAGCGCCATGGCGGCCCAGGTAATATGAACCGGCCATCCATCGGGCACCGTGAGTTCGACGATGACGGTCATGAACAACAGTCCAAGCGCCGCAAAGCGCGTGCCGAGGCCAAGCACCAGCAGAATCGGAAAGAGAATCTCGCCCGTTCCCGACAGGAACGCCATCGCGGCCGGTGCCGGAAAATGGTAGGGCCCGCCGGGCAGGTGAAGCATGAACTCGTCGGTGAAAAGGGTCACTGCGGTATCGCTGAGCTTGCCGAAGCCGCTCCATTTGAGGATACCGGAACGCCAGAACGGCGCGGCGAGCGCGAGCCGCATCGCCAGTTGGACGAGGGACGGCGAGGCGACGGCTTGCAACAGGCGGCTCGCCTTGTCGACCAGCAGTGCGAGCGGCTGGAGGCCGTCGCCGGCCGCCAATCGTTGTTCCGTAATCATGAAGCGTCTCCAAAAATCAGTGTTGTGAACGCGCCGGCCTCGATCAGGCCTGCGATGTTTGCGGCAATGTCGAAATCGGGCGAGGCTTCCAGCGCCGAGGCCGTTGCCTCTCCGAGCGATCGTCCCGTCATCAGGCTTTCGAGCAATGTCGCACCGCCCGGCGGCAGCCGCCGCAGCACGACATCGAGATCGGGCCGGGTGATCAACGCGTCCTCCGGCGTCGACGCGTCGATCCTGCCCACGGGGTCGTTGCCACGATTGCTTGCGACGATCGTCACTGCGGCGAAACGCGAGCGGACGACCCGCGTCGCCGGGTGCGCTGTGAAGACAAGATCGGCAAGACTTGCGTGCGGGACCGAGGCGAGCGCGGTCGGCGCGAGCGGTTCGGCGTCGGCTGCATGATAGGCATCGAGCCAGGCCCGCTCGATCCGCGCCGCGTCGGCAAGCCACGGCATCGAGCTCGCGTATTCATATTGTGCGATGAAGTCCGGAAAATCGTGGCCATATTCGAACAGCAAAGGCGAGGTGGGCGGCGCGGCGCGGACATGGCAACGCGCCATGGCGCGGAAAAACTCCACGCCGGTGATGCGTTGCACGGCCGGGTATGTCGCGGCGAGCGCGTCGATCAGGCTGACGGTGACGTTGTTGCGGTACACGTTGTAGCGGCTGGTGGCCGTCTTGCCGGCCGGTCCTGCGACGCCGGCGGGCGTCGAACGGCCGGGATCGAGCAGTGCCGCGGCGAAGGCTGCTTGGGAAGCGCGTGAGTGTTGTTCAGGCTGCGGCATGATGGTTGCTCGGCGCGATGGTTTGACAACGATCGAGGATCGCCTGCGCGGCCGCCGCCTCGGCCTTCAGGATTGTCCAATCGGGGATCTTGCTGTCCCACTCGACCAGCGTCGGCACCGCACCGCAGCGGTCGACGACGGTCGCAAACAGTTGCCACACGGCGTTCGCAACCGGTCGGTCGTGGCTGTCGATCAACAACAGCTCGCTTTCGTCGTCGGCCTGTTCGACATGACCCGCAAGATGAATCTCGCCGACGCTGGCCAGGGGAAAGTCCGACAGATATTGCAGCGGCGAGAAGCCATGGTTGGTCGCGGACACGAAGACGTTGTTGAAATCGAGCAGCAGACCGCAACCGGTGCGTCGAGCGGCGCTGCGAATGAAATCGGTCTCGCTCATCGTCGACTCGTCGAACGTCACATAGGTCGACGGGTTTTCGAGCAGTAAGGGCCTGCGGATGGCGTTCTGGACTTGATCGATGTGATCGCAGACCTGGGTCAGTGTCGCCTTGGTGTACGGCAAGGGCAGAAGATCGTTGAAACAGGTGGTCTCGTGCGTGGACCAGGCGAGATGCTCGGACACCAGAGCCGGCTGGTAGCGTTCGACCAGATTGCGGAATCGCACAAGATGAGCCTGGTCAAGCGGTTGCGGCCCACCGATCGACATGCATACGCCGTGCAGCGACAGCGGATGGTCGCGGCGGATGGTTTCAAGAGCGCGATGGGGCGGTCCTCCCGCACCCATGTAGTTTTCGGCGTGGACCTCGAAGAAGCCGCGACTCTCGCCATCGGCGAGGATCGCGGCCAGATGCTCGTGCTTGAAGCTCGTTCCTGCGAGGCCGTCGATGGGGTATGGAAAGCGGAGAGGCATCGCTGCCAGCGCCGTTGACTCGTTCGCCGCGTTCATCGTGTGCTTCTCCGCTTCCCGCCATCGTGCTCGTCAGATCGGCTTGAGCGAACCGTGCTTGCCGTTCGGCAGCTCGATGCTGGCGCAGGTCCCGCCCTGAACGAACTTCCAGGCGTTGCCCTGGAAATCGACGGTCGAGGTGCCCTGGCACGTCGTGCCCGGCCCGGCCGCGCAATCGTTCTGACCCTTCAGGGCGACGCCGAAGCATTTCTCTTTCTTGGCTGCGATGGCCGCATCCGCCTCGGCCTTGGTCAAGGGGGCGGCGGCGGCAAAGGTCGCAAGCGCAGTGCTGACGGCGCCGGCGAGCACGAGTGAACTGACGATATTCTTCGCAGACATGGATATCTCCTTGTTAAGGGCTGCATCGCCTGCTGGGCGAAGGCACATCCTCTCCTTCGCCCCGCGCCGGCCGTTGTTACGGTCCGGACCGCTCACAGGCCGATGAGATCGACGCGGCGCAATAGCGGGCAAGCGGCCGGACAAAGCCAATGCCTTGTCCCTATGGAGACGTTAGCCAAGCTGCATTGGAGGCGGCGGGCTGGATGGACGAAAAGGGCGTGGTAACAAAAGCCGGAGCCCAGCGTAATGTCAGTCCAGAGGGGCGGAGGACAGAAGGCAATGACGACCGCTGACCCCCTCCGCAGACCTGATCGAGGCGTGCCGCGTCAAGCGCCCAGACCGCTGATGGTCAGCATCGGACTTGCGGTCTCGGCGCTCGTGCTGACGGTAATCCTGTCGACCGCCGCGATATCCAGTCTCGTGTGGTGGCGGACGGCCGAGGCCGTCAGCCGCCAGCTCGCAAGCACCATCAACGAGCAGATCGTCGCCGCGGTTCGCAAGGAGGTGTCGGCGATCGTGGACGAGGCGCGAGCAGCCCATACGGCCATTCGCACACTCTTTCTGCAGAACGTGCTCGACACGCGCGAGGCGGACAAGCGCGAATTCGTCTTTCTGTCGCAATTGCAGTCGCAGGCGACGATATCGTGGGCAGCTTTCGGCTGGCCCGACGGTTCGTTTTTTGCCGCCCACAAACTCGGCGACCGCCGCCTGGAGATGATGGAGATATCGTTGACGGATCATCCCGGTCAGCGCCGCGTCGACGAATATGAGGTGATCCCGGGCGATATCCAGTTTGAGCATCGTCGCTTCGAGCCGACCGACTTCAGGGTCAGCGATCAGGCATGGTTCAAGACCGGTCTCGCCGTCGAGGACCCGCAATGGTTCAAGGTTCTCAACCATCCAAGCGGGGAGCGTCCATCGGTCGCCTATGCGGGACCGATCGACGTTTACCAGGAGCGTCAGGGCGTCCTTGCAATCATTATCGAATACACCAGGCTTTCGCATTTCCTGTCGCAGCTGGAGGTCGGGCGCACCGGAACGGCCTTCATATTCGACGGCAGCGGCGATCTGGTCGCGGCCCCCGACAAGAACGCTGACGAACTGCATCCTGCGCACGGTCAGGAGGCGCTGCTGCCGCTCGCGCAGATGGCCCTGGCGCGCGCAGGCGACGATGGCCGCAAGGAGGCTTGGCGGCGCAGGCTTACCTTCGACGGCTCGGCCTATGAGGTCGCGCTGACGCCGCTGCCATTTCCCGGTTGGTCGCTCGCTACCGTGATTCCCGAAGCCGAGTTTCTGGGGCCCGTCGAAACCACGCTGCGACGACTGATCGTCGGTCTGGCGGCGGGCGCATTGCTTGCGGCGGCGTTGTCGGCCATGCTGGCACGCTCGGTGATCGCGGCGCCGCTGACGCGGGTCGTCGGCGAGATTCGGCATGTTGAGAACTTTGCGCTCGATCAGGTGCGCCGCCATCCCTCGCGGCTCGCCGAGATCGCAAGCCTTTCCACCGCAATCGCCGAGATGGCTGCGGGGCTATCCGCCTTCCGCAAGTTTATCCCGGCCGATCTCGTCCGCTTGCTGCTGCGTCAGGGCGTCGAGGCGAAGCCCGGCGGTTCTATCCACGAGCTGACCGTGATGTTCGTCGATATCGCCGGATTTACAGGATTGTCCGAACGCATGGGCGATCGGGTCGTGCCGCTATTGTCGGACTACCTTAACCTCTTGTCGGAAGTCATCGTCGCCCATGGCGGAACGATCGACAAGTTCATCGGCGACGCCGTGATGGCGTTCTGGGGTGCGCCGACAACGCAGCAGGATCATGCGCTGTTCTGTTGCCGGGCGGCGCTTGCCTGCTGCGCTGCGCTTGAGAGTTCCGCACTGGCCGACGACCAGGGACAGCCGCTTCAGATCCGGATCGGGATCAACTCCGGCCGCATGCTGGTCGGCAATATCGGGTCCGAATTGCGGCTGAACTACACCGTCATTGGCGATGCGGTGAATGTGGCGAGCAGGCTCGAGAGCGCGAACAAGAACTATGGGACGCGAATCCTGATCGGCGAGCAGACGGAGCGCCTTGCGCGCGGCACTGTCGTCACGCGCGAGATCGACAGCATCGCCGTCTACGGCCGCCGGGAGGGGCTCTCGGTGCACGAATTGATCGGCCTCGCAGGGGAGGCTGATGCGGAGCGCGAGGGCACAGCCTGGATCGCGCGTTATGAACAAGGGCTCGCGAACTATCGCAAGCGCAACTTCACGGCCGCCATCGTCGACTTCGAAGCGGTGCTGCACGAGCACCCTTTCGATCGCGCGTCCGAGTTGATGCTTGAGCGCTGCAGGGAGTTGCTGCGGCTGGGCCCGAATGATGCGTGGCAACCCGTCGCTGCGCTGAAATCCAAATAGCCAAGCCAAAAGCAAGCTTCGCCTCTTTCGTTGCTGTGCTCCAGCACGTTCATTCTCCCGCGTCGGTGAAGAAAGAAATTCTGTGAGATTGTCTGTTTTCGCCGGCGTGGTTTGATGGCGGCATCGATTTGCGCTCGCAGATTGCGAGCGCCTTTTCTTTGGGGACGACGATGTCGGACATTGCGGTGAAGGCGGCCGGCGAGGCCGCCGCAAAGGACAATCTTAACGAGGACTGGCTTGCCGTCATCATCGGCGTGTTGGTGTTCGCGCTCGCGCTGTTCAGCCTGAGCGGCACCGACCTTTTGGGCTGGGCGGTGACGACCTCGGTCTATACCGATATCGCGACCGCGCTGGCGCCGGTCGCAAAAGCCTATGCCGGGATCGGCGGCGTCGCCGCGCTGGTCCTCACCTATGCCGCGCTGCTGGCCGTGCTGAGTGCCGGCGTTGCGGCGCTCGGTGCCGATGTTCGAAAATTCGCCCTTCGCTTCACGGTCGTGTTCGCCATTGCCTATGCGAGCTGGATCATAGGCTCCTATGCCCATATCGCCGCCGTCACGGCGGCCGAACAGCAGAAATTCGGCATCGCCTGGTCGCTAAAGCTCACCAACGAGGGCGGGTTCATCGTGGCGCTGTTGTCGGGACTCGTGATTGCGAATTTCTTTCCACGCCTTGCCGAATGGTTGAAGGACGCAATCCGCCCCGAACTCTACATCAAGATCGCGATCGTGATCCTCGGTGCGACGATCGCCGTCACCGCCGCCGGGCGGCTCAATCTCGCCTCCTCGCTGTTGTTGCGCGGCGTTGCCGCCATCGTTGAGGCCTATCTGATCTATTGGTCGGTGGTCTATTTCGTGGCCCGCAAATGGTTCGGCTTCAGCCGCGAATGGTCGGTGCCGCTCGCCTCCGGCATCTCGATCTGCGGCGTTGCCGCTGCCATCGCAACCGGCGGAGCGATCCGCGCGCGGCCGCAGGTGCCGATCCTGGTATCGTCGCTGGTCGTGGTATTTGCGGTGGTTGAAGTGCTGATCCTGCCGTTTCTGGCGCAGACCTTCCTGTGGCAGGAGCCGCTGGTCGCCGGCGCCTGGATCGGCCTTGCAGTGAAGACCGACGGCGCCGCGGTCGCGGGCGGTGGCATCACCGAATCCCTGATACTCGCCAAAGCGGCGGCCGAAGGCATCAAGTATCAGCCGGGCTGGATCCTTGCGACGACCGCGACGGTAAAAGTGTTCATCGACATCTTCATCGGCATCTGGGCCTTCATCCTGGGCTACATCTGGACCAATCACATCGACAGGCGCGCCGACAAGGCAAGACCGTCGGAGATCTGGGAGCGTTTTCCCAAATTCATCCTCGGCTTCGCCGTGGTGTTTGCGGTTTCGCTTTGGCTCGCGGTCGGCACCACGCCCGAGATCGCCAAGGCGCTGCCGGCGGCCGCCGGCGAGGCCAACGTGTTCCGCGTGATCTTCTTCATCCTGACCTTCTTCTCGATCGGGGTGCTGTCCGATTTCCGAAAGCTCTGGCAGGACGGATTCGGCAAGCTGGCCGCGGTCTATCTTGTCAGCCTGTTCGGCTTCGTGATCTGGGTCGGCTTGCTGATTTCCTGGTTGTTCTTCAGTGGCTTGAAGCCGCCGCTTGCCAGCTGAAGGGAGTTGGAAAGATGCCTGATCTGAAACAAGAGGTGAGCAGCAGGGACGTTGAGCCCTTGCTGGCTGTGGAGAAGAAGCTGATCGGCTATAGCCTCGGCCTTGGGCTCGTGCTGCTGGTCGTGCTGGTTGCGCTCAACCATTTTGTTCCGGTCAAGCTCTAATAGCGGCGGCCACGGACCTTTCCCTTCATTCCTCGGCCACGACGTCGGCCCAGGGATGGAAGATCGCGGTCGCGCCGGAATTGGTGTCGCCTTCGCGCATCACGATGCTCGGGAATGCGAATTTTCCCGGGAACGTCTGCACGCGCGCCTCTTCGTAATCGAAATGCCCGCGCAGCAGTTTTCTGACCTCGCCGGGCAGGCGGACATCGCCGATCACGATGTCGCCTTCGCTGGCATCGATCCGCGGCTGATGGATCGCCGCATCGAGGTCCATGCCAAAATCCATCACAAAGGACAGGATCTGCGTCACCGCGGGAAGAATGCGGCGGCCGCCCGAGGCGCCGAGCGCCAGGCGCTTGCCGTCGGCGGTCCGCGCCACCACGGGCGTGTAGTTGGTCAGGCAGCGTTTGCCGGGCCCGAGCGAATTGGCTTTGCCCGGCGTCGGATCGAACCACATGATGCCGTTGTTCATGGTGATGCCGCTCTGCGGCGTCACGAATTTCGAGCCGAAGGTCGAGAGCAGGGTCTGTGTCACCGCCGCCATGTTGCCCTCGCGGTCGACCACCGAATAATGCGTGGTGCAGGTCGGCGCCAGATATTCGGCACCGAGCGCGCGCCGGCCCTCGGCATCGCCCATGTCCTTCAGCCGTTCGCGATAGGCCGATTGCAGCGCCAGCACGTAAGCCGAATAGGTGATCGCAAGCTCGGGCCCCTCGCGATGGACTTGCAGGTCCTTTTGCAGAAGCCGCAGGATCTGCGCGAGCGTCGGGCCTCCGGTGAGTTCGGGCGTCGCATAGACCATGCCGCCGCGATAGGGAATTTCCAGCGGGTGCCGCAACTGCGCCTTGTAGGCGGCAAGGTCGCTGGTCGACAGCGTGCCGCCGGCGGCCTGGACATCGGCGGCGACGCTCTTGGCAAGATCGCCCTCATAGAAGTCGCGCGCACCGGTTGCGGCGAGATGCTCAAGCGTCGCCTTCAGCGTTTCCTGCGGTAGCCGCAAGGTGGAGCGGATGCCCCATGGCGGATTGGGCGGCAGGCCGTCCTGCAGATAGGCGGCGGCGCTCGCTGGATATTTTCGCAGCTCCGCGACCGAGGTCGCGATCTCCAGCGTCGTCCACCAGTCGACCGCGAGGCCTTCGCCCGCAAGCTTGACGCTCGGCGCGAGCAGCTCTTTCCACGGCATCCTGGCGTGGAGCTGAAAGGCCGCCTCATGGCCCGCGACCACGCCGGGTAGCGCGATCGAGCCGGGACCGGCGATGTTGCGGTCGTCCTTCACGCGAGGCCAGGGGAAAATGTCGGAGGCCGCTCCCTCGACGATCGGATAGTCCTCGACGCGCAGGCTCTTCGGCGCGCGCGTGCCGAAATCGATCACCTCGACCTTGTTTTCGCGCGCGCGGTAAAGCACCATCGCGCCGCCGCCGCCGATCCCGCTGTTCCAGGGCTCGAGCACGCCGAGCGCAAAGCCGGTGGCGATGGCAGCGTCGACGCAATCGCCGCCGGCGGCCAGCACCTCGGCGCCGATCTCTGCCGCCTTTCGCGATTGCGCCGCAACGATGCCGCCTTTGGAGCGGATGGCGGGTTTTCTGATCTGCTGAAGGTTCGAGAACTGGTCTTGCATGATCGTCTCTCGCGGGCGGGGTCGATCGCGAAAGCGTAGCAGGTTCTCGCGAGCGATGTGATATCGACCTCGATGAGGCGTCAGGAAAATTCGAGCGGCGGGGCGCGCCGGCCCTGCGCATCACGCCGCCGGTCGCGCGCTACCCTTGATCTGCGTCCGGTGCATGATGCGCCGCGACGTATCGTCGAACGGATCGCGCCGATGCATGGTGCAGCGATTGTCCCACATCACGAGATCGCCGACGCGCCAGACATGCTCCCAGGCAAATTCCGGCCGCGCGACGAATTGCCAGAGTTCGTCGAGCAGCGCCTCGGACTCCGCAAGCTCAAGCCCCACCAGATAGGCGTTCCGCCTGCGGCCGAGGTAAAGCATCTTGCGCCCGGTATCAGGATGGGTGCAGACCAGCGGATGGATGGCGCCGGGCGAGGTGCGCGGATCGTCGGTCGGAGTGACGCCCTGGCGCAGATATCCGCCGGAATTGTAGGTGCCGTCATGCTTGATCTTCAGCTTCGCGATGCGTCGCCTGGTTTCCGCCGGCAGCGCCTCGTAGATCGCATACATGCTGCAGAATGAGGTGTTGCCGCCGGTGGACGGCACCTCGAGCGCATAGAGCATGCTCGCCATCGGCGGCATGTCGAGATAGGACATGTCGGTGTGCCATACGGCTTCGCCCGCGCCCAGGCTGCCGATCGGCTCGCCATTCACCTTCACATTCGACACGATATAAATCTCGGGCAGGCCTTCGACGAACCTGCGGCCGGTTTCCTGCACCGGCGCCCAATCGAGGTCGCCGAAGCGCCGGCTGAAGGCGATGAGATCCTGATCGCGCAAGTGCTGGCCGCGGATCAGGATCACCTGGTGCTGGTGCCAGGCGCGCTTGAGCGCGGCAAATTTCCGATCGTCCAGCGACGTCAGGTCCACGCCGTGGATTTCGGCGCCAAGTGCGGCACCGGTCGGAACAGCCTCGATCGCATCGTGCGTTGCCTCGCTGGCAATTCTGCTCTCGATGGTCATGGCAGTCGACCTCCCCGGTAGGGCTTGCTCGTCGTTCAATCGATATTATCACTCGGTGGAATAAAGACGATAGCATGTAGGGCCGGGTGGCGAAGCGACACCCGGGGACCCAACCCGCTACACCGTCCGCATCACCCCTGTCCCGCAGCCTCCACGATCAATTGCGCGATCTCGTCGGGATGGGAGATCAGCGCGAGGTGACTTGCTTTCACTTCGACGGTTTTTGCGTCCATTCGCTTGGCCATGAAGCGCTGCAGATCCGGATTGATGGTGCGGTCATCGGTTGAGACCGCATAGTAGCTCGGCTTCGATCGCCAGGCGGCTTGCGTGGTCTTGCCCGACAGCAGCGCCTTCTGGAACGGCTGCTGTACGGCATAGAGCACCTTCGCCTTTGCTTCCGGCAAGTCGCCCGCGAAGTCGTGCAAAAACGCCTCCTCGCCGAGACGCCCTTCATCGCCATCGAAGATGATGCCGGCCGTTGCCGGCGGCGTCGGATAGGTTTTTGCCAGCGCCGTGTAGTCCTCGTTGGCATCGGGTGCGCGCGCCGCGACATAGACGAGCGCCGACACGTTCGGATGCATGCCGGCCTCTGTCACGATCATCCCCGAAAAGGAATGGCCGACCAGCACCGTTGGACCATCCTGACGCGCCAGCACGCGCTCGGCGGACGCGACCGCCTCTGGCAGCGTGGTCAGCGGGTTCTGCACCGCCGTCGGATTGAGACCAGCCGCCTGCAGGCGCGCGATCACCTCGCTCCAGCACGACCCGTCGGCGAACAATCCGTGCACCAGCACGACGTTGCGCGCCTTGATCGGCGCGGCGTTTGCCATGCGCGCAGAGACAAGCGAAGCGGCCGCGCCGGCAGCCAGCGCGCCTGCAAAGGTGCGTCTGCTCATGATCATGGCCTTTTCCTCCTTGTCTGCTGCGGCCGGCGGCGTTGCAGGAGAGCAACACTTCTCCAGAAATAGTGGTGCGCTGCAGCTTTGGCCATTGCGTGGTCACATCGTGGCCCGAAAGATCAAGGCTGTCACATGCTTGGCACTGCAAGCTGGGCTCGCTTGGAGCCCTTTGGAGGCTGGGGCCATGAACCCGCGGCGAATTGCGATGATGGCGGCCGTGCTGTGCGAAACGGCGTTTGTCGCTTGCTTTGCTGGCTTCGGTTCGACCCGGACCGAGAACGAGAACGCCGGTGCAGGATTGATCATCGAGCGCCTCGCACCAGCGCTTGCCGCCAACGTCGAGGTTGTGGACGCCCCGCGAGCGAGTGCAGTAGGCAACATCGCTGTCGATGATTCCGATATCGCAACAGTCGCCAAAACCTCGGCCGTGACCGAGGCGGCCCCGGCCCCGGACGAGCCGGCATCGACCGTCAACGTCGCTTCGGTCGACGCGTCGGAGATTCTGCCGCAGGAAACACCGTCAGTGCAGGCGCCGCCGGCAAGTTTGCCTGATGCGGCGCTCGGCGACGCCGGGCAGTCCGTCAGCACCATCGAGATTCTCGACGAGTGCTTCGTCGTCGACGTCTGCATCGACCGCTACCTGTGGGCGCTCTACCAGCGCACGCCCAAGGAAGACACCATCAAGGTGGATGACCAGAGGAAGGTGACGGTCAAGCGGAAGGGCAAGCTCGTCACTGTCACCAGGACTTTCACCAAGCTCGTCGATGAGAACTTTGCGTGGAAGGATCCGAAGGCCGCCGACAAGGCCGGGATGACCATGACGGATTATGTGATCGGCGGCATGGATCGGAGTTTCAAGCTCAAGCTCTTTCATGTGCTTTATGCCGCCGAGCAGGCGGGTCTGTCGCCCGGCATCACCAGCGCATTCCGCGACGACTACCGCCAGTCGATTGCAAGCGGGCTCAAGGCGGCCTCCGACAGGTCGTATCATGGCGGCAGTTTTCGCGGCGGCTATGGCCACGGGCTTGCGGCCGATGTCGTGAGCGTCAAGGGCGCGACGCGCGCGCAGCGACAGGCGTCCAGCGACATCCTCTGGAGCTGGATCGACGCGCACGGCAAGGAGTATGGAATCGGTCGGCCCTATCTTGACAGGGATCCGCCGCACGTTGGACCGATCGACGGCAACGAATATGTCTCTCGCCGCGGCGCGACCGCCTCTCATACGGCTTCGGTTGTGAAGGAGCGCAAGCATGCGCGGGCCGACCGCGGCTCGGCGAAACGAGCCGCAAGAGCCTCGAAGGTGAGAACCAGCTAGGCGGTGTGCGCGCGAACGCGGTGATGGGCCTGTTTCAATAGCCGCGTCCCCACCAATAGCAGAACCGTTCCACGTTGGCAGGCAGGCTTGCTTCGTAATTCGCCCACTTCTCGTATTTGGGCAGCTTTACCTCTTTCATCGCAGGATCAAAGCACTTGCCGGCGTCGGCTGCCTTTTTCACCTCCGCAGACAAGTCTTCCATGTAGGCGATGTCGTCCTCGACATCCTTTTTTGTCCCGAACCGTCCGCCCGCATTGGGATGACCGGGGATCAGTCGGTCCCAGTCAAGCGCGTCGAGTTTTTTCAGTGAGGCGATGTATTCCAGCGGGGAAGCGTTGTCGGGGATATTGCGAAACTGAACCGATTCGATCGGCGCGAAATCCACCACAAACACCAGCTTTTCCTTCGGCAGTCGCATCACCAGCGAGTTGTCCGAATGGTTGCGGCCGACGAAAATGAGTTCGAGGCTGGTATCGCCGAGTCTAATTGTCTTTTTCTCATCGACTGTTTGATCCGGAATCACGACGTCGGGAAGAAGCGCGTTTTGCTTTTTCAATTCGAGCAGACGCTCTTTGGCCCGCCGATGGGCTATGAACGTGGCGCCGAGGTCCTTGAACGGCTTTCCGCCTGCGATGTGATCATAGTGATGATGGCTGTAGATGACGTATTTGATCGGCTTGTCGGTCACGGCCTTGATCGCGTCGATATAGGGCTTGGCCGGACGCAGATAGGAAATGGGATCGGTCGCGATGACGCCCTGCGACGTCACGATAAACATCGACTGGTGATTGCCATAGCGAAAGACATAGACATTTTCCGTGCCGTCCACTTTCTTGGTGGAAACTTGCGGCGCGTTCTGAGCCGCTGCGGACGCGATGCCAATCGCGAAAGTCGCGAGGAATACGACGGCTCTTGGTGCTTTCATCTGGCGCTCCCTTTTTTCCAAGCAAGGCGTTGCTTGCAAAGGTCGATCAAAAGCACCTCATGCTCAACGGCATATTTTTATATGCGGGAGTGGAATAAACGCATTCCTGCAGTCGATCCGTGCCGGGCAAGACGGCAAGTGCGTCTGCGACACGGCCCCATTGATCCAAATCAATGGTCAGGGCGGCGGAGGGTACCTGCTTCTTGCTTGCGTTCCGAAATGGGAGGACGACATGCCTGAGAGCGTCTACGACGTGATTTTGCTGATCGGGAGTAGCAAGGAATCCTGGGAAAAGGCCGCCGCCAATGCGGTCGAACAAGCCTCCAAGTCTCTGCGCAATCTTCGCGTCGCAGAAATCGTCGAACTCGATATGCAACTGGACGCGAAGGGGAAGGTGGAAGCCTATCGCGCGAAGGTCAGGCTATCGTTCAAAGTCGAGCGCTGAAGGCCAAATCAACGCTTGCCCTTGGAGCGCAACGCGTCCGGCGGACAGCACCGTCAAAATCCGTCGGGCAAGCGGGCCGCACGCACTTCATGGCGGTTGTCGCCCGAGGGTAGCGCACAATCCCCGGAACTATTCGCCATGGAGTTGAGATGCTCTAGCGCAGCGGCTCGCGCGGCGGCGTCGCGTGCTCGACGGCGGGCTGTGAAGACGCCGCGGCCGGACGCCCTGCCGTGCCGGCGACGGAACTGTCTTGCGCGGGCGCGCTTTTCGGCTGCGCACGACCCGCAGGCGCTGATGCCGGAGCGCCGTCAACTGGCGCCGCATTTTGCCGCGCCCGCTCGGCCTCCTCGAACGCCTTCCTGACCGCCGCATCGGCATCCTCTGCGGGTGCGGCGTCGCAGCCGGGGCGAGCGGGGACGCCGCCTTTCTTGACAGCCTTGTCGGCCTCGGACAAAGCGTTGCGTCGCATCATCATGGGCGCCTCGATCATGGGCGCCTCGAACGCCCGCGTCTTCGGCTCGCATGGCTGCCGCGCTGCGAACGCCGGCGCTAGTTTTGCCGCTGGTTCTAGTGCCGCCGCTGGAGCCCGCACCGTCGCAGCCGGCGCGACGGCGGCGGCTGCTGGCCTTGTGCTTTCGGTCTTTGCGCTTTCGGGCTTTAGGACGTCCGCCTGCGGGCTTTTCGTCTCCATGCTTTTCGTCTTGGCGACCGCAGGCGCGGCGCTCTCGGTCTTTACCTCGCCCGCAGGCGGGACTGCGAGCTGTTCATGCTCGTGCCAGTAGAGCGACCATGACGCCGCCGAGGCGACCACGATCACGGCGCATGCGGCCGCAAGGCGCGAAACGCGCGCAAAGCGAAAGCCGCCGGCGGCCCCCGACCAGAAATTTCCGGCTGCGCGCCGTGGGGCCGCTTCCGCTTCGGAAAACTCCGCAACCAGATCCGCGGGCGCGGTCTCGGCCGACCGCTCGATGGTCTCGACAAAGGCGGCCGCGGATTCCACGTCCAGTCGTGCCGAGGCCGAGTGTGTGGCCAGCTCGGCAAGCGTGTCGCGCGGGGCCGCGCTGACGGAGCCGGAGAGCGAGGCGGCAAGGGCCGCGATCTCAGCATCGGCATCGCTTGATTTGTCGCCGGCCTCGGCAAGCAGTTTGGCGGCCTCGCGGCGCAACGCCGCGAGCTCGGCGGAGGGCTCCGCCGCGCCGTCCAACGGGGCCTCGCACAGGGCCTCGATCAGCCGGGCCATCTGGTTCCTGTCCAACGTCAAATGCTCCTTGCCATGGCTTAGACGGACAGCCTCCATTTTTTCACCGCGTCGGTCTCGCCGATTTCGTCGCGCAATTGTTTTTTCACCCTTTGCGCAAGCTTGTGCACGGTCTCGACCGGCAGGCCGGCGAGGCGCGCGATCTCGCGCGCCGGGTGACCGTTCAGCGCATATTGCAGATAGAGCCGTTCGCTTGCGTTGAGCCGCGGCAGCGCCTGCCTGACGACGGCGAGCGCCTGTTCCAGCAGTGAGGCTTGTTGCTCGCCAAGCAGATTGTCCTCCGGTGTCGGCACCGCAAGGTCGCCATCGCCCAGCAGACTTTCGTCTGCCGCCGAGAGGTCGATCATCTTGTCGGGGCCATGGGCTTCCGCGGAATAAGATGCCGGAAGCGCGGCGCGAACGTTTGCGATCGAATCGGCGACCGCGGCCTGCGAGACGTGCGGCTCGTCGCGCGCAAGGTGAGGCAGCAAGGCCTTCGGATCGGGCGGAAGCCGCTCCCAATAAAGCAGCCGAAACACCGATTGATCCAGCGCGGACAGACGCTGGATCGCGGCCGGAAGCCTGCGGCGCGGCACGATCGTGCGCACATGGTCAATCGCGAGATTCTCGATCACCTGGAGAATGAAGCCGGAGGGGCTGCCGCGGCCCGAATAGGCCTTGAGTCTTTGCAGGTCGTTCTTCAAAAGCGCTTCGCACAACGACTGATAGGCATCCTCGCGGTTCTGCCGGTGGTTGCTGCCCGGCAAATGACGCAAGATGATGCGCCGCATGTCCTCGGAGAAAAAGGCTTCAAAGCTCCGCCAGCCCTGCGCGGCGCCGAGCGCGAGCAGTTTCATGACCCGCTCGGTCAAAAGGTCGCGCACCACGAGCGCGGCGTAGATACGAAAGCGCGCGCGTCCGTCAAATCCTCTCAGCCGCGCAAAATTGTTCGCACGCAGCGCCGTCATGACGTCGCGAAAGCCGGCCTCGGCGTCAGGCTTGTCCTGCGAGACGCGCAGGCACGCACTCCAGACGAGGTCGGCAAGCGCCCGCGTGAGGCTGGCCGCCGCCGCGGCGTCGCCCCGGAGGGCCGCCTGGAGAAGCTCGCGTTCTGGATCGGTCGGTGCGGTCACGCAATCCTAGTCAGGCAAATGTTGGCCAATTTCAAGTCCTGCGAATGTTTTTTGATCGGGGCGAAAATTCCTCGCCTGTCCGTCTAAGTGCCTCGGGCGGCTGGCGATGAAGGAGCATCCGATGCCCAAACGATGGAGGACTATCCTGATTTTCATCTCTCAATTCTGGCGGTTGGCGAGCTTCACCCCGGCCCACGCCGAAGACGGCGGTCCGTACCGCCTGTCCGAACCGGTGACGTTTCGTAACCTTGCGATCTATTTCGTGCATGGCGCTTCGCGCCAGGGACCTGTGCCGCTGACCTTGCAGGAGGCGCTCGCAAGGAAAGTCGTCACCGTGCGCGAGACCGGCGAGGTCAACGAGCTCAAGGTCGAGAACACCGGCGACGAGTCGATCTTCATCCAGTCAGGCGACATCGTGAAGGGTGGGCAGCAGGATCGCGTGCTCAGTGTCAGCGTGCTGCTGCCGCCGCATTCGGGCGCGATCCCGATCGCCTCATTCTGCGTCGAAAGCGGGCGGTGGTCGGCGCGCGGCGGCGAAGACGTGAAGACCTTCTCCAGCGCGAACGCCGCGATGCCGTCGCGGATCGCCAAGCTCAAGATGGCGGATGCGGTCAAGCCGAAGCAGGATGTCACGGCGTCGACGGTCGGCGAGCATCAGCAGGAGATCTGGAAGAGCGTCGCCGAGGTCCAGGGCAAGCTGACGCGCAGTCTTGGCGCGCCGGTCGCGGCGCCCAGATCGCAATCGAGCCTGCAGCTTGCGCTCGAGAACGGCCATCTTGCCGACGAGCAGGCGGCCTACATTGCGGCGCTGCAAGGCAAGGGCGAGGAGGGCGACGATATTCTCGGCTATGTCTTTGCCGTGAACGGCAAGGTGAGCAGCGCCGACATCTATCCCTCCAATGGCCTGTTTCGGAAAATGTGGCCAAAGCTGTTGCGCGCCAGCGTGACGGAGGCGATCGGCGAGCGCGACGACAAGGCGCCGCCGCCCTCCGCCCCGTCCCTTGCCGACGTCGATGGATTTATCGCGGATGCCGCAAGGGCTAAGGTCACCGAGAAGGAAACCAGGCAAGGCACAAAGATCGGAGTCCGCGAGAACTCAAGCGCGATGTCGGTCGAAACCCGTCCCGCCGACGCGCCGGCAGCCGACTGGGTGCATCGCAATTACATCGCGAAATAGGGGTGTGGGGACGTGAACTGATCTGCCCCATCGGCTCAAGGCAAATCCGAAGTGCCGGGTCACCTCCATCCCGTCATTGCGCGACCCGTTGGCTCGCAATGACGGGAGCGGCTGTTTGCCGGCAGAATAACATTGTAGGGTAGGCAAAGCGCTGGCGCGCCCACTATTCAGCGTAGGCTGCTGCGAGAGGGTGCGCACGGCGCTGACGCGCCTTGCCCACCCTGCAGTGCCCGGATGGAATGACCATGTTCAGTCGCACCGTATTCGCCTTCCTCGTCATGACGCTCTGCCTGTCGCCTCATCGGGCGCAAGCGCAGCCGCTTCCGGGCGTGCCGCCGGACCTGCCGGAGGATATCGTCGTTGGCTCCCGTATTCTCGCCGAGTTCGGCGTGGTCGATGGCTTTGGCCATGTCAGCGCGCGCAATCCGTCCAATCCAAAGCACTTCCTGATGTCGCGCTCGCTCGCGCCGGCGCTGGTCACTGCCGAAGACATCATGGAGTTCGACGAAGACGGCAATGCGGTCGATGCGAAAGGCCGTAGCGTTTTCCTCGAGCGCTTCATCCATGCGGAGATCTACAAGGCGCGTCCCGACGTCATGAGCGTGGTGCACACGCATTCGCCGGGCGTCATTCCGTTCTCGGTGAGCAAGACGCCGTTGCGGCCGCTGTTTCACAACGCGGCGTTTCTCGCCGCCGGCGCGCCGGTCTGGGATATCGCCAGGGAATTCGGCGCGACCGACATGCTGGTGCGCGACAACAACATCGGAAAATCGCTGGCGCGCACGCTCGGCGACAAATCGGTCGTGCTGATGCGGGGCCACGGCGACGCCACCGTCGGACCGTCGGTCAAGATTGCCGTCTTCCGCGCCTACTACACCGACGTCAACGCGAAGCTGCAGACACAGGCGATCGGTCTCGGCACCGAGATCGTCTATCTCAGCGCGGAAGAAGGCAAGAACGCCGACACCGTCAACTTCGCGGTCATCGACCGGATCTGGAATCTGTGGAAACAGCGTGTGCACGCGACGATGAAGTGATGCTGCCGGGCCTCGAAAAGTGCGAACAGCCGTCGACAGTCGACCGCCGCGCGGACTAGGATCGCGCGCCCAGGGAATTCGCCCGCCAGCAAGAAAGGAACAACATGAGCAAGAGCGAACTGTTCGAAAAAGGCCTCAAGGTCCGCAAGGACGTGCTCGGGGAGGACTATGTCAACAAGTCGATCGCAGGTGCGGATGAGTTCACGCGGACGATGGCGGAATGGTCGACGGAGTTTTGCTGGGGCGCACTGTGGACGCGGCCGGGCATGGATCGGCGCACCCGCAGCATCGTCAACCTGGCGATGCTCGGCGCGCTCAACCGGCCGCACGAATTGAAGCTCCACGTCAAGGGCGCGCTGAAGAACGGGCTCACCAAGGACGAGATCAAGGAAATCCTGCTGCAGGTCGCGGTCTATTGCGGCGTGCCCGCAGGCATCGACGCATTCCGCAATGCGCGCGAGGCGTTCAAGGAGCTGGAAGGGGCATAGACGCGCTATCTACCCCGCGACGCGGACCTCGACTGCGCCTAGGCCTTCGAGGTCGAAACGATAGGTGGCACTCTCGGCCGGAAACACCGTCTTCAAGACGCTTCCGGTCATCACGATCTGCCCGGCCTTGAGTCCACCGCCGCGCGAAGCGAGGTGGCTGTTGAGCCAGGCGACCGAATTGAAGGGGTGGCCGAGAATATCGCGTCCATGGCCCTCGCCGATCGGCGACAAGTCCCTGCTCGCTTTTCCGGGCACCGCTTCCAGGTCCGGCCACATCGCCGCAAAATTGGACAGCACCATGCCGGCGCTCCAGGAATTGTCGGCGACGACCGAGCGGACGTCGAGATTGGTGTAGTCGGCGGCGCGGTCATCGACGACCTCGATGGCCGCGCAGACGCCATCGACATGGGGCGCAATCGTCGCAGGCGTATGCGCGGCGGCGGGGATGTCCGACTTGATGCGGACCGCGATCTCGAATTCGAGGCCGAGCCGTCCGAAATCGGATCGGCGTATGGTCGCGCCCGTCGCCAGAACGCGCCTGGCCAGCACGACGCCGGCAATCGGATGATCGATCCCGCAGAAGGTCTGCATCGCAGCCGACGTCAGCCCGACCTTGTAGCCCACCGTATCGCCAAGCTCCCTCCGCAGCAGGTCGACATATTTCTCCTGAATGTCGTAGGCATCGGCGATCGTGGCCAGGCCGTCTTTTGGGCCAAACGGCCTGAACTTGATGCCGGCCTTGTGCTCGGCAAGCAAGGTCTCGGCGGCGCGCCGGGCGGCGGTTTCCTCCATCATCGGCTCCTGTCTTTTGCGCGATGATAGCTCGCCGGCCGCGTCGGTCAATGCAGCGAAGCGTCGCTTCGGCATCGACCTCATCCGCCAGAAAGGATGGACGGACCGAATTGCGCAAGCACGAGAAGAACGATTGCGAGCAGTGCGACGACAGCGAGTAGCCTGCGCATCTGCATCGTCCGGTTGGCTCGAGGACAGGCGACCTGCGGACTGCCGCTTGGCCAGTCCGCAGGTCCCAACTCGCCGATCAGCTTTCGGCCGTGACGTCGACGACCGCTTCGGCAAAGGCTTGAGGAGCCTCCTGGGGCAGATTGTGCCCGATGCCGCCCTTGATGGTCCGGTGCGAATATTTGCCGGAAAACATCTTGGCGTAGGCTGCTGGCTCCGGATGCGGCGCGCCATTGGCGTCGCCTTCCATGGTGATTGTCGGCACGCCGATGACGGGGCTTTTGCCGAGCTTCTTTTCCAGCTCGTCATATTTCGCTTCGCCCTCGGCGAGACCCTGCCGCCAGCGGTAATTGTGAATCACGATCGCCACATGGTCCGGATTGTCGAACGCCTTCGCGCTGCGATCGAAGGTCGCATCGTCAAACTCCCACTTCGGGGACGCCAGCTGCCAGATCAGCTTCGAGAAGTCGTGACGATATTTGTCGTAGCCTTCGCGGCCGCGCTCGGTCGCGAAATAGAATTGATACCACCATTGCAGCTCGGCCTTTGGTGGCAGCGGCATCTTGCCGGCCTGCTGGCTGCCGATCAGATAGCCGCTCACCGAGACCATGGCCTTGCAGCGTTCGGGCCAGAGCGCCGCCACAATATTGGCTGTTCGCGCGCCCCAGTCGAAGCCTGCAAGCGTCGCCTTCTCGATCTTGAGCGCATCCATCAGCGCGATGGTGTCGACCGCAACCGCAGAAGGCTGGCCGTTGCGGAACGTCGCATCGGACAGGAAGCGCGTGCTGCCGTAGCCGCGCACGTATGGAACGATCACGCGATAGCCGGCCGACGCCAGAAGCGGCGCGACATCGACAAAGCTGTAGATATCGTAGGGCCAGCCGTGCAGCAGGATGACCGCTTCGCCGTCGGCGGGGCCGGCTTCGGCGTAGCCGATATTGAGCAGCCCGGCATCGATCTGCTTCAGCGAGGCAAACGAGGTGTTGGTTCCCACCTTGAAGCCCTGCGTATCCAGCCTCCTTTGCATGGTGGGCTGGGCGTCGGACGAACCGCCAAGGGCAAGCTGGGTCGCGGCGATGGTCATGGCCGCGGTTCCGAGGAAGCGGCGGCGCTGGTGGTCGATCTCATCTGCCATTGGTCGCTCCTGTGATCGCCGCCCCGTTATCATTCAGACGTTCGAGAAAGTTGCCGACGAGCAACGCGATCTCGTCGGTTGCTTCGTCGAGTGCATTGCCCGCCGCGCCCCATTCGCACTCTGCACCCAATGCCGGCTTTTGGCTCGTTAGGCGTTGTTAGACGTTGCAAGCGATGGTCTGCGCCTTTTTCGCGCTATTCGAAGCTTGCGTCGAAGATCTCGACATCGAGCAAAGCCGGTTTCGCGATCGCGGTTCCGTCAGGTTGAAGGTTCAGCGATCGCCTGAGGGTCGGAATGACGACGCCGCCGAATTCCTGATGCGCCCACGAATATTGCGCGACCCTGGCGTCCAGGAGATCGTGGTCGGTTCGCCGCTGCAAACCTGCCGCGTCGAAATAGAATATCTGCTCGGGGGAGTGCGTCACAAAACCGGACGGAAACACGGCCCGAAGCCGCCGCCACAACTGGTCGTGCTCGTGCCAGGGCGGCAACTCCTCGATCTCGATATCGGGACGCGCCAGCATGAATGGCGTGGTCAGATAGTTCCAGACCGAGAAACCGCAGAAGAAGACGAGATACAACTCGTCCCACGGCGTATCCCTGGCATGATCGCGAAACGCCTGCTGGGGATTGCGCCAGGATTTCAGCGCATTGCCCTCGGGACTTTCGATGGTGACGCAGTCCGGCTGATAGAGCCCGCATTTGCCGGGATCGGCAAATCCCGTAAATCGCACCGACTGGCTCCGGGTCGATCCTTCTGCGACCATGTCTTTGAAGCTGCCGCGCTGGCCGACGCGAGAAAAAAGCGCCCCCTCGATCGAAAGCTGAAGCGTAAATCGCTTCAGTCCGCTCCATCGTGTCATGCCGCCGGAGGCTTCGATCGCGTCGTCAAGCAATGTCATGCTTTGCAAGGTCCGTCACGAGGCCAACCTGTCTGGCCTTGTTCAGAATGACGAGAAGCTTGCGAAATGGCGTGTTAGAAGTTGTTAGGATTTGCGAGGTTGTGCACGTTCGCATCTTATTGACGCGGCTTGCGATTCTTTCCGCGAAGCAGAGCGCGTGCGGCTGCGAGATCGACGCTGTCGAGGCCCTCGGTGTAGCGGGCGTAAAGGGGCGCGACGAGGGCGCGTGCCTCGGCGGCGCGGCCGCTTTGCTGCCATAGCCGCGCGAGGTCAAGCGCTGCGCGCAGTTCCCACCCCAGCGCCGATTGAATGCGCGCGATCTCGAGCGACCGCAGCAGATGGCTCTCAGCCTCTGCGGCACGGCCCGACAAAGCCAGGATGTGGCCCTTGGCGCGGAACATGTCGGGCAGATCGAAGGATTCGCCGCCATCGCCGATCTGGGCGATCGCGGCATCGATCGTTCGCAACGCCTCCTCGTATTGGGCGAGCGAGGCGAGGCCCTCCGCCAGCGCGGTCGCAAATACCGTCGTCATGATCCGGTGGCGCGTCTGGTACAGCGTGGACTGGCCGCGGCGAAGGTGCTCGATGCCGCTTTGGACCTCGCCGCGGCGGATCAGGAGCTCTCCCTTCTGGCCGATCCCGACGGCGTGGTAGGGCCCGAGAAAGTGCCTGCCTGCATGATCGATCAGTCTTTCAATCAGGCTTTCGGCGCTGACCCAGTCGCCGATCCAGAGGAAGACATAGATTGTCCAGATCAACGAAATGGCAAGGGTCAACGGTTGATCGAGGCGTTCGGCTTCGGCGACAGTGTATCGCGCAGCCACCACGGCCCGATCGGGATGGCCCGTCAGCCAGAGGCCCCGCGCGAGCGCCACAAGCGCAATGATGCGGTCGTCATATCCGAGTCTCAGAATGTTGAGGCGCTGCGAGCTTGGATTCTGCGTCATCGCGCTTTCGCACAGCGGGACAGCCTCGCCCTGGTTGCCGATCAGATGATGGGCGACGCCAAGCATCCACTCGACGTTCAGCGTGCCGGCGGGATCGTTCAGGACCTTGGCGACCGACATGCCTTGCTCGCCGATGCGCAGTGCGCCGCGGAAGTCTCCGATCCGGGTGAGATAGATGTGAAGCCCGCGCAGCAGCCATAGCTGCCAATGCAAATCCTCGAGCGATTGGGCGAGCGCGAGACTGCGGGCAAAGGCGGATCGGACCGCTTCGGTATTGCCTTGCGTGAACATGATGGACACGCCGAGTGCAGCCTGAAGCTCCATCTCCTGGCGAGAACCGATCTCTTCGCCTTCGAGCGAAGCGAGCGCCTGCTGAGTCCAGCGATTGCACTCGGTCAGCAGCGAAAGCTCGAGAAAAAAATGCGCGGCGGCCGTGGCAAGCTCCACGCCGATCCGGCGCTCGCCGCGCTGGGAAAAGCTCCAGTCGAGCGCTGCGCGCACATTGGCAAGATGCTCGGCATGGGGCAGGAAGCTGTCGCCGGTCGGAACGCTGCCGGTTTGTTCGAGAATATCGGACAGAAGGTCGATGAAACACGTCGCATGGGCGCGCGAGACCCTGTCGGCTTCCCCGCTTTCCGCAAGCTTCTCCGCCGCAAAGGCGCGCGTCGTGTCGAGCAGGCGATATCGCAACGGCCGCCCGGAGGACGGCGTCGCAATCAGCGATTTCGCCGCCAGATTGGCGATGGCGTCGATGACCTCCGGCTCGCCGACGCCCTCAGCCGACGCGACCGCAACCGCCGCGTCCAGCGAAAACGGTCCGACAAAGACCGACAAGCGGCGCAGCACGGCGCTTTCGGCCGGAGGCAGCAAGTCGTAGCTCCAGCCGAGTGCGGCGCTCAGCGTCTGATGTCTCGGGACCGCGGTGCGCCGGCCCTGCCACAGCAATGAAAAGCGGCTGTTGAGCAGGGATGCGATGCCGGCAATGCCATAGGTGTTGACCCTTCCGGCCGCAAGCTCGATCGCAAGCGCGATGCCGTCGAGCTTCGCGCAGATTTCGGCAACCAGTGGTGCGTCGTCGTCGTTGAGCGCGAACTCGCCAAGGCTAGCCGCAATGCGCTCGACGAACAGTTGCGCGGCGGGATAGTTGAGAACGTCGACCGCGTTCAATCCTGCGCGCCGGGGCGGGCAATCAAGCGGGAAGAGGCGACGCACCTGTTCGCTTTCGGTACGAAAGGATTCGCGGCTGGTCGCCAGAATGTGGAGCCCGGGGGCCTCGCGGATGATGCTTTCCGCAAGCGGCGCCAGCGCATCCAGGACATGCTCGCAGCTGTCGAAGATCAGGAGCACGCGCTTGTGGCGCAAGAAGGCGAGCAGGCCGGGGACGGGATCGTCGGAACTGACGGCCAGTCCGAGCACCGATGCAATCGTGCCCGGCACGAGTCGCATGTCCCTGACCGCGCTGAAATCGATAAAGAAGACGGCGCCATCGAACGCCGCGCGTTGCCGATGTCCGACCGCGACCGCAACCGTCGTTTTGCCGATGCCGCCCGGACCGACGATGACGACGAAGCGATGATTTTCAAGCTCGGCCGCAATCTTGTCGATCGATTCCGCTCGTCCGATCATCCGCCCGAGCGCAGCGGGCAGGGAGTGAGCGCTCGGGCTTGCGCCGATCGAGGGCGTCGCGCGCGGAGGGGCGCCCCCTTCGACGGGTGCCGCAAAACAATAGCCGCGTCCTGGAACGTTCACCACATAGCGCGCGCCGGCGGCGCCGTCGCCAAGCGCCTTGCGCAACGCGGTGATATGGAATCGGAGACTGCCTTCGTCGACATTCACGTCGGCCCAGACCCGGTCGACCAGCTCGCGCTTGTTGATGATGTCGCCGGGCCGCTCCGCAAGGAAGATGAGAATGTCGAGCGCGCGTCCCCCGATATGGACGGGAGCACCGTCCTTCTCCAGGAGTCGCGCCTTGGGAAGGAGCCGGAACGGGCCGAAAGAGATGGCAGTTTCTTCGGTGCGATCGCGGGGCACGCGCTCTGTCTCTTCTTTGAGGAGAGTTTCCGATGCGGCTGGCTCAGTGGGGGCGACCTCGCGGTCAACGGCTGCAGTTTTCAGAATATATCTTATTGATATCACGATAAATTATTGCGATCCAGTGCGCGCGCGATCAAACCAATTTGTAGTGTCATTGCAATGTCGTGTCACAGGCCGCGGCGCCCACACCGGTTCCGGGTCGCCCTATCACAGGTTTTGTGTAATGTGGCTCGACCCAACGAGGGGTCCATGGGTGATCCGTGGCGAGCCGCGACCAAGCAAACCCATCGCACGCCGGTCCGATGCCCGATGTCATGTCCTTCGGGCCTTTCCGCATCGTCACGCATGAGCGCCGCTTCGAACGCGATGGCGCGCCCGTCCAGCTTGGCAGCCGTGCCTTCGACCTCCTCACTCTCCTGGTCAGTCGCCCTGGCGAAGTCATCGCCAAGGGCGAACTCATGGCCAAAGCCTGGCCCGACCTGACGGTCGACGAGAGCAACCTCCGCTTCCACATCGCTCAGCTGCGGCGTGCCCTGGGTGACGGTCAGGGCGGCGAACGCTACCTCTCGAACGTCCCCGGGCGAGGTTACTGCTTCGTCGCGCCGGTTATGCGCGGTGTGGCTGCCCCCAAGCCTTCGCGTCCGGCGGATGGATCGCCAAATCCTTCGCTTCCCCCGCCGCCGATCCGGATGATCGGGCGGGAGAAAGACGTGCCGGCGTTGGCCGAGCACTTGTCGGCGCACCGCTTCGTCACGCTTCGCGGGCCCGGAGGGATCGGCAAGACCACGGTCGCGCTCGCGCTTGCGCACGAGCTCGAAAGCACCTTCAGGGATGGCGTTCACTTCATCGACCTCGGGAGCCTCAACGACCCGCGCCTTGTCGCGACCGCCGTGGCGTCGGCGCTGCGTCTGCTCGTTCCGGTCGAAGATCCCACGCCGCGGCTGATCGAAGCTCTCCGTGATCGCCAGCTTCTCCTGGTGATGGACGGCTGCGAGCACGCCGTCGAGGCGGCCGCGCGCCTTGCCGAACATATCTACCAGCGCGCTCCAGGCGTCTCGCTGTTGACGACAAGCCGCGAATCGCTCGAGGCAGCCAGCGAGTTCGTGCTTGAGCTCGCCCCTCTCGAGCTGCCGCCGGAGGATTTCGGAGGCGAGGCCGAGCTTGCCAGATATTCTTCGGCACAGCTCTTCATGGAATGCGCGACGGCTGCAGGCTACAACGCGGCCTTCGACGACGCCGATGCCAGGATCGTCGCGCAGATCTGTCGCAAGCTGGACGGGGTGCCGCTGGCCATCGAACTGGTCGCGAGCCGACTCTCGGCACATGGCGTGACGGAGGTCAACGAGCTGATCGAAGGACGGCTTCGCTTGGGGTGGCGCGGACGGCGCACCGCGCCACCGCGACACCAGTCCCTGCGTGCGGCTCTGGACTGGAGCTGCGAGCTGATTTCGCCGGCCGAGCGAACCCTTCTGGAATATATCAGCGTTTTTCCCGGCCCGTTTACGCTTCAGGGAGTCCTCGCGGTTGCCGGCGACCTCGGCGAACCGGCCGCGGTCATGAGGACCCTGGAGCAGCTCGTCGCCAAGTCGATTGTGACGAGCCGTCCTCACGCGGGGCAGGCGCGCTTCCGGCTGCTGGAGACAATGCGCGCTTACGCGAGCGAGAAGCTCGCGGAATCGGGCGCGGCGGGCGAAGCGAGCCGGATGCACGCACGATACGTGCTTCAGGCATTGACACCGCGCAGGTATGAGGCGGGGGGAGAGCGGCCGGGCGGCTGGAGCCATCGTGCCGAGCTGTTGCCTGACGCCCGGGCCGCGCTGGCCTTTTGCTTTTCCGATGCAGCCGATCCCAACTTGCGGATTCCGCTTTCGGCAGCCTGTGCGCGGCTGTTCGTGGAGCTCAACCTGCTCGACGAATGTCGTGTCTGGGCGTCCCGTGCGCTTGCCGCCCCGGAAGATTCGCACGTGGATCAGCGTGCACGCGTGGAGCTGCTTTGGGCTTTCGGGCACGCGGCGATGTTCACCGAACGGAACAGCGTCGAATGCGAGGCGGCGCTCAGGCGCGGTCTGGAGCTGGCGCGAAAAGTTGGCGACCTCCAAAACGAATTCCGGCTTCTCAGCCGACTCCACGCCTTGTATCGCCGCACGGGAGAGCGCAGACAGTTGATGGAGGTTGCGCTGCGCGCCGAGGCGGTTGCGACCGAGATGGGAGATCCGGCCGCGCTGGCCCGCGTGCATACCTATCTGGGGGTCGCCCATCATTTGAGCGGCGATCAACGGCTTGCCCGCGAGCGGCTGCAAGCTGGCGACGCTGCCGATGCGACCATGCCGAGCCTGCCGATCGATCACTTTGCGTCTCCACGTGGCACGAACATCATGTCGTGCACCAACCTCTGGCTCCTGGGCTTGTCGGAGCAGGCGATCGTTGTTGCAAATCGCCTGATGGACGCCGGGGCAAATCCCGACCTCACAATGTACTGCGGAGGACTCTGCTTCGCCGCCCGGGTCTACCGATGGGTGGGAAACATGGGTGCGCTGGAGGAGGCCGCTGACCGGCTGGCAAATCATTCGCGCAAGCACGGGTTTGGGCCATTTCAAACGATCGCGCTCGCGCTCCGCGGTGAGCTGCACCTCGCGCGAGGCGCGGTGGACGAAGGCATCGAGATGCTGCGGCAGTCGTTGCCTCGAATGCTTGCCGATCGCTCCGAGCTTTACACGGGAGCTGCGGCAAGTGCGCTGGTCGAAGGGTTGACGGCAAAGGGGCAGGCAGCAGAAGCGCTCGCCTCGATCGAGGCGCGGATCGACGCCGTCGCCGCCCAAGGCGAAAGCTGGGAGATGCCGGAGCTCTTGCGCATCCGCGGTGAGTTGCGCGCGCACAATGGCGATCGTTCGGGAGCCGAGCGCGATCTGCGGGCGGCGCTCGACTTGGCGGAGCGGCAATCGGCCTTGTCCTGGAAGCTTCGGGCCGCGACCAGTCGCGCGCGCCTTGCAAAAGCAAAGGATGCGGCTCCGGCCCAGGCCGAGCTGAAGGAGACCTATGCACGCTTTGTGGAAGGACTGGATACGGCTGATCTCCGTGCCGCCCGACAACTCCTCGATCTCCGTTAGGTTAAGGGGTCGACGCGAAGGATCGGCTTAAGCTGCTAGCGCTTTGAATTGGCTTGCACTTTGGGTCAAGACCGCGGACCAGCGCGGCCCACGGCGCTCCGTGATCGCAAGTGGTGTTCCATGCGGAGGAAATGCCGCTGCTCGCAACAGCTAACGGCCTCTAACAAGGGATAACAAGCAAATTTCCGGCTTCCGGGCGATGCTGTTCCAACAGGCCGGCAGGCGAGTGGGAGGGAATCATGGCAGCTGCGATCGAGAAGGAGGCAATCAAGACAAAAACGACCGAGACCAGCGCCGCGCGGACGCTCGACATGAAGCTCGAGGTCGTCGTCATCCCCGTCTCGGACGTCGATCGCGCCAAGCGCTTCTACGCCAATCTGGGTTGGCGGCTCGACGCCGACTTTGCCTCCGGCGACGACTGGCGTGTGATCCAGTTCACGCCGCCCGGCTCCGGCACATCGGTCATCTTCGGCAAGAACGTCACCAAGGCTGCGCCCGGCTCCGCCCAGGGCCTGTACCTGGTCGTGTCCGACATCGTGGCTGCCCGCAAAGAGCTGCTCGAGCGCGGCGTCAAGGTGAGCGAGATTTTCCATCCCGGCGGCGCGTCCACCGGCACGGATGAGCCGTATCTGCTCGGACGGCATCGGAAGGCCGGGCCCGATCCCAAGCGCCAGAGCTACCAGTCCTTTGCCTCGTTCAGCGATCCCGACGGCAATGGCTGGCTCTTCCAGGAAATCACCCAGCGCTTGCCGGGGCGCGTCGACGCGGACACGACGTTTACCTCATCGACGGAGCTTGCGGCCGCGCTCCGCCGTGCGTCGGCCGCCCATGGCGAGCATGAGAAGCGCAACGGCGGCCAGTACGATGCGAACTGGCCGGACTGGTATGCCGAGTACATCGTGCGCGAGCAGGCCGGCGAGGAATTGCCGCAATGACCGGGAGAGCCTTGAGGATCGCGCGATTGGTGGCCGCGACCGCGCTGATCATCACAAGCCTTTTGGCGCAGCACGCGTTGCGGGCGCAGCCCACGGGAATCACGCGCACCGACCTGCAACGACACGATCTCAGTGCGCCTGGACGCGAGGCTGTACAGGTGCGCGTCGATTTCGCGCCTGGAGCGGGCTTCCCGAGGCATTCGCATCCGGGCGAGGAGATCATCTACGTCCTCGCGGGGTCGCTCGAATACCGCCTCGATGGCAAGGCGCCGATGACGCTCAAGGCTGGCGAGGTCCTTTTCATCCCGGCCGGAACGATCCACGCCGCAAAAAATGTCGGCGATAGCATTGCAAGCGAGCTCGCCACCTATGTCGTCGAAAAAGGCAAGCCATTGCTCAGCTTGGCGGAGTGACCTCGCGTTCCGGAAAAGCATCAAGGGGCGCTGGATTTGCAGTCCTGGTGCGCACGGAAGGTTGATGCAGTGTTGGGTGGCGAGGACGTTTTGTCTGCGCAAGACTGCGGCGCGCGAAGGGCTCGACCGGGGTCCTGGAATCCAGGGAGAATGTCATGGCGATCAGCAACATAGCGGATCTCTTCGTGGCGACGCTGGAGCAGGCCGGAGTCAAGCGCATTTTCGGCATCGTTGGCGACAGCCTGAACGGTCTCACCGAGGCGCTCAGGAGCCGCGGCACGATCGAATGGGTGCATGTGCGCCACGAGGAGGTCGCAGCTTTCGCCGCGGCCGGCGAAGCGCAGATCACGGGCAATCTGGCGGTCTGTGCGGGCTCCTGCGGACCGGGCAATCTGCATCTTATCAACGGGTTGTTCGATGCGCATCGCACCCGCGTTCCGGTGCTTGCAATCGCGGCCCAGATCCCGTCCGCCGAGATCGGCGGCGGTTATTTCCAGGAGACGCACCCGCAAAGCCTGTTCCGGGAATGCAGTCACTATTGCGAGCTCGTGTCCGACGCGAGCCAGTTGCCGTATGTGCTGGAGAACGCCATCCGTGCGGCGATCGGCCTTCGCGGGGTCTCGGTCGTTGCGATTCCCGGCGACGTCGCGCTTCGCAAGGCGCCGCAACGCGCGCTGTCCGCCTCGCGAGGCCTTTCGCTCGCTCCGCCCAGGATTTCGCCCGACCCGGACGAGCTCAAGCAGCTTGCATCGCTGCTCAACGATGCCCAGCGGATCACGCTGTTTTGCGGACGCGGTTGCGCCGGTGCGCATTCCGCGTTGATGCAGCTCGCAGAAACCCTGAAGAGCCCGATCGTGCACGCGCTCGGCGGCAAGGACCATGTCGAATACGACAACCCTTACGACGTCGGCATGACCGGCTTCATCGGTTTCTCCTCGGGTTACGCGGCCATGCACGCCTGCGACGTCTTGCTGATGCTCGGCACCGATTTTCCCTACAAGCAGTTTTTCCCGACCGACGCACGGATCGCACAAGTCGACGTAAGGCCGGAGAATCTTGGCCGGCGTTGCAAGCTCGACCTCGGCCTGGTCGGCGACGTCGGCCTGACCATCGAGGCCTTGCTGCCGCTCCTGAAGCCGAAGAGCGAAAGCCGGCACCTCGACAACGCGATCGCGCATTACAAGAAAGCGCGTGAAGGCCTCGACGCGCTGGCCGAGGGCACGCCGGGGCGCAAGCCGATCCATCCGCAATATCTCGCCAGGGTCATCAGCGAGACGGCGTCCGACGATGCGGTCTTCACCTTCGATGTCGGCACGCCCACGGTGTGGGCGGCCCGCTATCTCACCATGAACGGACGCCGCCGGCTGATCGGCTCGCTCGCGCACGGCTCGATGGCGAACGCCATGCCGCAGGCAATCGGCGTGCAGGCCGCGCAACCCGGCCGCCAGGTGATCTCGCTGTCGGGGGACGGCGGCTTCTCGATGCTGATGGGCGACCTGATCACGCTGACGCAGATGAAACTGCCGGTCAAGGTCGTGATCTTCAACAACGGCGTGCTCGGCTTTGTCGCGCTCGAGATGAAGGCCGCGGGCCTCATCGACACCGGGGTCGACCTCGAGAATCCCGACTTCGCGGCAATGGCGCGGGCGATGGGAATTTTTGCGCGCCGGGTCGAGGATCCCGGCGAGCTGCCGGGCGCGATCAAGGAGATGCTGGGTCATGATGGGCCGGCGCTGCTGGATGTCGTGACCGCCAAGCAGGAGCTGTCGATGCCGCCGACGATCGAGCCTGAGCAGGTCAAGGGCTTCAGCCTCTGGATCCTGCGCGCGGTGATGAATGGCCGCGGCGACGAGGTGATTGATCTCGCGAAGACGAATCTGCTGCCGCGATAAAGCCCTCTGGAACCGGAACTGCCGCGGCTCGCAGCCGCTAACAGCGTCTAACAACACATAACGGGCAATCTCGCGGCTTCTGCGCCAGTGTAACGACACGACAAAAGCAACTACCGAGCCTCGGCTCGGTTCACACAATCAGGCGAGGGAGATCACGATGCGTACGTCACAGGGTTCGGAGATGATCAACCAGGACCGGCGCCAGCTTCTGAGCACGGCCGCGATGGGGCTGGCGGCCGCGAGCGCCGCAAGTCTTTTCCCCGTGTCTTCGGCATCGGCTGCCGCGAGCGATGCCATCCGTCCGTTCCACATCAATGTGTCGGATGAAGTGCTTGTCGATCTGCGCAGGCGGATCAACGCAACAAGGTGGCCCGAAAAGGAGATTGTCGCAGATCAATCGCAAGGCGTGCAGTTGACGACAATCCAGAAGCTGGCGCGCTATTGGGCAACAGATTACGACTGGCGCAAGGGCGAGGCGAAACTGAAGGCGCTGCCGCACTTCACAACCGAGATCGACGGGGTCGAGATTCATTTCATTCACGTTCGTTCGAAACAGCAGAACGCGTTGCCGCTGATCGTGACGCACGGCTGGCCGGGCTCGATCATCGAGCAGCTGAAGATCATCGATCCCCTGACCAATCCCACGGCACATGGCGGGAATGCGTCGGATGCCTTCGACATCGTGATCCCGTCGCTGCCCGGTTATGGCTTTTCAGGGAAGCCGACCGAACTCGGTTGGGATCCCATTCGCATCGCACGCGCCTGGATTGTGCTCATGAAGCGTCTTGGGTACGCGCAATTCGTCGCGCAGGGCGGCGATTGGGGTAATGCAGTCACCGAGCAGATGGCCCTGCTGGCGCCGCCGGAGTTGCTCGGCATTCACACCAACATGCCCGCGACGGTTCCGGACGAGGTCGAAAACGCACTCCATGGCGGCCCGCCCGTGTCCGGGCTCTGGGACGACGAGAAGCGCGCCTACGACCAGCTCGACTTCTTTTACAAGCACGGTCTAGGCTACGCAGGGGAGATGGCAAACCGTCCGCAGACGCTCTATGGGATTGCGGACTCGCCGGTCGGCCTCGCCGCTTGGATGCTGGACCACGATGCGCGCAGCTACGCCCTCATCGCGCGTGTTTTCGACGGGCATTCCGAGGGCCTCACGCAAGACGATATCCTCGACAATGTGACGCTCTACTGGCTGACAAACACTGCGGTCTCTTCGGCGCGTCTGTATTGGGAAAGCAAGCTTGCCTTTTTTGCGCCCAAGCACGTCGCCATCCCCGTTGCCGTGAGCGCGTTCCCCGATGAGCTCTATCAGGCTCCGCGGAGCTGGACCGAGCGGGCATATCCCAAGCTTGTCTACTACAACAAGCTCGACAAGGGCGGGCACTTCGCGGCGTGGGAACAGCCGAAGATCTTCTCAGAGGAGGTCCGAGCGGGCTTTCGGCCTCTGCGCAAATTGATCTGAGACGAAACAGCGGCGCTTGCACCGTCGACGCGCCGCAAATATCCAATAACTGCCGCGCGCGATGGTAACGTCGCGCGGGTCAGTTCGAACGGAAGGAGAGGGCATATGGCTTTTACCGTCAAAGTCAACGGAACCACGCACAGTCTCGACGTCGATGGCGACACGCCGCTGCTCTGGGTGCTGCGCGACGTGCTCGGCATGACCGGCACGAAATTCGGTTGCGGCATGGCGCTGTGCGGCGCCTGCACCGTGCATGTCGACGGCACCGCGACGCGTTCCTGCATCACCACAATCGACAGTATCGGCGACTCGCAAGTCACCACGATCGAGGCGATCGGCGCGACCCCGGCTGGCGCGAAAATCCAGAAGGCCTGGACCGACCACGAGGTTCCGCAGTGCGGCTACTGCCAGTCCGGACAGATCATGTCGGCCTCGGCGCTGCTCGCAGACAAGCCCCATCCGACCGACAGGGACATCGACGACGCCATGAGCGGCAACATCTGCCGCTGCGGGACCTATGTGCGCATCCGCGAAGCGATCAAGCTCGCCGCGCAGACGAAGTGAAAGGCAGGCCAGTCATGATCCTCGATCGCATCATCTCGTGCGCCTCCGACACCAACCTGTCCCGGCGCAGCTTTCTCGCCACCAGCGCGGCAGCCGGCGGCGGTCTCGTGCTGAGTCTGAGCCTGCCTCTCGGTCGAAGCGAGGCCGCCACGGCTGAAGACTTCGCGCCGAACGCTTTCATCCGGATCGGCAGCGACGGCCAGGTCGTGCTGACCATGCCCTATGTCGAAATGGGCCAGGGCACCTACACTTCGATCCCGATGCTGATCGCCGAAGAGCTCGACGTGAGCCTGAAGCAGGTGCGGCTCGAACATGCGCCGCCGAACGAGAAGCTGTACGTCAATCCGCTGCTCGGCGTGCAGGCAACCGGCAATTCGAACGCGATGCGCGGCAGCTGGAAGCGGCTGCGCGAGGCGGGCGCCACCGCGCGGATCATACTGGTTGCCGCCGCGGCCACGCGCTGGGGCGTCGATGCGAAGACCTGCCGCGCCCAGGACGGCGAGGTGATCCATGTGCCGAGCGGACGGACGCTGAAATACGGCGAGCTTGCCACCGAGGCGGCCAAAATGCCGGCGCCTGCAGGCGTCGCGCTGAAATCGCCGGACGAATTCAAACTGATCGGCACGCCGGCCAAGCGGCTCGATACGCCGGCGAAGGTCAACGGCAGCGCGGTCTACGGCATCGACGCGCGGCCGCCCGGGGTGAAGATCGCAACGCTCGCGCAATCGCCGGTGTCAGGCGGGCGCGTCAAGAGCGTCGATGACACCGCGGCCAAGTCGGTCAAGGGCGTGCGCCAGATCGTGCGGCTCGACGACGCGGTGGCGGTCGTCGCCGATCACATGGGCGCCGCGAAGAAAGGCCTGGAAGCGCTCAAGATCGAATGGGATGACGGCCAGAACGCCACGCTTGCGACGTCAGACATCGCAAAGGAGCTCGAGCAGGCAACGCTTGGTTCGGGTGCGGTGGCACAGAAGATCGGCGACGCCGACAAGGCGATGGCAGGCGCCGCCACCAGGCTGGAGGCGATCTATCAGGTTCCGTTCCTGGCCCATGCCACGATGGAGCCGATGAATTGCACCGTCCATTATCGCAAGGACGAATGCGAAATCTGGCTCGGCACCCAGGCCATCGCGCGCGTTCAGTCGTTCGCCGCCAAAGCCGCAGGCCTGCCCGTTGAGAAGGTCATCGTCCACAATCATCTGCTCGGCGGCGGCTTTGGCCGCAGGCTCGAGGCCGACGTCGCGGTCCGCGCCGTCGAGATCGCCAGGCAGGTCGACGGCCCCGTGAAGGTCGTGTGGACCCGCGAGGAAGACATCCAGCATGATGTGTACCGGCCTTACTGGTTCGATCGCATCTCTGCGGGGCTTGACGAGCAGGGCAGGCCGGTTGCCTGGAAAAACCACTACGCCGGCTCTTCGGTGATTGCGCGATGGTTGCCGCCAGCGTTCGCGAACGGCCTCGATCCCGACGTGACGGAGGGCGCGATCAATCTGGTCTACGACTTCCCGAACCTCCACGTCGAATATTCGCGCGTGGAGCCCAAGGGCATCGCCACCGGGTTCTGGCGCAGCGTCGGTCCTTCGCACAACGTTTTCGTCACCGAGAGCTTTATCGACGAGATGGCCGCCGCCGCGAAACAGGACCCTGTCGCATACCGGCGAGCGCTCCTCGGCAAGTCGCCGCGCGCGAAAGCCGTGCTCGATCTCGCCGCGGAAAAATCGGGCTGGGGACAGCCCCTGCCCAAGGGAAGCGGCCGCGGTGTCTCGCTGCAAAACGTGTTCGGCAGCTATCTCGCGCAGGTCGCCGAGGTCGAGGTTGCAAAGGACGGCAGCGTGCGGGTCCGCCGCATCGTCTGCGCGATGGATTGCGGCACCGTCGTCAATCCCGATACCGTGCAGGCGCAGCTCCAGAGCGGCGCCATCTTCGGAACCACCGCCGCGCTCTATGGCGAGGTCACGCTGAAGAACGGCCGTGTCGAGCAGACCAATTTCGACACCTATCAGATGATCCGCATGAACGAGGCGCCGGCAATTGAAGTCTACACCGTGAAGAGCGCAGAGCCGCCGGGCGGCATGGGCGAGACCGGGACCTCCTGCATCGTTCCCGCCATCGCCAACGCGATTTTTGCGGCCACAGGGAAGCGCCTGCGCAAGATGCCGGTCGATCCAAACGTGCTGAAGGAGCCGGTGTGAGAATGGATCTTTCGAGGAGATTCACATGCGATCCGACATGATACCGGGTGCCGTCTTTCCCGACTACGAATTGTCGGACCACACCGCAAAACGCCGCAAGCTCTCCGAGCTGCAGGCACAGGACCCGATGATCGTCGTGCTCAGCCGCGGCGGCTATTGCCCGAAGGATCGTCGGCAGTCGGAGGGACTGGTCCAGCTCCACCGCGAGATGGAGGTTGGCTATTGCCGCCTGGTGACGATCTCGACCGACAACCTCACCGAGACCAATGAAAATCGCAGCGGCATCGGCGCGCATTGGACCTTTCTCTCCGATCCGCGTCGCATCGTTCAGAAGGATCTCGACATCGCCGAATACACCGATCCCCAGCACAATCCCATGATCCCGCATGTGATCGTGCTCGAGCCTGGTCTTGTCGTGCACAAGATCTACAACGGTTATTGGTACTTCGGCAGGCCCACGATGGAAGAGCTCCGCCAGGACCTGCGCGCCGTCACCAGAAAGTGCCGGCCGGACTGGGATATCGGCACGATCGAGCTGAAGGCTGCGTGGCAGCAGGGCCGCAAGGAGCAATTCTACCCTTACGGCAAGACCTACGCCCAAACTCTCGTCGAGCAGAACTAGCAACAAGGAGGCCTACATGATCCGCAAGGCAAAGGCAGTTTGGACCGGCACCGGCCGCGCCGGCAGCGGCCATCTGACAACCGATTCCGGCGTGCTTTCGACGACGCCATATTCGTTCAAGACACGCTTCGAAAGCGAAAAAGGGACCAATCCCGAGGAGCTGATCGCCGCGGCGCATGCCGGCTGCTTCACGATGGCGCTGGCGTTCGGCTTGCAGGGCGCGGGCTTTACGCCGACGGAGCTTGCGACCGAAGCGGCTGTCACGCTTGAGCAGGAGGGCCAGGGCTTTCGCATCAGCAAATCGGCTCTGACGCTCCGCGCGCGCGTGCCGAATCTTGACGAAGCGGGATTTGCCCGCCTCGCCGGCGAGGCCGAGAAGAACTGCCCCGTGTCGAAGGTTCTCAACGCGACCATCACCTTGGACGCAAAATTGATCCAGTGACGTAGCTCCGCTTTTCTGCTGGTTGACCAAAAGGAGACACCGCAATGGCGCGCGCGCATCAGCCAGGCCAGTCCACGTTCCACTCGATCCTGCCCGAAGAGATCGAGTGGCAGCCGTTTCCCGCGTTTCCTCCTGCCGCGCGGCTCGCGATCATGGTCGGCCATCCCTCGGAGCCGGGTCCTTACGTGGTCAGGGTGAAAGTGCCCGGCGGCACCAAGCTGATGCCGCACAAGCATCCCGAGGACCGCATCTACACGGTGATGTCGGGCGTATTCTACATCGGGCTCGGCGAGCAGTTCGATGGCGACAAGGTGAAGGCCTATCCGCCGGGCAGCGTCATCGTCCTGCCCGGCGAAACCTGGCACTTCCACTGGGCGAAGGCCGGAGAATACGTCACGCAGATCACCGCGATCGGTCCGCTCGGCCTCGACTACAGGGACCCGCACGACGATCCGCGGCTGTAGCCGGCAGAGTTGGCTGGATCTCGATCCCGCGCGCGGACCGACGCAGGTGGCAAGTATCGTCGAGCAAATCGTATTGCTCTCGTCTCTGCCGTCGGCTCACGCGATGGCATCGAGGGCCATTGGTCGTTGATGAAGTGCGCCACAACCAGCGAAGCGCCGCGCGCACGGCGGAGATCGGACCGAATTGGGCGCAAGCTCGGCAAAAGGGGTGAGGAACACACGATGAAGTTGCTTCATTTCGATGATTTCAAGCTCGGCGTGCTGAAGAGCGACGCCGTGGTCGATGTCAGTGCCGAGGTAAAGGACATCCCGCATACCGGCCCGGGCGATTTAATGAACGGGCTGATCGAACATTGGGGCAGGTACAAGTCGCGGCTCGAGGCGGCGGTCGCGCGCGGCGCTGGGGTGCCGGTGTCGGGCGTCCGCATCCGTCCGCCGCTGCCGGGCCCGCGCACGATCGACTGCATGGCGGTCAACTACATGGAAGATGGCACGCGCAATGCGCCGGCGCCGATCAACGCCTTCCACAAATCGCCGAGCGCGATCATCGGACATGGCGACACGATGGTGCTGCCCGACGTGCCGGCCACGATCTTCGAGGGCGAAGCCGAGATGGCGGTCATCATCGGCAGGAAGTGCAGCCATGTCAGCGAAGCCGAGGCGATGAGCTACGTCTTCGGCTACATGAACTTCGTCGACGGTTCGGCGCGCGGCTTGCCGCCGCCGGGCAATGTGTTCTTCCAGATGAAGAGCCGTGACACATTTGCGCCGATCGGCCCCTATCTCGTCACCGCCGACGAGATCAAGGACCCGCTAAAGCTGCAAATCCGGCTGTGGAACAACGGCGTGCTGATGCAGGACTTCAATACCGACGACATGGGCCACAAGATCGGCAAGTGCATCGCCTGGCTGTCGACCATCCATACGCTGCTACCCGGCGACATCGTCGCCACCGGCACCAATCACCGGGGTCTCAACCCGTTCATGGACGGCGACACGATCGAACTCGAAACCGAGGGGCTCGGCCGGCTGAAGTTCGGCGTGAAGGACGATCTGAAGCGCAGCTGGGCGCGCAAGACCCGCCTCCAGATGCACGAAGAGGCCAAGGAGAAGACCCCGGGCTCCTACCCGGACATCACCCCGCAGCTTGCGGGCAAATACGCAAAGTAACTGCTGCTTCCGTCCTTACTCCTTCGGCGGGCGAGGGTTTGAGTGGGGACCGATAGCGGAAAGATGGTTTGATTCGTCAGGCCGTGGCCGCGCGTCAAGGGCGCCGTGGAAACCCTCGTCAAGCATTTTGCCGCGGCACCGGGCCGCGCGGCATCCGCCCGGACTTGCGGCCGCACCAAAGAGCCGCCTCTCATTCGTGAAGCAGCCTTTGCCAGTTTGAAGGCACCGCTCCGGCCGGTCCTGGCACGGGTTGATCCAACGGATGCGAGTGAGGAGCGTGAAGCTTCGGGCCGGTGATGAATTCTTCAGTACGATAGTCGTAAAACCACTGCTCGCCCGGCTCGAAGCTCGTGATTATCGGATGACCCGTAGCGGCGTGATGTCTCGATGCATGCCGATCTGGTGAAGCATCACAGCAGCCGATGTGACCGCATTCGGCGCATCTGCGAAGATGCAACCACCATCCGCCCCGAGCCAGGCATTCGACGCAGCCTGTTCCACTCGGCTTGGCCGCCGGGTTGATGCCATCCCTCTCGTTCATGGGCTTCAGGGTGCTCTCATGCGTCGTGCCGTTCAGCCGTAAGCAACGCCCGGGTTGCTTTGCCCAACTTCTATAATATAGCCATCAGGATCGCGAATGTAGCAGCGCGTCTCGCCGTACTTCGGCTTCGGCTCGGTGATGAACTCGGCTCCTCGACTTCGCCAAAGCTTATAACACGCTTGAATATCTGCAACGCGGATATTCATAAAGCTGCTGACTGAATCGGGATTGGCGGGGACGCTGAGTGTTACCGATGGTTTGTCGGGTGTCGGACCGCCCCCCGGGTTAACAAGGAGCCACGTGTTTGCGATCTGGATGTACCCCGGCGCGCCGCTGCTGTCGCCTCTGCTCAGAATGCGACCTCCGAAGACCGTTTCGTAAAATCGAAGCGATCGCTCGACGTCTGCGACGGTGAGAAAATGTGCGACGGTAAACCCGTCCTGCGGCGGCATCTGATAGCTTTTCTGCTCGACTTGTACCTGGGTCATGGACGACTCCTTCGGATATGGCATTTCTCGGGCGCGTCGACCGAACTTGACTCGCTGCTATGCTCGGTCATCTCGGGAGGCATTGGCTAGCCGCTCCTGACGATTGTCTCTTGATGCAATCGGGTCTCGTTGACCGGCGCCCTGTCTTTGCAAACGGCTCGGCGTGACTTCGCACGCCATGACATTGGCTCAAAGCCCGGGGAACTGCTCGTTGTGTGTTGTTAGAGGTTGTTAGCTCTTGCGAGCCACTGGGGTCCCATCGCCGCGCTGCGGGCCTCGGGAAATCCGGACATTTCGCCAGGGTTGGCTTGAGGTCAAAAAAGCGCGCCTTTGACCGGCGGCGGGTTCCCTCCGGTCAGCTTGCCGCGTACTCAAGTAATTCATCAGGCCGCATGTCTGCTGAGGGTTGGTCACTGGCACTACTTTGGCAGATTGTTAGTTGGCGATCGTAAGAGGATTCCCGAATCGATTTTTCAATGATTCATGCGTGGTCGGGCTGTTGGAGGGTTGACCATGGTGGAATGGGAAGACGAGCTCGAACGGTGGCTGAAGCCATTCCTGGATGGGTTCGGGTCATAAGACACGGCAGCGGATGTGTCCGCTTTACATTGCGGGATTGATCGGTCCTGGCGATCGCAAGAGCATTCAGCCGATGGCGGAACGCCTTGCAACGGGCAACTACGATCAGTTGCACCATTTCATCGCCGATGGGGTCTGGGCCGCGACAACGCTGGAGTCGGAACTGCTCAATCAGGCCAACCGGCTAGTCGGCGGCAAGGATGCGGTTATTGACGACACCGCCGAATGACCCCTAGTGGTTCATCACAGTGATTTTGACGTTTTGATACCGAGCCATTTGAGGATCGGCAAGCTTTCCGGCGGCACGAGGATTTCGATGCTTCTGGGGACGCCGGGTTGACGTCGGATGAAGCCGTTTC
>Ga0335080_10000150_pt1 | contig 60400 bp, 52 predicted proteins | sample Lox_Sample_34_FD_206720 | JGI IMG/M metagenome (GOLD analysis project Ga0335080, IMG submission 206720) | Soil microbial communities from Loxahatchee National Wildlife Refuge, Florida, United States - Lox_Sample_3.4 | ecosystem: Environmental > Terrestrial > Soil > Wetlands | place: USA... | reverse complement strand
AGGATGGTTTTGGCGGGGCCGGAACTCTGCACCACATATCGCACTGCCAAGGTGCCGATGTCGTTGCTGTCGTAGAAGCCGCGGGGATCGAGCACCTGCTTGCGGACCTTGAAAAACACCTTGCCGGACCCGGTCCACGCGGGAAACAGCGGCGAGGCAGAAGCCGGCTCGGCTTTGTCAATGTACGGATCTTTGTTGTACTCCTTGCTACCTTGAATGATGCCGTCGTTGACCACTGTGGACACCGCGTCAAGGACCTCGTCCTCGGACGCGGAAATTTCCGCGGAAAACCCCTGACCGTAGTCCTGCTTGCTTTTCTTGTGGTCACGGGCGAAGAGCAAGGAGCCCGCCATCAACATCCAGCAGAGGGCAAAGCGAAGGGACCCGGGAATTCGCGGAGATCGATGGTGGGAAGTCACAAGCGGCACCACTTCTTCGAAGATTTATTGGTGTCACCAGATTTTAGCTCGACTCTTGGCCGGGCCGGGCTGTTAATATCCCGCGGATTTCCGGCGATGCACAAGTCTTGACAATCTTTTTGCAAATTGCAGACGGGTGTTAACAATTCTTGCCGGGGAAAGTGCTACCGTCGCGGCGGCTTATGGAGACGCCGGAAAGCGGTGAGGACTTGAAGAAGCGTCAGTTGAACGGATACGGCGGGCCGGGACAGGTCCGGAACCCGGCCGAGGCGAGACTACGCCCCAAGAAGCGGGATCGCGTGGCCAAAGAGCGGGCTCTGCTCGCCGCAGCGGAGAGGCTTTTCGCCCAACGCGGCTATGAAGCCTCGTCCACGCGTGAAATCGCCGCCGAGGCTGGTTGCGCCGAGGGACTGATCCACCGCTACTTTCAAGGCAAAGCCGGGCTGCTTCAGGGGCTGGTAAGAGCACGGATGTTGCAAGCCAAGGGGCCCTCCATGCGCCGTCTTCCAGCGGCAGCAAACGTCGAAGACGAATTCCTGCAGCTGGTCGCCTGCCAGGTCGAACAAGTCTGGCAGGCGCGTGATTTTCTCAAGATTCTGGTGCCCGAAAGCCTGCGCGATCCGTCCTGGCGCGGGGCTCTTGCCAGCATCGTGATCGCAGGGCACGATCCCTCGATCCTCGAGCGGCTGAAGAGCTTTAACAAAGGCCGGCTGGCGGGCAAGGAACAGCTCACGATGCTGGCGCACCTTATCGATGTCCTCGGGTTCTACTTCGGCTTTCTGCAGCCGGTCGCCCTCGGACACAACCACGAGCTAGCGAAAAGGACCTCCACGGTGCTGGCCCGAATCCTGATTCGCAGCGCAAACTCTATCGGGGAAGACCGGGATTTTCTTTCCGATCAGTGCAATCAATTGATTTTTTCTTGACACCCATTCCAGCGAACGCGATACTGGCTGCCTGCAAGCGCAGATTGTGGGTTTGTCAATCTTCGAACTGCCTTAACTCCATTCTGGAAGACGCACCAGCCGGGCGTGCTACTAGATTCTGGTGGTATTAGTTTGCTTTCTTCGGGGAAGCTGACGGAGAAGCCGGAATGAAAGCGGCGAGACCAACAACACGGGGAACTACCGGCGCATCCCAAGGCGAAATCCAGTCCCCTTCCCATCAATGCCGCCTTCTTGTGTTTGCATTGGGAGGATTGAATGACCTCGTCCCGGCGGAACGTTTCTTGCGGGCTGCTGCTAGTGTGGCTGGTGATTGGCAGTTTCCCGAGGGCCCAGGCCTTGCCAGCCTTCGCCCGAAAATATGGCCTGCGGTGCTCGGCCTGTCACGAAGCCTGGCCGATGCTGAACTATTTCGGGCAAAAGTTCAAAGACAATGGCTACCAGTTGATGAATGATCGCGACGCTCCCATCTGGCAGAATCCATCCTATTGGCCTATTGCGCTTCGGATCACGCCATTCTGGCATCGGGAAAGCACCGACAAAGTAGCGGTCGACAGCGCCAGCGGGACTGGCAACCAGCGTATCTCCGTGAGCGGGTTCGACTACAGCGGGCTGGACATTCTCACCGCGGGCACGCTGGCGAAGAATATCTCTTTCCAACTCGTGCCTTCCGCCGAAGAGACCGGCGACTTCCACATAGAATCGGCCAATGTCCGGCTGGACAATCTCTTTCACAGCCCCTGGCTGAACCTCAAGTTGGGGAAATTCGAGCTGGACAATATTGTTTCCGAGAAGCGCACCCTCACGCTATCGGCCAACGGAGAGGAGTATCAGATCTATCATTTCATCCCAGTCTACGACGCCAATATCTTCGGGCAGATCGGGGACAACCAGGTGGGGGTGGAATGGATGGGTCATTCCCTGAACGATCGGACGCGTATTTCGGCGGCCCTGATGAGTTCCACGGACGGCAACCCCGACCTCTCCTACGGCAGCAACTCGTACAGCGCATTCGTCGCCGGCAGCCGGGCCTTCGACGCGGGCAAGTTCGGGGTCGACCGGGTTGGTTTTTACGCCATGTTCGGGGAAGCGCCGACGACGTACCGGACTTCGGGAGGGGTGGTGATTCCCGGATCAGGCATCGGCAACAAGACCTTCCACCGGGAGGGATTCGTGGGATTGTTTTACTTCGGCAAGCTCGATTTGCAGGTGGTGACCCAGCATGGCTGGGACAGCGCGTGGTTCGGCACGGGTTATGGCGGATTCGATCCCTCCAGCGGCGACCTGGTGCTGAACAACACGCCGGGAACGATCCTGCCGCCGGGCACTCGATCGCCTACCTGGAACGGTGCGTTTGTCGAAACCCATTACGTGGTGAATCCGCAGCTGATCCTGATTCAGCGTTCGGAGTGGGTGCGCATGTCGCAACAGGCCCTGGCGGGAACTCCCGGGGAGTTGGGGAACATCGACAATTATGTCGTAGGCTTCCGCTGGATGCCAATCATGAGCAGCCGGGCCGGGTTCGCCTGGCACAACGAATTCTCCTGGCTGCGCCTGGCGGGCCTGGCCCCCGACGGCACGGACCTCAGCAGCAACAGCGTGATGTCAGGATTTGACTTCGACTTCTAGAGGGAGACGGCGATGGGTAGAGAGTCACTGCCTCGTTGGTGGTACGTGGGCGCGGCTGTTCTTGGGCTTGGCCTGCCCACCTGGTCACAACTCACGTCGATGCAGCAGCACGAGTGGTTGAATTCGCCCGCCGCGGTCAGCCACATCGGCGACCTGACGGGAAAGGCAAAACGGGCGGCCATGGATTACCGGCGCTTTTGCGTCGGCTGCCATGGTGAACTGGGGGACGGCAATGGAGAGAACGCAGCCTGGCTCGATCCCAAGCCTCGTGACTTCACCCTGGGTGTGTTCAAGTGCCGGTCGACTCCCAGCGGGACGTTGCCCACGGACGAGGATCTCTATGACACGATCGCCCGCGGCCTGGACCGCTCGAACATGCCGGTGTGGAGTACCTTGAACCGGCGGCAACTGGCCGACCTGGTGGCCTGGATCAAGCATTTTTCTCCGCGCTGGCAGAAAGAAAAAGCGGGCGCGCCAATCCCGATTCCAGCCGAGCCCGAGGTAACACCGGAGCGGGTGAAGCAAGGTCGCGAGGTCTACGGGAAACTGCAGTGCTCGAAGTGTCATGGCGTACAGGGAACGGCAAACGGCCCCTCCGCCTCGACCCTGACCGACGATGCCAACCGTCCGATTGTGGCGTACAACTTCACCGACGGCTCGCGCCCCAAGTGCGGGGAAGGCGATCGCGACATCTATCGCATGTTCATGACCGGACTCGACGGAACGCCGATGCCGTCGTACGCCGACAACATCCAGCCGGAGGAAGCCTGGGACCTGGTGTTCTACCTGCGAACCTTCCAGCCGCCCAATCAGTACAACCGGAGGGAGAAGGAGATCGCCCGGCAGTTGGCGCTTCCGCCTGTCGATCCCAATGTATTGCCGCAATAGGGAACGCGGCGGTTTCACCCTGAGCCGTGGTTGTCGAATCGGGCCGAGACTGGTAACATGGCGACCACAAACGTGATGCCAAATTCAAGCTCCCAGACCATGCAATCCAGGCTTCGCGACTATTACACGCTCACCAAACCGGAAGTGAACCTGCTGATCCTGATGACTACGTCGGCGGGCTACTACCTGGGTTCGCGCGGGCCGTTCAAGGTCATCGGCCTGATCAACACGCTGGTCGGGACACTGCTGGTCGCCAGCGGGACGGCCACGTTGAACCAGTGGATGGAGCGGGTGTGGGACGGTCAGATGCGGCGGACGGCCACCCGGCCTTTGCCTTCCGGCAGAGTGGGCAGCCGTGAAGCATTACTCTTTGGCGTGCTGCTCAGCGTGAGCGGAGGCCTTTACCTGGCTGTCGCCGTGAACCTGCTGGCAGCGCTACTGGCCATTTCCACGCTGCTCTCGTATCTGCTGATTTACACGCCGCTCAAGCGAAAAACTCCGCTGTGCACGCTGCTGGGCGCTTTCCCCGGGGCCATGCCCACGCTGATCGGTTGGGCCGGCGGTGCGGCCACCATTGACCGCCAGGCATGGTTTCTGTTTGCGATCCTGTTTCTGTGGCAGTTCCCGCACTTTTTGGCCATCGCGCTGATGTATCGCGAGGACTATGCCCGGGCCGGCTATCGCATGCTGCCGGGCTTCGATCTGGATGCGCGCTTTACCCGGGCGGAGATTCTGGGCTTCAGCGTGATGCTGGTGGTCGTCACCGCGCTTCCCCTGATTGGACGGGGCGGGCCAGCCTACAGCGCCGGCATTCTACTGGCGGGAGCTTTCTTCCTTTATCACGTGGTGAAGTTGGCGGCATCGGCGTCCACGACGATGGCCAGCCGCGTAGTCCACGCTTCCGTGATTTATCTTCCCGTAGTGCTTGGCTTGATGATGGCCGCGAAGTGATAGCAGGCGGCAACGGGCCGCGCATGCAGCTGAGCGCAATCGCGCAGACTTAGAGCGCCGCCGAGATGCCGCGAGTGGGGTATTGCAGGCAGCCGAGCAGCACGACCAGACGAGTCATCTGCTCGTACCTTTCGGCCAGCGGAGCCGGCGAGATGGGAGTTGCCGGCAGAAGCATTGCGAGGTAGAGGCGAGTAATGGCTTTCAGAGAGTAAAGCCGGAGTTGAATGGCATTGTCAACCAGCTTTCTGGCCGCTTCCGCAGTGGCGGGATCTGCGCTGAGCCGGGCGGCCTGCCCGATGCGCAGCAGGATGGCTGCATTGTGAGCAGCGCCCGAGACATATTCGACCGCGGCCTGGAGCCGCTCCCTCTGGATTTTTCGAAACTGGCGGGGAGACAGACTGCTTCGCAGAAATAGTGCTTCGGCAGGATCCACCAGATTACGAAAAGCCTCGACGTCAACCGAGCGCATGTGCGCAGCCGGGTCTTCCGGCAGCCTGGGTACCAGCACCAGGCTTTTGGCGAGCCACAGAATGGCAAGCAATCCCAGAACGGCAAGGACGACGATGAGAATCGGGGTGATGATCATTGTTGTTGTAACAGCCTTTGCAACTCACGGTTCCACATGTCCAGATCGTGGGCGGGAAGCTTCATCACCGAGATCGAGGGCTTCCGCTCGGGCGTCAGCATGTAGAACATCCAGACCACGACACAGCAATGATAAGTTGCCATGCTCAACAAATTGACGATCGGGGATCGTCCCGAACCGAGGTAAAGCAACACGGCCGAGATCGCCAGTTGCACGCTGGCGTAGCTACCCAGACCGAGGGCGATGCCGAACGCGCGGCTCTTCAATGACAACGCAAAGTATCGGGAGAAAGCAAACAGGAAAAGCAGCAGACCGCACTGAAGTAAGCTGACGGTGCGATCGAGCGTATTGGTACCCAGCATCAGGGTATTGACGCTTCTTCCCGGCACCAGCGCGGCCAGCGCGACTCCGGCCACGAGCAGCAGCAGGGTCACGCCTCGAAAGAGCATTATGCCGGTCTCGGTCAATGTGGGATAGCTGCGGAAGAGGTGCCGGAAGACCTCGTAGATGACGCCAAAGCGCAGCGCCGAGCTTACCGCAACCCCGCCCGAAAACAGCCGCATGTAGGTATCGTCAAAAACCGGGTGTGCCCACAGTACGGCGGACTGCAGCACCTGAAACGCCAGGTAGACAAAAAAGACCGGGAACTCCCGATGCAGGCCGCGGCGGTACATCAGAGAGCCCAAGATCAGGAGCAGGAGCTTGGGCGCAATCCAAAGGTAGTACCACAAAGACACCAGCAGCGCATGAGGAAGCCACGCCGGCATCCAGAGACAGAACGGCAGAAAGCAAAGGCCTGCCATGGGCTACGGCAGGAATATACCTCTTTTGCCGTTAGCCCACAATCTCTTTCGTTTCCGGAGGTTTAATTCCCCGGCTTAATTGGAACCGGCTTCTCCACGCCAGGCTTTCCGCCCGTCGGGTTGGGGTCGCCATCCGCCATGACCGGCGGCACTGAAATCATGGTCAGAAACATCGCTGCAGCAAGCCACAATAGAGTTTTTTTCACGGTGTAATTTCCTTTCCAAGGCAGATTTCACCGTGATAATGTGGTCTCTAGCGTCGGTTTGCACAGAGCACCGAAGTAATTCTGGCTTTCCAAAAGTGTAACAACCGATGACTTTGATCTCGGCCCTCGAGGACCTGCATCAGACGACCCTGAAAGCCGTCAGCGGGTTTCTCCGCCGCCTGGAATACCTGTCGGGACTAAGGGATAAAGAAGGCGACTACGAGCATTGGGGGCTGAATCGCGTCTACGGGGATTTGGCGTCCAAAAGGGCCCTCGCGCAGGCGCATCGGGCGATGCTGTCGAAGGTTTTGACTACGCCGCTGAAGGATCTGGTGGACGACGCGGAGGAATCCAGCAAACTGGCAGGGGTGCAAGCGACGACCTACGTTGAGCGCCTCAGCCACACGACGCCGAATCTGCTGCCGACCGAACCTGGGGCAGGTTCCGCACGGCACCTCAATTCAGTGCTTCACGCGCTCGCAAGCCTGTTGAGGAGTCGAAAACCGGGCGCCAATCCCCCAGCCTGATGGCTACACCCACAATCTGACCGATGACCTCGGCCTCCTGCGGGAAGCGCAATGCGCGCGCCTGGACAGGGGAGAGCGGATGTGGTTGCAGGATAATCTCTTCCCGGGTGAGCGTGCACCAGCAACAGGTGTGCCCCTGGCGGGTTTCGACAAAGTAAATAGGCCGCTCGTACTCCGACCTCCATCCGCCCTCGACGACTTTGTTTCGGGACTCATCCACCTGCACGAAGCTGCCGGGAGGAAGGATGGGGTACATGGTGAGGTCTTCACTGCCGATGTAGCCGTAGGTGTACTGACAGGAGGCAAATTGCGAGAGATAAGCCAGTGGGACGAGGCCCCATTGCTCCACCATGCGGCCGAAATTGACGGTGCGCCGGGGATCGAATCCGGGATCAATCTTCACCGGCATCTGGATGCTGGACAGGTTGGCCAGCGCTTCGGAGAGATGCGACTTGGGGGGAAAAGCGAGGTCGAGGTCCGGCGTCATACCGTTGAGATCGACCCCAAACCAACTCATCAGTTCGCGCATGTCCCGGCGGTAGATGGCGGACAGCGAATAGAGGCGGAAGATGCTGGGAATGACGCCCTTTGTTTCGATATCGGAAAGACGGCTCGGCGGAATCGAGAACTCGTCGTTAGTATGTCTCTGCGCGATGCGGGCACTGGCATTCTCTACGTCCCTCATGGTCAAACCAAGTTGCTCTCGCAGTAGCCGGAGATTCTGCCCTCCTGAAGACATATCCGCCCTCCTCAGCCCCGTTACAAATATCCGTAATAATAGCAACTTGCGCAAATTTTGCTATCAGGAATTGCTTCCCAGAAAGGGAACGAAGGCGTCCTGAGAGCCGATAGCGTGCGGCCACCGATCTGTTCCAGTTTCGTAACGCCAGTGGAAGTCCGGCTGGCGAGGCGGGGCCAGCCCCTGAACGAAAGTAAAGACCGCGGAAACCCTTTGCGGACGCGGCTTAGCGATCCCACGGGGAGGTGGCGTTGCGGCAACGACTCCGGGGAACGGGGCAGGAGCTTGCGCCGCCCCGTCGGATTTCCTACTACCGGATATAGGTCAATCGGCTGCGACTGGTCTATCCTCTGCTACAACCAGGGGAATGTTGACCAGATGTTCGCTGACAAACCATGCCTGCAGTTCGTTGGTGCGAAGCACATCGCTTACGACGAGGTCGTTGGTGCCGGCATCTCCTGCGCGGTCGGCCTTCTCGGCCAGTTCCCGGCACTGCCGGATGATGATCTGGTGTGCGTCCAACAGGCGGGACAGTTGGACGGGAACCTCTTCCCTGCCCTTCGGAGGACGCTCGATCCGGGTGGCCTCGGCGACATCGTGAGCCATGGCGATGCTCAGCCCGCCGAGCAACTGGATGCGCTCTGCGATGCCATCCACGATCTCGACCTGTTCGTTGAAGTGCTTGTCAAAAAGCAGGTGCAGCTGGTAGAAGGTCGGACCGGCGACCTGCCAGTGCGATTTCTTGTAAAGGTCGCGCAGGGTCATGCTGTCAGCCAGCAACTGGTTCAGCTGTTCGGTCATTTCCAGACGTACCGGTTCCTCCAGTTCCAAAGGCAACGCGTGGAGCACGGTGCCGTATTCCTGAATTTCTCGGGCCCTCTGGTGAATGCGTGGCTGGGCATTCAGGGGGGATCGGTGGTTGTTGGCGCCAGGTCTTTTCGCCATAAGTGTCTCCTTGTTCTGAATTGGGAAGGTTCGTACAGATTTTTTCACCTTTTTTGGATGCCAATGCCTTCGGTTGCGATGCGTTAAGGTTTCAGGTGGGGCCCGACCTTCCTGTGTGTCGCGCGGGAACCGGCCGATTAGTCTCAGTGAATGCGGGCGGCAGCAAAATTGCCCGCGATTGTCTATGATGGAAACAACCCACTCGAGGATGGAGCGTAGCGGACGTGGCTGAAACCCAGACCGACGGACTGGAAGTATTGGAAACGCGGGAATGGCTGGATTCGCTGGACTATGTGCTATCGAAGGGCGGTCCGGACCGAGCCGGGCGTCTTTTGCAGCAGTTGTCTTTGCATGCACGACGGGCAGCCGGGGTCAATCTTCCATTCACGGCGACCACGCCGTATCAGAACACCATACCGTCTCTCCAGCAGCCGCCGTTTCCGGGCAGCCAGGAGATGGAGCGGCGCATCAAGAGCCTAGTCCGGTGGAATGCCCTGGCCATGGTGGTGCGGGCGAACAAGATTCAGGAAGGAATCGGCGGGCATATTTCCACTTACGCGTCGGCGGCCACGCTGTACGAGGTGGCTTTCAATCATTTTCTGCGGGCGAGCACAGAGAGCGGGGATCGCGACGTCGTCTATTTCCAGGGCCATGCCGCGCCCGGCATTTACGCTCGCGCCTATCTTGAAGGACGCATTCCCAGGCAGAAGCTGGAAAACTTTCGCCGCGAATTGAAGCCCGGCGGGGGTCTTTCTTCCTATCCTCATCCCTGGCTGATGCCCGATTTCTGGGAATTTCCTACAGTCTCGATGGGACTGGGGCCGATTCAGGCGATCTACCAGGCTCGATTTATCAAGTACCTGGAAAATCGCGGGCTGAAAGAAAGCCGGGGGGGTAAAGTGTGGGCGTTCCTGGGCGATGGCGAGATGGATGAGCCGGAATCGCTGGGATCGATCACGCTGGCCTCGCGGGAGCGTCTCGACAACCTGATCTTCGTGGTGAACTGCAATCTGCAGCGGCTCGACGGGCCGGTTCGCGGCAACGGCAAGATCATCCAGGAGCTGGAGGCCATCTTCCGAGGCGCGGGCTGGAACGTCATCAAGGTGATCTGGGGCGGAGACTGGGACAGCCTGATTCGCAGCGACCGCGACGGGCTGCTGGTAAAACGCATGGGGGAGATCACCGACGGGCAGTATCAGAAATACTTTGTGGAGAGCGGCGCCTACTTCCGCCACAACTTCTTTGGCACCGATCCGCGGCTGCTGAAGATGGTGGAACACCTGTCCGACGAACAACTGGCGCGCATGCGGCTGGGCGGACATGATCCCATCAAGGTTCACGCCGCTTACAAAGCCGCGGTGGAGCACGAGGGCTCTCCCACGATTATTCTGGCCAAGACGATCAAGGGGTATGGGTTGGGCGAAGCGGGCGAAGGGAAAAACATCACCCACCAGCAGAAGAAGTTGAACGAAGACGAATTGGAGATGTTCCGATCCCGGTTTGGCATACCGATCCCGGACGACGAATTGCACAATGCCCCGTTTTATCGCCCCGCCAACGACAGCCCGGAGATTACCTACATGCAGGCGCGGCGGAAACTGCTGGGGGGTTACCTACCGGAGCGCAAGGTTCGTTCGAAGCCGATCAACCCGGTTTCGGATGTGCATTTTGAAGAGTTCTACAAAGGCACGGAAGGCCGCGAAGTTTCGACAACCATGGTGTTCGTACGGCTGCTGGGCAAGCTGCTGCGCGATCCCGAAATCGGCAAACTGATTGTCCCCATCATCCCTGATGAAGCGCGCACCTTCGGGATGGAGGCGCTGTTCCGCCAGGTGGGCATCTACTCCAACGTCGGCCAGCTCTACGAACCGGTCGACATGGACACACTGCTCTATTACAAGGAAGCCAAGAACGGACAGATACTGGAGGAAGGCATCACCGAGGCGGGCTCGGTGTGCTCGTTCATTGCCGCAGGCACGGCTTATGCCACGCACGGAATCAACACCATTCCCTTCTTCATTTATTACTCCATGTTCGGGCTGCAGCGGATCGGGGACCTGATCTGGGCGGCAGCGGACATGCGGACGCGCGGCTTCCTGGTCGGGGGCACGGCCGGCAGGACCACGCTAGCCGGGGAGGGTCTGCAACACCAGGACGGCCACAGCCACGTGCTGGCGCTTTCGGTGCCGAATCTGTACACGTACGATCCGGCCTTCGCGTACGAGCTCGCGGTGATCATCCAGGACGGGATCCAGCGCATGTATGTCGATCAGGAACCGATTTTCTACTACCTGACCGTGACCAACGAGCCCTTGCCCATGCCGGAGATGCCGGAGGGAAGCGACGTCCGGGAAGGCATCCTGAGGGGAATGTACCGCTTCAAAGCTTCGGAGAAGAAAGATGCGAAATTGCGCGCCCAGCTCCTGGGCAGCGGAACCATCCTTTACGAAGTTCTCAAAGCGCAGGAGATTCTCGAAGGGAAGTACGGAATTGCGGCCGACGTGTGGAGCGTAACCAGCTATAAGCGGCTATACCGAAACGGCAATGATTGCGAGCGCTGGAACCGGCTGCATCCCGGGGAGCGACCGCGCATACCCTACGTTTCCGAGTGCCTCAAGGATGCGCCCGGGGTGTTCGTCGCCGCCTCGGATTACATGAAGATATTGCCGGAGTCGATCGCAAAGTGGGCTCCCCGGACCCTGATCGCCCTGGGAACCGACGGTTTCGGACGCAGCGAAAATCGGGCGTCGCTGCGAGACTTCTTCGAAGTGGACGCCAAGCACATTGTGCTGGCAACTCTGAATGCCTTGTTGCGCGATAAGCAGATTGGCATCGAAACGGTACAAAAGGCGATGAAGGATCTTGGCATCGACCCGGAGAAATCGAATCCTGCGGTGACCTAGGTCGCGATGCAGGCAGGGTGGGAACATTTTTTGTGACCGAATTCAAATTGCCCGAACTCGGCGAGAACATCGAACAAGGCGATCTGGTTCGCCTGATGATCCAGCCTGGCGCCAGCATCAGCGAAGGCCAACCGGTGATGGAGCTGGAGACGGACAAGGCTGTGGTCGAAGTCCCGTCCTCGGTCAGCGGCACGGTCAAAGAGATTCGCGTCAAAGAGGGCGAGAAGGTCAGGGTCGGCCAGGTCATTTTTGTGGTCGACAACGGCGCCAGCGCGGCCCGGCCTTCGAGCCCGCAGCCAACGCCGGAGCCCGCCCAGCCGTTGCGGACGGCTAAGCCCGCGGCCGCGGCGCAGCCGGCCAAGGCGCAGCCCGCGCCATCGCCCTCGGCCGAGCCCCGTCCGGGGGCGGCCTCTGATTTCCGCCTGCCTGAGCTTGGAGAAAACATCGCCCAGGGCGACCTCATCCGGCTGATGATCTCCCCCGGCGCCCGAGTCTCGGAGGGCCAGCCGGTGATGGAACTGGAAACCGACAAAGCGGTAGTCGAAGTTCCCTCGTCGGTAACCGGAGTGGTCAAGCAGGTACACGTCAAGCAGGGCGACAAGGTCAATGTGGGGCAACTTATCTTCACCCTCGAAGGCGCGGCCGCCGTCGCTCCCGAGCGTCCCAAGCCTGCTCCGGTCGAGCATATCTCGGGACAACAGGCGGCCCGGCTGGCCTTCCAGGCAGCCATCCGAGCGGAGGGCAAGACCGAGCGCGAAGCGCTGCCGCCGGATCAGCCATTCGCTCCCCCACCCGGCTTTGCCATGCCGGCACAGCTCGGAAAAGTTGCGGGCACCGAGCATCGCGAACCCATCCCCGCGGCGCCCCACGTCCGCCGGCTGGCGCGCGAGCTGGGCATCGACATTCACGAGGCCAAGGGCTCCGGGCCTGCCGGACGCATCAGTGAAGACGACGTCAAGGCGTGCGCCAAGGCAATGCTGGCTGCCGCCACCGCCGCGGCTGCGGCTCCGCGAGGCGGGCAATTCGCCGCGACGGAGCTGCCGGATTTCACACGTTGGGGGAAGATCGAACGCGTTTCCATGCGCGGGGTGCGGCGCAAGACCGCCGAACATCTATGGCAGGCCTGGACCTCGATTCCCCACGTCACGCAAAACGACCGCGCCGATATCACCGAACTGGAGCAGTTGCGGGCGCGCTTCGCCAAGAAGGCGGAAGAGGCCGGCGGGAAAATGACGGTCACCGCGATTGCGCTGAAAGTGTGCGCCTCGGCTCTGAAGATCTTCCCCCAGTTCAACGCCAGCATCGATCTGAGAAAGGAAGATATTATTTACAAGCAGTACATCCACATCGGCGTGGCCGTGGATACGGATCGGGGGCTGCTCGTTCCCGTCATTCGCGATGTCGACAAGAAGAACATCGTGGAACTGGCGGTCGAGCTGACGGAGTTCTCGAAAAAAGCCCGGGAGAAGAAACTCAGCCCGGCGGAGATGGAAGGCGGAACTTTTACCATCACCAATCTCGGGGGCATCGGCGGCACCGGGTTTTCCCCGATCGTCAACCTGCCCGAAGTCGCCATTCTGGGGCTGTCGCGATCGAGCATGGAGCCGGTGTGGCTCAACGGAAAATTCGAGCCCCGCATGGTGCTGCCGCTTTCGCTCTCCTACGATCATCGCCTGATTGACGGAGCGGATGCCGCGCGCTTTCTGCGCTGGATCGCCGAAGCCTTCGAGCAGCCCTTCCTGTTGTCGGTGCAGGGGTGAGAATCCGCGCCCGGGGAGAGCGGTGGGGCCAATCCAAGCCAGCTTCATGTAACCTGTTGTCACTTATTTTTCTATGGCAAACGATCTGAACATCGCCGTCATCGGCGCCGGACCTGGTGGTTACGCTGCGGCCTTCCTTGGCGCCGACCTGGGCATGAAGGTGACCCTGATTGATCCCGAACTGAACCCGGGCGGAGTCTGCCTCTACCGCGGCTGCATTCCCTCCAAAGCCCTGCTGCACGTCGCCAAGCTGATTGACGAGTCACGACAGGCGAAGAACTGGGGCATCGAGTATGCGGATCCGCGGATCGACCTCGGACGGCTGCGCTCGTGGAAAGAGGATGTCGTCAAGAAGTTAACCGGTGGGCTGGGCCAGCTTTCGAAACAACGTAAAGTCACTTACGTTCAGGGACGGGCTGCCTTTGCCGGTTCCAACAATTTGCGCGTGACGCGGGCCAAGGGAAGCGAGGAGTCGTTGTCCTTTGATCGCATCGTGATCGCCACGGGCTCGCGGCCCGCCATCATCCCCAGCCTGAAGCTCGATACTCCGCGGATACTGGATTCCACGTCGGCGCTGGACCTGAGCGCGATCCCCTCCACTGTGCTGGTCGTTGGCGGGGGGTACATCGGGTTGGAGCTGGGTACGGTTTATGCGGCGCTGGGAAGCAAGGTCTCGGTGGTGGAAATGCTTCCCGGGCTCTTGCCCGGTGCGGATCGCGACCTGGTGCTGCCTCTGCACAAGCGGCTGGAAAAACACTTCGTCTCCATTCAGCTGAACACGACCGTCCGTTCGCTCAAGGAGGAGGCGGGGGGAATTCGGGTCACCTTCGATGGGCCGGAGGTGAAGGAACGGGAGAAAGTTTTCGAGAAGGTTCTGGTATCTGTGGGGCGGAAGCCCAACTCAGAAATTGCCGGACTGGAGAAGACGCAGGTCCGGGTGAATCCACGAGGCTTTATACAAGTCAACAAGCAACTGCGGACCGACGATCCCTCGATCTATGCGATCGGCGACGTGGTGGGTGAACCGATGCTCGCGCACAAAGCCTCGCACGAGGGGCGCACGGCAATTGAGGCCATCGCGGGACACAAGGTAGCATTCGAGCCCAACGCCATTCCGGCGGTGGTCTTTACCGATCCAGAGATCGCGTGGTGCGGCCTGACCGAGACCCAGGCGCAAAAAGAGAATCGCGAGATCAAGGTGGCCAAGTTCCCATGGGCGGCCTCGGGACGCGCGATGACCCTGGATCGCACGGAGGGAATGACCAAACTGATTCTCGACCCTGGAAGCGAACGCGTGTTAGGGGTGGGAATGGTCGGAGCCGGCGCGGGAGACCTGATCGCCGAAGGCGTGTTGGCGATGGAGATGGCGGCGACTGCAACCGACCTGGAATTGACGATTCATCCTCATCCCACGCTCTCGGAAACTGTCATGCAGGCAGCCGAGGTTTTCTTTGGCACGAGCACGGATGTGTACCGGCCGAAAAAGTGAAGTTTCGTGTGCGGGTTAGTGTCACCGACAGTCGAATGCCTCGGACGGCTATACTATTCTGCTTTCAAATCTCCTTCCTGGAGGTTTCCGTGGGTTTCATTCATCGGCTCTTCTTGTCTTTCCTACTTTTGACTGTCGCCGCTGCGGCGCAGGAGGCATCTATGCAGACCTCAACTCCAACCGGCGGCGCGGTGGCTGCTGCCGCCGATGAACCGGCCTGGATCAAAGCCTCTGCCTCCCGCCTGGAAGCGGAGTTGACCACGCGGTATGGCCAGGCGCAGAAAGGCAGGATTCAGCTCGGGTTGAGCCAGGTGAGCGAATTCTGGCGTTCCGCGGACGGCGATCAGGCGGCGTTTGAGGAGTTTGTCCGCACAAATTTTGCCGGCGATCAGGCGACGCTCGATACCATGTTCGACCGCTTTCAGCGGATGCTGGAACAACTGGACGGCCACATGCACGAGATCAGCCGCGAGTTCAACCAGCAGAGCGATCTCGACCTGGGACCGGTGCTGCCGTTCGATGAAATCTTCTCCGGGTACGATCCCTCGGCGCACGTGCTCGATGATTTCTTCAACAACAAGCTGGCTTTCATCGTGCTTTTGAACTTCCCCTTGACAACGCTGGACCAGCGGTTGAAAGAGGGCAGCAACTGGAGCCGCAGGCAGTGGGCCGAGGTACGGCTCGGGCAGCGCTTCGACAAACGGATTCCCTCGGACGTGAATCTCGCCATCGCCCAGGCAGCAGCCGACTCCGGACGCTACATTGCCGAGTACAACATCTGGATGCACCACCTGCTCGATGCGCAGGGGCAGCGGCTTTTTCCACCGAAAATGCGCCTGCTCAGCCACTGGAATCTGCGCGACGAAATCAAGGCCGACTATGCAGACAAACAGGGAGGCCTGGCGAAGCAGCGCATGATCCAGCAGGTGATGCAACGGATCGTGACCCAGACCATCCCCGATGTTGTGATCGACAATCCGGGCGTGGACTGGAATCCCTTCAGCAACGAAGTCCGGGCCGCAACCGAGAAAGATGGGGAGGCGCCTGCGTCGCGGAGCGCGATGGCCATCACCAATGCCCGGGAGCCCGACACGCGCTACGCAGTGCTGCTGGGAGATTTCATGGCCTCGCGCAAAGCCGACCCTTACTCTCCGACCGCGCCCACGCTGATCGACCGCAGATTTGACGAGGACCGCGAAATTCCGGAGGCGCGAGTCAAGGCCATGCTAGAGCAGGTGCTGACTTCTCCGCTGGTCGGCGATACCGCACGCCTGATTGCCTCGCGCCTGGACAGGCCGCTGGAGCCGTTTGACGTGTGGTACAACGGATTTCGACCGGGCAGCCAGCACTCGGAGGCCGAGTTGGATGAAATTGTCGCGCGTAGATATCCGACAGCTGAGGCCTATCAGAAAGACATCCCCAATCTGCTGATGAAGCTTGGCTTCCCGGCCGAACGGGCGCAGTATGTGGCCAATAACATCATCGTAGACCCGGCCCGGGGATCGGGGCACGCCATGGGATCGGGGATGCGCTCGGAGAAGGCCCATCTCCGCACCCGAGTGGAAAAGACGGGGATGAACTACAAGGGATTCAACATCGCGGTGCACGAAATGGGTCACAACGTCGAGCAGACGTTTTCTCTGAATAACGTTGACTACACGTTGCTGCAAGGCGTACCCAATACGGCATTCACCGAAGCCCTGGCGTTCGTTTTTCAGGGACACGATCTGGAACTGCTGGGATTGCCGGCGCCCGATGCCAAGAGCCAGGCGGAGAAAACGCTAAACGATTTCTGGGGAACCTACGAAATCGCCGGGGTTGCCCTGGTGGATATGGGCGTGTGGCATTGGATGTACGACCATCCCCAGGCGACGGCGCAGCAACTCGATCAGGCCACGGTGCAGGTCGCGAAAGATATCTGGAACCGATACTACGCGCCGGTGTTTCACCAGAAAGATGTGGTGTTACTGGGGATTTACTCGCACATGATCGATTCTTTCCTGTATCTGCCCGATTATCCCATTGGCCACATGATCGCGTTCCAGATCGAAGAGCAGATGAAGAAAGCGGGGGCGATCGGGCCGGAGTTCGAGCGCATGGCCACCATGGGACGGGTGACTCCCGACTTGTGGATGGAGCACGCGACGGGAAAGCCGGTCGGTCCCGAGGCGCTGCTGAATGCTACGCAGCGGGCGTTGACGGCGGCAGGCGCGAAGTAGGAACATCGAGGGCAGGCGGCGCGCGTTTGGGACTGGCATAAGTCTGCATGGGCGCCTGTTTTGGAAGAGTTCTATGGATGCCTCCGCAGGGAAGTCCGGGCAGTCCCGCGCTGCGTTGCTGGTCGTGGACGTTCAAGTCGGACTGGTCGAAATGATGCCGGCAGAATTACAGGCCGGCGTACTGTCGAGGATCTCCACTTTGCTCGAAAAGGCCCGCGCGGCAGGGCGGCCGGTTATCTTCATTCAGCATGACGGAGTAAAAGGGCATCCGCTCGAACCGGGAACCAAGGGATGGGAAATTCATCCTTCCGTCCAGCCGGCGGCGGGCGAGCCGGTCATCCGCAAACGGGAGCCGGACTCGTTTTTCGAGACCGGTCTCCAGCGGGAACTGGAACAAAAAGGGATCGCGCGGCTCATCGTTGCCGGAGGGATGACCGAGTACTGTGTGGATACCACGTGCCGACGGGCCACAAGCCTCGGCTACGACGTGACCCTCGCCAGCGACGCCCATCTCACCCGAGACAACGGTGTGCTGACGGCAGCCAACATCATTGCCCACCACAACCTGGTGCTGGATGGCTTTGGCGCCGGCGGTCACGCGATCACGGCCAGGCCGGTTGACCGGATCGTCTTCTGAGCGCCTGGGTGCGAAGGTTTGCCCACTTCAAGATTCGATGGGTGGGCCAATAAACCAGTGCGGGCACGGCGATCAGGTAAATCAACAGGTAGAGCCAGCCGGGGAGCAGATGCTGTTCACGGAAGAAAAGCCCCCGCGCCCAGTTCACGTCATATTGCGGGCGCCAGAAATAGTTGATGGGCACGACTACCCAGGTGGTGATCGTTTGATATTTCCAGCCGCGATCATCGTAGCCCAGCCTCCAGACGGCCCACAGGAGAAGCGGCGGCATCACGATGTGGAAGAGACTCAGCAGCCGTAAAAAGTGCGGCAGATGGGGATCGAACATGTATTCGGTGCCGCCGATCAGGTGGCGTCCGGTCAGGACGGTCCCCGCCAGGTCGATCGTGTAAAGGGTCTGAAACAACAGGAGGCTGGTGGCTTGCCAGGAAAAGATCAGGGGACTCTCGAGCCAGAGAGCGACCATGACCAGGAAGTTACCCAGATCGCAGAAAAACAGAAAATTCTGCGCTCCGTACTGATGCCAGTAGAATGGTACCCACAAGGCGACCCACAGGCTCCAGGCGATCTTGAGCCAGTAAGGAACGCGCATGCGGTCATTGTATCCGGCAGTTGATGTTCTTCCCGGCAAATTACGGACGTAACTTGATGGTGGACACCGGCGTGCCTAGGATGCCACTATGAGCTACAAAGCCCTCCTATTCTGCCCCAATGAGAGGACGGCCCGGGTTCTGACACAGGTCCTGACGGAACTGGACTTCGGAGTCGACCCCAGCCACGAGCCTTTCGCAGCGGTCAAAAGGCTGATCACGGAGCATTTCGACGCTGTGGTCGTGGACTGCGAGAACGAGCAGAACGCAACCTTGCTGTTTAAGAGCGCGCATAATTCCGGGGTGAATCAGGCAGCCCTGGCGGTGGCCGTGGTGGAGGGTCAGGCCGGAGTCGCAAAGGCGTTTCGCTTCGGGGCAAATCTGGTCCTCACGAAACCTATTAATGTCGAACAGGCGAAGGGGACGTTGCGGGTGGCGCGCGGGCTGCTGAAGAAAACCGAAGCCACCAAGGCTTCCAGTCCAACGCTTGCGCCAGCGGCAGCGCCGCCGAATATGGAAGCGCCGAAATGGCCCTCGACCCCGGAACCCCCGGCGCCGAAAGGCCCAATTACATCACTTCCCGCGCATCCGCCGGCGACTCCGGTAGCCGCAGCGAGCGCCGCGTTCGAGCTGGAGAAGGAACCAGCCCCCGCGCCCGAGCCGGCCGAAGCCGCATTGCTCGAGTCGATGCCCGATCCGCTGGCCAACAGGAAGCCTCCGGCTGAACCCGGCCTCATGAGCGCCAAGACCAGAGAAAATCCCTGGCAGCCCGGCGCCCGGCCGATGGCAGAACCGATGGCCAACGCGTTGCGCCGCGCCGCTGAAGCCGCCGGAAAGGTGGAAGGCGATTCTTCCGCCGCGGGCAATCAACCGGTTTCTTATCCACCGATCATTTCGCCGGCATCCACTCCAGCCCACATTGAAGCATCGGGGCACGCGGCAGCTCCGGCCCCGGCCAGAGAAGCCATCCATGCGAAACCGGCAAGCGCCGAGGCTGACGCGCCGCCGGCGCCGCTGTTTACCTCCCTGGGCAGCCAGCGCAGCAGCGAACCGGCGGAGTCCGAGCGCAGCCGAAAGCCTCTGATCGCCGCGCTGGTGCTCATCACTGCGGCAGCGGTCGGATATGCAGGATGGACGAAAATGCACTCCGCCAGCGTCGAGGCTCCGGCGGTTAGCCGGCCCGCCGCCCCAGCCCCGCCCAGGAGTGGACAGGCCGCGCAACTTCCGGTGCTGCCCCCGGTGCCCGGGGCGGAGAACACAGGCTCGGCAGCAAACCAGCCGCCGCCGTCTCATCCGGCTGAGGTGACGGTAGAAGGACCCGACATTACGCTGACCACGGCGGAATCGCCCGCGAAGGGCGCCAAACCATCCGCGATCCCTGCCAACACAGTGAAGCCGGCACCTTCAACCCCGAAACCGGCTCCATTGGAGGTGAAGGCTCCGGAAGGGAAACCCGTGGAGCCGATTCTGGTGAAGAGCGAAGCGCCGAAGGCTCCTGCTCCCGAGCAGCAGTCTGCAGCGCCGCCGGACCCGGGACAGCTCACGGTCAGCGGCGATGACCGTGCGATCGCGGGGATCATGACCGCCCCTCCGGGCAGCACTCCGCAGCCGGCACAGGCCATCAAAGTTTCGCAAGGAGTGGCTCAGGGACTGCTGGTGAAATCCGCGGCGCCGGTCTATCCTCCGCAGGCCCGTCAGATGCACATGCAGGGGGCGGTGGAACTGACGGCCAGCATCAGCAAAGATGGCAATATCACCAGTATCAAGGTCGTGCATGGCGAAACCATGTTGGCCCGAGCAGCCGTGGACGCGGTGAAGCAGTGGAAGTACAAGCCTTATCTGCTCAACGGCCAGCCGGTGGAAATTCAGACGCAAATCACCGTTAATTTCAAGCTGCCGTAGAACTCTTTCCTTCCTCCACCCCACGCTATAATCAAGAGATGCCTGCCCGCAGAAAATCCCTTCTGTAAGGCTGAGAGTCGGGAACTGACGGCAGAAGTGTCTCTATGGATTTCAAGCTGGTAAGTGACTACAAGTCTCGCGGCGACCAAGGCAAAGCCATCGAATCGCTGGTTCGGGGTGTGTTCGATCGCGAGCAGCACCAGGTTCTGCTCGGCGTCACCGGATCGGGCAAGACCTACACCATGGCGCGGGTGGTCGAGCAGGCCAACCGGCCGGCGCTGGTGATGGCGCACAACAAGACTCTGGCGGCACAGTTGTATCACGAATTCAAGAGCTTTTTCCCCCACAACGCTGTCGAATACTTCGTCTCTTACTACGACTTTTACCAGCCGGAGGCGTACGTGCCGGCAGCGGACCTGTACATCGAAAAGGAAGCCACCATCAACGATGAACTCGACAAGTTGCGGCTCTCGGCCACGCGGTCATTGTTTGAGCGAAGAGACGTTCTGATTGTTTCGTCGGTGAGTTGCATTTACGGCCTGGGGTCGCCGGAGGCGTACTACGGAATGCTGCTCTTTCTGGAGAAGGGGCAGAAAATCAAGCGCGAGGACATCACCCGCAAGCTGGTGGAGATACTCTACGAGCGCAACGACGGCGACTTTCGCCGCGGCAGCTTCCGGGTACGGGGCGATGTCATCGAAGTTTTCCCCACTTATGACGACATGGCATACCGGATCGAGCTGTGGGGCGATGAAGTCGAGGCGCTGTCGCAGATCGATCCGCTGTTTGGCACGGTCAAGCAGAAATATGTGCGGCTGCCCATCTATCCCAAAACCCACTACGTGATGAAGGAAGAGACGCGGTCGCAGGCGGTCAAGACCATCAAAGAAGAGCTGGCCTGGTGGGAGGCCGAACTGGAGAAACAAGGACGGGTGGTGGAGGCGCAACGGGTTCACCAGCGCACCATGTACGACCTGGAGATGATCAAGTCAGTGGGCTACTGTCACGGCATCGAGAACTACTCACGGCACTTCACCGGACGGCTGCCGGGAGAGCCGCCGCCGACGCTGCTCGACTACTTCCCGCGGGACTACCTGATGTTCATCGACGAGTCGCACCAGACGGTGCCGCAACTGCACGGCATGTATCACGGCGACCGGTCACGCAAGGAAACGCTGGTGGAATACGGCTTCCGCATGCCTTCGGCGCTGGACAATCGCCCGCTGACGTTCGAGGAGTTCGAGCACCGCATGAACCAGATGATCTATGTTTCGGCAACGCCGGGACCGTATGAGCTGACGAAGTCGGCGGGCGTGGTGATTGAGCAGATCATACGGCCGACGGGGCTGGTCGATCCTCCGGTGGACATACGCCCGGTGAAGGGCCAGATCGACGACTTGCTGCACGAGATTCGCGGGCGCGTAGCGCGGGGAGAGCGCGTGCTGGTAACGACGCTGACCAAGCGCATGGCCGAGGACCTGGCGGAATACTACAGCGAGGTCGGGGTAAAGTGCCGCTATCTGCATTCGGAAATCGAGACGCTGGAGCGGGTGAAGATTCTGCGCGACCTGCGCCGGGGCGAGTTCGATGTGCTGATCGGCATCAACCTGCTGCGCGAAGGGCTGGATTTGCCGGAGGTATCGCTGGTGGCGGTTCTCGACGCGGACAAAGAGGGTTTTCTGCGGTCGAGCGGATCGCTGATACAGACGATTGGCCGCTGCGCCCGCAATCTGAACGGGCGCGCGATTCTCTACGCCGACCGCATGACGGACTCGATGAAGAACGCGATGGACGAAACCAACCGGCGGCGAGCGATTCAGGAAGCCTATAACGTGGAGAATGGTATCACCCCGGAGTCAATCATCCGGCCGCTGGACATGTCGCTGGTGAGCATCGTCGAAGCCGACTACGCGGACTTGACCGGGGGCGAAGTCGAAGGCATCCCGGAGTTCAAGTCGCAGGAAGAGCTGGATGCTTACATTGGCAAGTTAGAGGGCGAGATGCGCGAGTCGGCGAAACGCTTCGAGTTCGAAAAGGCGGCGAAATTGAGGGATACGATCAAGGAGTTGAGGACGAAGGAGTTTCTGTTCGCGTAAGAGATCGAAAGAACGGTCACCGTTTCCATCCCGCGCATGAGCCCCGTGCCTTCGAGGTGGCAAAGATGTGTTTGGCGAGGAGAAGTTGAGCGTCACGGGCTTCACTGCAAGCCAGCCAGAAATTGGATGGCATCGAGGTAGTGAACCCCTTTCTTCACGATCCCGAATCAGTTTTCTGACGCGCTACCCGTTCACTGCCTGACGGCTTCACTCTTTCACTCTCACCTGATCGGTAATCCAATTCACTTCCCAGGTCTTGCCGCCGTCGTCGGAGAAAGACTGTTCGAAGTGGGGCAAGTTGCCAGTCAGGTTCGTCCAGTCGAAGCGAATGAGGATGGTTTTGCCGTTGATGGTGTCCTGGGCAAAGAATTGGCCGTGGCCGTCCTTGAACTCCCCGACCTGGGGTGGATCGAGGACGCCGATTTTCTGGTTGGCCCAATAGAGTCGCCACTGGTGAGATTGAGGGTTGTAGACGCGAAGGGTTAGGCCTTCGATGTGGCCGTCGGGGCCGTCGACCTCGATCTGGTCGATGGAAGCGCCATCGTAGATCCTGCGGCAGACGCCGGAGCCGTCGAATTCGACCCAGGTCTGAGAACCGGTCAAGGGATGGAGGCGGCGCTTGAGGTGATATTTCCAGGAGCCGATCAGGGGATCGAAATCATGCCGGCCGTCACGTTCGCTGATGGGCGGCTGAGGGGTGGTTTTGGCGGAATCGGAAGTCTGCTGCGCGGGGACCCGCGCAGGCCCCATCAGGGCGACAAGAGACAACAGAATGAAAACACGTTTGAGTTTCATGACCGCCTCCGTTTGGATTGAGCAGCACAGAAAAAATATCGAAAGAGGCCGACGAGAGTGCGAATGAGGGGTAAAAACAAGTAAAAAATTGTGAATGCGCAAGGCTGCAGCGAATTACTGGCGGAGGGTCAGGGTTCCCAACATAGCCTGCTGCTTAGCGATGAGCGCCTGGATGCCCTCGGAGGCGAGGCCCATCATTTTGGCGAGCTGCGATTCGTCGAAGACCTGGCGCTCGGCCGTGGCCTGCACTTCCACCAGCTTGCGGCCTGCGGTCATGACGAAGTTCATGTCCACTTCGGCGCGCGAGTCTTCTTCGTAGGAAAGGTCGAGGAGAATTTCGCCATCCACGATGCCGACGCTGACGGCTGCGACAAAGTCACGGAGCGGGACGGAGGTGAGGGTTCCGGCTTCGACCAGTTTTTCCAGAGCCAACCCGAGAGCGATGAAGGCGCCGGTGATGGAAGCGGTGCGGGTGCCACCATCGGCCTGGATGACGTCGCAGTCGATCCAGACAGTGCGTTCGCCAAGGCGATCCACGTCGGTGACAGCTCGCAGGGAGCGTCCGATGAGCCGCTGGATCTCGTGGGTGCGGCCGCTGGGGCGGCCCTTGCTGACTTCGCGCGGCGAGCGGGTGAGGGTGGAGCGGGGGAGCATGCTGTACTCGGCCGTGATCCAGCCCCTGCCGCTGTTGCGCATGAACTGGGGGACGGCTTCCTCGACGGAGGCCGTGCAGATGACCCGGGTGTTGCCGATTTCGACCAGGGCAGAACCTTCGGCGGTGCGAATGAAGTTGGGGACAATGTTCACCGGGCGGAGCTGGTCGAAATTGCGATTGTCAGAGCGGTAAACCATAGGCTGCGATTGTAAATCAATGAGAGAAGCAGAAAAGGAGGGCCGCTCACGGGCGATGCAAAGGCGGGGGCGAGCGAGGAGATCAGGGCGCGGTAGCAAGTTGAGCGGCGATCTGGCTCATGGCCGAGGCCTGAAAGAAGCCTGAGAGGTCGGCGTGGCCAGCGAGCGTATCGCGCTCTTTCCCGTCCACCAGAATCTTGATGCGGGTAATTCCGGGGATGTTGGCAGAGAGAGTCTGGACCAGCGAGGCTACGGTCAACTCCTCAACCAGGACGCCGGAGCGGTGGCCGTCGGCGAAGGCGGCGTTGAGATCGATGACCGCCAGGCCGGGATCGACGAGGTAGGTATCGCGGACATCGGAGCCGGCACCGAGGGGGTGAGGCGAAGGTTTGTCGAGATAGATATTCAGCAAGGAGCGGAGGACCTGCTGAGCGCGCTCCTGACGTCCGGCGGGCAAGGGAATGCGGGCGGTCTGCGGGCGAAGGACACCGGCATCGTCATAGGCGACGTAAAGCGTCACCTGCTCGGTAGGACCGGAAACGGGAGGCGAGACCGGACCCGAGCTGCCGGCGGCCGCGGCCAGGTTGTGGGCGCGGCCGCGCATTCCGCGGATGTAGAGGCTCGCGCCGAGGGCCACGGCGAGCATGACGGCGACGGCGATGAGGAAATGGCGTGGGATCACCGGCCTGCCTCCAGCTTGTCGCGCACGTTGCCGAGACCGGCCGCGATGGCCGACGCGACCAGCTGCTGATACGCGGCGGAGTTGAGTTCGGATATGTCGTCCGACGGAGGGCCGAGTTCTACAGCCACGGCAGCGGCCATGACGTTATTCAAAGGCCGCAGAGGCGCACTCAATGACCGCACGGTGACCTGCCTGCTCTGCAGCTCTGCGGCGAGACTGGCCTGGGCGGCGCGACTGATAGCTTGAAACTCGGCCTGCGCCGCGTCCCAGGCGATGAAGGGACCCAGATTTTCGGGGGCCGGGGGCACGAGCGCGGTGAAGAGGCGGACGCCACGGCCCTGCGATGCAGCGTGCAGACAAAGGTAGATGGCGGGATGGGCGGAATTGGTGATTCCGGCGCGCTGGTCCGGGCTGAGCGTGAGATCGCCGTCGCGAAGCACCAGGGTTGTCAGGCCCCGGGCCTCCAGTTCCTGACGCAGGCGGCGGGCGAAGGCCAAGGTGACGTCTTTTTCAGCCAGCTGGTCGCTGAGAGCGGCGCCACGCTCGTCGCCTCCATGGCTGGCGTCGACGACAGCGAAATAACGGCTAGCGGGTGGAGCGCTGGTGGTTCCCAGGAGGACGGGCGACGACGCCGGAGGGTTATTGGCCGGCGCGGACGGCGTGGCGAGGGCGGAGGGCGGGGGTCCGATGTTAATGGTGCGGCCATCGTCGGCGAAGCTGGCCATCAGGGGGACCGTACCGTTGACCACCACTTCAACCGCGCCGTTGTTCTCCTGATAGCTGGCAGAGGGAATGGTCTTGCTGTCGAAGGTGAGGGTTTGCGATCCGGGCGCGACCAGCGGTTCGTGCGTGAACAGCATACGCAGTTTGCCGGATTCGGTGGCGATGGTGGGGTTGACGGGAGAAGTGAAGTGCATGACCAGGCGCGGCGGATTGGTCTGGCTGACCTGGGCGGTAAAGTGGACGGCGACGTCGCCGATGAACAAGCGGCGCGCACTCTCGCGAAGGGTAACCGGGCCGCCCAGGAATCGGGGCAGCAAGGTGTTGAGGCTGGCCAGGGGCACGAGGCCGCGTCCTTTTTCCAGGAGAAAGTCCGCCGGCAGATCGAGATCGCCGCCCTGAATGCGGGCTCGAGCCTTGCCGCTGACGAATTCGGCCTCTACGTTGTTGTAACGGATTTTCCAATGCGAACCGCTAGCCCTGGCATTGACGGCGCCCAAGGGTTCGAGGGTCTCAAGCAACCCGACGTAATCCGTGCCGCCGCGGGTTAGCACGGGCAACGAATAGTTGGCGACGTTGGAGTAAATGGAAATGAGTTTTTCTACGGGGGCACCCAGGAGAAGAAAAGTCGAGGCCAGGAGGCAAACGGCGGCGGAGGCGAGCGGAGGCCAGGCGGCAAACTTTTCAGTCGAGGGCATACACGGTCAGCCCGCTGAGGAGCTTGGGGTAGAAATCGGTTGATTTTTGCGGGAGGACTTCACCGGCCAGGGCGAGGTCGCGCACCTGATGCAAGCGCACGGGATTCATGAGAAAAGCTACGTCGGCGGCGCCCTCACGGACGCGGGCCAGGGCCTCACCCGCATCGCGGACGTAGCGGACGTTGGTCTGATTGCGGATTGCCTCCTCGGAGACTCCCAGAACTCCCTCCAGCAGGCACTTGTGTAACTGCACGACATCAAGCGACTGCTGTCGTAAAGAGAGTCCAGCAAGAGAGCCTGACAGTGCGCTCGTTGGCCGGTCAAGAAGAAATGCGCGGCTTGCGGTTACGGCCAGCAGCGCAGTGCCGGAGCGGCCGGCTTCCCGCAAAATTCCCCGGGCGCGGGCATCATCGATAGCCGGATCTACGTCCTCGACGCTGAACAGCGACTTCGCGTTCTCGCGCAGAACGTCGGCGGAGAATGCGGGGAGGCCGTGGACGACGCGATGGGTGGGGAGGATGACCAGGCCGGGAGCCTCCAGGTTGACGAGCGTCATCATGACCCAGTCGTGAGGAGTGGAATCGGCAGATGAGCTCTGCTGCCCGGTCGAGGCGGCACGGCGCTCGTTGCGATAGGCGAGGGCGGTTTCGTAGCGATGGTGGCCGTCGGCGATGATCAGTTTGCGGGCGCGCATGCGGGCGCGGAAGAACTCGATCACTTCGGAATCGGAGCAACTCCAGAGCTGGTGGAGGACGCCGTATTCGTCCTGGACGCAGATGTCGGGTTGGCTCGTGGCCGGGAGAGCGCTCTCGATCTCCTGCGCAGGGTCGCTGTAGAGCATGAAGATCTGCCCGAAGTGGGCGCGGGTTGCGCGCAGCAAATCCAGACGGTCGGCCTTGGGCTTGGCCAGGGTTTGCTCGTGGCGAAAGACGATGTTGGCCGAGTAGTCTTCGATTCTTCCCAGGGCGATGACGCCACGCCTCTCCAGCGCGGTTTCGGTTCCGGGAATCAGGAAGCGCTGGATGTAGACATAGATGGAGGGGCGGGAATCCTGGCGGAAGATGCCCTGACGCCGCCAGTCGTAAAAGAGACTGGCGGCGCGGACGTAAGAATTGTTGGCGGAGTTGTCGGCCGGCTGGCGCTTGCCCAGAATGATGCGGACCAGATTGTGCGGGCTGGCCGCGTAGTAGCGGTCCTGCATCTCGGGGGTGATCTTGTCATAGGGTTGCGTGACCACGGCGGCGAGGTCGACCTGAGCGGAGTCATAGCGAAGAGCGCGGAAGGGTGCAACGTGAGCCATGACCGGAAATGGAATTGTACAAGAGGAAGGCGGGAAGGATCGGTGACTAACATATGGGCGAGATGTGGGGCGCCCGGCAGGACACGATAGTACGAAAGTGCATGAACTGGCGCATTTTGACGTTTTTTCCCCTTACCGCGATCATGACAGGGACCATTCCTGCAAGCCGGAATTCACAATTCAAAGGGGAGAAAACAAGATGAAGAAAGCACTGGTGGTTAGCGTCCTTTCTGCGTGCCTGTCGTTCGCTGCAGGAATCGCAGTGGCGGAAAGAGTTCACGACTGGCATGACCTGGAAGCGGTGCACGACCATGTGCAGGCCGCCATTCAGGCCATGGAACAGGCGCGCGCGGCCAATCACTTCGATATGCGCGGACATGGCATCAAGGCGGAGGAGCATTTGAAGGCGGCGGACCAGGAGTTGCAGGAAGCCATTCACGCCGCGCGCGGGTGGCGATAAAGAGTCCGACAGCAGCAGTACCAAGCCGTCAAGCGAATCGCTTGACGGCTTTGCTGTCTTGATCACGCGGCGCGCTTATCGAGGCCTGCCCGCCAATATTCAACGTGCCTTGGCGGGCGTGAGTTTGAACACCGTCCCGCAACCCTTGGGGCTGTTTCTGCACTTGCGGCTACCGCCCTCCTCTGTCGTGCCGTATAAGTTGGGAGGTGGGGGGCGAATTCATCTGGCGGCCGCCCTGGCCCGCGTTTTTCTCGCGTTTCGCACCGCGCTCGCCGGGCGCGACGGCGCGAGCCTCGGTCGTGGTGATTCGTGAAATCGTACGAGCTGGTGGGCATGCATCGAGGGTGTTCGTCGACCCAGGTTCGCGCTCACAGTACAGTGACGCGGAACCCATCGACTTCGCTCAGGGCAGGCCCCTTCGACTTCACCGCAAGCTCTCCGCTCCACAAATCATCGCTTTGCGATGGTCGGTTCCGGCCCGGATGCCAAAACTGGAGAGATCTGAGCCGAAAAAACTATTCTTCGCGCCTGCCCGCGACCGCCCGAGGCTGATCCCCTTGGTGTGATTGACGGTGGGCGGCGGCTTCCGTACCCTGTTTGAGTGGAGCAGACAACGATCGCGCGCCCCTGCCGTGCTACCGTCGACGACATCACCCAACTGGTTGGCGACACCCCCATTCTCAAACTGAAGCGGGTCGTGCCCGAGGGTTCAGCGGAGATTTATGCCAAGCTGGAGTACCTGAACCCTGGGGGCAGCGTGAAGGACCGGGCGGCGATAGGGATCATCCGGCGGGCGGAGGCGGAGGGCCGGCTGAAGCCTGGGGGAACGATCGTCGAGGCCACGGCGGGAAATACTGGGATCGGGCTGGCGCTGATCGGCGTGAACCGGGGTTATAGGGTTGCGCTTTTTGTGCCGGAGCGCTTCTCGGAGGAGAAAGTGATGATCATGCGCGCCCTCGGGGCGGAGGTCACGCGCACTCCGGACGCCGAGGGCATGCAGGGAGCGATTACGCGGGCGCAGGAGCGGGCGGCGGGGGATCCGAAGGCGTTCATGGCAGGGCAATTTGAAAATCCGGCCAACCCCGACTGGCACTACCAGACCACGGCGCAGGAAATCTTCGAACAGATGGAAGGAAAGATCGATGCGGTGGTAATCGGTTCGGGGACAGCGGGAACGTTTACCGGGGTAGCGCGCTACCTGAAGAGCCGGTTGCCCAAGGTGCTGGCGTTCGCGGTGGAGACGCAGGGATCGGTGCTGGGGGGCGGGCAGCCCGGCCCGCACAAGGTGGAGGGGATCGGGTCGAGCTTTATTCCGAGGAATTTCGACCGCTCGGTGTGCGACGAAGTTCTGATGGTGAAAGATCCGGAGGCATTCGACATGGTGAAGCAGCTGGCGGCGAAAGAGGGCGTGCTGGCGGGCTCGAGCGGGGGAGCGAACGTATCGGCGTCGGTCAGAGTGGGCCAGCGGCTGGGGCCGGGAAAGCGTGTAGTAACGATGATTCCGGATTCGGCCGAGCGGTATCTCTCCAAGAAGATTTTTGAAGGGGGAATTTAGACGGCGGCAGAGGCGGAATGCGCGCTGGCCTGGCAAGTTTATGAAGAAGAAGAAGAGCGATCTCCCGGGATTCGCAACGCGAGCCATCCACGTGGGCCAAGAGCCGGATCAAGAGACCGGGGCAGTGACGGTTCCCATCTACGCGACGTCGACCTACGTCCAGCAGGAAATCGGCAAGCACAAGGGTTATGAATACGCGCGCGTATCCAATCCCACGCGCACGCGGCTGGAAGAGAACCTGGCGTCACTCGAAGGGGGAGTGGCATCGCGGGTGTTTGCCAGCGGCATGGCGGCGATCAATGCCCTGTGCACGATGTTCAAGTCGGGCGACCACGTGGTTTGCGGGAACAATCTTTATGGCGGGGTGCCGCGGCTGTTCAACCAGATTCTGTCGGGGTATGGAATCGAGTTTACCTACGTCGATACTGCCGAGGTGGGGAAGGTGGAACGCGCCATCGGCAGGAAAACGCGCATGGTGTATGTGGAGACTCCGACCAATCCGCTGATGGCGGTGAGCGATCTGGCGGCGATTGCCTGGGTCTGCCGGAAGAAGAAAGTGGACCTGGTGGTGGACAACACGTTCATGTCGCCGTATTTTCAGCAGCCCATCGCGCTGGGCGCGGACATGGTGGTGCACTCGACCACGAAATTCCTGAACGGGCACAGCGACGGCCTGGGCGGGGTTGTAGTCTGCACCAAGGCGGAACAGGCGGAGCAACTGGGGTTCGTGCAAAAGGCGGCCGGGGCGATTCTTTCGCCCTTCGAATGCTGGCTGGTGCTGCGCGGGGTGAAGACGCTGGGGGCGCGAATGGAGCTGCACGACCGCAACGGAAGAGAAATCGCCGAATTCCTGGCGCGGCATCGGAAGGTGAAGGCGGTGTTTTATCCCGGCCTGCCCGATCATCCCCAGCATCAGTTGGCGGGAAGGCAGATGAGCGGTTTTGGATCGATGATCAGCTTCGAAACCGGGTCGCTGTCGAATGCGAACAAGATGCTGCGCAAGGTCCGTATTTGCTCGCTGGGAGAATCGCTGGGCGGGGTGGAGACGCTGATATCGCATCCCGCCACCATGACCCATGCGGCGGTGGGCGAAAAGGGGCGCAAAGAAATCGGCATCACCGACGGCATGGTGCGGATTTCCGTGGGCATCGAAAACGTGGAAGACATCATGGATGACCTGGATCAAGCGCTGAATGCGATTTGAGAGGAGATGAAGATCGTCCCTGCGCGCGCTTTCCCATACCGAGGTAAGAATTGAAGAAGCGAGTTTCGGAGCGCGAGTGGAAGGCCGACGTATACCATCGCGTCTCCAGGCCGCAGGCCAGCTGGGGGAAGAAAGTGCTGGCCAAGCTGGCACTGCGGGGGGATGAAACGGTTCTCGATGCCGGCTGCGGGAGCGGGCGGTTGACGGCGGAATTGCTGGAGGGGTTGCCGTCAGGCCATGTGGTGGCGCTGGACCTCTCACGAAATATGCTTTCGACCGCGCGGAGTTACCTGGCGGAGCGGTTCGGAAGCCGGGTCAGCCTGATCGCGGCGGACCTGGAGGACCTTCCTTTCTCCCGCCGATTCGATGGCGTTTTCAGCACCGCTGCCCTCCATTGGGTACTGGACCAGGACCGGATGTTTCGAGAATTGTTCCGGTGCCTGCGGCCGGGAGGCTGGCTGAGGGCGCAGTGTGGAGGAAAATCCAACCTGGAGCGGCTGCTGGGACGAGTGAGAAAACTGGCGTCGAGCGGCGAGTACGCAGGGTTTTTTGTGAACTATCCTGAGCCCTGGGTATTCAACGACGCCGAGACTGCGGCCGTGCTCCTGCGAAACGCGGGCTTCGTGGAAGTGGAGACAGGATTGGAAGCGGCGCCGACAACCTTCGATGGCGAGGCTGAATACGTGGAGTTCGTGGGCGCGGTGGTGCTGCGAGTTCACCTGGAGCGGATTCCGGACGCGGCGTTGCGGTCGCAGTTCGTCGCCGAGCTGGTGCGGCAGGCGGCCAGGGATGATCCTCCGTTCTCGCTGGACTACTGGCGATTGAACATCAGCGCGAAAGTCCCCTAGCTGCCGGCACTGGCACTCGTGTCACTTCGCCCGGGGATGGGTTTGATCGTAAACCTGCAGCACATGCTTCGTGGAGAGCTGGGTGTAACGCTGGGTGGTGGAAAGCCGCTCATGGCCGAGCATCTCCTGGATAGCGCGGAGATCAGCGCCCTCTTCGAGCATGTGAGTGCCGAATGCGTGACGCAGGGTGTGAGGATGGACATCGGAGGGCAGGCCCTTGGCGACAGCGATTTTCTTGATGATGCGGCCGACGCTGCGCGTGGTTAAGCGCCCGCCTCGCTGATTGATGAGCAGGGCGGGGGTAATCTTTTTTGCCTCATTGAGGAGGCGCTGGCGAACCGGCAGGTAGGCGCCCAGAGCGGCGCGGACGGCGTCACCAAAGGGAACGTAGCGCTCTTTTTTGCCTTTGCCGCGTATCAGAATGGCTTCGGCGCTGAGACGGATATCATCGAGACTGATGCCGGTCAACTCCGAGTTGCGGATACCGCAGCCATAGAGCAGTTCGAACAGAAGCTGATCGCGCTCAGGGAAAGACGCGACCTCCGGCATGCTTCCATCGAGGACTGCGTTCATTTCTTCCACGGTGGGCACGCGAGGCAATTTTCTGGGGAGCTTTGGAGTGGACACCAGAGCGGCAGGGTTCTGATCGACCACACCTTCCTGCGCCAGCCAACGAAAAAGCGAACGCACCGCCGCCAATGAGCGGGCGACGGAGGTCTTGCCGAGTCCTTTCTCGTAGAGATGGGAAAGAAAACCTCGCACGGTGATGTGATCGATGCTGTGCCAGGAGCGGGGCCCGACATAGGCGGCAAAGGTGTCGAGGTCGCCGGAATAAGCCTTGATGGTGTGCGCGGAGGCATTGCGTTCGCGCAGGGAACGCAGAAACTGATCGATCGCTTTTTCAGTTGCCGTGCGCTTGGTCATGGGACTATTTCATTCTTGCCCGGGGGTGGTGCTTTTGATAGACGGTCTTCAAGCGGTCCAGAGCCAGATGCGTGTACACCTGCGTGGTGGAAATGTCGGCGTGACCGAGGATGGTCTGGACGGTGCGGAGGTCGGCGCCGTTTTCCACCATGTGAGTGGCGCAGCTGTGGCGCAGCATGTGAGGGCTGGCGTGGCGTCCGCTGGAGATGGAAGTGGCCTTGACCATCTGCCAAATGCGTTGCCGGGTAAGCTGGCGACCGCCGCGTCCGATAAACAGCAGAGGCGAGTTCTTCATGCCTGCCAGGGCGGGCCGAGCGCGGTCGATGTAATGCTGCAGACACTCCTGCGCCGATTTGCCCAAGGGCACGATTCGTTCCTTGTCGCCTTTGCCCCGGACCAGCATGTAACCGAAGTCGAGTTTGAGGTCTGCGAGCCTGGCGCTGACGATTTCCGAGACGCGCAGCGCCCCAGCATAGAAAACCTCGAGCATGGCGCGGTCACGGAGAGCAATGGCCTCGGCTGACTTTCCCGCTAAAGCCCGCGGGCGGTTGAGGAGGGATTCCATTTCGTCGCGGGCCAGGGACTTCGGCAATACCTTCCATTGCCGGGGAGACGCGATGTTCAGGGTGGGGTCGTGGCGGATGAGCTTGTCGAGCAGCAGATAGCGGTACAAATGGCGCAGAGCCGAAAGCTTTCTGCCCACGGAGCGGCCATCCACGGCGTTGGCGAAGAGTTCCTGGATGAAATCGCGGACGTCGTCCCGGCGCGCCTGGAGCAGGGAGCGGTGGCGAGCCCGGAGAAAACCGGAGAACTGAAGAACGTCGGTGCGGTAAGCAGCTACGCTGAGGGGCGCCAGCCCTTTTTCCACGTTCAGATAGTCGAGAAAGCCGGAGAGCACACGTGAATTGGGATCGACGGCCACAGCACCTGAGTATGCGCGTTATCGGACGCTGGGAGAAGTGGCGAAAGGGATGCCAGGACGGGCTAGCGAAGTTCGTTGAGCAATTCGACTGCGTATTTCGCACCCTCAGGTGTGTCCTCGTGCTTGAAATACGCGAACACGTCGCGGCCGGCGGCCAGGTGCTCGCGAATCCGCGCCAGCATGGCCTGGCGCTCGGCGGCAGTGTAGCTGGGCTTGCGGTAGCGGTAGTAGCAAAACGGGGCGGTCACGACATCGGGAGTTACGCGGTCTTCGGTTTCCGCGATACACAACGCCAAGTTGCGGCTTTTCAGCAGGTCGAAGACCTGATCTGTAAACCAGGAGTCGTGGCGAAACTCAAAGGCCGAGGCGCAGCCGCGCGGCAGGGTTTGCAGAAACTCTTCGAGGAGGACAGCGTCAACTTTCAGGTTGGGCGGCAATTGAAAGAGGAGGGGCCCCAGGCGATGGGCCTGCGCCATAGGCGCGATGGTGGCAAGAAATCGGGGAAGGAAGTCTTCGGTCTTCTTTAGGCGCTTAATGTGAGTAATGACCTGATGAGCTTTGACGCTAAAGCGGAAGGATGAGGGTGTTTCCGCCAGCCACTTCTGGGCGGTGGTTTCCTTGAGCAACTGACGGAAGGTGAAATTGACTTCGACGGCGTTCAACTGAGTGGAGTAGTGCTGGAGAAACCTGGTCTGAGGGAGCTTTGGGGGATAGAAATCGGGCTTCCAACCGGGATACGCCCAACCCGAAGTGCCTGTGAAGAGTTGCGCCATGCCAAGGCAAATTTACTCGCCGAAGCGATGCAGGCATTATATCTTTCGCCGCGCGGCCCTGGCGGGAGCGCGTTTTCGGCGGGAACCTGGGGCTTTCTTGTTCGGTCGGGGGGTTGAAGGGTCGGCCTGCGCGGCGATGCTGAGACCGGTCTCGATGGCGGCGGGTTCAACCTCTTCGATTCCGGACAAGCGGGGAAGCTTCTGCTTGAGGGAGAGCACCGGCTCGAACAGATCGCCGATCTTCTCGATCCGCTTCAGAACCTGAGGAGCGTCAAAGACGAGGACTTTGGCATCTTTTTTCCTGAGCGCCTGTTCCACCTCCTCCCATCTCACGGGAGCGGAGACGGTGGGGCGTTCGCGGGCGCGCAGAGAATACACGCAGATCGTGGTCTTGTGGTCGTCGTTCTGGCTCCAGTCGACAAAGATCTTCCCCACCCGCAGTTGTTTTTTCATGTCGGAGACGACCAGCGCGCGGTGCTCATTTTCCAGCAAGCGGGCCAGCGCGTGGGCGAAGGGCTTGGTCGCTTCATAACTGGTTGGGGAATTCAGGGGAACATAGATCTGCAGGCCTTTCGAGCCGGAGGTCTTGGGGAAACTCTGTAATCCGAAGTGTTCGAAGATTTCACGCAGCCAAAGCCCGACCTGGCAGCACTGGATGATGTCGGCGGGGGCACCGGGATCGAGATCGAACACGATCATCGTGGGGGACAGGATGTCGGTGGCTCGTGAGAGGGAGGTGTGCAGTTCGAGCGAGGCCAGGTTGGCGACCCAGATCAGAGTGGGCAGGTCGTTGGCCAGGATGTAGTTCACGTCGCGCTGATTGCCTTCGCTCCAGATGGGCGCGGTCTTGACCCAGTCGGGTCGGTGTTTAGTGGCATTCTTTTCGAAGAAATATTCCTTGTCGACGCCCTCGGGATAACGCTTGAGGGTGAGGGGACGACCGGAGAGGTGGGGGATGAGCACGGGCGCGATGCGGGCGTAGTAGTCGACGACCTGGCCCTTGGTAAACCCGGCGACAGGATAGAGAACCTTGTCCAAGTTGGTAAGGCTGAGCCGCTTGTTCTGGATTTCGACAACCTGTGGTTTGCTCACCGTTGGCTGCGCTGTTCCCTCATAGTGCCCGGCCATTGCGCCCCAGCTAAGATGCTGAGATCGACGGCCAGGTGGAGCTTAGGATACTCGAAACGTGAGAGAGGCTGCATCCGGGGACAGCATCTTCGGTCCGCGAAGTTTGACAACTTCCCCTGCCAGCACGTAATTTCAAACTTCTGCTGCTCACTTCCGTCCAACCTGTTGGAGGTCCTATGAAGCTCCGTTTTCTTAAGGTCCCGGCGCTGATCGCAGTGCTGGCGGCGCTGGCCGGCGCACAGGACATTGCGTCGTTCGAGAAGCGCATTACGGTCAAGACGCTGGAGAACGGCCTGACTGCGATCGTCTGTGAACGGCCGGAGGCGCCCGTCTTCTCTTTTTATACGCACGTCGAGGCAGGCTCAGCTCAGGACCCTCTGGACAAGACGGGGCTGGCGCACATGTTTGAGCATATGGCGTTCAAAGGCACGGACAAGATTGGAAGCAAAGATTATGGCGCAGAAAAAGTGGCGCTGGAAAAGGTGGAAACGGCCTACGCGGCGTACATCGCCGAGCGCGACAAACCGGTGGGAGGCGATGAGCAGAAGGTAAAGGCGCTGGAAAAATCCTGGCAAGACGCGGTCAAGGATGCCGACCAGTATGTGGTGCTGAACGAATTTACGGAAATTGTGGAGCGGAATGGCGGCGAGGACGTAAATGCCTCGACCAATTACGACGAGACCAACTATTTCTATTCCATGCCGCAGAACCGGCTGGAGCTCTGGGCCTATCTGGAGTCGGAGCGATTCATGCATCCGGTCATGAGGCAGTTCTATGACGAGCGGAATGTGGTGATCGAAGAGCGGCGCATGCGGACGGACAGCAATCCGATCGGGCGGCTGTTGGAGCAGTTCATCACCGCGGCCTTTCAGGCGCATGAATATCATCGTCCGACGATTGGCTGGATGTCGGACCTGAATTCATTTTCGGCCACCGACGCCAAGCGGTTCTTCGACCGGTATTACATTCCGGCGGACATGATCGTTACGGTGGTGGGCGATGTTAAGGCCAGCGAAGCGATGCCGGTGATTGAGCGATACTTCGGGCGCATTCCCTCCCATGAAAAACCGGATGAGAGAACCACGACCGAACCGCCCCAGAATTCGGAGCGACGGGTGGTGATGCGCGAGAACTCGCAGCCGCTCTACGTGGAGGGTTACCACCGGCCCGACTATAAGAGTCCTGACGACGCGGTGTACGACGGGATTTCAGACCTGATGTCGGAAGGGCGGACGTCGCGGTTGTACCGCGCCCTGGTGCGCGACCAGAAGATTGCGTCGGCCTCGGCGGGGTTCACGGGGCTTCCGGGGAACAAGTATCCTCACCTGTTCGCTTTCTACGCGTTTCCGCTGCCCGGCCACAAGCCGGATGACATGGCGGGGCCGATCCACGCGGAGATCGAGCGGCTGAAGAAAGAAGACATCAGCGACGACGAGCTGAAGATGATCAAGACCCGGGCCAAGGCCAATCTGCTACGCAGCCTGGGCAGCAATGACGGACTAGCCTTTCAGCTAGGGATCAACCAGGCGCGGTATGGCGATTGGCGAGAGCTTTTCCGACAGGTGGACCGCATCGACAAAATCAGCAAGGCGGACATTCGCCGGGTCGCCAATGCGGCGTTTGTTCCGGAGAACCGCACGGTGGGCATCATTGAAACGGCCAACAGCGAGGCGAACCAGGGCAACGCAGGAGGTGGGCAGTGAGGGAAGGATGCAAGGTTTGGCCGGCGCTGTTGCTGATGTTTTCGGCATTAGCTGGGCGCGCAAATGGCCAGGCGAGCGATTGGAAGCAGATTCCGATTCCTGCGATGCGGGCCTTTCATCCGCAGGAGCCGAAACGAATTCAACTGCCCAACGGCATGGTCATTTTTCTGCAGGAAGATCATGAACTGCCGTTGATCGATGGCATCGCCCGCATCCGCGGCGGGTCGCGGGACGAACCCGCGGCCAAGACGGGCATGCTCGATATGTACGGCGAAGTCTGGCGGACGGGCGGCACCAAGTCCCAGACCGGAGATCAACTGGACGACTTTCTGGAAGTGCGGGCGGCGAAAGTTGAAACCAATAACAACGCCGATTCCACAACCATCTCGTGGTCTTGCCTGAAGGGCGACTTCAAGGATGTGTTCAAAGTATTTACCGATCTGCTAAGGGATCCCGAGTTCCGCGGGGAGAAACTGGAACTGGCGCAGAAGGAGATGTACGACTCCATTTCGCGGCGGAATGACGACGTCAGCGAGATTGCCGGCCGGGAATCGGGGAAGCTGGCCTACGGATCGTCAAATCCCTATGCGCGACAGCCGGAGTATGCGACGGTGTCGGCGGTCACGCGGCAAGACCTACTGGATTGGTATCAGCGATACGCGCATCCCAACAACATCATACTGGGCATGGTGGGCGACTTCGACTCGACGGCAGTGGAGGCGCAGCTGCGACAGACGTTCGGGGGGTGGGAGAAAGGGCCAGCGATCAGTGCCGGCGAAATTCAATTTCATCCGGCGGAGCCGGGCTACTATCTGATCCCCAAAACGGACGTGAACCAGAGTTCGATCCGCATGGTGGACCTGGGCATTCGCCGCGATAGTCCCGACTATTACGCAGCCCAAGTCTTCAACGAGGCCTTTGGCGGAGGCTTCTCCTCGCGACTGTTTCGCAACATCCGCACGGTGCAGGGGCTGGCGTACGACGTAGGCGGGGGAATCGGAAGTTCGTTCGATCATCCGGGGGTCTCGCGCATCTCGATGGGGACCAAGAGCGCAAGCACGGTGGAGGCGATCCAGGCGGTTTACAAACAGATCGACGAACTGAAGGACAATCCCATTTCCGAGGAGGAGATCAAGCGGGCCAAGGATTCGATCCTGAATTCGTTCGTGTTTAATTTCGACTCGCCGGAGAAGGTATTGCGCGAGCGAATGGCGTATGAGTTTTATCGATATCCGGCGGATTTTCTGGAACGCTATCGCGCCGGAATCGAGAAGGTGCAGAGGGCAGACCTGGAGCGGGTAGGATCTCATTACCTGCACAAAGATCGACTGGCGGTTCTCGTGGTAGGCAACGAGGCGGAGTTTGACAAGCCGCTCGCGCTGCTGGGACCGGTGAGGAAGATCGACATCTCGATTCCGCCGCCTCCTAGCGCGGAGAGCCCGAAGCCCACGGCTTCCAATGCGGAGGGAAAGAGCCTGGCGGCGAAGGTAGTGGAGTCTATGGGCGGATTGACGAAGCTGAAAGCAGTGAAGGCGTTGCGCGTCGACCTGAACGAGAAAAGCGCAGGCGGCGCGCCCGGAACTGAGGTGCATGTGATTATTGCCTTTCCCGAGAGCATGCATGTGGAAGTGCAGAGTCCGCAGGGCCCGCTCAGCATCGTGGTCACTCCCAGCGCGGGTTTTGTGTCCGGGGCGGGCATGGGGGTTCGCGATCTGCCGGATTCACAAAAGATGGAAACCGGGCAGCAGATTCATCGCGACCTGGTCTACATTGGACAGCACCTGGATGATCCGGCCTTCACGTTTACTGCCGGGGGAACAGAGAAGATCAATGACACCGAGGCGCGAATCGTGGACGTGAACACGGGCGATCTTTCCATGCGCTGGTATGTCGATCCAGCGAGCGGCCATATTGTGCGGGAGACCTACGAAGCCACGGGCCGGACCGGACCATTTCAGGGAGAGACCGACCTGAGCGACTGGAAGACGACAGAGGGAATCACGCTGCCCACCGTGCACAAGAACAAGCAGAACGGGAAAGATACGGGCGTCGTGGAAGTAACCGGCATTCAATTTAATCCACCCATCGATCCGCAACTCTTCCAGAAGCCAGCCGACGGCACCAAGCCAACCCCGTGAGACCGGCAGAGGGGTGGGCGATCCTGTCAGGACTGTCTGCCCTGAATGATCCGCGGCCGTGGGCGCTGGTAGGATTTGCGGTTGGAATCTATCTATTCGTCCGGGGCTTCGTGCTGCTGCAACGGAAACGCCTGGTGGTGGATACGCCCCGGTCTTCGATTCGGGGAGCTTCTCTGGGCTTGATCGAGGTCTGCGGTAAGGCGGACGGGCCGTATACGCTCATCTCACCGCTGGCCCAGGAGAACTGTTTTTACTACCGCACGGTAGCCTGGCAGAAGGAAAGTTCAAGGGAAGGATCGCGCTGGAACAAGGTGACGGAGGAGACCCTGGCTGCGCCGTTTTTCCTAGACGATAGCACCGGCCAACTGATGGTCGATCCACGAGAGGCAGAAACGGAGCTGCCGGCGGCGTATTCGGACGAGTACACCGACAATTTCTCCGCGGCCACGCTTCCAGAGTATTTACGCCACTTCCTCGGCCGGCACGGGATCTCTTTCGGGTTGCCGGTGAAACTGGAAGAGTACTGCATCCGTCCAGGGGACGTTCTGTTCGTGCTAGGCACGTTGCAGGAAAACCGAGGAGAAGAAACGCAGGGCGCGGAGGGTCCGGGCCAGGTGGGAAGTCGCGAATTCCTCAGCGCGGAGGCGGCCGATCTGCAGCGGCGTGGGGCGCTGGAAGCCATGAACCTGCCGGCTTCGGCCATGGGGCGTTTCGGCGCGGTACGGGCGGAGACCGCGGAAAAGTTCGATCTACATCCCCGGATCGTGCTGGCCAAGGCGACTGGCCGAGGCCCGTTCCTGATCTCGTCGCGCAGCCGGCGAGAGATCGCCGAGAGCCTGGGCTGGCGATCCGCACTATATATCTGGGGAGGACCGGCTTTGAGCTTGATTTGCCTTTGGATACTGCTGGCGAACTGGGACGCAAAGTAGAAATCGCGGAAAGTGGAGCGAAACACGGCTCAGGGACTCCCACCAGAGTCTCTCGCGCACATTAAGAAGGAAAGCCCCTGGTGGGAAAGCACTCGTTGGGCGAAAGCTTAGACGCGCCTCGCGCTTACTACCAGAGGTAGGATGTTCTGGGCTGCTGACCCGCGGTCGCCGTCGTCGTCCATGGCTTGACGACGCGATGCGGCAGGTGTACCCTCCGGCTCCAGCGGATTTTCCGATAAAATTCCTGCTCCCCGGCGGTAGATATGAGAAATCCCAAGACTCAGGCTGTAGCCCCTAAGCCAACACCGCAGAATGGCTGGATTCGCAAGTGCGAGCTTGACGACTACCTGGGGCGCAACCTGCCGATTCCCACGCAGGTGGTTTCCAACGAGGAGTACATTCCCCTTGCGCAGACCGCCAAACAGGCCGCGGTGGAGCATCTTCTGCTGGAAAGCGGCAACGAGAAGGCGAAAAAACTTGGAATGGACAGGCGGCAGTTCTTCCGCACGAGCTGCGGCATGGCAGCCGCGTTTGCGGCCATGAATACAGTGTTCGGCCATTTCTTCCGAGTGGACGCCGCGGAATTGTTTGAGCCTGCCGCGGTAGCGGAGAGCAAGACCGATTACTTCATCTTCGATGTGCAGACACACCATGTCGCGGTGGGCCATACCAAGGCGGGGCCGCTGGACATCATTGAGTTTCGCAAGGCAGGCGCGACCCTGAATCCGGCGCTGCGAAACCGGCCGGCGGCGATCAGCGACCTCTACCTGGAAAACTATATTAAGGAAGTATTTCTCGACAGCGACACGTCGATGGCGTGCATCACGGGGATTCCCGGGCTCACCGATGAGACCTGCATCCTTCCCCCCGATCAGATGGTGGCGACGCGCCGCTGGGTCAACGAGTTGAGCCGGTCGCAGCGGATGGTGAGCCACGGGCTGATGTCGCCGGACCTGAGCACGCGAAATCTCGATGCCATGCAGTTCCAGGCGGAGAAGCTGAAAATCGATGCCTGGAAGAGCTATACCGGGCAAGGGCTGGGTCCGGATAAGGATGGATGGTGGCTGGATGACGAAAAGGTGACGTATCCCAGCCTGGAGTTGTCGCGCAAGTTGAAGGTGAAGAACGTGTGCGTACATAAAGGGCTGGCCATCGGATTATTCAACGAGGCGCATTGCCATCCGAAAGATCTGGTCAAGGTGTCCAAGGACTTTCCCGATCTCAATTTTCTGGTTTATCACTCCGCTCTGAAGACCGTGGAGGACGCGCTGCCAGCGGCGGAAGACGGGTTCGGAAAGAATCCCTATGTGCCGTGGGTCTCCGATCTTTGCCAGTACCGGAAGCAAAACCCGCACATGACCAATGTGTACATGGAGCTGGGAAGCACGTTTGCCATGATGGCGACGACTCATCCGATGCTGTGCGCCCATGTGCTGGGGATGGTAATTTCAGCATTCGGCGACGATCATGTTTTGTGGGGGACAGACTCGATCTGGTGGGGTTCGCCGCAGTGGCAGATCGAGGCGATGCGGCGACTGGAGATGCCGGAGGGGTTGATGAAGCAGTTTGGCTATGGGGCGCTGACAGCTGAGGTCAAGGCGAAGATATTCGGCTTGAATGCGGCGCGAATTTATGGAGTCGACCCGCAGGCAAAGCGCAATCCGGTGCCGGGGGATTACGTGGATCGCATGCGCAAGATGTACAAGCAGTCGGGACACCCCACGCCCAGCAATACCCAGTACGGGTGGGTACGGGCCTGAGCCAAGCAGCATTGAAGGTAAGGAGATCGCTGCTGGAAATCGCGAAATGCGTGGGATAATGAGCTACTCGCCTGGCCTCGACCGAGGTTGAGAGGCCGACGGACGGCCATGGCCCCATTAGCGAACGAACGTTCGATAGCCTCGTATCACCGGTTTCCGCCTGGCAGCCAGCCTGCGTCCCTGCATGAAGCGTACCAGGCGACGATTCGCCGTGCTCCGACAAAGCCCCTGATCGTTCTGCCCCACGGCCTGTCGGAGATTACCGGGCCAGTGTATGGCCATGAAGCCGTCGGTGAGGCCGACAACGATCTCACCCGCCAGCATCCCGGGGAGCCGCTGGGGCAACGCATTGTGGTGGGTGGGCGAGTGCTTGATGACAACGGACGCGCGGTACCGAGCGCCCTGATTGAAGTCTGGCAGGCTAACTCGGCGGGCCGCTACCGCCACCTCAACGATCAGCATGCTGCGCCCCTGGATCCCAATTTCACGGGGGCAGGGCGAGCCTTGACGGATGAAAACGGGGCTTATCGATTCGTGACGATCAAGCCGGGCGCCTATCCCTGGTTCAATCACTATAATGCGTGGCGGCCGGCGCACATTCACTTCTCAGTATTTGGACGGGCATTCATAACCCGGCTGGTGACGCAGATGTATTTTCCAGGAGACCCGCTGTTCGCGTTTGACCCGGTCCTGCAGTCGATTCCGGATGAGAAGGCGAGGCAGCGATTGATTTCGAAGTTTGACCTGGAGACGACTCATCCGCAATGGGCGCTGGGCTTCCGCTTTGACATCGTGCTGCGTGGACGCGAGGCGACTCCCTTCGAGGCATAACATGGATATGGTGCCGATTCCGTCGCAGACTGCGGGTCCATTTCTGCACCTCGGCCTGACGGACACGCGCTGCGTTCCCTGCATCGCCGGCCCCAAGATCAAAGGGGAGAGAGTCTGGCTGACGATCAAGGTGAGCGATGGCGATGGCACTCCAGTGGACGATGCCGTGCTCGAGATCTGGCAGGCCAACGCCGACGGAAAGTACAAACATCCGGATGACTGGCAGGAAAAATCAATTGAAGCGGACTGGCTCGGCTTTGGGCGGATGGCAACGGAACAGGACGGGACATGTAAGTTCGAGACAGTGCGCCCGGGCCGGGTGCCGGGTCCGGGAGATCGATTACAAGCCCCTCATCTGAACCTAGCGATCTTCGCGCGGGGGATGCTGCGGCAGCTGTACACGCGGATCTACTTTGAGGGTGATCCCGCCAACTCCGAAGACCCGGTGATGGGGCTGATTCCGCCTGCCCGGCGGCAAACGCTGTTGGCCCGGCGCGACGGCGCGAATCCCGAGAGGTGGCGTTTTGAAGTCTACCTGCAGGGCGAGCAAGAGACCGTATTCTTCGATGTCTAGTCGGCTCGAACGTCCAGTCGACCGGTACGTCTATAATTCCGGGCTGAGGAAAACCCGCTCATGCCCGCGCGTCTGATCGAGAGCCTGGCCACTAGCGACGCACTCGCCGAACTGTTTTCCGACCAAGCGGTGTTGCAGGCGCTGCTGGATTTTGAGGCAGCGCTGGCGCGGGCGGAAGCGCGGGCGGGAGTTGTGCCGTCAGCCGCAGCAGAGAAAATTGCTGCCGCCGCCAAGGCGGATGGCTTCGATATAGCGGCGTTGTCCCGCGACATTCTACGCGGGGGGACCGCAGGGATACCGCTGGCCGCAGCGCTTCGGGAGAGAGTTGAGGCCAAGGACGCAGAGGCCGCCAGATGGGTGCATTGGGGAGCGACCAGCCAGGATGCCGCCGACACCGCCCTGGTGCTGCTGTTGAAGCGGGCAAACGGCATCCTTGGAGACGATCTGTCGCGCCTCGAGCAGGCGCTGCAGAAACTCTCAAACGAACACAAAGGCACAGTGATGCTGGGCCGGACGTTGATGCAGGGCGCGCCGCCAGTCACGTTCGGGCTCAAGGCGGCGGGGTGGCTGGGAGCGGTTCACCGCGGCCACACGCGACTGGAAGAATCGTTCGCAAGAGCACTGGTGGTGCAATTCGGCGGAGCGTCGGGAACACTGGCCTCGCTGGGTGAGCGAGGACCGGCCGTGGCTGGCGCACTGGCGAAGGAGTTGGGATTGGCGAACCCGGAAGCGCCCTGGCATACGCATCGAGACCGTTTGGCCAGCCTGGTGTGCGAGTGCGGCGTGTTGACGGGGACGCTGGGAAAGATGGCTCGCGACGTCAGCCTTCTCATGCAGAACGAGGTTGCCGAAGTGGCCGAACCGGGCGGTCAGGGTCGCGGCGGGTCTTCGACGATGCCGCACAAGCGCAATCCCATAGCCAGCGCCATCACCCTGGCGGCGGCCAATCGCGTTCCGGGCCAAGTGGCGGCGTTTCTTTCTGCGATGGTTCAGGAGCACGAACGAGGGGTGGGGGGCTGGCAGGCCGAATGGCCAATTGTGGCGTCCGTGATCCAAGCGACCGGACTGGCGGCGGCCTCGATGCTCGAAGTTGCCGAAGGGCTCTGGGTGGAAGCGGCACGCATGAGGGCCAACCTCGAGGCCACGAACGGGGCAGTCTTTGCGGAGCGGGCCGCGATGCTGCTCGGGGAGGCGCTCGGGCGCGATGCCGCGCAAAAGGTGATCGAAGAGGCGCTGCGGCAGAGCGTTGCCCAAGGCAAACATTTTTACGAATCGCTGGCAGAAATTCCCCAGGTCACGGCGAAGATTCCGCCAGACACGTTGCGGCAACTGGAGGCTCCCCAGCAGTACTTGGGTGCGGCGGAGTTTTTCCGGCTGGCGCTGTTGTCCTCCGCCAGCGATGACGCCAAGAAGGAGCGCTAAACCTTGCCCTTTATCACGGTCGACAGGATCCGTCTGTTTTACCGGCTGGAAGGCCAAGCTGGTCGTCCGGTGCTGATTTTGTCGCACTCGATCGGCACCGATCATGGGATGTGGGCCCCTCAGGCCAGTGATCTGATGCCGCATTTCCAGATTCTGCGCTATGACATCCGCGGACATGGCGCGTCCGATGCGCCGTCGGGCGATTATTCGATCGAGATGCTGGGCCGGGAGGTTCTCAGTCTGGCCGAGGGCCTGGGAATTGAGAGGTTCGCGTTTTGCGGGCTTTCGTTGGGAGGAGCCATCGGTCAGTGGCTGGGCTTGCATGCGGCGGAGCGCCTGACCGCCCTGGTGCTGGCCAACACATCTGCGCAGTTCGGCTCCCGAAGCAACTGGGACAATCGCATCAAAATGGTCTCCGAAGGTGGAATGGCCGCGGTCGTCGAGCTGGCGATGCAGCGTTTTTTTTCTGCAGAGACGCGAGGCAGGGATTATGCGGCGTCCGTCCGGTCGGTGATCCTGGGGACCAATTCGCGCGGCTACATCGGGTGCTGCGCAGCGCTGCGGGAGGTGGATTACCGGGACTCGATAGGAAAAATCAAGGTTCCAACCCTGGTGATTGCGGGCGCCCACGACGTATCGACGCCGTGGGATGGGCATGGAGAGATGCTGGCGCGGGGAATTCCCGGCGCTCGCGCCATCCATCTGCCCACCGCCCACCTGTCGAACCTGGAACGACCGCGGTCGTTCAACGCGGCGTTAGTGGAGTTCCTGCTGCGATCTAAAGGAACCGGAGATTCTCTGGAGGCAGGATTCCGGGCGCGGCGCGAGATCCTGGGGGATGCCCACGTGGACAGAGCCGTGGCTTCGAGCGACGATTTCAACCGCGATTTTCAAGACCTGATCACCCGCTACGCCTGGGGGGCGATATGGACGCGGCCGGGACTCGACCCGCGGACGCGACGTCTGCTGGCGCTGGCCGCGATGGCCTCGATGGGACGCTGGGAGGAATTCAGAATGCACGTGCAGGCCGGTCTGACGCACGAACTGGAACCTGCCGATTTGAAAGAGATGCTGTTACAAACGGCGGTGTATGCGGGCGTGCCGGCAGCGAACACCGGCTTTCACATTGCCGGCGAGGAACTGGCAAAGCTGAAGGCGAAATAGAGATGACAGTCAGTAGAGCGGCGGCTGGCCCTCCGGCCGGGTCTTCCATCGCCGATGCACCCACAGCCACTGATCGGGATATCGCCGGACGTAGTCTTCAATGATTTTGGTAAAGAGGGCGGTGTTGCTTACGGCATCGGCCTCATCGTCGCCCGTCCGCCGCAAAGACACCGGCGGATCGAATCGCAACCGATATTTGCGCAGAGTCGGATCCCACACTGTAAAGGTTGGAATGACAGCAGCATCGGTGCGGAGGGCGATTCGGGCGAGACCGCTGGCGGTGCAGGCGGGAATGCCGAAGAAACTCACGAAGACGCCCTGAGTCAGGGTCATATTCGTGTCCATGAGAATGCCCACCACTTCACCTTTTTTCATGGCCGACAGCAGACCGCGGACAAAGTCGTCTTTATCGAAGGTGGTGTTGCCATGCATGGTGCGATAGCGGCGGATCATGCGGTCGAGGTAAAGGTTGTCCATGGGCCGCATGACCACGTGCATGGGGTGTCCATGCATGGAGTGGGTAAAGGCGGAGAGTTCCCAGCCTCCCAGGTGCGCGGTGAGAAAAAGCACTCCCTTGCCGCGGGCGAAGGCGCGCTCGTAGTTCTCAAAGCCATCGTAGACGACCACCCGACCGACGTTGTCCAGGGTATAGCTGGGGAAGAGGCAAAGCTCGGCGAGCTGGCGGCCGAGCGATGTGAAGACTCCGCGCAGGATGCGGGCGCGCTCGTGCCTGGTCTTGCCGGGGAAGGCCAGCTTCAGGTTGCGCATCCCCACCCGGCGCAGCCGGGAGTGCAGAAAATACACGATGCGGCCGAGAGCGATTCCGGCGGCGCGCGCCAACGGCCGGGGCAGCCATCCGATGAACTTAATGATCAACCAGGCGAAGGCGTACTCGAGTCGCTGACGCATGTAGGGGAAAAGCGAGACGGTAGCATCGGGGGAATAGCGTGTCAAACGGGGCGGCGGAGTGGGCAGGTGAGAGGGGTCTGGAACATCAGGCTGTGGAGGGTGATGGTGAAGCGAGGGAGTGGGGAGCCAGGCGGACAAAAAAATCGGGGCCGGTAACGGTGACCCTAAATCTCCGCTCCCAACCCCGTCTCCCAGGTTCTGTGGTAGGTGAAGCGAGTATGCGGCAGAAGGGAAAGACCCGCAAGATTACGCGGGTCACTGTCCTTTGGTAACCAGGGGTAGAGGGCTACTTTGCTGTCACCAGTGAGTGGGTGATGGCATGGACGGACAGGGCAATGCGGTTCTGCACGCCGACCTTGCGCATCAATTTGGCGACGTGGGCCTTCACCGTGCGTTCCTCGATGCCCAGCGCCGAGCCGATTTCCTTGTTAGAGCGACCGGCGACGAGCATTTCCAGCACTTCTTTTTCGCGATCGGTAAAGGTGACGCGGCCGGCGGGGAAGATACGTCCCGGGGCCGACGATACGCGCTCAATGAACATGGAGAGTACCCGGCGTGGCGCCCAGACCGAGCCATCATTGACAATGCGGATGGCCTGGACGAATTCGGTGGGCGCGGCGGCCTCATCCACGTAGCCCTTGGCCCCAGAGGCGATGGCCTTGAGAATGGTCTCTTCATCCATGCCGGAACCTGTCACAATAATTCGCAGATCGGGACGCGTGGCCTTAAGGCTGGCCATGGCATCAAAAAGGTTTTGACCGCTGCGGTTGCCCAGCAGGACCAAGTCAATGCCCTGGAGCACGCTGATATCGGGAAGGGTAGCCGAGACCAGTTCGAAATCGGTTTCGTTATCAAACAGGGCGCGGAATCCCACGAAGCGCAAGGGATCGCTTTCCACCACGGCAATGCGGATGGGCTTTTTCGCGGGGGCTGTTTTGGTACCGACAGCTTTCATAGGTTTACCTGACACACCGGCGTCAATGGCCCTAGCATAGCTGCATTCGATGGGGATGCAAAGAAGAGTAATGGCGGGGATAATTACGGCGGTAACGTCGAGATCAAAGAGGGAAAAGGGCAGAAAACCAATGAAAACGCGCTATCGAGGCCTGTTTTGCTGGATGCTGGTGCTGGCGGGGTGGGCAGGGGCGGCAGGGCAAGCGACTTACACCCCGAAATTCCCGGGCGATCCCGCCCATTCGGATTCAGAGGGGGCGGCTCTGGGTTACATGCGGACGGTTATCCGGGCGCAGAAGCTCTATAAGAAGAAAAACGACAAGTTCGCCACTTCCCTGCCCGACCTGGTGCACACCGGGTCCTTTACCCGCCGCATGGCCAGCACCGACCGCGGTGATTACACGGTGAGCTTCCATCCGCATAAAGATGGCTACGAGCTGGCGCTTACGCCCAAGCAGATGGATGCCGATCATCGCTCTTTCTTCGCGAAGGAAGACGGGATGATCCATGCCGACGATCAGAAGGCGGCCGATGAAAAATCGCCGACCATCAAGTGATGCCCAGGGCTAGGGAGCGGACCCCGGTCCGACGTCGACCGCGCGGCCTTCGCGATAGGTGACCATCAGCGGGTTGCCTCCGTTGGGATAGTTCACGGAGCGGTTCAAGGGATCGGTGGATTTGTCAGGGATGCCGAGACCGAGGGCCAGGGCAGCCTGCAGTTCGTTCATCCCGGGCTTCATTTGGTGCCGGTCGATCGCTTCCCAGACATCGGCGGGCCAGTGTTTGTAGAGTTCGTGGGGATCCTGGATGAACAGCATGTCGTCGGAGAGAATGCGGTAGTCATCGCCGGTAGCCGAGCCGACGGAAAAAGCATAGGTTTGGCCATCCTTCTCGAAGAGCGCCAGCACCTGGCGCACGCCCGGAGCGTCGGGAGATGAACCGAGGACCACGTCCTGAATCTGGAGCTTTTCCATAGGCAAGAGCAGACCTGCAGGATGGGCGAAGCCGGCGCGCTTTTTCGCCCGATCATAGGGAAAGTACGCGATGCTGTACCCCACCTTGACCCATACCGGCTGCCGGGTCAGTTGCTGGGCCGACTTCAGATCGTAGGGATAGAGTTTTTTCGGCGTGACATAGTAGTCGGGGTTCAGCGGAGGTGGAGAATTGGCGGCTGTCCGCGCGGACTGATAGCGCTGGTAGAAAATGTAGGCGGTGTGGGCGCCGGCCACGAGGATCGCGGCGGCCAGACCGAATTGGATCCACTGCTTGAGTTCCGCACGCATGGGGAAAGAAAGTGTTACCAGTCCGCAGTTGTCTCGGCTGAGGTAAACTTACCACATGGGGCGAGGTTCATCGCCCCGCCGATGTCGCCAGGAGAATGCGATGCCAGCGGTTACGGAAGACGAGGTTCTGAGCGCTCTGAAGCAATGCTATGACCCGGAGATTCCGGTTAACATCGTGGACCTCGGCCTGATTTATGGGATCAAGTTTCAGCCGGCGGCAGACGATCAGCAGGACGTCACCGTCGATATGACGCTTACTGCGCAGGGCTGTCCAGCCCACGTGATGATCGGAGAACAAGTGAAGTCTCGCGTGGAGCAACTGCCGGGAGTGCACAGTGTGGCAGTTAATGTCGTGTGGAATCCGCCCTGGACTCCGGAGCGGCTCAGCGCCGACGCGAAGAAGCAGCTGGGTATCGAATAGCCGCCGTCCGGGCGGGGCCTGCAGTGTTTTTCCCCTCTGTTTCAATTTCGGAAGCGGGCGGCGAGCCTTCCCAGTCAGAAGATTGTGTAGCCTGGTGCTGGATTGCGCACGTCGGGCTTCGAGGCCATCAGCAGCAAGGCGCCAATGCGCTTGAAGGCGCGCAGATCGTCGAGGCTGCTGAACGACTTGGTCTGGTAGTCGTCGGGCGTGGGCGTGTCGTCGGGAATTTTTCTGGCTTCCACTTTGTCGAAGGCGTGCTTGCGGAGCAACTCCACGTATTCTGCCTCAGAACGCACGTGAACGGGAACCTTCAGTTTGTCGACCCATTGAAGCGAGTAAGGATTGTCTTTGTAGAGATTGATCAGGATGAACAGGCGTCCATGGGGAGCCATGACGCGAAAGAGCTCGGCCAGGGCCCGGTCCTGATCGGGATAGTAGTAGAAAGACTCGACGGAGAGGACCTTGTCGAAGAAATTCTCTTCCCAGGGAATCTGCTGGGCCGACCCCCATACGTAGAGAACATTTTCGAAGTCCTGAGAGGCGGAGCGGGCGAGGCGGATCATTTCGTCGGAAACATCCACACCTACGACCTGGCCAAATCCCTCGGGGCCATCCGCCACCAGGCGGGCGAGCAGGCGTGTGGCCCAGCCCGAGCCGCAGCCCAGGTCGAGGACCCGTTGGCCGCGGCGCAGGTCCATCAGGCGGATGGTCTTCCCGGTGATATCGAGGTGATGGCGCTCCATCTGCTCGCCCTCACCTTTTTCCGCCCAGCGATTGAATTCCTGCTGCAGGCGTTCGTCGGAAGTCTGTTTATCGGACATGGGACTATTTTAGAGCTTTAGCGCCGGCAGCACGTTGATCGGGCCGGGGCTGGGGTTTTCAGTTGCGCAGGGTTTTGCCCGTCTTCAGCGTGAACTGGATGCGTTCCTGGGTCTTCTTTTCGCCGCAGAGGGATTTGAAGGCCTCACGTTCGAGATCGAGCACATATTGCTCGCTGATGAGTGTGCCGGGGGTGACGTTTCCTCCGCAGAGTACGTCCGCGATCCTGGTGGCAATCTTGACCTCGTGATCGCTGATGTACTCCCCCTGCCGCATGAGGTGAACACCCATGCGGAGCGCAGCCAGGAGATTTTCGCCGGGAGCAGGGATATCGGTGCGCGGCTGTGGAGGCTCGTAGTCGGCGGCGACCATCTCCAGGGCCCGGGCCTTGGCGTCGCTCAGCAGGCGTTCGCGGTTCATGGTGATGCGATCGGATTGGCGCAAGAATCCGAGGTTGCGAGCTTCATGGGCCGAGGTCGCGACTTTGGCGGTGGCTACAGTCTCGAAGGCGCGCTTCATGGTTTCCATGAGTTCGACGGATTCGCCGTGTCCGCCCGGGCGGACTGCCGCCGCGCCATCGACCGCGCGGAGAAGCATTTCTTTGCAGCCGCCGCCGCCGGGGAGCAGGCCGACGCCAACCTCGACCAGGCCGATGTATAGCTCCGCATGAGGTTGAAGGGCCTGGGCGTGGAGGGAAATCTCAGCGCCGCCGCCGAGCGTAAGGCCAAAGGGAGCGACGACGACCGGCCTGGACGAGAACTTGATGGCCTGAGTCATGCCCTGGAACTGGCGGATTACCAAGTCCACATCTTCCCACTCCTCCTCCTGAACCGCCATGAGCAACAGCATGAGGTTGGCGCCGACGGAAAAATTGACGGCGTCGTTGGTGATGACGAAGGCCTCGAAGGAATCGCCGGCTCCGCCGGGCTTCAAGGTCTGGGTGATGAGCGAGATAATATCGCCGCCCAGCGAGTTCATCTTGGAATGGAATTCGATGCAGCCCACACCATCGCCGATGTCGATGAGCGATGCGCCTGAGTTCTTTTTCACCACGCCATTCGATTTTCTGGCGACGGCAACCGACCACACGCCGGAAGGAACCTGCACCGGTTCATAGTTGGTTTTCCCGAGGTCGAAGTACGCCCGGCCGGAGGCGGTCTTGCTGTCGTCCGCGTACCAAGCTTTCTGTCCGGAGGCCAGCAGCTTCTCCGCGTTGGGTGCAATCGGGCGGCCTTCTTTCTTCATACGCTCGGTGGTGGTCTCAAGGCCGGCGGCGTCCCAGAGTTCGAAGGGCCCGAGTTCCCAGTTGAAACCGAGTCGCATGGCTTGATCGATTTGGACAGCAGAGTCGGAAATCTCGGGGATGCGATTGGCGGCGTATGTCCAGAGATCCGCCAGAGCGGACCAAAGGAATGAGCCTGCCTTGTCGGATTTTCTGGGAGGGGCTCCATCCAGGCCGAGCAGCATGCGGACTCTGGCTCCGGTGTCGTCGAGATTGCGGGCCATATCGAGCGCGGGGAATTTAGGCTTCTGGCGAGGATGGTATTCGAGGGTTTTCCAGTCGAGCGCGAGACGCTCGTCCTCCTGGCCATCGCGCCCTTTTATTTTCTTGTAGAAGCCGGCTTTGGTTTTGTCGCCGAGCCACTTGCGCTCCAGCATGAGGCGGACGAAGTCAGGGACTTTGAGATCGCTGCGCTCGTCGCGAACGTTTTGCGTCATGTTGGAGACGACATGGCCCAGAATGTCGAGTCCAACGAGGTCAATGGTGCGAAAGGTAGCGGAACGCGGCCAGCCGAGCGCGGAACCGGTCAAGGCATCGACCTCTTCAACGCTCAGATCCATCTCCTGCATCAGGCGCATGATGTTGAGCACGGAGAAAGTTCCGATGCGGTTACCGATGAAGTTGGGGGTGTCTTTGGCGAAGACCACGCCCTTGCCTAAGCGGAGGTCGCAGAAGTGGGCCACGGTTTCGATGGCGGCGCGATCCGAATCAGCGGTGGGGATCAACTCCAGCAATCGCATGTAGCGGGGAGGATTGAAAAAGTGGGTACCAAACCAGCAGCGGCGGAAGTCGTCAGGAAAGCCTTCGGCAATTTGCGCCACGGGCAGGCCACTGGTGTTGGTAGTGACGATGGTGCCGGGCTTGCGGACGGCGTCCACTTTGCGCAACAGGGTCCGCTTGATTTCAAGATTTTCGACGACCGCTTCGATGATCCAGTCAACCTCGGCGAGACGAGCGAGATCGTCGTCAAAGTTGCCGATCCTGACCAGAGCGGGGAGAGAAGAATCGAAGAACGCGGCCGGCTTGGATTTTCTGGCGGCATCGAGCCCCATGGCAGCGAACTTGTTGCGGGCGGGAACATCGGCGTCGGGAGGAACGATATCGAGCAGGTAGTTGGGAACTCCGGCATTGGCAAAATGCGCGGCGATGCGAGCACCCATGGTGCCCGCGCCCAGGATGGCGACTTTTTGAATCGGTTTCATTCAGGATTGGCTCCGGCTCAAGTTTATCTGCGGTGAAGGGCTCGTGCCAGTCCCGTCGAAAAAGACTGCCGGTTTTGCGACGAGGAGACGGGAGCATGATGCTGGCCCGAGAAAAGTGCAGGCGCGTATCGTATTGATGTGGGGTGAGGATGGCAACGATACGCGCCCTATTAAGTTGAACTGATCATAGAGAAACTGCCGGGACATGGCAGTGACGGCGATCACAGATCAGCGTGACTAAGTGAGGGGTGGAGCTAGAGCTCCGGATGAGCCTGAAGGTATTCGATTGCGCGGCGAACGACCTGCTTTTCGCCGCTGTAGGCCAGCTTCCGAGCGGCTTCGGCCAAAGGAATCCAAAGAGCGCGGTTGACCTCGATTCGCATGTCGGGCGCGATGTGGTCGATTTCGCCCGACTGGTAGCGGAAGAGGTAAAAGCTGACGATCTTGAAGACACGCTGCTGGTCGCCCCAGGTGCGGACATAGACGTACTTGATGTCGGCGAGTTTTGCGATCGGGGTGGCTGTGACTCCGGTTTCCTCGAAAACCTCGCGGCGGGCCGTTTCTTCAGGCTTCTCGTCGGGATCTACCAGACCTTTGGGCAGAGCCAGTAACATTTTTTGCTGTCTTTTGCCCCTGGAAGTGACAGATTGGCGCGAAGATGACTCTTTGCGGGGCTCGATTACCGCCAATTGCCAGCCGGCGTGCCCGGGTTTGACCACGACACCGCCAGCCGAGATCTCCCTCACCATGCGCCCAAGTTATCAGGAACATGGGAGTTAGTCACTGGCGGGGGCGGGGTCGAGGGGCATTCGGGAGGCACAGATTCGGGAAGTGTCCATTATGGACCAACTGGCATCTTATTTGCAGGATATGGGTTGGATGTTCCGTGCGTGACCCTGGGGTGGGGTAACCCGTGAAGAGCCTGGGCAAGATCATTCGGTCGGTGCAAGCGCTTGGACGGGAGTTGTCTGGCTTGCCAGCGAAGAGCGCACCGGGAATCGGGCTTGCGCTGGGCGGAGGGTTTGCCCGCGGGATTGCGCACATCGGCGTCCTGAAGGTTCTGGAAGAAGAGCAAATTCCCATCAGCTATGTGGCGGGGACGAGCGTGGGCGCGCTGATAGGAGCGGCCTACTGCAGCGGACTGTCGCCGACGGAACTGGAGCAAGTCGCCAGCCGGGTACGCTTCAAACACATTGCCCGCTGGACACTCTCGCGCTATGGCTTCGCCAGCAACCAGCGCATGATCGGATTCCTGAACAGCATCCTGAAGGTGAAGACTTTCGAAGAATTGCGCCTGCCTCTGGCGGTGACCGCCACCGATTTCGCTACCGGCGAGGCGGTGGTTTTCCACTCCGGGCCACTGGTCGATCCGGTACGAGCCAGTTGCGCATATCCGGGGATGTTTCTGCCGGTGAAGATTCGGGGACAGCACCTGGTGGACGGAATGCTGGCGCACGCGGTGCCGTCAATTCCCTTGCGTCGCATGGGGGCGCGGCATGTGTTAGCGGTGCATCTGAAGGGAAGATGGACGAATGGCGACGGCCCGCGCCACTTGTTCGATGTCATTGGCCAATGCTTCGCCATCGCCCAAGAGTTGAACAGCCGGCCCTGGCGGGCGGCATCGGATCTGGTGATTGAACCCGACGTGAACGGCTTCAAGTACGACGCCTTCGAACATAGCCGCGCGCTGATCAAAGCGGGAGAAGCGGTCGCACGCGCGGCCATGCCGGAAATCCGCAAGTGGCTGCAAAAAGAATCTGCGCTAGCGGGCTCGCGGATTCGCAGGGCTGCGGTCACGGAGCCGGCGGCGCTTCCCGCCGACTGAAACCTCCACTTTTATTTCCAGCGAAAGAAGATGGTTACTTCATCACGCCGCGCTGGGCAATTCCGATATTGTCCCGAGTGGTGTTCTTGACCATGTACATCATCTCGTCCGCCTGGCGGATGACGTCGTGCGGAGTTTTGGCGTCGTGGGGGTAGGTGGCGACACCCATAGAAGCGCGGATATTCAGATTGAGGCCCTCATCGCGGCAAAATAAGCTGGTGCGGAAACTGTCACGCAGACGCTTGGCCACGACGGTGGCGGCATCTTTTCCGGTTTGCGGCAGGAGGACGACAAACTCGTCGCCGCCATAGCGGAAGGCATAGTCGATCAAGCGCAGTTGCGCCTTGATGAGGTAACCGATTTCCGCCAGCAATTTGCTACCGATCAGGTGACCGTGGGTATCGTTGACCTGCTTGAAGTGATCAAGGTCGATGAAGAGGACGGTGAACTCGTAGGCGAAACGGGCGGAGCGGTAGACTTCGGTCTCCAGAGTCTTGTAGAGATGGCGGGCATTGTAGAGGCCGGTGCAATCGTCGGTGATGGTGAGTTCCTGGATTTTTTCCACGGCGCGGGCGTTCTCGATGGCGATGGCAGCATAGTCGCAGAGGGACTGGAGGAAAAATATCTCCTGGTCGCCGAAGTGGTCCATGTCGACGTTGACCAGCTGAATGACGCCGAGGACGCGCAGCCGTGAACGCAGGGGGAAGCAGATGATGGAACGGGTTTCCCAGCGGGTCATTTCGTCGATGCGCTTGGCGAAGCGGGGATCGGTGTATACGTCAGGAACGATCAAGCGCTCGCCGTTGCGGGCGACGTAGCCGGCAATGCCCTCGCCCACCTTCAACCTGACATTTTTGAGCGCTTCGGCGGCAGTGCCGACGGCGATGGCAAAATAAAGCTCATCGCGTTCTTCATCGACCATGAGCAGGGACCAGGTGTCGGGCCGGAAGTATTCGGCCATTTTTTCCATGATGGTCTGAAGAATAGAATCGAGGTCGAGAGACGAAGTCAAAGCCTTCGCCACGTCGTGAAAGATGGCCAGTTCCTGAGTCTGCCGGCTGTGGCCGGCCTCGGTGACCTTAGTCATCAACATCAACCTCGGGACTGCGAGAGGGAATTTTGAAATTATATGCGGCGCGCGGAAGAGCGGGCAACGAAACCTTGGTAACTCGAACCCTTCACGATACGTCACGGAGGGCGCGGATTCCGCGAAGTGAACATGGCCGAGGCGGGCGAGCGGATGCGTCGCCGTTGCCGTGATTTCGGTCACTTGTGAGCGCGGCAGGACATATGTTTAATGTCAGTAGCGGGCGCGAAAACTGACAGGGGAAACACTCCGGTGGTGTCGTTTGGCGAGAAGCTGAGGCAGGAACGGGAACGAAGAGGCGTCAGTCTGGAGGACATCTCGCGCTCGACCAAGATCGGCACGCGCCTGCTGCGGGCGATCGAGGAAGAGCACTTCGATCAACTTCCCGGCGGTATCTTCAATAAAGGATTCATTCGGGCGTATGCGCGCTTCTTGAAGCTGAATGAAGATGAGCTGGTTGAAGAGTATCTGGTCAAGACGGGTGCAAGGCAAGCGCCAGGCAAAGCAGAAGATCAAACCGGGAAAAAGGCTGCGAGCCCGGAGCCAGCCGTTTTCATAGAAGCACGCGCAGAACAGACAGAAGGAAAGCCCGCGAGTGGTTTGCCCTGGGGCTGGTTTGCCGTGGCACTGTTGCTGGCAGCTGTGGGCCTGGCGTTGTGGAACATGCGGACCCAGAAGCCGGTAAGCGCGCCCCACTCGTCCGAGTCATCATCGCTCTCGATCCAGCCGGTCTCGACGGCGGTCGAGGAGCGAAAGGCGCCTAAAGACACGGGCTCAGCCGCGACTGCAGCAAGCCCGGACAATCCTCCGGCAGCGCCCACTGCCCTGCACTCGGCTCCAGTCAATGACACTGCAGCGGCTGGCGAAAGCAAATTGGCGGCCAGGGGGTTCTCGGTGGGAATCCGAGCCCGGCAGGATTGCTGGGTTTCAATCATGGTCGACGGAGAAGTTACCACGCAAAATTCACTGGCAGCCGGAACCGAGCGAACGGTGAGAGCCGAGAATGAGGTGGTAATCAAGTCGGGGAGCATCGGCGCGCTGGATTTTGAATTCAATGGTTCGAGACTGCCGGGGCCGGGAGACTTGGGAGAGGCCAAGACGCTGACTTTCGGGCCCAGAGGGCTGGAGCCATCAGTTGCCAAGGCGGAGCCTGCCTCGCCATAGCTCTCCCCGCGGCTTTCAAGATTACCGTTGGACCCTCGCCTTTCGCCCTACGCCCGAACTGGACTTCCGCTCGCTGTGGAAGGCCGCAAGCCGACCCAATAACATTGCACCTGAGTTTCTTCTCTGATAGCCTTTTACGGACACGAATCGGTTAGCGAAGCCCGGACTGTTGAATCCAGAGTCTTCCCCCGCCCGAGGTAACGTCCGCATCGTTATATAAGGAGAGAACAACTTGTCGAAGAACCGTTATTTATTCACTTCGGAATCCGTGACCGAGGGACATCCGGATAAGATCGCCGACCAGATTTCCGATGCCATACTGGACTCCTGTTTGAGCGAAGATCCCGCGAGCCGTGTGGCTTGCGAGACGCTGACCGCCACCGGCCTGGTGGTTGTGGCGGGGGAGATCACGACCAAGGCCTACGTGGACTTCCAGACGGTAGTGCGGGGCGTGGTCAGTTCGATCGGATACGACAACGCGCTCTATGGCTTCGACGCCAACACCTGCGCGGTGATTTCGAGCATCAACAAGCAATCGGGCGATATTGCGATGGGTGTGGATACAGGCGGGGCGGGCGATCAGGGAATGATGTTCGGTTACGCCTGCAATGAGACGCCGGAACTGATGCCCATGCCGATCTCATTGGCGCACAAGCTGACCATGCGGCTGGCCGAGGTCCGCAAGCACGGCAAGCTTCCTTACCTGCGGCCGGACGGCAAGTCGCAGGTGACGGTTGAGTACGACGCTCACCGCAAACCGATCCGCGTAGACGCGGTCGTGATTTCCACGCAGCATTCGGAGACGGTTCAGAACGAAGAACTCCGCGCCGACATCCTCAAGCACGTGATCCAGGCCACGGTCCCGGCCAACCTGCTGGATGAGGATACGAAATACCACATCAATCCCACGGGGCGATTTGTCATCGGCGGACCGATGGGCGATACGGGTCTGACGGGGCGGAAGATTATCGTGGACACCTACGGCGGCATGGGGCGGCACGGCGGGGGCGCATTCAGCGGCAAGGACCCGACCAAAGTCGACCGGTCGGCGGCCTACATGGCCCGGCACATCGCCAAGAACATCGTGGCGGCGGGGCTGGCCGAGCGGTGCGAAGTCCAGCTGGCGTACGCGATCGGAGTGGCGGAGCCGGTCAGCATCCTGGTTGAGACCTTTGGAACGGAGAAAGTGGATAAAGGGATCATCCCGGAGCTGGTACGAGCCCACTTCAAACTGACGCCCAAGGGGATTATCGAGTTTCTGCAGTTACGCCGGCCGATCTACTGCAAGACGGCGGCGTATGGCCACTTCGGACGGAACGATCCGGACTTTACCTGGGAATCGACCAGTCAGAGCGCCAAGCTGGCGGCGCAGGCGGGAGTGCGGGAGCCGGTGGGCCAGCCGGTGCGCAAGTAGCGGCGGGCGAGAGCGGTATCGATCGTCCGGGTTTGAGCCGGGATTCATCGAGCCAAGAAATTAACCAAGCAAAGACTCGCATCATCGAGCAAGAGGAGAAGTATGGCAACGACGCCGACGCAAGTGAAGTGTGACATCAAGAATGCGGAACTGGCCGATCTGGGCAAGAAGCGGATTGACTGGGCCAACCAGTCGATGAAGGTGCTGCAAATTATCCGCAAGGAATTCATCAAGCATCAACCGCTGAGCGGGGCCCGGGTTTCGGCTTGTCTGCACGTGACCGCGGAGACGGCAAACCTGGCCATCACGTTGCGCGACGGGGGCGCCGATGTTGTGCTCTGCGCTTCGAATCCTCTGTCGACGCAGGATGACGTGGCGGCCAGCCTGGTGCGCGACCACTCGATCCCTGTATTTGCGGTCAAGGGCGAAGACAACGAGACCTATTACAGCCACATTCTGGCGGCGATCGACCACAAGCCGCACATCACCATGGACGACGGAGCCGATCTGGTGACATTGCTGCACACCAAACGGCAGGATGCGCTGCCGGGAGTCATTGGGGGGACGGAGGAGACTACGACCGGAGTAATCCGGCTGCGGGCCATGGCCAAGGAAGGCGTCTTGCGCTTTCCGATCATCGCCGTCAATGACGCCGACACCAAACATTTGTTTGACAACCGATATGGCACGGGACAGTCGACGATCGACGGCATCATTCGCGCCACCAACTTTCTGCTGGCAGGCTCGAAGTTTGTGATCGCCGGCTACGGCTGGTGCGGGCGTGGATTAGCCAGCCGGGCGCGGGGGGCTGGAGCCGAGGTGATCGTCACCGAGATCGATCCGACGAAGGCGCTGGAAGCGGTCATGGACGGGTTCCGGGTGATGTCGATGCAGGATGCGGCCAAGCTGGGCGACGTATTCTGCACCGTCACCGGCAATAAGAGCGTGCTGTCGAAGGATCACTTTGAGGCGATGAAGGACGGCGCGATCATCTCCAACTCCGGGCACTTCAACGTGGAAATCGATATTCCGGCGCTGGAGAAGATGGCCTCTTCGAAACGCACCACGCGGAATTTTGTCGAAGAGTACTCGCTCAAAGATGGGCGCAAGATCAACCTGCTCGGGGAGGGCCGCCTGATCAACCTGGCATCGGCCGAGGGGCATCCACCGTCGGTGATGGATATGAGCTTTTCCGACCAAGCATTGTCGGTTGAGTACATGGTGAAAAACGCCAAAACACTGGAGAAAAAAGTTTACAAAGTCCCTGACGAGCTCGATAAACGGGTGGCGAAATTGAAGCTTGAATCGATGGGAATCAAGATCGACCGCCTGACGCCGGAACAGGAAGAGTACCTGGCAGGATGGTCCGAAGGGACGTAGAGAGCAGTCAGCAGCGAAATCAAGGGCCCCGGACGAAACAGGTTCGGGGCTTTGTTTTTGTTAAGTCGCTAACTCAGGATGGGGTGAGCGCGGCCACGTCGTTAGAGTTGCCGAATGTCCCGACTTGCCCTGAATTGCCCTGAATTGTCCCTTGCCGGCGGCTTTGGCGACGAATAGAACAGACTCACGATCGGCTGTACCCACGGGACGACCGGCCGAATGAACGAAATTCTGGACGGAAGCGGGAAGGTTGGCCGCCTGGCGCGGCAGATTTTCAGTACGCCGCTCGAGTCTGGCGTCAGTCCAACCTGCCGGTCTCCTGTTTTTCATATTCCATTGAGCAGATTCCTGCGCCGATGTCTCAGCACCGGCGGAGTCCGACGGACCGTCCGCTTCCCTACCGACCCGGGCAAGAGGCCGTGATATGCTTCCGCAACCATGCCGGAAGAATCCACCAAACTGGTACAGCAGGCGTTCCTGGCGAGGCAGGAAGGCCGGTTGGACGATGCCAAGCGCGATCTTGTGTCTGCGGTGGACCTGTGCCGGAAGGCGAAAAGCCGGGTGGAACTGGCGAAGGCGCTAACCCGGCTCGGGGCGATCGAGAGGGATCTGAAGAACGCGGAGGCGGCGCGGCTGCACTACGAAGAGGCGGTCGCGATATACCGGACCGAGAACAACCTTCTGGCGCTGGCCCACTCCATCCGGCATCTGGCTGACATTCAGCGAGAACAAGAGAGGCAGGATCTTGCCAGGGCTTGTTACCAGGAGGCCCTGAACCTGTATCGCGACCAGGAGCAAACAGCGCCGCTCGATCTGGCAAACGCCATTCGCGGCTTTGCCCTTCTCAAGGAAGCCGTCGGCGAAAAGGAACAGGCACGGGCACTCTGGGAGGAGGCTGGACGGCTGTATGCCGCGGTCAACGTGGAGGCGGGCGTGTCGGAGAGCCTGCGACGACTGGAAGGATTGGCGGAAGGCTGAAGTGAAATCCACAGGGCCGCAGCCATGCGGACGGCAGGCTGCCGATATTTCGTCAGCGCAGAGTCGA
>Ga0335080_10000149_pt1 | contig 60608 bp, 67 predicted proteins | sample Lox_Sample_34_FD_206720 | JGI IMG/M metagenome (GOLD analysis project Ga0335080, IMG submission 206720) | Soil microbial communities from Loxahatchee National Wildlife Refuge, Florida, United States - Lox_Sample_3.4 | ecosystem: Environmental > Terrestrial > Soil > Wetlands | place: USA... | reverse complement strand
GTCTTCGGCGGGTTGTCGCTCGCTGCGCAGGCCCTGCGCTGGCGCCTGGTCGGCAGCGTGCTCGGCGCCGTGCCGCTCGCGCTCGGCCTGCTGAGGCTGCTGGCCTATGCCTTGCCGGGCGTGATCGACGTGCATCCGATCGTCGCCGGTCCTTGGCTGCCCTACGGCGCAGGGAACTACAACGATATGAGCTTGCTCATGGCGCTCGTGCTGGTTCCGCTGGGGCTGACGCTCATCGCGCTGGAGGCGAGGGCGCCGAGCCCCGCGCGCTCGGTGCTCACCACGATGCTCGCGGCGATCGCGCTGGCGCTGGCGTCGCTGCTGATCGTGGCGGCGTGGACCGGCGGAATGACCGCCTCGCAATGGCTCAACCTGACCGGCGGCGAGCGCGTCGGCGGAATGCTGGCGGTGCTCCTCGCAGGAGGGCTACTCGCCCAGGTCCTGCTCCGCAGCCAGGACGAGCAGCGCGCGATCCGGCGCTGGACGCCCGGCATCGTGTGGTTCGCCGCTTTCGTCTGCACGCTCGTGCTCTGGCGCGCGATCAGCGTGCAGCAGGCGCACTACATCGATATTGGCACGCTCCTCGTCGCATCCGACGTCAAGAACCGCATCGAGCGCGACATCGGCGTGCGGATCCGGCAACTCGAGAGGCTTGCCGAGCGATCCCAGATCTACGAATTCACCGAAGACCGCTGGGAGCGCGACGCCGCGACGCTCGTGGGCGAGACGCCCGCGTTCCAGGGCATCGGCTGGGCGGATGCGAACCTCGTCGTCCGCTGGGTAGTCCCCGACACGCAGGCGATGCGCGTCGGCCAGAGCCTGCGCTCCGACGCAGAGCGCTCGCGGTCCATCGAGGAGGCGCTGCGCACCCGGCACGTCGTCGTATCGCGCACCGTCGACTTGCACGCTTCGGGCCGCCGCGGCTTCATCATCTACGTCCCCGTGTTCTCCGGCGACACGCTGCGCGGGATGGTCTCCGCGGGCGTGGGCGGCAACTGGCTGGCCGCGGTCCTCGGCGATCGTTTCTCCGACTTCCAGGTGGCGCTGCTCGAGAATGGCGAGCTCACCAACGTGATCGGCCGCAGCGAAAACGCCGCCGGCTCCGAGTGGACCCAGGAGCAGACCGTGGACATCGGTACGGTGCACTGGACCCTGCGCGTCGCGCCGACGCGCGACTACCTCCGCCGAACGGATTCGGTCCTACCCGAGGCCTCGCTCGCGCTCGGCACCGCGCTCGCCACCCTGCTTGGCCTCTGCACGTTCCTGTTCCAGACCGCGCGCCGGCGGGCCCGTGCGCTCGCTTCGAGCAACGCGCGCCTGCTTGAGGACATCCAGGCGCGACGCCAGGTCGAGCAGGCGCTGCGCGAAACCGAGGAGCGCACGCGCCTCATCATCGATGCCATCAAGGATTGCGCCATTTACATGCTCGATCCGCAGGGCCGCGTCGGGAGCTGGAACCCCGGCGCGGAGGCGCTCAACGGCTACACGCGCGAGGAGATCATCGGCAGGCATTTCTCGGTGCTCTATGCCCCCGATCGCGAGGAGCCCCCCGAGGCCGAACTCACGCTCGCCGCCCGCTACGGCTCCTTCGAGGAGGAGTGCTGGCACCAACGCAAGGACGGGACGCGCTATTGCGGCGACGACATCATCTCGGCGATTCGCAGCGAGGACGGCGCGCTGCAGGGCTTCACCGTCGTCACGCGCGACGCCACGCCGCGGATCGCCCTGCGCGCGCAGACCGAGCGCTCGCGCGACTTCTACTTCGCGCTGTTCTCGGGGTTCCCCACCCTCGTTTGGCGTGCCGATGGGAAGGGAGCCTGCGATTACCTCAATCAGGCATGGCTCGACTACACGGGGCGGCCCCGCGACGCCCAGCTCGGCGACGGCTGGCTCGACGGCGTCCATCCGGACGACCGGGCGCGCTGGCGCGAGGCCTTCGAGCCCGCGTTCGCCGCGCGGCAGCCGTTCGAAATCGAGTTTCGGCTGCGCAAGGCCGACGGCAGCTTCGGGTCGATGATCTGCACCGGCCGTCCCTATCACGACATGGAAGGGCGCTTCTCGGGCTACCTCTGCTCCTGCTACGACAACACTGCGCGCCGGGCCATGGAGCTTGCGCTCAAGGAGAGCGAAGCGCGCTACGAAGGGATGACGGCGAACGTGCCCGGGATGGTGTTCGAGCTGGTTCGCGATGCCGACGGCCGGCTGTCGTTCACCTACGTGAGCCAGGGCGGCGAGCCGCTCACGGGGCTGCCCGAGTCCGCGCTGCGCGCCGACGCCGGCGCGTTCTTCGATCTCATCTCCTCGAGCGAGCGCACGCACCTCGACGCCACGCTCGACGCCTCGGCAGCGCAGCTCACGAACTGGTACTGGTCGGGACGGCTCCTGCCGGCGCACGAGAGCAACGAAAAGTGGATCAACATCCGCGCCCGACCGCGGCGGCTCAACGGCGGCGTCGTATGGGACGGCCTGGTCTTCGACGACACGCAGGCGCGCCTCGCGCAGCTCGAGATCGAGCGCTCACGCGAGGAGCTGCGCTCGCTCTCGAGACACCTGCAGACGGTGCGCGAGGAGGAGAAGGCGCGGATCGCCCGCGAGGTGCACGACGAGCTCGGCTCGACGCTGACCGCGCTCAAGATGGACCTCGACTGGCTGGCGGAGCACCTGGCTGGGGCGCCGGCGCCGGTGGCGCAGAAGCGCGCCGAGATCGGCAAGCTCCTCGAGACCGCGGTCGCGGCGACGCGCCGGATCGTCACCGATCTGCGGCCCAGCATCCTCGACGACCTCGGGATCTCGGCAGCCCTGCGCTGGCAGGCGGCGGAATTCCGCAAGCACACCGGGACGCGGGTCGCCGTCGAGACGCCCGCCTCCGATCACGGCGTCAGCCGCGACGCAGCGCTCGCGCTCTTCCGCATATTCCAGGAGACCCTGACCAATGTCGCGCGTCACGCGCGCGCCACCGAGGTGGCGGTCGCGCTCTCCGTGACCGACGCGGCGCTCGTGCTGCAGATTCGCGACAACGGCGTCGGGCTGTCCGAGGAGGACCTGCGCAAGCCGACCTCCCACGGCATCCGCGGCATGCGCGAGCGCGCCCAGCAGCTCGGCGGCGACGTGTCCGTGTCGGGTAGCGCCGGCGCCGGGACGACCGTCGTCATCTCGATACCGCGCGCCAAGCGCGCGCCGCCGGAACCTGCCGCCAAGGCTCCGGCGCGGGAAGCGATGAGACCCTGACCTTCGGCTACGACGACTTCACGTTCAGGTTGTCGACGACGTTCCTGACGCCTTCGGTCGACATCGCGATCTGCTTCGCGCGGTCCCGCAGGCTGTCCGAGGCGACGCTGCCGGAAAGCGTCACGGTCGCATCCTTCGTGTCGACGTTGATCGCCAGCGACTTCAGGCCCGGTTCGGCCAGGATCGCCGCCTTCACCTTGGCGGTGATGGCCGCGTCGCTCGCGGCGTTGCCGATGGCGTCGGCGGCGGAGTTCGGCTTCATTGCATCGGTGCTCGCCATCTTGTCGGACGAGGTGCTCGCCTGAGGCGTGGTCGCGCTGCTCGGCGGCATGGTTGTCGCGGCGGATCTGTTCGTCGTGTCGGTCGCACTGCGCTGCTCGCAACCCGCCATGGTTATGGCGGCTGCGGCGAGCGCGAGCAATGCCGGCTTCATCTTCATGTCGCACTCCTCAACAAGGTCCCTTCCCGTCTCAAGCGGAGTCTGCGCCACGGGGTGGGCCGCGGCTATCGGCAGGGAGCCGTTTCTGCTGTCGGAGCGCAGCGCGGGCAATGTCCGAGCGGGTCCTACCGCGCCAGGGGCGGGAGCTCGAGTCCGCGAGCGTTCCGCGGCGCTAGAGGAGCGCGCGCTGGCGCTCGACGCCGGCGTCGACCGTCGTGAGCGCCGTCATGTTGACTAGGCGGCGCACGGTGGCGGAGGGCGTCAGGATGTGGGCCGCCTTGGCGATGCCGAGCAGGATCGGGCCCAGTGTCACGCCGCTTCCCCCCGCCGCCTTGAGCAGATTGAAGGCGATGTTGGCGGCGTCGAGCGTCGGCATGATGAGCAGGTTCGCCTCGCCCTCGAGGCGCGAGTTCGGGAACACCCGCTTGCGCACCTCGACGGATAGCGCGGCGTCGCCGTGCATCTCGCCATCGATCTCGAGCTCGGGCTCCATCGAGTTCACGAGCGCCAGCGCGGAGCGCATCTTGCGCGCCTGCGGGTGAGCGCTCGATCCGAAGCTCGAGTGCGAAAGCAGCGCAACCTTGGGGGTGATTCCGAAGCGACGGATCTCGTCCGCGGCGAGCAGCGTGATCTCGGCGAGCTGCTCGGGCGTGGGATCGGCGTTGACGTAGGTATCCGCGATGAAGACCGTTCGGTCGGGCAGGAACACGGCATTCATCGCCGCCAGCGTCTTCACCCCGCGGCGCAGGCCCAGCACCTGCTCGACATACAGGCGGTGGGACTCGTGCGAACCATAGGTTCCACACAGCATTCCGTCCGCGTCGCCCATGTGGATCATCATCGCGCCGATGAGCGTCGGGCGCTGCCGCATTTCCGTCCTGGCGAGCTGCTCGGTGACTCCGCGCCGCTCGGTGAGGCGAAGGTACTCGGTCCAGTAGGCGCGGTAGCGCGGGTCGTCCTCGGGGTCGGTCATCTCGAAGTGGACGTCGGGCTTGAGCCTCAGCCCGTAGCGCTCGATGCGCTGGCGGATGACCGTCGGACGCCCGACGAGTATGGGCTTCGCCAGCCCCTCGTCGACGACCACCTGCACCGCGCGCAGGACGCGCTCGTCCTCGCCTTCCGCGTACACGATCCGCCTGGGCGACTTCTTCGCCGACTCGAAGATCGGCTTCATCAGCAGCCCGGAGTGATAGACGAACTGCAGCAGCCGCTGGTGATAAGCGTCGAAGTCCGCGATCGGCCGCGTCGCGACGCCGGAGTCCATCGCCGCGCGCGCGACCGCGGGTGCGATCTTGATGATCAGCCTGGGATCGAAGGGCTTCGGGATCAGGTACTCCGCACCGAAGGTGATGTCGTCGACACCGTAGGCCGCGGCGACGATGTCCGACTGCTCGGCCATCGCGAGGTCCGCGAGCGCGTTCACGGCAGCGAGCTTCATCGCCTCGTTGATCGTCGTCGCGCCGACGTCGAGCGCGCCGCGGAAGATAAAGGGGAAGCAGAGCACGTTGTTCACCTGGTTGGGGAAGTCCGAGCGGCCGGTGGCGATGATCGCGTCGGGGCGCGCCGCTTTCGCGGCGTCGGGCATGATCTCGGGGACGGGGTTCGCGAGCGCCAGGATCAGAGGGGCCTTGGCCATGCGCTTGACCATCTCGGGCTTGAGCACGCCGCCCGCCGAAAGACCGAGAAAGATGTCGGCCCCCTCGATGATGTCGCCGAGCTTGCGCGCGGCGGTCTGCTGCGCGTAGCGCGCCTTGTTCTCGTCCATCTCCTCCTTGCGCCCCGAGTAGACGACGCCGGCGATGTCGGACACCCAGATGTTCTCGCGGCTGATGCCCAGGCTCGTGAGGATGTCGAGGCAGGCGAGCGCGGCCGCGCCCGCGCCCGAGCAGACGAGCTTCACCTTCCCGATCTCCTTGCCGACGACGCGCAATCCGTTGCGTACCGCCGCGCCGACGATGATCGCCGTGCCGTGCTGGTCGTCGTGGAATACCGGGATCTTCATCCGCTCGCGGCACTTGCGCTCGACGTAGAAGCACTCGGGCGCCTTGATGTCCTCGAGGTTGACGCCGCCGAACGTCGGCTCGAGCGACGCGATGATGTCGACGAGCTTCTCCGGATCGCGCTCGTCGATCTCTATGTCGAAGCAGTCGATGCCCGCGAACTTCTTGAACAGCACCGCCTTGCCTTCCATCACCGGCTTGCCGGCGAGCGGGCCGATCGCGCCGAGTCCGAGCACCGCGGTGCCGTTGGTGATGACGCCGATCAGGTTGCCGCGCGCGGTGAGGTTGCGGGCTTCGCCCGCGTCGCGGACGATCTCGTTGCAGGCGGCCGCGACGCCTGGCGAATAGGCGAGCGCGAGATCGCGCTGCGTCTCGAGCTGCTTCGTCGGCAGGATGGAGATCTTGCCCGGCGGCGGCGCGCGGTGGTATTCGAGCGAGCTTCGGCTGAGATCGTCGTCAGGCATGGGGTCCTCGTTCTCGAGTTCGCGACCGGCCGCGGCCGATCGTGGGATCGGCGCTCGCTTCCACGGTCCAACGACCGATGCCGAAGGCTAGTTTATCGGCCGCGGGAAGGTTTTGGAATGGACTCGCCCAAGCCTTCGGAGCGGACCGCTATAATGGCGCCCCGCGGCGGGGAACCGCGCCGTGCTGGCGCGAGATACCCGTAGCCTCCGTGCCCATGCTCCTCTTCTGGTCATTCGCCTCCCTGCTGGTCGCGGCAACACTCGCGCTGCTGCTCTTCCCGTTGCTGCGCACTCGCCGCGCGATCGAGACGCCGGATCCTGACGCCGCGGCCGCCGCGGTCTATCGCGACCAGAAGCAGGCCCTCGACGCCGAATTCGCCGACGGCGTCATCGGGCGCGACGAGCACGACGAGGCCGTGACGGAGCTCTCGCAGCGCTTGGGTAGCGAGATCGGCCTGCCGGGCGGCAAGGCCGCGCAGGCGGCCGGGCGCGTGCCCTGGATCCTGGTCGCCGCGCTCCTGGTGCTCATTCCGGCGATCGCCGTGGTGCTCTACGCGCGCCTGGGCAGACCCGAGGCCGTCGCTTCCGCGGCAAGCGAGCGAAGCGCGCACGACATGTCGCAGCGCGAAGTCAGCGGGCTGGTCGACACCCTCGCCGACAGGCTCAAGACGCGGCCGGACGATGCCCAAGGCTGGGTTCTGCTCGCCCGCTCCTATCACGCGCTCGGCCGCTATCCCGAGGCGGCGGAGGCCTACGATCGTGCGACGACCCTGGTTCCCGAGGATCCCGGTCTCCTGGCCGACTACGCCGACGTCCTGGCGATGACGCAAGGCCGCCGCCTCAGCGGAAAGCCTGCAGCGCTCGCAGCGCGAGCGCTGGCGCTCGACCCGAACCAGAAGAAGGCGCTCGCGCTCTCAGCGACCGCCGCGATGGAAGCGCGCGACCTCGACGGCGCGCTCGCTCTCTGGCAGCGACTGCGCGCGCAGTTTCCGGAAGGCTCCGACGACGCCAGGCAGGTCAGCGCCATCATCGCGGAAGTGGAAGGGATGAAAGGCGGGGCGCCTCGGACGGCGATCGCCGCGGCGCCGCCCTCATCCACCCCTGCGGCTTCCGGGGGCGCGGTCGCGGGTCGTGTCGACGTCAGTGCCGCGCTCGCCTCGCGGGTTACCCTCACCGACACAGTGTTCATCTACGCGCGCGCGAGCGAAGGGCCGCGGATGCCGCTGGCGGTGCTGCGCTTCCCTGCCAAGCAGCTGCCGACGGAGTACCGTCTCGACGACAGCATGGGAATGGCGGGCGCGAAGCTCTCCGCGGCGTCGTCGGTGATCATCGAGGCGCGCATATCGAAATCCGGCAACGCCATTCCACAGCCGGGCGACCTGTCGGGCAGGAGCGTTCCGGTGAAGCCCGGCGCGTCGGGCGTCAACATCACGATCGATCAGGTCGTCCAGTAGCCGCGCAGGTCCGGCGCGGGGCGCGTGCTATGATCAGCCGCCCTTCGCCGCCGCCCATGCCCGCCGCTCGCGCGACGCCGCAGCAACCGACCGGAGCCCGCCGGCCCTCGAGGCTTCGCGGCATCGCGGCCGCAGCGGTCGCCGTTGCGACCTGGGCGAGCGCCGCACCGCTGGACGATCTGCGCGGGCTCGTCGAGAGCGGCCGTTCGGAGGAGGCGTACGCATCGTTCTGCGCCGATCCGGATATCAGTACCCGCCCGCGCAGCTTCGATCTGTGGTGTGGCGTTGCCGCGGTGGATCTCGGCCGCGCCGGCGAAGGCGTGCTCTCGCTCGAGCGCTACGTGCTGTCGTTTCCGGACGATCTGCGGGGGCGCCTCGAGCTCGCGCGCGCCTACTTCTACGCCGGTGACAACGTCCGCGCGCGCGAGGAATTCGAAGCCGTCGTCAAAGCATCGCCGCCGCCCGACGTGCAGGCGGGCATCGACCGCTATCTCGCGGCGCTGGAAGCGCGGGAAGGGCGCTATCGCACGCGGACCTCGGCCTACCTCGAGGCGGGCGCGGGCTACGACAGCAACGCCAACGCCGGCGTCGCCCAGGCGGACATCGGCTTGCCGGTGCTCGGACCGGTGACGGTCGATCAGGTGGGCGTGCAGAAAGCCTCCGCCTTCGGCTGGCTCGCCGCGTCGGGCCGCGTCGATCACCCCGTCGCTCCCGGATGGAGCTTGAACGCGAGCGGCTACGCCAACGGCACGTTCTACACCGACGCCTCCGAATTCAACCTGGGCTCCCTGGGCGCTTCGCTCGGAGTCTCGCGCGCCGCAGCCGCGAATATCTACAGCCTCAACTATGCCCACACCGAGATCATCCTGGACGGCTCGCGGTATCGCTGGACCGATGGGCTGGGCCTCGAGTGGCGCAGGCAGCTCTCCGAGCTCGCCTCCTTCGCGCTCATCCCGCAGTACGCGCGGCTCGGGTACTCTGGCGAGAACGCCGCGCGGAACTCCGATCTCTACGCGATCACCGCCGCGTATCGCCAGGCTTGGCTCAAGCCCTGGCATCCGGTGCTCAACGCGCAGGCCTTCTACGGCGACGAGCACAACCGCGAGAACCGGGACGACCTCGGCCGGTGGCTGTGGGGCGGCGCGGCGGACGTGACGGTTTCTCCGGCGCCGTTCTGGGCGCTGAACGCCGGCTTCGGCTACGTCGACAGCAGCTACCAGGCGCCGATTCCGATCCTCGACGTCGCGCGGCACGACCGCAACCTCACGCTCAACCTGAGCGCGCTGTACCTGATCGACTCGCACTGGACCGTGCGCGTCGAATACCAGTACGCGCACAACGCGTCCAACCTCGAGCTCTTCGAGTATTCGCGCCACGTCGGCGCGGTGAAGCTGCGTTACGATTTCCGGTAGCCGCGACGCCCTCGGCGGGAGACTCCTCATGAATCGATGCCTGCGCCACCTGATCCTGATCGCCTCGTTCCCGCTCTTCGGTCTCGCCGCGGGCGCCGCGCTGGCGCAGGCGGGCAAAGTCGTATTCGCGGTGGGCGACGTCGTCGCGGTCCGCGGCGCTTCGCGCGTGCCCCTCTCGGCGGGATCGCCGCTCGAGGTGGGCGACACGATCGTCACCGCTGCCCAGAGCCATGCGCAGCTTCGCTTCAGCGACGACGCGCTCGTCGCGCTCAAGCCGGACTCGGAGTTCCGCATCGAGCGCTACAGCTTCTCCGGGCACGACGACGGCACCGAAGTCGCGGTCTTCCGCCTCGTCAAGGGCGGCTTTCGCACGCTCACCGGGCAGATAGGCAAGCTCTCCGGCGATCGCTATCAGCTGTTGACCACGCAGGCGACGATCGGCATCCGCGGCACGCATTACCAGGTGCAGATCTGCGGGCCCCGGCAGTGCATGGATAACGGGCAGGCCGCGAAGTCGGGGATGTACGGCGCGGTCTACGAAGGACGGATCGCGGTGGCCAATGCCTTCGGCGCCGAGGAGTTCGGGATCGACGAGCTCTTCTACGTACCCGACGGCGAGGCGCCGTTGAGGTGGCTGGCGCCGCCGCTGTTCCTGTCCGACAAGCTCACGCCGAGGACGTCGAGCGCCAAATCGGAAGGCGGCGACCTGCGCTTCGGCAAGGTCCCCGACAGCGAAGTCAATGCCGCGATCCCGGCACCGGGCTTCACATACCTCGCGACCGAGGACTTAGACCGGATATCGCTGACCAACGGCGTGACCGCGCTCGTCGGATCCGATCGCGACACGCTCGAGCTCGATCGTACGACGGATCCCAACCTGAAGCTCACGATCGACGCGCAGGGTCGGCTCACCGGCTTCGAGAACGCCAGCCTGACGGCTTCGCTCGGCAGCGCGTCGATCGTCGACAGCGGCCACGACGATTCGTCGACCGGCCTCAACTGGGGGCGCTGGCAGGGGAGCGGCTCGACCATCGCGCAGCGCCTCGGCAACGACATCGTGCACAACGACGGCGGTAACCTGCACTACATCTACGGCACGACGGCGACCGCGCTGCCAACCTCGGGGCAGGTGCAATACGCGGCGCTCGGCGGCACGCGGCCGACCGATTCCGGCACGGGCCAGGTCGGAACGCTGCTCTCGGGAGGAACGATCAGCGTCAATTTCACGACCGCGCAACTCGCGCTGTCGGGCCTGAGCGTCGGCTTTGCCAATGCGACCTATACCATGGGCGGAACCGCGAGCATCGCCAACGGCGCGTTCGCGACAGCGGGCATCGGCGCGACCGGAGCGTGCAGCGGCGCGGGCTGTCAGCCGCTGATCGCAAGCAACTTCACCGGCTTCCTCGCGGGACCGGGCGGCGCCGGGATCGGGCTCGACTACTACTTCAACACCCGGACGGGCGGCGTGATCGAGGGCGTCGCCGGCTACAAGCAGTGCCCTGGCGGCAAGTGCTGAGCACCGCTGCGCGAACGAAAGCGATTCACTTCGTCGCGAACACGGTCGAGCCTTCCCACGCCGCAGGCGGAGGGCTCGAGCGGAACGCGGCGCAGCGGGCACGGAACAGGGTATAAATGCCCGTAGCCGGGTGCGCCGCAGCCAGCGCCGCGAAGCCCGCCTCCGCGGCCTCGAAGTTTCGCCCTCGATAGCTCGCCAGCGCCTGGCGGTGCAGCGCGAGCTCGGCGTCGACTTCGGGATCGGTCGCCCGCCCGAGCGGCTCGTAGATCGTGACCGCGGTCGCCCTGCCGACGACGCGCACGCGATCGATCTCGCGCCAGGCGAAGTCCGGCACCCCGCGCGCGGTGTTCTCGCCGACAATGATCCCCGTTCCGTACTCCTTGGTGAGGCCCTCTAGCCTCGAGGCGAGGTTGACCGAGTCGCCGAGCACCGTATACGCCTTGCGGAACTTCGAGCCCATGTCGCCGATGTTCATCGCGCCCGTGTTGATACCGATGCCGATCTTGAACGACGGCCAGCCGCGGCGCGCGAACTCCTTGGCGAGGGCGGGCATCCGGGCCTGCATCGCCAGCGCGGCCTCGACGGCGCCCCGGGCGTGCTCCGGGTTCGGCTCCGGGGCACCCCAGAACGCCATGATCGAGTCGCCGACATACTTGTCGATGGTCCCGCGGCGCTCGTGGATGATCGCGGTCATCGTCGTTAGGTAGGCGTTGAGCATCGCGGAGAGCTGCCGCGGCGAGAGATGCTCGGAGTGCGCCGTGAAATCGCGAACGTCGCAGAACATCACCGTCAGCTCTCGGCTCTCGCCCTCCATGCTGAAGCGCTCGCCCGAGTCGCGCATCTGCGCCACGCGCTCCGGCGGCACGTACTCGCCGAACATGGTCGAGAGCCTGCGGATCGCGGCCCCCTCGCGCAGGAAGCCGGCCAGCATGTTCCAGGCGAAGAGCGCCGCGAGCATGAACAGCGTGGTGGCCAGCGGGACGACGTAGCTCGCGCGCGTCCACAGGGCCATGTTGAGCGCGGTGACCAGGCCGGCGATGACGACCAGCCCGAGCGCATTGAGGAGCGGCCGGCGGTACGGCAGCGCGAACAGCGCGAGCAGGCCCGCGACGAACATCACGATCGCCTCGATCGCGTCCGCGCGCGCGGGCACCGACTTGATGTCCCCGTCGAGCATGCCGGCGATCAGATTCGCGTGGATCTCGACGCCGGCGAAGTCGGGATCGAGCGGCGTGGGCCGCAGATCCTTGAGCCCCTTCGCGCTCGTGCCGACGAGCGCGATAGCGCCCGCGAAGTCGCGGGGCGCAGTGCCGTCGAGCACGTCCGCGGCGGAGATGAAGCGGAAGGTTTTCGACTTGCCGCGGAACGGGATCAACGCCGTGCCGTACTCGTCGACCGGCACGCTCAAGCCGCCCACGTCGAGCGCATCGAGCGATCCGCCGCTGTCGAAATGCGGCACGACCTTCTTCGCCTCCACCACCGTCTTGACCATCGCCAGCGAGAGCGCCGGAAAGTAGCCGTCGCCGTAGCGCTTCACCATCGGCACGCGCCGGACCTGGTTGTCGGCATCGAAGGCAGGATCGACGTGGCCGCTCGCCGCAGCTGCTTCGGCAAGCTCGGGAAGGCTCGCGACGTATCCGTGCTCCGGAACGATCGGGATCGTCCTCCCGCCCAGGTCGGCCTGGGTGAACACGGGGGGCGGCAGGGCCCCTCGCGTCTCGGCTTCGAGCGGGAAGGCGAGTGCCAGCACGACCGGGTGACCGCGCATCGCGGCGGCGAAGCGCGCGTCGTAGTCGAGCTCCGGCCGCAGGCGGGTGAGCGCCGCCTTGAACGCGGCATCCGACCTGAGCTCACCCTCGCGCAGGCCGTCGAGCACGCCGATGCCCGACGACAGGTCGCGCTCGGCGAAGAGGATGTCGAAGCCGACGGCCCGCACGCTGTAGAGCTCGAAGAGCTGTCGGGTGAGGCTCGCGACCTTGTCGCGCGACCAGGGCCAGCGTCCGAGGCGCTGCAGGCTGCCTTCGTCGATGTCGATGACGACGACCTGCGGGTCCGTCGTCTGCGGCAGCGTCAGCTTGAGCCGCATGTCGTAGGCGAAGCCTTCGAGCCGCGGCAGGAGCGGAAACGCGCTCTTGCCGAAATCGGTGAGCGGATGCAGGAGGAACAGCGCGATGATCGCCAGCCCGACGAGCGCGCGCGGCGCGCCGGTGGAGCGCCTCGCGATTGAGGCCGCCCAGCGCCATGCGCGCGAGGCCCGGACGAAGAGCTTGCTCGATCGGAGGGCCGGCACGATCAGCCGCGCCGGCGTACCCAGCCGAAGGCGGCCAACGCGAGCGCGAGCGAGAGCACGAGGAGCATCGGCCGGGAAAGCGCCGGGATCGACGCTCCGCGGACCGGCCCCTGGCGAGCCCGCATCGCCTGCGGGGGAAGCACGACGCCCTTGATGACGAACTGGTCCACCGGCAGCGAGAGCGCGGCCGCGTGCGTCGCATCGCCGCCGTAGTAGGCCTGCAGCACGTAGTTCTGGATCGCGAGATCGTGCAGCGTGAAGCTCGCGTTGCCGTCCGCGTCGAGCGGCGCGCTCGCCGGCGTCACGATCTGCTCCGGATCGGTTCCGGGCGGAGGCGTACCCGCGGGCGGAGCGCAGAACTGCCCCGGCGCGAGCGTGCAGAGCAGAACCGCGCCGGTCGCGTGCGTCCCGCCGCCGGCAGCGTGCACGTCGACCGCGATGTCCTGGCCGAACACCGCCGGGTTGGGGTTGCTCGCGAGCGCGAGCGCGACGGGGGCCGCGCTCACGACGAGGATGAAGTTCTGTATGACGGTCCGTCCGCAGCCGGCGACGCTGATCGTCACCGGGAACGAACCCGCGGCCTCCGTCGTTCCCGAGATGACGCCGTTGGCGGGATTGATGCTGAGTCCCGGCGGAAGGCCCAGGGCGCTGAAGCTCTGCGCCGAATCGGGCGGGACCGCGACGACGTACTGGTAGGGCACGCCGGGCTCGACCGGAGCCGTGGGCGGCAGGCTCGTGATCCTGGGCGGCTTGCAGCCGGTGACGACGCTGAGCTTGTAGAGCTTGCTGACCACGTTCTCTTCGGCGTCCTGCGCGGAGATCGTGCAGACATAGGTGCCGCGCAGCGCGGCCACGCCCGAGATCTCGGCGGTCGCGGCCGTTCCGCCGTCGGGCGAGAAGCTGAGCCCCGAGCCGTCCAGGCAGCCGGGGCTGATGCTCCACAGAACGGCGGAGCCGCCGGCCGGGTTCACCGGCTTGAGCGTCACCTCATAGGCATGCCTGAAGGTCGCGTCCGGCAGGGAACCGGGCCGGATGTCGGAGAGTTGCGCCGAGGCCCCGGACGCGATGCAGAGCGCGACCGCGGCGATGCAAGCGGCCTGCGGCATGCGCGAGGCCGTCCTGGCGAGCATACCCAGAGTTCTTCGCGTCGACATCGGTCGGACGATAAAGCGTGCCGAACATTAGCACATCCGCTCCGGGGCCCCGGCTTGCGGCGGCGCCTGCGGCGCCATTGGCTATAATCCGCGCTGGCCAGCGCGCGGGAGGGCTGCCCGATGCTGCAGACGCAGAATCTCGCCGCGCGGCGCGGCGAGGCCGTGCTGTTCTCCGACCTGAGCTTTTCCCTGCCGCCCGGCGCGGCGCTGGTCATCGGCGGCCCGAACGGAAGCGGCAAGACCACCTTGCTGCGCATCCTCGCCGGCCTCACGCATGCGGAGCACGGCGCGCTCTCCTGGTGCGGAACGCCGATGCGCCCGTTCGATCCCCGGTTGCGCACCGAAGTGCTCTTCATCGGCCACCTGCCCGCGCTCAAGGACGAGCTGACGGCGCTCGAAAACCTCGCTTCGCTCGCGGCGCTCGCCGGCCCGCGGCCCGCGGCCGCTCGCGTGCGCGAAGCGCTCGCCTCGTGGGGGCTCGCGCGCCAGCACGACCTGCCGGCCCGCGTTCTGTCGCAAGGGCAGAAACGCCGAGTCGCCCTGGCGCGGCTCGCGCTCGCGAGCGCGCCGCTCTGGCTGCTCGACGAACCGGCGACGGCTCTCGACGACGCGGGCGTCGCGACACTGTGCGACGCCGTCGGCGCGCATCTCGCGTCGGGTGGCGTCGCGGTGATTGCGACGCATCAGACGCTGGCCCTGCCGGACGGCGCAGTGCAGTCGCTGCGGCTCGCGTGAACGCTCGCGAGTCTGCGTCGCCGGGCGCATGGCCGGGACTGGCCTGGGCGCTGGCACGCGATCTCCGGCTCGCGTTGCGATCGAAGGCGGAGCTCGGCGTGCAGCTCCTCTTCTATATCATCGTCGTGACGCTGTTCCCTCTGGGCGTGGGCGTCGAGACGGCGCTCCTGCACGCGCTCGGCCCGGGCGTGCTGTGGGTCGCCGCCCTGCTCGCTTCGCTCCTGTCCCTCCCGCGCCTCTTCGGGAGCGATTTCGCGGACGGCGCGCTGGAACAGATCGCGCTTTCGCCCTACCCTCTCCCGGCCCTGATCTCGGGTAAAATACTCGCTCATTGGCTGACCACCGGCGCGCCTCTCGCGCTGCTTTCCCCGCTGCTAGCCCTGCAGTTCGGATTGGATGCACACGAGTCGGCGGCGTTGATTATCGGGCTGTTGCTGGGTACTCCGACCCTTTCGCTGCTCGGCGCGATCGGCGCCGCGCTGACGCTGGGACTGCGTTCGGGCGGCGCGTTGCTCGCGCTGCTGAGCCTCCCGCTCTACGTCCCGATCCTCATCTTCGGCGCCGCCGCGGTCAGTGCGACGCATGCGGGACTCGGAGCCGCGGGCGAGTTCTCGGTGCTCGGGGCGGCGCTGCTGGTTTCGGCCGTGGGCGCACCGCTGGCCTGCGCGGCCGCGGTGCGGATCGCCATGGACTAGCAGGGCAGATTGGCTTTGCAGGAAGCGACCTTGACCTCGATCAACTGGTTCCGCTACGCGTCTCCCGTATCCTTCTTTCCGTTGGCCCGGCGGCTCGCGGTCGGCTTCGGGGCAGCCGCGGCGATGCTTGCGGCGATCGGCTTGTGGCTCGGGCTCTTCGTCGCCCCCGCCGACGCGCAGCAGGGCGAGGCCTACCGCATCATCTTCATCCACGTTCCCGCGGCATGGATGTCGATGTTCGTCTACGCCGTGATGGCGGCCTGGTGCGCGATTTCGCTCGCCTTCAATGCGCGGCTCGCCGCGATGATGGCGCAGGCGCTGGCGCCGACCGGCGCGCTGTTCACGGCGATCGCACTGTGGACGGGCGCTCTCTGGGGCCGCCCGGCGTGGGGAACCTACTGGGCCTGGGATGCACGGATGACGTCGGAGCTCGTGCTGCTTTTTCTTTATTTCGGCTACATCGCCCTGCATCACGCGATCGACGAGCCTCGCCGCGCCGATCGCGCGAGCGCCGTGCTGGCGCTGGTCGGCGTGGTGAACCTGCCGATCATCTACTTCTCCGTGATGTGGTGGAACACGCTGCATCAGGGTGCGAGCGTGAGCCTCACCGCCGCGCCCCGGATGGCCGCGATCATGCTCACCGCGATGCTGGTCATGTCCCTCGCCGCCTGGTTCTACGCGATCGCCGTGACGCTGACCCGCGTCCGCGCGATCATCCTCGAGCGCGAGAGGCGCGCGGCGTGGGTGGCCGATCTCGCCGGAGCGGCGCGATGAACGTCCCGGAATTCTTCGCAATGGGCGGCTACGGCTTTTACGTCTGGGGCGCGTACGGAGCCACGGCGCTGCTTCTCGTCGTCGAGGTCGCGGCGGTGCGCGCCCGGCTCCGGGCCGCGCGCCGGGCGACCCGTGGCGGCGGAGACGAGCGATGAAGCCGCGCACCCGGCGCATCGGCTGGATCGTCGCAGGCCTCGCGCTCCTCGGCGTGGCGACCGCGCTCGTGCTCAATGCCTTCCGCTCGAACCTGGTGTTCTTCTTCACGCCCACCCAGGTGGCGGCGCACGAGGCCCCCCAGGGACGCGCCTTCAGGATCGGCGGGCTGGTCGAAGCGGGCAGCCTCACGCGCGAGCCGAACAGCCTGACGGTGCACTTCCGGGTGACCGATACGGCGCAAACGATCGCCGTTTCCTATACCGGGCTGCTCCCGGACCTGTTCAAGGAGGGCAAAGGCGTGGTCGCGCAAGGCACGCTGGCCGGGGACGGAACCTTCCACGCCACCGAGGTCCTCGCCAAGCACGACGAGAACTACATGCCGCCGGCCGCGGCCGACGCGGTGAAGCAGGCGCACGAAGCGATGTCCACCAGGACGCTCGCGACGACCCGAGGGGCGCACCCATGATTCCCGAGCTCGGCAACTTCGCGCTGATCCTCGCCCTGCTCGTCGCGGTCGCGCAGGGCACGCTGCCGCTCGCCGGCGCCGCGCTGGGCGAGCCGCGGCTGATGGCGCTGGCGCGTCCGGCGGCGCGCGCGCAGTTCCTGCTCGTGGCGGGCGCGTTCGCCTGTCTCGCCGCTTCCTTCGTCAGCAACGACTTCTCGGTCGTCAACGTCGCCACGAACTCCAACTCGGAGCTGCCGCTGCATTATCGCTTCGCGGCGACCTGGGGCTCGCACGAGGGCTCGCTGCTGCTGTGGAGCCTGATGCTCGCGGGATGGACGCTGGCGGTGAGCATTTTCTCCCGTCACCTGCCCCCGCCGCTGCTCGCGCGCGTGATCTCGGTCATGGGTCTCGTGAGCGTGGGCTTCCTCGCATTCCTGCTCTTCACTTCGAACCCCTTCGAGCGGCTGGTCCCCGCGGCTCCCGAGGGACGCGACCTGAACCCGCTCCTCCAGGATCCGGGCATGGTGATCCACCCGCCGATGCTCTACATGGGTTACGTCGGCTTCTCGGTTGCGTTCGCCTTCGCGATCGCCGCGCTGCTCGGCGGCAGGCTCGACGCCACATGGGCGCGCTGGTCGCGGCCGTGGACCACGGTCGCATGGGCGTTTCTCACCATCGGCATCGCGCTGGGCAGCGGCTGGGCCTACTACACGCTCGGCTGGGGCGGGTGGTGGTTCTGGGATCCGGTCGAGAACGCCTCGTTCATGCCCTGGCTCACCGGCACGGCGCTGATCCACTCGCTCGCGGTCACGGAGAAGCGCGGAGCCTTCAAGAGCTGGACCGTGCTCCTCGCCATCGTCGCGTTCTCGCTCTCGCTGGTCGGCACGTTCCTGGTTCGCTCCGGCGTGCTCACGTCGGTGCACGCCTTCGCGACCGATCCCGCGCGCGGCGTATTCATCCTCGTGTTCCTCGCCATCGTGATCGGCGGATCGCTGGCGCTGTTCGCGTACCGTGCGGCCAAGGTCGGCTTCGGCGGAGGCTTCAGCATGGTGTCGCGCGAATCGATGCTGCTCGCGAACAACGTGCTCCTCGTCGTCGCGATGGCGAGCGTGCTGCTCGGCACGCTGTATCCGCTCTTTCTCGACGCGCTCAACCTCGGCAAGATCTCGGTCGGACCGCCTTACTTCGACGCGGTGTTCTATCCGCTCATGGCTCCGGCGCTGTTCCTGATGGGCGTGGGCCCCGTGGCACGCTGGACCCGCGCTCCGCTGCCGGAGCTGTGGGTTCGCCTCCGTTGGGCCCTCGGCGTGGCCGTCGCGGCCGCGCTGGTGGCGCCGTTCGTCCTGGGGCGGTGGTCGCCGCTGATCTCTCTCGGCCTGCTGCTCGCATTCTGGATCTTCGCGAGCACCGCGGAGACGCTGCGCGCGCGCCTCGCGGGCTCGCCACGGCGCGCCTGGATCGCGCGCCTGCGCTCCAACTCGGCGTCCTACTACGGCATGCTCCTCGCGCATTTCGGTCTGGGCGTGTTCGTGGTCGGAGTCACGCTGGTCAAGGGCTACGAGATCGAGCGCGACGTGCGGCTCGAGCCGGGACAGACCGTGAACGTGGGGGACTACGAATTCCGCTTCGTCGGCGTCGTCCCCGGACCGGGGCCCAACTATCGCGCGCTGATCGGGACGGTCGAGGTGCGCAAGGACGCGAAGCTGCTCGAGACGCTGCATCCCGAGAAGCGGATGTACAACGCGTCGGGACAAACCATGACGATCGCCGCGATCGACATCGGCTTGCGCGGCGATCGCTACGTTTCGCTGGGCGAGCCGGTCGGAGCCGGCGGCGCGGACAACGCCGCAGGCGCGTGGGCGGTGCGCATCTACCTGAAACCGTTCATCGACTGGATCTGGGGCGGCGCGTTCCTGATGGCGCTCGGCGGCTTCCTGGCGGTCTCCGATCGGCGCTACCGGCTCGCGATCCGGCGCAGAACCGCTGCGGGCTGGACCGACGCCCGCGGCGGCGCGCCCGCTGATTGAGCGCGACGCGATGAAAGCCTGGCGCTGGTCGATACCGCTCGCGATCTTCGCGATCCTCGTCGTCTTCCTCTGGATCGGCCTGGGGCGCGACCCGAGCCTCGTGCCTTCGCCGCTGATCGGTAAGCCCGCACCGGCGTTCCGGCTCGCGCAGCTCCACAAACCGAGCGACACGCTCCAGCTCGACGATCTCAAGGGTCAGGTGTGGCTGCTCAACGTCTGGGCATCGTGGTGCGTGTCCTGCCGCGAAGAGCATCCGCTGCTGCTCGAGCTCTCGAAGGCCAACGTCGTTCCGGTCTACGGTCTCGACTACAAGGACAAGGCCCCGCAGGCGCTGGCCTGGCTCGCTCAGAACGGCGATCCCTACAAGGCGTCGATGGTCGATCCGGACGGCCGCGTCGGCATCGACTACGGCGTCTACGGCGTGCCGGAAACCTTCCTCATCGACAAGGCCGGGATCGTCCGCTACAAGCAGATCGGCCCGCTGACGGTCGATGCGCTCAACAACCGGATCCTGCCTCTGGCGCGGGAGCTGCAGAAGTGACCGCGGGCCTGGCGCACGCGCTCTGCGCGGCCGCGCTCGCCGCGGCAAGCTCCCTTGCGACTGCCGCGACGCTGGCCGCGCTGCCGCCGGACGAGGCACTCGACGCGCGGCTCAGGAAGCTGGAGACCCAGCTGCGCTGCCTCGTCTGCCAGAATCAGACGCTCGCCGATTCGAATGCGGACCTGGCCGCGGACCTGCGCAAGGAAGTGCGCGAGCTGGCGGTCTCGGGGAAGAGCGACGAGGAGATCCGCGCGTATCTCGTCGCGCGCTACGGCGATTTCGTGCTCTACGATCCGCCGCTCAAAGCCGTTACCTCGCTCCTGTGGCTTGGCCCCTTCGCGTTGCTGGCGGGAGGCGGCGCGATATGGTGGGTCGTCCTGCGCCGGCGCGCACGCGCTCCGGCAGCCTCCGCGGAGAGCGAGCCGGAGGCGGTCGCGCGCGCCCGGGCGTTGCTCGACGGCGAATAGCACGCGGCGCCGGGAGGCGCTTCGCCAGGAGCACGCGTCGCTCACCGCCGGGCTACAAGCCGCGTCCGCACTTCCAGCAGATCTCGAAGTTGGCGGGATTGTCCTCGCCGCAGCCCGTGCAGCGAACGCTGCCGGTCTTGAGGCGATCGGCGCGCAGCGCGGCAAGCACGCTCTCGGCCCGCGGCCGGTCGGTCGACCGCTCCAGCCATACCTGGGGCTGCGCGACGTCGGGCGGCACGTCGCCGACGATGCTCTGCATGTGCTCGTTGAACACGTGCGCGGGAACCCCCGCCTGCTGCAGCCGATGCAGCAGCAGATAGGCATCGAATCGATTGAGCGCGACGTAGAACCGCTCCACGCGCACGAATGTGGCAGGCCGCGCTACGCTCCGTCAAGGCCAGCGCAGGACCCGGCCGCGGCGCACGACCCCGGTCAGCGGGTTCGCTCCGAGCGCATAAGCGAGCTCCGCCGGGTCGCCGACGTCCCACAGCGCCAGGTCCGCCTGCGCGCCCGCGGCGAGCCGTCCGCGATCCGAAGCGCCGAGCGCGCGCGCAGCATGGCAGGTCATCCCGGCCAGCGACTCTTCGGGGCTGAGGCCGAACAGCGTGCAGGCCATGTTGAGCATGAGCAGCGCTGACGTGACCGGCGACGTGCCCGGGTTGCAGTCGGTCGCCACCGCGATCGGCACGCCTGCCTCGCGCAGCGCCGCGATCGGCGGAGGGACGCGCTCGCGGAGAAAATAGTAGGCGCCGGGCAGCAGCACCGCGACCGTTCCTGCCGCGGCCATCGCGGCGATGCCTTGGGCGCTCGCGTGCTCGAGGTGATCCGCCGAAAGCGCCCCGCAGGACGCGGCCAGCGCGGCGCCTCCGGCATCGGAGAGCTGATCGGCGTGCAGCTTGACCGGCAGGCGGGCACGGCGCGCGGCCTCGAAGACGCGCCGCACCTGCGCCGTGGAGAAGGCGATGCGCTCGCAGTACGCGTCGACCGCGTCGACCAGCCCCGCGCGCGCGGCCGCGGGAATGATCTCGTCGCAGATGAGCGCCACGTACTCGTCCGGACGGCCGGCGTATTCGGGCGGCAGTGCGTGCGCCGCGAGCAGCGTGGTGCGCACGTCGACCTCGTGCGTCGCGGCGAGACAGCGGGCGACGCGCAGGAGCTTGAGCTCGCTCTCGAGCTCCAGTCCGTAGCCCGACTTGATCTCGACCGTGGTTACCCCTTCGTCGAGAAGCCGCCCGAGGCGCACTCCTCCCGTGCGCGCAAGCTCGGCTTCGGAGGCCTGGCGGGTAGCGTGGACCGTCGCGAGGATGCCGCCGCCGGCGCGCGCGATCGCCTCGTAGGTGGCGCCTGCGAGCCTCTGCTCGAACTCCCGCGCTCGGTTGCCGGCGTAGACGAGATGCGTGTGACAGTCGACGAGGCCGGGCGTCAGCCAGCGGCCCCCGCCGTCGAGCTCGATCGCGTCGCGGTCGGGTCGCGGCAGTTCGGAACGCGCGCCGATCCAGGCGATGCGCCCGCCACGAACCCTCAGCGCACCGTCGCGGACGCCGCCGTACGGCGCACCGGGACACATGGTCGCCAGCGCGACATTGACGAAGACGAGGTCGGCCGAGGCCGAGCGGTCGACCTCCGACGGACGCGCGGGACCGCTCCCGTCCGAGCTTTCGCCTTGGACGCGCTCGCGCGCGCTCATGCGAGCAGGCGCTTGATCGTCTGCCGGTACCGGGTCAGGATCGCTTCCTCGTCGGCGTGGTGGCCTTCGCCGATCACCCACCGGCCGGCAACCATCACGTCGCGCACGACATGGCGCGCGGGACCGAAGATCGCGGCATCGAGGAGACGCGCGACGGGTTGCTCCGCGAGCGCCGGATCGTCCCCGTCGAGCACAAGGAGGTCGGCGCGGCGCCCGACCTCGATCGCGCCCACGGGCTGCGCAAGCGCCTGCGCCCCGCCGGCGAGCGCCGCCTGGTAGAGCGCGAGTCCCGTCGATTCGCCGTCGTGCGCAAGCACGTTGCGACGCCGCAGCGTGAGTCTCTGAGCGCCTTCGATCAGCCGCAGCTCGAGAAAGGGGTCGACGCCGACGTGGCTGTCGCCGCCCACACCCAGCTGGCCTGCAGCCCCGAGGTAGGCTCGCGACGGGAAGACGCCGTCGCCCAGGTCCGCCTCCGTCGTCGGGCACAAGCCGGCGACCGCGCCGCTCCTCGCGAGCTGCCGCGTCTCGTCCTCGGTCATGTGGGTCGCATGCACGACGCACCAGCGCGGATCGACCCCGGCGTTGGCAAGCAGCCATTCCACCGGTCGGGCGCCGCTCCATGCCACGCAGTCTTCGACTTCCTTCGTCTGCTCCGCGGCATGGATGTGGATCGGAGCATCGGCATCGGCCGCGCGCGCGAAGGCGACGATCTCCGCGAGCTCCCCGGGAGTGACCGCGCGCAGGCTGTGCGGCGCGACTCCGAGCTTGAGTCCGTCGAGCGCGAGCGAAGCGAGCAGGGCGTGAAAGCTCGCCATGTCGTGCACGAACCGGCGCTGCGCTCGAAGCGGCGGCGCGCCGCCGAAGTCCGAGTGCGCATAGAACACCGGCAGGAGGGTGAGGCCGATTCCGGCCGACTCCGCGGCCGCCTGGATGCGCAGCGCCATCTCCGCCGGGTTCGCGTACGACCCGCCCGACGGATCGCGATGCAGGTAGTGGAACTCGCCGACCGTCGTGTAACCGGCCTTGAGCATTTCGAGATAGAGCTGGGCCGCGATCGCTTCCTCGTCGTCGGGATCGATCCGATCGAGGAACCGGTACATCTCCGTGCGCCAGGTCCAGAAATCGTCCGCCTCGGGGCCTCCGCGCTCGGTCGAGCCGGCGAGCGCGCGCTGGAACGCGTGCGAGTGAACGTTCGGCATGCCCGGGACGAGAGCGCCCTGGACATGCTCCGCGTCCGCGGGCGGCGAGAACGCGGCGTCGACGGCGCGGATCGTGCCGTCGGTCCCGACGTCGACCAGGACGTCTCGCGCCCAGCCGGCAGGCAGCAGAGCGTCGCGCGCGAAGAGCTTCATGTGGAGGGTGGCGCGTTCGTCGTCGGGAAGGCGCTGATCAGCGATCGCGACAGCCGATGGGCCCAATCATGGGGCCATTATGCGGCCGGAGGGGCTCCGCCGCGAAGGCGCCGGCGCGCGTTTGACACGCGCAGGGCGGTCACCCACCATGCCGTCGATGATCCGACCCGCCATCCCCCTGGCGGTCCTCCTTGCCGCGTGCCTGGCGGGCTGCGTCGTCGTGCCGGAGCAGCAGCACGCGCTGGTGCTCGAGGCCGATGGGACGCTCGTCCAGCGACCGATGCGCTGCGAGGACGCCACCGAGGGCCCGGGGCGCGGCGCGCTCGACCCGCACCTGATCCGCCTCGCGTCGTGGAATCTCCACAAGCAGGCAGATCCCGGATGGCAATCCGAGCTCGGGCGGCTGGTCGCCCAGAGCGATCTCGTGCTGCTCCAGGAGGCGGGGGTTTCGCCGGAGCTGCGCACGGTGGTCGAGCACGGCGGCCTCTCGTGGCTGCTCTCCAGCGCGTTCGAGTACGGTGGATTCGAGTACGGCGTGCTGACCGCCACGCGTGCAGCCCCCGCGGCCGCGTGCACGCTGCGGGCCTACGAGCCCCTACTCCGGATCCCCAAGGCGGCGCTCGTCACCTACTACCGGCTCGCCCGAGGCGAGTCGACCCTCGCGGTGGTGAACGTGCACGCGATCAACTTCACGCTCGGCACCGTTGCGTACCGCGCGCAGCTCGACGCCGTCGCGGTCGCGCTTGCGCGGCACCGCGGGCCGATCGTCCTCGCCGGCGATTTCAACACCTGGAGCGACGAGCGCATGGCGGCCGTGCGCGAGCTCGCGTCGCGGCTCTCGCTCGCGCCGGTGGTCTTTCCCGTCGACGAGCGCACGCGCTTCATGGGGCGCATCTTCGACTGGATCTATGCGAGGGGCGTCGAGGTGACCGCCGCGAACGCCTGGAGCGTCGAGTCCTCCGACCACAATCCGCTGACCGTCAGCTTTCGCGTCCCCTGAGTCCCGAGGACGCCCAGCGCCACGCGTCGGCGCAGATTTCATCGAGCTCGCGCCGCGCTCGCCACTCTAGCAGCGCGTTGGCCCGAGCCGGATCGGCGTAGTAGCAGGCGACGTCCCCCGGGCGCCGCGGCGCCACGCGCTGGGGAAGGCGCCGGCCGCAGGCGCGCTCGAACGCGGCAACCACCTCGCGCACCGAGGATCCGTGGCCGAGCCCGAGATTGAGCGTCACCGCGCCGGTCGCCTTGGCGAGATAGCGAAGCGCCGCCACATGCCCGTCGGCCAGGTCGGTCACGTGAATGTAATCGCGCACGCCGGTGCCGTCGGGAGTCGGGTAATCGTCACCGAAGATCTCGATCTGCGGGCGGCGGCCGAGGGCGACCTCGGCGAGGATCGGAACGAGGTTGTTGGGCGCGCGCGACGGTGCTTCTCCGATGGCGCCCGACGCGTCCGCACCCGCGGGATTGAAGTAGCGCAGCAGCGCGATGCGCCACGATGGATCGGCCCGCGCGATGCGCTCCAGCATCAGCTCGACGGTTCGTTTCGTCCGCCCGTACACGTTCGCGGGCTGGACCGTCCCGTCCTCGGCCACCGGGTTCCGCTCGGGCTGGCCGTAGACGCTGGCGGACGAGCTGAAGACGAGCGTGCGCACCCCGGCCTCGCGCATCGCCTGGACCAGCACGATCGAGCCGCCCACGTTGTTGTCGTAGTAAGCGAGAGGCTGCGCCTCGCCTTCCCCCACCGCCTTGAGGCCGGCGCAATGCACGACCGCGTCGAAGCGATGCTCGCCGAACGTGCGGTCGAGCGCTCCGCGATCGCGCACGTCGGCGATGATCAGCGGAATGTCGATCCCGGTCAGCCGCTCCAGGCGCGAGTGGACCGACGCCGAGCTGTTGGCGAGATTGTCGAACGCGACCGGCGCAACGCCGGCGCGGGCGAGCGAAACGACGACGTGCGCACCGATGTAGCCGGTGCCGCCGGTGACGAGAATCCGGGACGGCATGGCGGCATTCTACCGAACCTCCTTCGTCGCCCCGGCCCGGGGCCCGAGCGGCGCGCCCGGAAACTCTAAGTCGAGCGTTTCCGGGTCGACCGTGCGCCGGACCTCTTCCTCGCGCTCGTTGCGGACGCAGCCGAGCGTCGCTTCGCGACGCGGCCCGAGCCGGCCTTCTGCGGGACCTTCGCGCCGCGCTTGCGCGCTTCCGAAAGTCCGATCGCGATCGCCTGCTTGCGGCTCTTGACCTTTCTGCCCGACCGCCCGCTCTCGAGCGTGCCGGCCTTGTATTCGCGCATCGCCCGCTTCACCTTCCGCTGCGCGGCCTTTCCGTATCTCGCCATGGTCCTCTCCAATACAAACGCCCCGTCGATCCTGCGCGCGCACGCCCGTCGTGTCTATCAGCCGGCCGCCCGTCCGCGTTCGGACGCAGGAGCATCACGCGTAGGACGCGGCCCTACGAGCGCGGTCGCGCCGATCGAACCGGAGCACACGCACGACTTCCTACGCTCGAATCAGCATTCGGCTGACATCGCCCTCGCAGCCGAACGAGTACATTCGCTCGCGAGATGGGCGAGCTTCTCCAGGATCACGGTCCTCCGAGACTCGCTCGTCGAGCCCGAGAGCGTCATGAGCAAGCCTCGCGACGCGCTTCCCCACCGATCGTTCGAGGACTTCGAACGCAGGAGGCTGCAAATGGATAGCATGATGGAACAACCGCTGGACATTCGCGGCGCCGTCCGTACGGACGCCCGCATTCAGAGCGCAACCGAGGCCGCGCACGAGACCACCGATCGCGTCGCGCGCGCCGCGACGCAGCGCGTCGATCGCCTTCGCGGCAGCGCCCACGACGCCGTCGAGGGAACCGCGGATCTGGTCGAATCCGCGTGCGCTACGATCCGCTCGCGACCGATCGCGGCGGTGGCGGGCATGCTCGTCGCAGGCTTCCTTCTCGGAAGACTGACGAGGTAGGCGCACGAAACAGCAGCGAGCCGTCGGGTTTCCGACGGTGGCTGCGCTGATTCCCGATCGACCCGGGAAGGCGCGCTTCGCCGGCGCGACGCTCGGGGAGCTTCGCGCGGAGATCGATCGCTGCCGCGCGTGCACGCTGTGGAAGCGGGCGACTCAGGGCGTGCCCGGCGAAGGCGATCCGCGGGCGCGCGTGATGCTCGTGGGAGAGCAACCCGGCGACCAGGAGGATCGCGTCGGTCGGCCGTTCGTCGGGCCCGCAGGCCGCTTGCTCGATGCGGCGCTCGAGAAGGCGGGCATCGATCGCGACGAGGTCTACGTCACCAATGCCGTGAAGCATTTCAGCTGGTTTCCGCGCGGGAAGCGCCGCATGCACAAGACGCCGGCGCAGAGCGAGGTCGCCGCATGTCTCGACTGGCTCGCAGCGGAAATCGCGCTGGTGCAGCCGCAGGTCGTCGTATGCCTCGGCGCCACGGCCGCCAAGGCGCTCCTCGGTCGCGAGTTCCGGGTGACCGTCGAGCGCGGCCGGCTGATCGAGGGCAGCCTGGCGCCGTTCGTGATGGCGACGGTGCATCCGTCGTCGATCCTGCGGCTGAGCGGCGAGGCGGAGCGGCAGGCGGCCTTCGAGCGCTTCGTCGCCGACCTCACGGTGAGCAGGGAGGCGCTGCGACGCGCGCGGCGCTGAACCCCTGGCGCTCGGGCGTGCGGCGCGGCTGCCCGCACTCGACGAGAGACCCGTGCCGCCGGCCGGCGGACGATCGAGTCGGCATGCAGCTTGCAACACAGCGAAGGCCGTACGTCCCTCGCGCCGGACCGCGCGTCTGGCGCGTCACCTGTACGCGTAATTGCGTTGCGACATTCTTGCAAGCGCTTTGCAAGATCCGCACGCAGTAAAGCATGCTCGACGACGCACAGTCATCGATGCATTTGTCCTCAGATCATGCCTTTCGAAAGGAATCCACGATGAAACGGAAACCGTTAAGGAAAACGGCGATTGCAGCGGCACTCTTGTCGCTCGCATCGCTGCCGTTGACGGCGCTGGCCGCCGGAACCGAAAGCACACCCACGAATGGAGCCTCCATGAAAGCAGCCGACACGAGCAGGACCGAAGCAAGCGGCACGTTGTCGTTCAGCGACCGGAAGTTCATCGAGAAGGCCGCTCAGGGCGGCCTCGCCGAAGTCGAAATGGGCAAGCTCGCCCAGCAGAAGGCGCAGAGCAACGAGGTGAGGCAGTTCGGCGAACGGATGGTCAAGGACCACTCGGCCGCGGACGACAAGCTCACCCAGATCGCCAGCGGCAAGGGCATGACGGCTCCTGGCGAGATGGACGCGGCGTCGAAGCGCGAATACGACAGGCTCTCGAAGCTGTCCGGCGCCGAGTTTGACCGGGAATACATGAAGTCGATGGTCTCGGATCACTTGAAGGACATCAGGGAATTCAAGTCCCAGGCGAAGTCCGCGAAGGACGCCGACCTCAGGGCTTTCGCGGAGAGCACGGTTCCGACGCTGGAAGAGCATTTGAAGCTCGCGCGGAGCGCCGATTCGGCGGCGAAGGCCGAAAAGACCGCCTCCCGCTAAGCAGATCTGCGCGGGCGGCACGCCCCTCCGTCGCCCGCGCGATTTCGATTCGTCCGGCGCCGCCGTTCACCTGGGAGCGGCCATACCCGCGGCCCGAAAACCCGCTAGCGAAGTCGGAAGGCGCGGTCTGACGGCGCGTTCCTACAACGCAATCGGCGCAGGGCCGATATCGGGCTGAATCGGCGCATGAAATACTGGGTCGAAAGCTCGCGCTTCGTCGAGCCCGAGGCCAACCCGAGGAGCCTACTCTAGACATGGCCAAGCAAGCGCAGAAACGAACCGGCGCTCCGCTCCGCGGACAGACCGTCGCCATCCTGGCGACCCACGGATTCGAGGAGGACGAGCTCCTCGAGCCGCGCAAGGCGCTGGAGGCGGCCGGCGCGAGAACCGTGGTGATCGGACCCGAGCAAGGCAAAATCCGCGGGTGGAAGGCGGGCAACTGGGCGGATGAGGTCCCGGTCGATGTCTCGCTCGATGACGCGCGCGCCCACGACTACTCGGCTCTCATGCTTCCCGGTGGCGTGCTCAACCCAGATCGGTTGCGCACCGACCAGCGCGCCGTGGCCTTCGTCCGCTCGTTCTTCGAGCACTCGAAGCCGGTCGCTGCGATCTGCCACGGCCCGATCATGCTGATCGAGGCCAACGTGCTCAAAGGCCGCCGCGTCACCTCGTGGCCTTCGCTCAAGACCGATGTCGGCAACGCCGGCGGACGCTGGGCCGACGAAGCCGTTGTCGTGGATCGCGGCCTTGTGACGAGCCGCAAGCCCGCCGATATCCCCGCGTTCAACGAGCGAATGATCGAGGAGTTCGTCGAAGCTTCGCCGGCGTCGCAGCAGGATCGCAGCACGATCGAGCTGTGAGGCGCTGTGCCTCGCGCAACGCAGCCAGGAAAGGAGACCTCCATGACCCATCCCTCGTTCCTCGCCGTGCTCATCGTTGGCGCGGCCGTCGCGAGCGCCGGCGCGCACGCTGCCGGCACCGACCAGGCGCCGCCGCTCGAGCAGCAGATGATCAATCCGTCCAAGTCGGAGCCGATGATGCTCGAGCCGTCTGCCGCCGAGCGCGCGGAGGCGTATGGGCGCGACCTCGCCGCCTGCCGTCAGCGTGACTCCGAGGAGCGCCGGATGTGCGAGCAGAGGGTCGACGGGCAATACGAAGTGGAAACCCCCGCGCCTGCCGACTGCGAAGCACTCGAGGCCTCCGCGAGGAAGGAATGCGTCAGCGGCGCCCGCGGCGGCGACCGCATCGAACCGGTGAAATCGACGACCAAAAACAAAGCCGCGCCTCGGCGCGGCTTCCTGGGGCAGGTGTCGATCGCGTCCTAAGCGGCTGCTTTGGCCTTGGTCCTCCCGGTCTTGCCGATGCCGGATTCCGCGTCCTTCCCGGCTTTCTTGCCGCGCCGGGACTTGCGCGAGGACTTGTCCGCCGCGGCCTTCTCGCTCGACGCGTCCGCCCCGGCCTCCGCGCCCGGCTCCGCACGGTCCATCAGTTCGACGAGCGCCATCGGCGCGTTGTCGCCGAGGCGGAAGCCGAACTTCAGGATGCGCAGGTAGCCGCCGGGACGCTTGGCGTAGCGCGGACCGAGCTCGTTGAAGAGCTTGTACACGACGTCCTTGTCGCGCAGGCGGGACAGCGCCAGGCGGCGATTAGACAGTGTCGGTGTTTTCCCGAGCGTGATCAGCGGCTCGGCGACCCGCCGGAGCTCCTTCGCCTTGGGCAGCGTCGTCCGGATCGCCTCGTGTGTCAGGAGCGAATTGGTCATGTTGCGCAGCATGGCGACGCGATGGCTGCTCGTGCGGTTCAGCTTGCGCAGTCCGTGACGGTGACGCATGTTCTTATCCCTGTCGAAAGCCTGTTACGGCCGGTCCAGATTCGGTGGCGGCCAGTTCTCGAGCTTCATCCCCAGCGAGAGCCCACGCGAGGCGAGCACTTCCTTGATCTCGTTGAGCGACTTGCGCCCGAGGTTCGGCGTCTTGAGGAGCTCCGTCTCGGTGCGCTGGATGAGGTCGCCGATGTAGTAGATGTTCTCCGCTTTGAGGCAGTTCGCGGAGCGCACGGTCAGCTCGAGGTCGTCGACCGGCCGCAACAGGATCGGATCCACCTGCGGCATCGACGTTCTCTCGATCGGCGCTTCGGTGCCCTTGAGATCGGCGAACACGCCAAGCTGCTCGACCAAGATCGAGGCCGCGTAGCGGATGGCCTGCTCGGGCTCGATGACGCCGTTGGTCTCGATGTCCATCACCAGCTTGTCGAGGTCGGTCCGCTGCTCGACCCGCGCGCTCTCGACCGAGTAGCTCACGCGCCGGACCGGAGAGAACGAAGCGTCGAGCAGGATGTTGCCGATGCTGCGGCCGCCTTCGGGCTTCACGCGAACGGTTGCGGGCTGGTAGCCCCGGCCCTTCTCGACCTTGATCTCCATCTCGATCTTGCCGCCAGCGGTCAGGTGCGCGATGACGTGGTCGGGATTGATGATCTCGACGTCGTGGTTGGGCTCGATGTCCGCGGCCGTCACCGCTCCCTCGCCCGTCTTGGCGAGCTTGAGCGTCACGTGATCGCGGTTGTGAAGCTTGAGCACGACGCCCTTCAGGTTGAGCAGCACGTCGACCACGTCCTCCTGCACGCCGTCCAGCGCCGAATACTCGTGCAGCACGCCGGTGATCTTGACCTCCGTCGGCGCGTAGCCGGGCATCGACGACAACAGCACGCGGCGAAGCGCGTTGCCGAGCGTGTGGCCGTAGCCGCGCTCGAACGGCTCCATCACGACCTTGGCGTGAAACGGCGACGTGCTCTGCACGTCGATGATGCGCGGTTTCAACAAAGCAGTGCTTTGCATGCGGCTTCCTTGTATCCCCGGGGGTGTGGAGTTGAGAGCGAGGGGCGACCGCACGTCGTGCCCGACAGCCCCTCGATCCTCAATCCTCGATCCTCTTTCCTCGATTGCAGTGCTCAATGTGCCGATCCTCACTTCGAATACAGCTCAACGACCAGGCTCTCGTTGATGTCCTGGCCGAACTCGGAGCGCTCGGGCGCCCCCTTGAACGTGCCGGCCATCTTCTTGACGTCGACGTCGACCCACGACGGGAAGCCGATCTTCTCGGCGAGCTGAAGCGCGTCGACGACGCGGAGCTGGGTCCTGGCGGCTTCCTTGACCGCGACGATGTCGCCCGCGCGCACCAGCGCCGAGGGCACGTTGACGACCTTGCCGTTGACCATCAGCGCACGATGAGTCACGAGCTGCCTGGCTTCGGCGCGCGTCGACCCGAAGCCCATGCGGTAGACGACGTTGTCGAGCCGCGATTCCAGGAGACGCAGCAGGTTCTCGCCGGTCGAGCCCTTGCGCTGCGCCGCCATTGCGAAGTAGCGCCGGAACTGCCGCTCGAGCAGCCCGTAGGTGCGGCGCAGCTTTTGCTTCTCCCGCAACTGCTTGCCGTAGTCCGAGAGCCGCATCCCCGATTTCACGCCGTGCTGGCCGGGCTTGGAATCCAGCTTGCACTTCGAGTCGAGCGAGCGCCGCGCGCTCTTGAGGAAGAGATCCGTCCCTTCCCGGCGCGCGAGCTTGCACTTCGGTCCGAGGTATCGAGCCACTTTTTTTCCTTGTCCTTAGATGCGCCGCCGCTTCGGCGGCCGGCAGCCGTTGTGCGGCACCGGCGTCACGTCCGAGATGCTGGTGATCTTGAGCCCCAGCGCGTTCAGCGCGCGCACCGCCGACTCGCGCCCCGGTCCCGGCCCCTTGATGCGCACCTCGAGGTTCCTGACGCCGTACTCCTGTGCCGCGCGCCCCGCCGACTCGGCCGCGACCTGCGCCGCGAACGGCGTCGACTTGCGCGAACCCTTGAAGCCGGCCCCGCCGGAGGTCGCCCACGACAGCGCGTTCCCCTGCCGGTCGGTGATCGTGATGATCGTGTTGTTGAATGACGCGTGGATGTGCGCGATGCCCTCCGACACGCTCTTCTTGACCTTCTTGCGGGCGCGAGCGGCCGATGCGCTGGGCTTCTGCGTGGGTGACTGTGCCATTCTTGCTTCCTATCAGGTCTTCGACGTGGACGGCTTGTTGAGCGCGATCTGCTTCGCCTTGCGCGGGCCCTTGCGCGTGCGCGCGTTGGTGCGGGTGCGCTGCCCGCGGACGGGCAGGCCCTTGCGGTGCCGGACGCCGCGATAGCAGCCGAGATCCATGAGGCGCTTGATGCTCATCGTCACCTCGCGCCGCAGGTCGCCCTCGACCGTGTAGCGCGCCACCAGCTCGCGCAGCTTGTCCATCTGCGCGTCGGACAGGTCCTTGATCTTGGCCGAGTACTTCACTCCGCCGGCTTCGCAGATCTGGCGGGCGCGCGACCGGCCGATGCCGTAGATCGCGGTCAGCGCGATTTCCGCGTGCTGGTGGTTCGGGATGTTGACGCCTGCTATGCGAGCCATTGTTCTAACCTCGAGATCCGATCAACCGTTAGCCCTGGCGCTGCTTGTGCCGCGGATCCTTGCAGATCACGCGCACCGTGCCGTTGCGCCGCACGATCTTGCAGTTGCGGCAGATCTTCTTCACCGATGCCATTACCTTCATATGCGCCTTTCGATGCCCAGATCACTTCGCGCGGAAGATGATGCGTGCCCGCGACAGATCGTAGGGCGTCAGATCCACCGTCACCTTGTCCCCGGGGAGGATCTTGATGTAGTGCATCCGCATCTTGCCGGAGATGTGGCCGAGCACCACGTGTCCGTTCTCCAGCTTCACCCGGAACGTCGCATTGGGCAACGTTTCCAGGATCTCGCCCTGCATCTGGATCGTCTCTTCCTTCGCCATGCGTCAGTGAGCAATCCTCATCGTGTCGGCAGTCCGCCCTTGAAGTTCGCCTTCTTGAGCAGGCTCTCGTATTGCTGCGACATCAGATACGCCTGGACCTGGGTCATGAAGTCCATCGTGACGACCACGATGATCAGGAGCGACGTGCCGCCGAAGTAGAACGGCACGTTCTTCCAGGCGATCAGGAAGTTCGGGATGAAGCACACGACCACCAGGTACAGCGAGCCGATGAGCGTGAGCCGGAGCGTGATCTTCTCGATGTATTTCGCGGTCTGCTCGCCGGGACGATAGCCCGGAATGAACGCGCCGCTCTTCTTGAGGTTCTCGGCCGTGTCCTTCGGGTTGTACTGCAGGGCCGTATAGAAGAAGCAGAAGAAGATGATGGCCGCCGCGTACAGGATCTCGTGCACCGGCTGACCCGGGGCGAGGGTCCCGGCGAGGTCGCGCAGCCAGATCGTGTGCTCGCTGGAGCCGAACCATTGCGCGATGGTCGCCGGGAACAGGATGATCGAGGAAGCGAAGATCGGCGGGATCACGCCTGCCATGTTCAGTTTGAGCGGCAGGAAGGACTGCTGGCCCGCGTAGACGCGATTTCCCACCTGGCGCTTGGCGTAGTTCACCTGGATCTTCCGCAGCGCGCGCTCGACGAACACGACGAAAGCGGTCACCAGCACGACCAGGGCGGCGATGCCCAGCACCAGGATCACCGAGTACGCCCCGGTGTTGACCTGCTCCAGGGTCTGCCCGATCGCCCGCGGCAATCCCGCCGCGATGCCGCTGAAGATGATCAGCGAAATGCCGTTGCCCAGGCCCCGCTCGGTGATCTGCTCGCCCAGCCACATCAGGAACATCGTTCCGGTGACGAGCGTCACGGCGGAGATCAGGCGGAAGGCGATGCCGGGATCGACGACCAGCCCAGGCTGGGCCTCCAGTGCGAGCGAGATCCCGAGGCCCTGGAAGAACGACAGGCCCAGCGTCGCGTAGCGCGTGTACTGGGTGATCTTGCGCCGCCCCGATTCGCCCTCCTTCTTCAGCGCCTCGAGCGAAGGCACGACCACCGTGCAGAGCTGCATGATGATGGAGGCGGAGATGTAGGGCATGATCCCCAGGGCGAAAATCGAGAAGCGCTGCAGCGCTCCGCCCGAGAACACGTTGAACAGCCCCAGGATTCCACCCTGGTTCTGCCGGAACAGCTCGTCGAGAACCGACGAGTTGATCCCCGGCACGGGAATGTGCGTGCCGACGCGGTAGACGACGAGCGCCCCGAACAGGAACAGCAGACGCTTCTTCAGGTCCGCGTACTTCGTTCCGCTCTTCTGCGCCGGATTGGTGAGAGCCAACGGTCAGTCCTTGGTTTGCTGCGCCGGGGCGTTGCCGCCCTTCGCCGCGCCTTCGCCCTTCGGAGCGCTCTCGCCCTTCGGGGCCTTCTCGCCTTTCGGCGGCTTGTCGCCCTTCGGCGCCTTCTCGGCCTTCGCCGTCTTGCCGGTCTTCTTCTCGGCCTTGGCCGCCGCGGCCGCCGCGACGTTCTTCTGCCAGGCTTTCTCAACTTTCGGCTTCTCGGGCTTCGACGGCTCGTTTGCGAGCGTCCCGCCCGCCGCCTCGATCGCCGCCCGGGCGCCCTTGCTGGCGGACAGGCCGGAGAGCTTCACCGCCTTCTCGAGCTTGCCGGTGCGAATCACCTTGACCGTCTTGGCCGCCGCCGGAACGAGCCCGGCGGCCTTGAGCGCCAGGATGTCGATCTCGGCGATCGGCAGCTTGGACAGGTCGGAGAGGCGGATCTCCGCGGTATCGTCGCGCAGCGGCGAGACGAAGCCGCGCTTGGGCAGCCGGCGCTGCAGCGGCATCTGGCCGCCTTCGAAGCCGACCTTGTGAAAGCCGCCGGCGCGCGCCCTCTGGCCCTTGTTGCCGCGCCCCGCGGTCTTGCCCAGCCCGCTCCCGCTGCCCCGGCCCACGCGGCGGCGCGCTCTCTTGCTGCCCGCTGCGGGGCCGATCGTATTCATGCGCATCGCGCTGTTCCTCGCCTGGTCCGTTCGATCAGTCGCCGCGCTCGGCGCCGACCTCGCTCACTTCGAGCATGTAGGCGACCTTGCCGATCATGCCGCGCACCTGCGGAGTGTCGACGAGCTCGACGGTGTCGCTGCGCCACTTGAGCCCGAGCCCGCGCACCGTCGCGCGGTGATCCTCGCGCTTCGCCGTGAGCCCCTTCACGAGCTTCACCTTCAGTTTCCTCTGGCCGGGCACGATTTCAAGCCTCCGTGAGCTGCTCGACGGTGAGCGAGCGCTTCGCAGCGATGTCGGCCGGCGCGTTGCAATTCTCGAGCGCATCGAGCGTCGCGCGGACGACGTTGTACGGGTTCGTCGAGCCGTGGCACTTGGCGAGGATGTTGGTCACTCCCACGACTTCGAACACCGCGCGCATCGGCCCGCCGGCGATGATGCCCGTGCCCTCGGAAGCCGGCTGCATCAGCACGCGCGTTGCCCCGTGGCGACCCTGCACCGCGTGGTGCAGCGTGCCGCTCTTCAGGCGCACCTTGACCATCTTGCGCCGCGCCTGTTCCATCGCCTTCTGCACGGCGACCGGCACCTCCTTGGCCTTGCCCTTGCCCATGCCGACGCGGCCGTCCCCGTCGCCGACGACGGTCAGCGCCGCGAAGCCGAGGATCCGGCCGCCCTTGACCACCTTGGTCACGCGGTTGATCGAGATCATCTTCTCGCGCAGCCCGTCGCTGCGGTCGTCCTGCTGCTGTTGCTGCCTTCCCATTGGCTTGGCCATGTTCGGTCCCCGTTCGCTTCCCAGGCTAGAACCTGAGACCGCCCTCTCGGGCGGCGTCGGCCAGCGCCTTGACGCGGCCGTGGTACTTGAATCCGGAGCGGTCGAACGCGACCGCGTCGATGCCGGCGGCCTTCGCCTTCTCCGCGATGCGCTTGCCGACCATCGTCGCAGCGGCGCGATTCCCGCCGGTCTTCAGCTGCTTGCGCAGGTCAGATTCCAGCGTCGAGGCGCTTGCCAGCACCTTGTCGCCCGACGGCGCGATGATCTGGGCGTAGATGTGGCAGTTCGACCGCGAGACCACCAGGCGGTTCGCGCGCTGCTCCGCGATGCGCACCCGCGTCTGGCGGCTGCGCCGGGCACGGGCATCCTTCTTGTTCATGTCCGGTTCTCCGAGTTCGCGCCGTTACTTCTTCTTCGTTTCCTTGAGCGTCACCTGCTCGTTCGCGTAGCGCACGCCCTTGCCCTTGTACGGCTCGGGGGGCCGGTAGGCGCGGATCTCCGCCGCTACCTGTCCCACCTGCTGCTTGTCCGCGCCCTTGATGACGATCTCGGTCTGCTGCGGCGTCTCGACCTTCACGCCCTTGGGCATCTTGTGGACGACGGGATGCGAGAAGCCGAGCGACAGGTTGAGCTTGTCGCCGGCGGCCTGCGCGCGGTAGCCGACTCCGACCAGCGCGAGTCGCTTTTCGTATCCATCCGTCACGCCCTTCACCATCCCGGCGACCAGCGCGCGCAGCGTCCCGTGCATGGCATTGGCCTCGGGGCCGGCGGCCTTGAAGGTGAGCGTGTCGCCGTTCTTGTCGATCGCCACCTCGCGGCCGTACCTGCGGCTGAGCGAGCCGAGCGGCCCCTTGACCGAGATCTCGCCGTCGGCGAGCGTCACTTCGACCTTGGGCGGCAGCTTGACCGGGCTGTTGCCGATGCGCGACATGGTCTTCTCCGTCAGGCGACGATGCAGATGACTTCGCCGCCCACGCCGCTCGCGCGCGCCTTGCGGTCCGTCATCACGCCGCGAGAGGTGGAGACGATGGCGATGCCCAGCCCGTTCATCACCCGCGGGATCTCGTCCTTGCCCTTGTAGATCCTCAGGCCCGGCTTGGACACGCGCTCGATCTTCTCGATCACGGGCCGGCCGGCGTAATACTTCAGCGCGATCTCCAACTGCGGCCGCATCTGCTCGCCCGTGACGCCGAAGTTCTCGATGTAGCCTTCGTCCTTCAGCACCTTGGCGATCGCCACCTTCACGCCCGACGAGGGCATCCGCACGGTCGCCTTCTCGGCGAGCTGCGCATTGCGAATGCGCGTCAGCATGTCGGCGATCGGATCAGTCATGCTCATGATTCACCTCAGGAAGCCCGCTCCACCTACCAGCTCGCCTTGACCACGCCCGGAATCTCGCCGCGCATCGCGATCTCGCGCAGCTTGTTGCGCCCGAGGCCGAACTTGCGGAACACGCCCCGCGGACGGCCGGTGAGGGTGCAGCGGTTCCGGAGCCGCGTCGGGCTCGAGTCGCGGGGCAGCCGCTCCAGCCTGCGGCGCGCGGCCTGGCGCTCCTCGTCCGACATCTTCGCGTTGCCGATGATCGAGAGCAGCTCCGCCCGCTTCTTGGCGTATTTCTTCACCAGCAACCGGCGCTTCTGGTCGCGATTGACGACCGCGGTCTTGGCCATGGTCCTCTTTTCCTAGTTCTTGAACGGAAACTTGAAAGCGGCGAGCAGCGCCCTCGCCTCGGCGTCGGTCTTCGCTGTCGTCGCGATCGTGATGTTGAGACCCCGGAGCGTGTCGATCTTGTCGTACTCGATCTCCGGGAAGATGATCTGTTCCTTCACGCCGAGGTTGTAGTTGCCGCGCCCGTCGAAGGAGCGGCCCGACACGCCGCGGAAGTCGCGCACCCGCGGCAGCGCGATCGACACCAGCCGGTCGAGAAACTCGTACATCCGGTCCTGGCGCAGGGTCACCATGCAGCCGATCGGGTAGCCCGTGCGGATTTTCCAGGCGGCGATCGACTTCTTGGCCTTGGTCACCACCGGCTTCTGTCCCGACAGCTTGGTCAGGTCGCCGATCGCGTTGTCGAGGATCTTCTTGTCCGAGACCGCCTCGCCCACGCCCATGTTGAGCACGATCTTCGAGATCCGCGGCACTTCCATCGTCGACTTGTAGCCGAACTGCTTGGAGAGCGCCGGCACGATTTCCTTCTTGTAGACTTCCTTGAGCCGCGCCATGGTCAGAGCTCGAGCTGCTCGCCGTTCGACTTGTAGAAGCGCACCTTGCGGCCGTCCTGAAGCGTGCGGAACCCGATCCGATCCCCTTTCCTGGTCACCGGGTTCCAGATCGCCACGTTGGAGATGTGGATCGGGAGCTCCATGGTGACGATGCCGCCCGGCTGATTCTTCATCGGGTTGGGCTTCTGGTGCTTCTTCACCTGGTTGATGCCGGCGACGAGCAGCTTGTCGTCGCCGATGGTGCGAGTGACGTCGCCGCGCTTGCCCTTGTCGCGGCCCGCGAGCACCACCACGTTGTCGCCTTTCTTGATCTTGCGCATGGCCCGTCTTCCCCGCCGCCCCTACAGCACTTCCGGCGCGAGCGAAACGATCTTCATGAACCGCTCGGTCCTGAGCTCCCGCGTCACCGGCCCGAAGATCCGCGTCCCGATCGGTTCCATCTTGGGCGTGAGCAGCACCGCCGCATTGGTGTCGAACTTGACCTTGGCCCCGTCGTCGCGGCGCACGCCCTGTCGCGTGCGCACGACCACCGCGTGATAGATCTCGCCCTTCTTCACCCTTCCGCGCGGCGCCGCATCCTTGATGCTCACCTTGATCACGTCGCCGATGTGCGCGTAGCGGCGCTTGCTCCCGCCGAGCACCTTGATACACATCACCCGCCGGGCGCCGGTGTTATCGGCGACATCCAGCATCGTTTGCATCTGGATCATTGCCACTCTCTCCAACTTGACCCGCGGCGACGGCGCTTCGAATCTGCAAAGCGCCGCCTTCTCGTCCATCCTTGCGGCGGCCAGTTTTGGAACCCGTCCGGGTAGCGTCGCGGGGTGACCGGAGCTCGCTTGCCTCTGCGGCCGGCCCGCGGCGGGCGAATCCAAAATTATGGCAAGGTTTGTGCTTTAGCGCAAGCCCCAACCGCCAATCAATGACTTAGATCACCTTCGCCTTCTCGATCAGCCGCTTCACGCGCCAAGCCTTGGTCTTGGCGAGCTTGCGGCAGGCCTCGATCTCGACCAGGTCGCCTTCCTTGTACTCGTTGTTCTCGTCGTGCGCGTGGTACTTGCGCGAGCGCTTCACGACCTTGCTGTAGAGCGGGTGCTTCACCCGGCGCTCCACCAGCACGGTGACCGTCTTGTTCATCTTGTCGCTGACGACCCGCCCGATCTGGGTCTGGATGAGGCTACCCTTCGCCTTGTCGCCCGCCTGCTGCTGCCCTGTCTCGCTCATGCCTGCCCCGTCTTCTGGTTGAGGAGCGTCTTGACGCGTGCGATGTCGCGCCGCACACGCACGATCTTGGCGCTGTTGGTGAGCTGCTGGGTCGCTTTCTGCATCCGCAGCCCGAACTGCTCCTTGAGCAGCGCGCCGAGCTCCGTCCTCAGCTCGTCCGCCGACTTCTCGCGCAGTTCCCTCTTGCGTTCCGAACTCTTCATGCTCGATCTCTCCGTCCGAGTGCCGTCACGCGCCGAGGAGACGGTGCACGAAGGTCGTGCGGATCGGCAGCTTCGCCGCGGCCAGCGCGAATGCCTCGCGCGCGACGGCCTCGTCCACGCCGTCCATCTCGTAGAGCACCTTGCCCGGCACGATCTCCGCGACGTAGTACTCCGGATTGCCCTTGCCGTTGCCCATCCGCACCTCGGCCGGCTTCTGCGAGATCGGCTTGTCGGGATAGATGCGGATCCAGATCCGGCCACCGCGCTTGATGTGCCGGGTCATCGCGCGCCGCGCCGCCTCGATCTGGCGCGCGGTGAGCCGCCCGCGTCCGACCGCCTTCAGGCCGTACTCGCCGAAGCTCACCTTGGCCCCGACGGTCGCGACGCCCTTGTTGCGCCCCTTCTGCTCCTTGCGGTACTTGCGTCTAGCTGGCTGCAGCATTCTTCGCTCCCGTGCTCTTGCGCACCCGCTCGCGCTTCGGCGGTTCCGGCGCCGGCGCGGGCGCCGCCTGCGGTTCGGCGTTGTGCGGCAGAACCTCGCCCTTGAATACCCACACCTTGATGCCGATGACGCCGTAGGTCGTCTTCGCCTCGGCGAAGCCGTAGTCGATGTCGGCGCGCAGCGTATGCAGCGGCACGCGGCCTTCGCGATACCACTCGGTACGCGCGATCTCGATTCCGTTCAGTCGGCCCGCGCTCATGATCTTGATGCCCTGGGCGCCGAGCCGCATCGCGTTCTGCATCGCGCGCTTCATCGCCCGGCGGAACATGATCCGCTTCTCGAGCTGCTGGGCGATCGAATCGGCGACGAGCTGCGCGTCGATCTCGGGCTTGCGGATCTCCTCGATGTTGAGGCCCACCTCGGTGCCCATCATCCGGCGCAGGTTGGCGCGCAGCGTCTCGATGTCCTCGCCCTTCTTGCCGATGACCACCCCGGGCCGGGCGCTGTGGATCGTGATGCGCGCGTTCTTCGCCGGACGCTCGATCGTGATCTTCGAGACCGACGCGTGGGCGAGCTTCTTGCGGAGGTAGTCGCGGACCTTCACGTCCTCGTTGAGCGTCGAGGCGAAGTGCTTGGTGTTGGCGTACCACTTCGACGCCCAGTCGCGGTTGACCGCGAGGCGGAACCCGGTCGGATTGATCTTCTGTCCCATGGCTTATCCTTGCTTGCCGTCGCCGACGGTCAGGTGAATGTGGCAGGTCTGCTTGAGGATCACGTTGCCCCGCCCCTTGGCCCGCGCGGTGAAGCGGCGGATGTTCGACGCCTTGTCGATGCAGATCGACTGCACCTTGAGCTCGTCGATGTCGGCGCCGTCGTTGTGCTCGGCGTTGGCGATGGCCGACTCGAGCACGCGCTTGATGATCTTCGCGCCCTTCTTCGGGCTGAAGGCGAGCACGTCGAGCGCCTTGCCGACCGGCAGCCCGCGAATCTGATCGGCGACCAGCCGCCCCTTCTGGGCCGAAAGCCTCACGCCACGCAAAATCGATTTGGTTTCCATGTTCCGCTCCTCGCCGTCCTACTTGCGCGGCGGCGTTGTCGGGGCGACCACCTTCTTGTCGGCGGAGTGCTGCTTGAAGGTGCGCGTCAGCGCAAATTCCCCCAGCTTGTGGCCGACCATATTTTCCGATACGTACACCGGAATGTGCTGCTTGCCGTTGTGAACCGCGATCGTCAGCCCGACGAAGTCCGGCGTGATGGTCGAGCGCCGGGACCAGGTCTTGATCGGGCGCTTGTCGGACGTGGCGCGCGCGGCCTCCACCTTCGCCTGAAGATGGTGATCGACGAACGGCCCCTTCTTGATCGAACGTGCCATCGCGCTATCCCTTCTTCACCGCGTGGCGGCGGCGGATGATCATGCTGTCGGTGCGCTTGTTCTTGCGCGTCTGGTAGCCCTTGCTTGGCGTGCCCCACGGCGACATCGGATGGTGCCGGCCGCCCCCGCCGTTGGTGCGCCCGCCCATCGGGTGATCGACCGGATTCATGGCGATACCGCGCACGGTCGGCCGCACGCCGCGCCAGCGGATCGCGCCGGCCTTTCCGATCGACCGCAGGTTGTGCTCCTCGTTGCCAACCGAGCCGATCGTCGCACGGCAATCGACGTGCACCTTGCGGATCTCGCCCGAGTGCATGCGCAGCTGCGCGTACGCCCCTTCGCGCGCCAGGAGCTGCACCGAAGCCCCGGCGGAGCGAGCGATCTGCGCCCCCTTGCCGGGCAGCATCTCGACGCAGTGGATCGTCGTGCCGACCGGGATGCTCCGCAGCGGCATGCAGTTGCCGGACTTGATCGGAGCGTCGGACCCGTTCATTAGCTGCGTGCCGACGCCGACGCCGCGGGGCGCGATGATGTAGCGGCGCTCGCCATCGGCGTAGAGCAGCAGCGCCAGGTGCGCGCTCCGGTTGGGATCGTATTCCAGCCGCTCGACCTTCGCCGCGATGCCGTCCTTGTTGCGGCGGAAGTCGACGATCCGGTAGTGGTGCTTGTGCCCGCCGCCCTGGTGCCGCGTGGTGATGCGGCCCGCGTTGTTGCGGCCCGAGCCGCGCTTCCGGCTCTCGGTGAGGCGCGCTACCGGTGCACCCTTGTGCAGATCGGGATTGACGACCTTGACCAGGCCCCGGCGTCCCGGAGATGTGGGTTTGACTTTGACGAGTGGCATGATGGGCTCTTAGGCCTCTTGCGCGAAGTTGATCTCGGTGCCGGGCTTGAGGCTGACGTAGGCCTTCTTCCAGTTCCGCCGCTTCCCCGAAAAGACGCCGAAGCGCTTGGTCTTGCCGCGGACGTTGACCATTCGCACGCCGGCGACCTCGACTTTCTTGTCCTTCCACAGCAGCTCGACCGCGGCCTTCACGTCCCGCTTGTCGGCGTCCTGGCGCACGCGGAAGACGACCTGGTTGTGCTTGTCTGAGATGAAGGTCGCCTTCTCCGACACGACCGGCGCGAGCAGGACCGTCATCAGCCGGGATTCGTCGACCGCGGACGTAGCCGACGCCTTCGCCGTCTTCTCGGCTTTCGCCGCCTTCGGTGCTTTCGTCGCAGTCTTCTTCGCCGCAGGCTTCTCGGCGGCCGTCTTCTTAGCGGCGCTCATCCCAGCATCTCCTCGAATTGGCTCAGCGCCGCCTTGGTGAGCAGCACGTTCTGGAAGCGCACCAGGCTGACCGGGTCGACTTCCTTCGTCTCCAGCACGAGCACGTCGGGCAGGTTGCGCGACGACAGGAACACGTTCTCGTCGACCTTGTCGGTTACGACCAGGACCGTGCCGGACAGGCCGAGCGTCTTGAGCTTCTGCGCGAAGAGCCGGGTCTTGGGCGCTTCCAGCGCGATGCGCTCCACGACCGACAGTCGTCCCTCGCGCACGAGCTGCGAGAGGATCGAAGCGATACCGGCGCGGTACATCCGGCGGTTGACCTTCTGCGAGAAGTTCTCGTCCGGCGTGTTCGGGAAGATCCTGCCGCCGCCGCGCCACAGAGGGCTATTGGCCTGGCCCGCCCGCGCGCGCCCGGTGCCCTTCTGCTGCCACGGCTTCTTGTGCGACTTGTTGATGAGGCCCCGCGACTTCTGCGCGCGATTGCCGCTGCGCGCGTTGGCCTGGAACGCGACCACGACCTGATGCACGAGCGCCTCGTTGTACTCGCGCGCGAAGAGAGCGTCCGGCGCGGCAAGCGTGCCGGCCTTGCCGTCGTCGTCGATGAGCTTGAGATCCATGTCAGCCCTCCTTCTTCGCGGGAGCCTTGGTCGCCGGCTGAACGACGATGTGGCCGCCGTCCGCACCGGGAACCGCGCCCTTGACCAGCAGCAGGCCGCGCTCGGCGTCCACCCGCACGACGGTGAGCTTCTGCACGGTGCGCTTCACGTTGCCGTACTGGCCCGCCATCCGCTTGCCGGGGAACACCCGCCCCGGGTCCTGCGCCATGCTGATCGAGCCGGGCGTGTTGTGCGAGAGCGAGTTGCCGTGCGAGGCCCGGTTGGAGCTGAAGTTGTGGCGGCGGATCACGCCGGAGAAGCCGCGCCCCTTGGTCGTGCCGGAGACGTCGACGAGCTGCCCGACGGCGAACGCCTCGACCTTGAGGGTCTCGCCGACCTTGAGGTTGGCGAGGTCGTCCGCCGCGACGGCGAATTCCCGCAGGACCTCGCCCGCCTCGACGCCGGCCTTCGCCAGGTGCCCCGCCTGCGCCTTGTTGACGCGTCGGGTGCGGCGCTTGCCGTAGGTCACCTGCACGGCGGCGTAGCCGTCGGTGTCCGGCGCCTTGATCTGCGTGATGCGGTTCCCCGCGACGTCGAGGACGGTCACCGGCACGGCGGAACCGTCGTCGTTGAACACGCGGGTCATTCCCAGCTTGCGACCCAGCAATCCGAGACTCATCTCAAGTTATCCTTTCGTGACCGCCGATTGCGATTGATCGGCGGCACCTTCGCGTTTCACTTGTTCGAGCTATCCACCGCGCGTCTCTTCAAACCTCGTTCATCGGTGCGCTCGCTCACGGTCGCCCCCGCTGCGCGGGGCCGCGCTCCGCGTTCGCTCGCGTCACTGCAGCTTGATCTCGACGTCCACCCCCGCGGGAAGGTCGAGCTTCATCAGCTGGTCGACCGTCTTGTCGGTCGGATCGACGATGTCCATCAGCCGCAGGTGCGTGCGGATCTCGAGCTGATCGCGCGAGGTCTTGTTCACGTGCGGCGAACGCAGGACGTCGAAGCGCTCGATCTTGGTCGGCAGCGGCACCGGACCCTTCACGACAGCGCCGGAGCGCTTCGCCGTCTCGACGATCTCCTGCGCCGACTGGTCGATCAGCTTGTAGTCGAACGCCTTGAGGCGAATGCGGATGCGTTGGTTCTGCATGGTCGCTCCTCGGCCTACTCGATGACCTTGGCGACGACGCCGGCACCGACCGTGCGCCCGCCTTCCCGGATCGCGAACCGCAGCCCCTCCTCCATCGCGATCGGCGCGATCAGCTGCACCGTCATCTGGATGTTGTCCCCAGGCATCACCATCTCCGTGCCCGCCGGCAGCTCAATGCTCCCCGTCACGTCCGTGGTCCGGAAGTAGAACTGCGGCCGATACCCCGGGAAGAACGGCGTGTGCCGCCCGCCCTCCTCCTTGCTCAACACGTACACCTCGCAGCTGAACTTGGTGTGCGGCGTGATGCTCCCCGGCTTCGCCAGCACCTGCCCCCGCTCCACCTCCTCGCGCTTCGTCCCCCGCAGCAGCACCCCGATGTTGTCCCCCGCCTGCCCCTGGTCGAGGAGCTTGCGAAACATCTCCACCCCCGTGCACACCGTCTTCAGCGTCGGCTTCAGCCCCACAATCTCCAGCTCCTCCCCCACCTTCACCACCCCGCGCTCCACCCTTCCGGTCACCACCGTCCCCCGCCCAGAAATCGAGAACACGTCCTCCACCGGCATCAGAAACGGCCCGTCGATCAGCCGCTGCGGCGTCGGTATGTAGCTGTCCAGCGCCTCGGCCAGCTTCATGATCGAGCCTTCCCCAAGCTCGCTCTTGTCCCCCTCCAGCGCCTGCTTCGCGCTCCCGATCACGATCGGAATCTTGTCCCCAGGGAATTCATACTTCGACAAGAGCTCCCGGACTTCCACCTCCACCAGCTCCAAGAGCTCCTTGTCATCAACCATGTCCGCCTTGTTCAGGTACACCACGATGTAGGGCACCCCCACCTGCCGCGCCAGCAGGATGTGCTCGCGCGTCTGCGGCATCGGCCCGTCCGCCGCACTGACCACCAGTATCGCCCCGTCCATCTGCGCCGCCCCCGTGATCATGTTCTTGATGTAGTCGGCGTGCCCAGGACAGTCCACGTGCGCGTAGTGCCGCTTCTCCGTCTGGTACTCCACGTGCGCCGTGTTGATCGTGATCCCCCGCGCCTTCTCCTCCGGCGCATTGTCGATCTGATCGTAGTTGCGCGCCTCACCCCCGTACTTCTTCGCCAAGATGTGCGTCATCGCCGCCGTCAGCGTCGTCTTCCCGTGATCCACGTGCCCAATCGTGCCTACGTTCACGTGCGGCTTCACCCGCTCAAATTTGCCCTTGGCCATGGTCTTCTACCTCGATGTGGGATCGGTGTTGGGTTAGGTCTTCTTGTTGATGACGCCCTCGGCGATCGATTTCGGCGCCTCGGTGTAGTGTTTGAATTCCATCGTGTAGGTCGCGCGCCCCTGCGTCAGCGAGCGCAGCGTCGTGGAGTAGCCGAACATCTCCGACAGCGGAACTTCGGCCTTGATCACCTTCACGCCCGCGACATCGTCCATGCCGTGCACGATGCCGCGCCGGCTGGAGAGATCGCCCATGACGTTGCCCATGAACTCCTCGGGCGTCTCGACCTCGACCGCCATCATCGGCTCGAGCAGCGTCGGGTTGGCCTGGCGCATCCCGTCCTTGAACGCCATCGACGCGGCCATCTTGAACGCGTTCTCGTTCGAGTCGACGTCGTGCGAGCTGCCGTCGAAGAGCGTCACCTTGACGTCGACGACCGGGAAGCCGGCAAGCACGCCGTTGGGCAGGGTCTCGCGCAGACCCTTCTCCACCGCGGGAATGTATTCGCGGGGAACCGAGCCGCCCTTAACCGCATCGACGAACTCGTAGCCCTTGCCCGCCGGCTGCGGCTCCATCTTGAGCCAGACGTGCCCGTACTGCCCGCGGCCACCGGACTGCTTGATGAACTTGCCTTCGATCTCGACCGGCTTCCTGATCGCCTCGCGGTAGGCGACCTGCGGCTTGCCGACGCTGGCCTCCACGCCGAATTCGCGCTTCATGCGGTCGACGATGATCTCGAGGTGCAGCTCGCCCATGCCCGAGATGATGGTCTGGCCGGACTCGTCGTCGGTACGGACGCGGAAGCTCGGGTCTTCCTGCGCCAGGCGGTTGAGTGCGATGCCCATCTTTTCCTGATCGACCTTGGTCTTCGGCTCGACCGCCTGCGAGATCACCGGCTCCGGAAACACCATGCGCTCCAGCGTGATGACCTTGTCCGGATCGCACAGCGTCTCGCCGGTCGACGCTTCCTTGAGCCCTACCGCCGCCGCGATGTCGCCGGCGCGCACTTCCTTGATATCGTCGCGCTGATTGGCATGCATCTGCAGCAGCCGACCGATGCGCTCCTTGCGATTGCGCACCGAGTTGTAGACCGTGTCGCCGGAATTGAGCACGCCGGAGTACACGCGGATGAACGTGAGCTGGCCGACGTAGGGATCGGTCATGATCTTGAATGCCAGGGCGGCGAACGGCTCGTCGTCGGAGGCCTTGCGCTCGGCCGGCTTGCCCTTCTCGTCCTCGCCCTCGACCGGCGGGATGTCGATCGGCGACGGCATGTATTCGATGACCGCGTCGAGCATCGCCTGCACGCCCTTGTTCTTGAAGGCCGTGCCGCAGAGCATCGGCACGATCTCGTTGCGGATCGTCCGCGCCCGGAGTCCCCGCTTGATGTCCTCGACCGACAGATCGTGCCCCTCGAGGTACTTGTGCGTGAGGTCGTCGTCGGCCTCGGCGGCCGCCTCGACCATCTTCTCGCGCCACTTCCTCGCTTCCTCGACCAGGGTCGCCGGGATGTCGCGCGCCTCGTACTTCATGCCCTGGGTGGCGTCGTCCCAGTAGATCGCCTTCATCTTGACCAGATCGACGACGCCCTCGAACTTGTCCTCGGCTCCGATCGGCACTTGGATCGGAACGGGGTTGCCCTTGAGCCGGGCCTTGATGTGGTCGTAGCTCTTGAAGAAGTCGGCGCCCTGGCGGTCCATCTTGTTGATGAACGCGAGCCGGGGAACCTTGTACTTGTTCGCCTGCCGCCAGACGGTCTCGGACTGCGGCTGCACGCCGGCGACAGCGTCGTAGACCATGCAGGCGCCGTCGAGCACGCGCATCGAGCGCTCGACCTCGATGGTGAAGTCGACGTGCCCGGGCGTGTCGATGATGTTGATGCGATGCTCGGGATAGTTGCCGTCCATCCCGGTCCAGAAGCAGGTCGTCGCCGCGGAGGTGATCGTGATGCCGCGCTCGCGCTCCTGCTCCATCCAGTCCATCACGGCCGCGCCGTCATGGACTTCGCCCATCTTGTGCGATACGCCGGTGTAGAAAAGGATCCGTTCGGTGGTCGTGGTTTTACCGGCATCAATGTGGGCACTGATGCCGATGTTGCGGTACCGCTCGATAGGGGTGGTTCTGGCCACGATGCTCTGATCGCTGCGCGTTCGAAGTTGCGAGTTCTATGAATTGTCCGCTGTTGATCCCATCCGGCTTCGATTCGACGCTCTTCACGCTCGGTGCCCGATGCTGGATGCCCGATTTGAGATCTCTCTAGAATCTGAAGTGCGAGAACGCCTTGTTCGCTTCGGCCATGCGGTGGACTTCCTCGCGCTTCTTGACCGCGCCGCCGCGACCTTCCGAGGCCTCGAGCAGCTCCGCGGCGAGCCTCTGGCCCATCGACTTCTCGCCGCGCTTGCGCGCCGCCTCGCGAAGCCAGCGCATCGCCAGCGCGACGCGCCGCACCGGGCGCACCTCGACCGGCACCTGGAAGTTCGCGCCGCCCACGCGCCGGCTCTTGACCTCCACCATCGGCTTGGCGTTCGACAGCGCCTGGGTGAAGACCTCGAGCGGATCCTTGCCGCCCTTCTTGGCGATCGACTCGAACGCGCCGTAGACGATGCGTTCCGCGACCGACTTCTTGCCTCGGCTCATGAGCACGTTGACGAACTTGGCGACGTCGCCGCTCGAGTACTTGGGATCCGGCAGGATCGCGCGCTTGGGGATTTCTCTGCGTCGGGGCATGTTTCTCTCGGTGTCAATCGTGTCCGTTGCCTGCCTGTCAGGCCGCCTTGGGCTTCTTGGCGCCGTACTTCGAGCGGCTCTGCTTGCGGTCCTTCACGCCCGCCGTGTCGAGGCTGCCGCGCACCATGTGATAGCGCACGCCTGGCAGGTCCTTCACGCGGCCGCCGCGGATCAGCACGACGGAGTGCTCCTGCAGGTTGTGGCCCTCGCCGCCGATGTAGCTGATCACCTCGAAGCCGTTGGTGAGCCGCACCTTGGCGACCTTGCGCAGCGCCGAGTTCGGCTTCTTGGGCGTCGTCGTGTAGACGCGAGTGCAGACGCCGCGCTTCTGCGGGCTCTGCTTGAGCGCAGGGACCTTGCTCTTCGACACAGGGGCCACCCGGCCCTTGCGCACCAGCTGATTGATGGTCGGCATCTGTTCCTTCGTTGCGCGCGACCGCGCCCTCGCGGCTACGCGGCTCTCGCTCTCGCGAAACCGCTTCACACAAATCAAAGTGGCCTAAGCATCGGAGTGCTTTAGGCCACTTCTCTCGCGCCCGAACCGTCGTTTCTGCGAGCCGGAGAACCGGCTGATGAAGCCACCGCACGGGCGGCCGGGTACGCATGCCCCGGGAGCCGGCGTGCTTGGCGACTCAAGGGGCGAAAAGACTTGGAATTTTAAGGCACTAGTGGAGTTGTGTCAAACAGCGCCGGATGGCGCCCGCGGCGTCCCGCCGCCGGGCTCGGCTGCAGAGTGGGCGAGCCGCAGGCGAGGCCTGCGCGCGGCCGCAGCGGGGGCGACGCTCCGCGGCCGCACCCTCGACGGCCACTCTCGACGGCTTATGCCGCGTCGGCGTTGACCTCCGTCGTCGCGGGGGCTTCTTCCGGCAGGCCGAGCAGCGTCGCCGCGTCGCCTCCCGCCTTCTGCCTCTTGCGGGCGTTGTGGTACGCGAGACCCGTCCCCGCCGGGATGAGCCTGCCGACGATGACGTTCTCCTTCAGGCCCCGGAGCTCGTCCCTCTTGCCCATGATCGCCGCTTCGGTCAGCACGCGGGTCGTCTCCTGGAACGACGCCGCGGAGATGAATGAATCGGTCGAGAGCGAGGCCTTGGTGATGCCGAGCAGCATGTGCTCGTAAGTCGCGCCCTTCTTGCCGTCCGCGACGACCTTGTCGTTCTCGTCCAGGAGCTCGGAGCGCTCGACCTGCTCGCCGGGGATGAAGCGCGCATCGCCCGCGTCGAGCACCTGCACCCGGCGCAGCATCTGCCGCACGATCACCTCGATGTGCTTGTCGTTGATCTTCACGCCCTGCAGGCGGTAGACGTCCTGCACCTCGTCGGTGATGTAGCGCGCCAGCGCCTCCACCCCCAGAAGCCGCAGGATGTCGTGCGGGTCCGCGGGGCCGTCGACGATCGACTCGCCCTTGTTCACCACCTGCCCGTCGTGCGCCGTGACGTGCTTGTCCTTCGCGATCAGATACTCGTGCGCGACGCCGTCGAGGTCGGTGATGATCAGCCGCTGCTTGCCCTTGGTGTCCTTGCCGAACGAAACGGTGCCGGTGACTTCCGCAAGCAGGCCGGCATCCTTTGGCGACCGCGCCTCGAACAGCTCCGCGACGCGCGGCAGACCGCCCGTGATGTCACGGGTCTTGGACGTTTCCTGCGGGATGCGCGCCAACACTTCCCCGACTGCGACGTCCTGGGCGTCCTTGACCGTGATGATCGAGCCGAGCTGGAAGGTGATGTTGACCGGCGTGTCCGACCCGGCCAGCTTCACCTCCTCGCCGCGGTCGTTCAGGAGCTTCACCTGCGGCCGCACGCCCTTCGCCGCCGTACCCGCGCGGCGCTTCGGATCAATGACGACCAGAGTCGACAGGCCGGTGACTTCGTCTACCTGCTTCGCCACCGTCACGCCTTCCTCGACGTTCTCGAACTTCACGCGACCGGCGTACTCGGTGATGATCGGGCGCGAGGTCGCGTCCCAGGTCGCAAGCACCTTGCCCGCCTTCACCTGCTCGCCGTCTCGCACCAGCATCGTCGCCCCGTACGGCACCTTGTGGCGCTCGCGCTCGCGACCGTTGTCGTCGTGGATCATCACCTCGCCCGAGCGCGCGATGACGACCATCTCGCCCTTGGCGTTGGTGACGTAGCGCATCGCCATCGAGAAGCGCACCGTGCCCGCCGACTTCGACTCGAGCTGCGAGGCCGCCGCGGTACGCGACGCCGCGCCGCCGATGTGGAAGGTCCGCATGGTAAGCTGCGTTCCAGGCTCGCCGATCGACTGCGCGGCGATGACGCCCACCGCCTCGCCGACGTTCACGAGGTGCCCGCGGCCCAGGTCGCGCCCGTAGCACTTGGCGCACAGACCGTAGCGGGTATCGCAGGTGAGCGGCGTGCGCACCTTGATCTCGTCGATGCCGAGCGCCTCGATCGTCTCGACCTCGTCTTCGCCCAGGAGCGTGCCCGCCTCGAACAGCGTGGCCTGCGTCTCCGGGTTGACGATATCGGCGGCGGCGACGCGACCGAGGATCCGCTCGCGCAGCGCCTCGATCACCTCACCGCCCTCGACCAGCGCCTTCATCGCGACACCGTTGGACGTGCTGCAATCCTCTTCGGTGACGACGAGGTCCTGCGTCACGTCCACCAGCCGGCGCGTCAGGTATCCGGAGTTCGCCGTCTTCAGCGCCGTGTCGGCGAGGCCCTTCCGGGCGCCGTGGGTGCTGATGAAGTACTGCAGCACGTTCAGGCCCTCGCGGAAGTTCGCGGTGATCGGCGTCTCGATGATCGAGCCGTCCGGCTTCGCCATGAGGCCCCGCATGCCGGCGAGCTGGCGGATCTGCGCCGCGGAGCCCCGGGCTCCCGAGTCGGCCATCATGTAGATGGAGTTGAAGGACTCCTGGCGCGCCGGCTTGCCGTCGCGCGTGGTCACGTCCATCGTGCCAAGCTGCGCCATCATCGCCTTGGCGATGTCGTCGCCTGCGCGGCCCCAGATGTCGACCACCTTGTTGTAGCGCTCGCCCTGCGTGACCAGACCCGAGGTGTACTGCGCCTCGATCTCCTTCACTTCCTTCTCCGCCTTCTCGATGATGACGTGCTTCTCCTCGGGGATCAGCATGTCGTCCGCGGCGAACGAGATGCCGCCGCGCGTGGCGAGCCCGTACCCCGCCTGCATCAGCTTGTCGGCGAAGATCACCGTCTCGCGCAGACCGCAACGGCGGAAGCTCGCATTGATGATGCGCGAGATCTCCTTCTTCTTGAGCGGCTTGTTGATCGTCTCGAACGGCAGGCCGACCGGGAGGATCTCGGAGAGCAGCGCCCGTCCGACCGTCGTCTCGTAGCGCGTGATCTTGTCGCTGTGTTCGCCGTCGGGACCGACGTCGGTCTCCCGGATGCGCACGTTGATCTTGGCGTGCAGATCGATCTGCCGCGATTCGTACGCGCGCGTCACCTCGGCGATGTCCGAGAAGGACATGCCCTCGCCCTTGGCGCCGATGAGATCCCGCGTGGCGTAGTACAGGCCCAGCACGATGTCCTGCGAGGGCACGATGCAGGGCTCGCCGTTCGACGGCAGCAGCACGTTATTGGAGGCGAGCATCAGCGTGCGCGCTTCCATCTGCGCTTCCAGCGACAGCGGGACGTGCACCGCCATCTGGTCGCCGTCGAAGTCGGCGTTGAACGCGGTGCAGACCAGCGGGTGGAGCTGGATCGCCTTGCCTTCGATCAGCACCGGCTCGAAGGCCTGGATGCCGAGCCGGTGCAGCGTCGGCGCGCGGTTGAGCATGACCGGGTGTTCGCGGATCACCTCTTCCAGGATGTCCCAGACCACCGGCTCCTGGTTCTCGACCATCTTCTTCGCCGCCTTGATGGTCGTGGCGAGACCCATCGTCTCCAGCTTGTTGAAGATGAACGGCTTGAAGAGCTCGAGTGCCATCAGCTTCGGCAGCCCACACTGATGGAGCTTGAGCTGCGGTCCGACCACGATCACCGAGCGGCCCGAGTAGTCGACGCGCTTGCCGAGCAGGTTCTGGCGGAACCGGCCGCCCTTGCCCTTGATCATGTCGGCGAGCGACTTGAGCGGCCGCTTGTTCGCGCCGGTCATCGCCTTGCCGCGGCGGCCGTTGTCGAGGAGCGAATCGACCGCTTCCTGCAGCATCCGCTTCTCGTTGCGCACGATGATGTCGGGCGCCTTGAGCTCGAGCAGCCGCTTCAACCGGTTGTTGCGGTTGATCACGCGGCGGTAGAGGTCGTTCAGGTCCGAGGTCGCAAACCGGCCGCCGTCGAGCGGGACGAGCGGGCGCAGGTCCGGCGGCAGCACGGGCAGCACCTCGAGAATCATCCACTCGGGCTTGATGCCCGACTTGTGGAAAGCCTCGAGCACCTTGAGCCGCTTCGCGATCTTCTTGATCTTGGTGTCGGAGCCGGTCGTCTCCAGCTCCTTCCGGAGCTTCGTGATCTCGGCGTTGACGTCGAGAGAACGCAGGAGCTCGCGGATGCCTTCCGCCCCCATGCTCGCCGAGAAGTCGTCGCCGTACTGCTCGACCTTCGCGAGATAGTCGTCCTCGGTCAGGAGCTGGCCGCGGTTGAGCGGCGTCATGCCCGGCTCGGTGACAACGTAGGCCTCGAAGTAGAGCACGCGCTCGATGTCCCTCAACGTCATGTCGAGCACCATGCCCATGCGCGAAGGCAGGCTCTTCAGGAACCAGATGTGCGCCGCGGGCGAGGCGAGCTCGATGTGGCCCATGCGCTCGCGGCGGACCTTGGTGAGTGTGACTTCCACGCCGCACTTCTCGCAGATGACGCCGCGGTGCTTCAGGCGCTTGTACTTGCCGCACAGGCACTCGTAGTCCTTCACCGGTCCGAAGATCTTGGCGCAGAACAGGCCGTCCCGCTCCGGCTTGAAGGTCCGGTAGTTGATCGTCTCCGGCTTCTTCACTTCGCCGTACGACCACGAGCGGATCTTCTCCGGCGAGGCGAGCCCGGTCTTGATCGCGTCGAACTCTTCTTCCTGCGTTACCTGCTTGAACAGATCGAGCAGTGCTTTCATGCGTCGTTACTCCAGTATGTTCGTATCGGGGGCGTGTCGCGATTCCAGTTTCGTCCCCCTGGTCAGTACCGCTCCAGGTCGATGTCGATCGCGAGCGAGCGGATCTCCTTCACCAGCACGTTGAACGACTCCGGCATGCCGGCCTCGATCTTGTGCTCGCCCTTCACGATGTTCTCGTAGACCTTGGTCCGGCCGTTCACGTCGTCGGACTTGACGGTGAGCATCTCCTGCAGCGTATACGACGCGCCGTAGGCTTCGAGCGCCCACACTTCCATCTCGCCGAAGCGCTGGCCGCCGAACTGCGCCTTGCCGCCGAGCGGCTGCTGCGTGACCAGGCTGTACGGACCGGTCGAGCGCGCGTGCATCTTGTCGTCGACGAGGTGGTGGAGCTTCAGCACGTGCATGTAACCCACGGTCACGGGCCGGTCGAAGGCTTCGCCGGTGCGGCCGTCGAAGAGCGTGATCTGGCCGCTGCGCGGCAGACCCGCCAGCTCGAGCATGTCCTTGATCTCGCTTTCCGTCGCGCCGTCGAACACCGGCGTGGCGAACGGCACGCCCTCCTTGAGATTCTCGGCGAGCTCCAGGACCTCGGGCTCGGTCAGCTCTTCGATGCCATCCGCGCGGCTCGCGCCGTTGTAGATCTTGCCGATCACCTTGCGCACCTCCGCGGCGTTGGCCTGCGCGCGGAGCAGCTCGCCGATGCGCAGCCCGAGACCCTTGGCTGCCCACCCCAGGTGGACTTCGAGGATCTGGCCGACGTTCATCCGCGACGGCACGCCCAGCGGGTTGAGCACGATGTCGACCGGCGTTCCCTCCGCCATGTACGGCATGTCCTCGACCGGCACGATCTTGGAGACCACGCCCTTGTTGCCGTGCCGCCCGGCCATCTTGTCGCCCGGCTGCAGGCGCCGCTTCACCGCGACGTAGACCTTGACCATCTTCTGCACGCCCGGCGGCAGCTCGTCGCCCTGGGTGAGCTTCTTCTTCTTCTGCTCGAACATCTGGTCGAAGAGCACGCGGGTCTGCGCGAGCGATTCCTTCATCGCTTCGAGCTGGCGGGCGGCCTCCTCGTTGGCGAGCCGGATGTCGAACCAGTCGTGGCGGTTCACCCCCTCGAGGTATTCCTTGGTGAGCCGGGTTCCCTTGGCCAGTCGCTTCGGGCCGCCGTTGGCGGTCTTGCCGATGAGCAGCTTCTCGATCCGCGCGAAGGCGTCGTTCTCCACGATCCGGAGCTGGTCGTTCAGGTCCTTGCGGTAGCCCTTCAGCTCGTCGTCGATGATCTGCGCCGCGCGCTTGTCGCGCTCGATCCCCTCGCGCGTGAACACCTGCACGTCGATCACCGTGCCGGAGATTCCGGACGGGACGCGCAGGGAGGTGTCCTTCACGTCGGAAGCCTTCTCGCCGAAGATCGCGCGCAGCAGCTTCTCCTCGGGCGTGAGCTGGGTCTCGCCCTTCGGCGTGACCTTGCCGACAAGCACGTCGCCCGCCTCGACCTCGGCGCCGATGTAGACGATGCCGGACTCGTCGAGACGGCCGAGCTGCGCTTCGCCCAGGCTCGAGATGTCCCGGGTGATTTCCTCCGGCCCCAGCTTGGTGTCCCGGGCGACGACCGAGAGCTCCTCGATGTGGATCGACGTGTAGCGGTCGTCGCTGACCACCCGCTCGGAGATCAGGATCGAGTCCTCGTAGTTGAACCCGTTCCAGGGCATGAACGCGACGAGCATGTTCTGCCCGAGGGCGAGCTCGCCCATGTCGGTGGACGCGCCGTCCGCGATCACGTCGCTCTTGGCGATCACGTCGCCGATCTTCACCAGCGGCCGCTGGTTGATGTTGGTGTTCTGATTGCTGCGCGTGTATTTGGTGAGGTTGTAGATGTCCACGCCGACCTCGCCCGCCGCGGTCTCCGCGTCGTGCACGCGCACCACGATCCGGTTGGCATCGACGTAGTCGACCTTGCCGCCGCGTCGCGCCAGCACCGCCGTGCCCGAGTCGACCGCCGCGGTGCGCTCGACGCCGGTGCCGACGAGCGGCTTCTCGGCGCGAAGGCAGGGCACCGCCTGGCGCTGCATGTTGGAGCCCATCAGGGCGCGGTTAGCGTCGTCGTGCTCGAGGAACGGGATCAGCGAGGCGGCCACGGACACGATCTGCGCCGGCGCCACGTCCATGAACTGGACCTTGTCCGCGGTCGACAGCTGGAACTCGTTCTTGTACCGGCACGACACGAGGTCGTCCTTGAGGCGCCCGGCCTTGTCGAGCTGGGCGTTGGCCTGGGCGATCACGTACTGCCCCTCCTCGATCGCGGAGAGGTAGTGGATCTCGTCGGTCACCTTGCCGTTCACGACCTTGCGGTAAGGCGTCTCGAGGAAGCCGTACTCGTTGGTGCGCGCGTAGAGGGCGAGCGAGTTGATGAGCCCGATGTTCGGCCCTTCCGGCGTCTCGATCGGGCAGACCCGCCCGTAGTGCGTCGGGTGCACGTCGCGCACCTCGAAGCCCGCGCGTTCGCGGGTGAGCCCGCCCGGGCCGAGCGCCGAGACGCGTCGCTTGTGGGTGATCTCGGACAGCGGGTTGGTCTGGTCCATGAACTGCGAGAGCTGGGACGAACCGAAGAACTCCTTGATCGCCGCCGAGATCGGCTTGGCGTTGATCAGATCGTGCGGCAGCAGGTTCTCGCTCTCGGCCTGGCCGAGGCGCTCCTTGACCGCCCGCTCGACGCGCACGAGGCCCGAGCGGAACTGGTTTTCCGCGAGCTCGCCTACCGAGCGCACGCGCCGGTTGCCGAGGTGGTCGATGTCGTCGATCTCGCCGCGGCCGTTGCGAAGCTCCACCAGGATCTTGATCACCGCGATGATGTCGTCGTTGGTGAGCGTGCCGGTGCCGGTCAGCTCCGTGCGGTTGACGCGGCGGTTGAACTTCATGCGGCCCACGGGCGAGAGGTCGTAGCGCTCCTCCGAGAAGAACAACCCGTGGAACAGCGCCTCGACCGCTTCCTCCGTCGGCGGCTCGCCGGGGCGCATCATCCGGTAGATCGCGATGCGCGCGGCGGTCTGGTCAGGCGTGTCGTCGAGCTTGAGCGTCTGCGACACGTACGGTCCCTGGTCGAGGTCGTTGACGTAGATGGTGTGGATCTTCGCCACGCCCGCCTCGACGAACTTGGCGAGCGTGTCGTCGGTGATCTCGTCGTTGGCCGAGGCCAGGATCTCGCCGGTGTCCTTGTTGATCACGTTCTCGCCCAGCGTCCGGCCGACGATGTAGTCGAGCGGAACGGCGATCTTCTTGATGCCGGCGTCGGCGAGCTCGCGGATGTGGCGCGCCGTGATGCGCTTGTCCTTGGGCACCAGGACCTTCCCGTCCTTGCCCTCCAGGTCGAACTTGGCGACCTCGCCGCGCAGGCGCTCCGGCACGAGATCCATCTGCGAGCCCTTCTTCGACAGGTGGAAGCTGTCGAAGGCGAAGAAGTGCCGCAGGATGTCCTCGTTGGTGAGCCCCAGCGCCTTGAGCAGGGTGGTCACCGGCATCTTGCGGCGGCGGTCGACACGGAAGTAGAGATAATCCTTGGGATCGAACTCGAAGTCGAGCCAGGACCCCCGATACGGGATCACCCGCGCGGAGAAGAGCAGCTTGCCCGAGCTGTGGGTCTTGCCGCGGTCGTGCTCGAAGAACACGCCCGGGCTGCGGTGAAGCTGCGAGACGATCACGCGCTCCGTGCCGTTGATGATGAACGAGCCGTTGTCGGTCATGAGCGGGATCTCGCCCATGTAGACCTCCTGCTCCTTCACCTCCTTCACCGTCTCCTTGGGCGCCTCCTTGTCCATGATGACCAGGCGCACCTTGGCGCGCAGCGCCGAGCAGTACGTCAGGCCGCGCTGCTGGCATTCGGTGACGTCGAAGGCCGGCGGCAGAAGCGAGTAGCCGACGAACTCCAGGCGGGCGTTGCCCGAGTGGCTGGAGATCGGGAAGATCGACGTGAACGCCGCCTGCAGGCCTTCGTTCTTGCGGGCTTCGGGAGCCGCCCCCGCCTGCAGGAAGGCGCGATAGGAAGCGAGCTGGGTTTCCAGCAGGAACGGGACCTGAAGGACGCTGGCGCGCTTCGCGAAGCTCTTGCGAATGCGCTTCTTCTCGGTAAACGAGTACACGGTCATGGACGTCGGACCTCGTAATGTGATTCGCGTGGACGCGCCTACCCCGTAGGGCGCCCGCGGTTCATCGACTGTCTCGGAAGCGTTGCGCTTCGGTGATGGTGGCTGGCCACTACCAGCCGCTGGCGGACGGCGGCGCAAATGCCAACCCCCTGCGCCGCCCGACCAAACCTGCCCTCTGCAGTCGAATCAGAGGACAAAGATAAGCAATCCGATATGGGGCCTGCCTTGCGCTTTTCAACCGCCCCAGGCGAACGTCGCTTGTCTTCGGCCTCTGGCCAAAAAGCGGTCCGGGCACCGCGGCCCGGACCGTCCCTCTGCATCGTTACTTCACCTCCACCTTCGCGCCGGCGTCTTCCAGCTTCTTCTTCGCTGCTTCGGCGTCGGCCTTGTTGATTCCTTCCTTCACCGGCTTCGGCGCGCCGTCCACCAGGTCCTTGGCTTCCTTCAAGCCCAGCCCCGTGAGCTCGCGCACCGCCTTGATGACGTTCACTTTGTTGTCGCCGATGGCGGCGAGAACGACCGTGAACTCGGTCTTCTCCTCGGCCGCCTGCGCAGCCGCACCGCCGCCCGCCACGGGGCCCGCGACCGCGACCGCAGCCGCGGCGGAGACGCCGAACTTCTCTTCCATCGCCTTGATGAGCTCCGAGAGCTCGAGGACCGTCATCGAGGCGATCTTGTCGAGGATTTCCGCTTGTGCAACAGCCATGTTGTGCTCCTGATTCGAAAGGTTTTGAACGTCGGCAGCCTCTAGGTCGCCTGCCCCGCCTTGGCGTCGCGCACCGCCGCCAGCGTCCGCACGAACTTGCTCGGTACCTCGTTGAGCGTGCGTACGAACTTGGCGATCGGCGCCTGCATCGTGCCGAGCAGCTTGGCGACGAGCTCCTCGCGCGAGGGCAGCGAAGCCAGCGCGGCGATCTCCTTGGCGGACATCACCTGGCCGGGCATCGCTCCGCCCGTGATCACGAACTTCTCGTTGCCCTTGGCGAAGTCGTTCAGGACCTTCGCCACGGCGACGGGATCCGAGCCGATGCCGTAGGCGAGCGGCCCGACCATGCGGTCGGCCAGCCCGGCGAACGGGGTATCGGCGACGGCCCGGCGCACCAGGGTGTTCTTCACCACCCGGAAGTACACGCCGGAAGCCCGTGCCTTCGCGCGGAGCCGGGTCATGTCCGCGACCGGCATGCCGCGGTTCTCGGCCATGACGATGGCCTGAGCGCCCGCGACCTGCTTCGCGACTTCCGCGACTACCGCCTGCTTTTCCTGCAGATTGAGACTCAAGGTCTTCTCTCCACATTGCCAGTGCGCTTCTCGCCGATGCTCCGGCTGCAAGCGCGGTGCGGTGACCTTTCGTCAGGAGCAGGGAGGTTTCTACTCCCATCCTGTCTCGGGGCACCATCTGCGTAGGACGCCGCTGGACGAAGCCGGCAATCAAGCCCTTCACGGGCTCCTACGGTCTTTGACGGCGCGCCGGCTCGACCGCAAGCCGGCGTTCCCTCAAATCTCTCTACTCAGTGGGCCGGCGCGCTCTGCGCCAGCCCGGCCGTATCCACTCTCACTCCGACGCCCATGGTGCTCGAGACGCTGATCTTCTTCAGATACACGCCCTTCACGTCCTTGGGCCTGGACTTGTTGAGCGCCTCGATCAGCGCGACGAAATTCGTCTTGAGCTGATCGGGCGTGAACGACGCGCGGCCGATCGTGCATTGCACGATGCCCGCCTTGTCGGTGCGGTACTGCACCTGGCCGGCCTTGGCGTTCTTCACCGCGCCGACGATGTCCGGCGACACGGTTCCGACCTTCGGGTTCGGCATCAGCCCGCGCGGGCCGAGGATCTGGCCGAGGCCGCCGACGACCCGCATCGCGTCCGGGGAGGCGATGACGACGTCGAAGTCCATGAAGCCTTCCTTGATCTTCGCCGCCAGATCGTCGAAGCCGACGATGTCGGCACCGGCCTCCGTGGCTGCCTTGGCCTTGTCACCCTGGGCGAACACCGCCACCCGCACTTTCTTCCCGGTCCCCGCCGGCAGCACGACCGACCCGCGGACCGTCTGGTCGGATTTCTTGGCGTCGATTCCGAGGTTGACTGCGATGTCCACCGATTCGTCGAACTTGGCGACCGCGGTTTCCTTGACGAGCTTGAGCGCCTCGTCGACCGGGTAGGCGCGGTTGTGGTCCACCTTCCCGCTCAAGGCCTTCTGCCGCTTTGACAGCCTGGGTTGTCTTGGTTCGGCCATGATTACTTCGCCCCTTCGACGGTGATGCCCATGCTCCGGGCGCTGCCGGCGATCGTTCGTACCGCGGCGTCCATGTCGGCGGCCGTCAGGTCGGGCGTCTTCATCCTGGCGATCTCTTCGGCCTGGGCGCGGGTGAGCTTGCCCACCTTGTCGGTGTGCGGCTTCCCGCTGCCCTTCTCGACCTTGGCCGCCTTCAGGATGAGCACCGTCGCCGGCGGCGTCTTCATCACGAAGGTGAAGCTCTTGTCGGCGTAGGCCGTGATCACGACCGGGATCGGCAGGCCGGGCTCCATCTTCTGGGTCTGGGCGTTGAACGCCTTGCAGAACTCCATGATGTTGAGGCCGCGCTGGCCCAGCGCGGGGCCGATCGGGGGGCTCGGGTTCGCCTTCCCCGCCGGCACCTGCAGTTTGATGAATCCGACGACTTTCTTCGCCATTGGCTATCTCCTGTTCGGGTTCAAGCGGACGTTGTCGCCCTCCCCGCTTTGCTCCTCCGAGTCGAGCGGCGGCACGCCGCCGCTCCAACGAGGACGGATATTCCGTCGGCGCGCTGACGGAATATCAAGCCTTCTCCACCTGCGAGAAATCCAATTCCACCGGCGTCGACCGGCCGAAGATCGTGACCGAGACGCGCAGCTTGCTCTTTTCGTAGTTCACGTCCTCCACGTTGCCGTGGAAATCGGTGAATGGCCCTTCCTTCACCCGCACCGCCTCGCCCAGCTCGAAGAGCACCTTCGGCCGCGGCTTCTCGACGCCCTCCTGCACCTGCTGCAGGATCGCGTCGACATCCTTCTGCGAGATCGGCGTCGGCTTGTTGGCCGTGCCCCCTACGAAGCCCGTCACCTTGGGCGTGCTCTTCACCAGGTGCCAGGTGTCGTCGGTCATCTCCATCTCGACGAGCACGTAGCCCGGGAAGAACTTGCGCTCGGAAATCGCCCGCGCGCCGTTCTTCATCTCGACCACTTCCTCGACCGGAACCAGGATCTGGCCGAACTGATCGGCCATGCCCGAGCGCTTGATCCGGTCGTTGAGCGCTCGCTGCACGCTCTTCTCGAATCCCGAGTAGGCGTGGACGACGTACCACTTCTTGTCGCTCATCCTTCGCTCCGTCCGGTCGCGAGCTTGACCAGCCAAGCCAGCGTCGAATCGATGGCGAACAGCACCAGCGCCATGACGACCACGAATGCAAAGACCACCAGCGTGGTCTGGATCGTCTCCTTGCGCGTCGGCCACGACACCTTGCCGGCCTCGGTCCAGGCTTCCTGGCCGAAGGCGAACAGCTCGCGACCCTGCTCGGTGAAGCGCGCCACGACACCCGCGGCGACGAGCCCGCCGAGCACCATCAGCACGCGCAGCACCTGCGCAATGTCGCTGAAGTAGTAGTAACCCCACACGCCCGCGATCACCAGTGCGATCGCCAGCGCCAGCTTGATCTTGTCCATATCCACCAGGTCGCGATCGTCCGGATTCGAAGCGTTGCCGCCCAGCCCGATGTCCGCTCGCCCTTGCTCTGCCTTTCCTTCGTCAGTGACGCTTCGATCGACCGTCCTGCATGGCAGGCCAGGAGGGAATCGAACCCCCAACCTGCGGTTTTGGAGACCGCCGCTCTGCCAATTGAGCTACTGGCCTAACTCCGTCGGGCGAAGGTACAAACCGACTTTCGCCCGGTTTATCTTCCGCCGAAGTTCGGGCTCATTTGCCAACTGAGGCCCGTAGCTTCGGCGCAGCAAAAGCTACGAAAGACCTTACTCGATGACCTTGGCGACGACGCCGGCACCGACCGTGCGCCCGCCTTCCCGGATCGCGAACCGCAGCCCCTCCTCCATCGCGATCGGCGCGATCAGCTGCACCGTCATCTG
>Ga0335080_10000148_pt1 | contig 60624 bp, 60 predicted proteins | sample Lox_Sample_34_FD_206720 | JGI IMG/M metagenome (GOLD analysis project Ga0335080, IMG submission 206720) | Soil microbial communities from Loxahatchee National Wildlife Refuge, Florida, United States - Lox_Sample_3.4 | ecosystem: Environmental > Terrestrial > Soil > Wetlands | place: USA... | reverse complement strand
CGCTGGAGGCGCTGCGCGAATTGATGCAAAGATTCGACGGCTGCGCGCTGAAATCGACCGCGACGCAACTCGTGTTCGCCGACGGCAATCCGAAGGCGCGGATCATGTTCGTCGGCGAAGCCCCCGGACGCGACGAGGACATCGAGGGACTGCCCTTTGTCGGCCGTTCCGGCAAGCTGCTCGACCGCATGATCGCTGCGATCGGCCTCGATCGCACCAAAGTCTATATCGCCAATGTGATTCCATGGCGCCCACCGGGCAACCGCACACCGACGCCGCAGGAGACGCTGGTGTGCCTGCCCTTCATCCAGCGCCAGATCGAGCTGGTCGATCCCGACGTGCTGGTGACGCTCGGCAATCCCTCGACCCAGACGCTGCTCGGCACCCGCGAGGGTATCATGCGCACGCGCGGCAAATGGTTCGACTACGACACCGGCTCGCGAACGATCCGCGCGCTGCCGACCTTCCATCCGGCCTATCTGTTGCGCTCGCCGGCCTACAAGCGTTTTTCGTGGCAGGACCTGCGCGCGATTGCGAAGGCGCTTGCGGGTTAGCACGCTGTCATTCCGGTATGGTGCGCCAGCACCAGACCCGGAATCTCGAGATTCCGGGTTCGATGCTTTGCATCGCCCCGGAATGACTTCGTCTTACCGCCCCTTTGGCCGCACGATGGCCCAGCCGATCCGCAACAGGGGCTGTCGCCCGGTCACCAGCCATTCGAATGAGCGCGGCACTTCAGGCACGAGCCCGGGGAAACGCTGCGCGATGGCGGGCGGCGGCGTGCCGACGGTATCGGAGGCGCGCCAGACCACGACGCCGCCGGTTTCGTTGAAGGTCTGCCAATTCAGCCAGGGGGTGCGGTTCGGGCCGACGTCGAGAAACAGATGCGGGCGGGCGCGATCCAGCGCCACCAGACCCGCGATCTGCGCGTCGCCCGCGACCGCGCGCAGCCGCTGATTGGTCCGCCGCTCAAAGCTTTCGCCGAAGAACTGGCCGATCGCGCGCGCGGGCAGCGAGGTCGCGACCTCGCCGTCCCCGGTCCAGGGCAGGAACAGCGTGGTTGCCGCGACCACAATTGCGGGCGCGATGACGATTGCCGCCCACACCGTGCGCAATAGACGCTGACGGCGCAAGCGAACGAGATCGCCGGTCACGAGGATCGCGGCAAATCCGGTCATCAACAGCGCAATGCCGCTGCCGCCCGCAACGCGGTCGAAGTTGAAGAGCCCGGAGATCAGGCTGCCGGCGAGCGCGGGTGCGATCGCGAAATAATAGACGAAGTCGCGCGCGAGCGGCTCGACCGGCGGCCGGTAGATGATCGGAGAGTCGTCCCCGGCCCGGTCGAACGGCGCCGAATTGAGCACGACCAGGATGATGATCCCGGACATCGCGAGCAACAGGCCACCGAGAAGCCGGATCCATTGCGAGGCCCGCGCGCTCAATTCCGAAAACGCGGGCAACGGCGGCAGCGCGACGCCGTCGGCCCGGATCAGCCAGATCAAATAGGGCAGCGCCAGCACCACGATCACGAGCAGCGCGAACGCCGGATCAAGAGATTCGAAGGTGCGGCGTCCTTTCGAAGAGGCGAGCGCAAAGCCTGCGACGAGCAGCAACAGACCGAAAGCCGCCGACGTGGTCAGAAGCAGGAGGCCGGCCTCGATCGACCAGGCAAACCAGACGTTTCGCCTGTTCTGGCCGAGGAGTTGCCAGGTGTGAAAGAGCAACAAGGCCCAGAGCGGCCGCGCCAAAACCATCGGGCCGAATTCGAGGCTCGACGTCGCAAAGGCGCTGATGGTCATGGTCAACAGCACGACCAGCACCGCCTGCTGGCCGCCGACGATCGACCGCGCAAGCTGGTAAAGGAACCAGAAGGTTGCGATCGAACAAAGCTGCGACAGCAGATAGACGCCGAACATGTGATTGCCGGCCGCGCGATAGGCGATGTCGGCCAGCCAGAACGCGAGCGGCGGGCCGAGATCGCTGCCCACCTGATACTCCCTGCCATAAGCCAGCACGGCGGCAAGATCGCCCGGAGGGCTTGCATAGAACACAAGCGCCACGGTCAGCCAAAGCGCAGCCTGCAGCAGCACCACGATCCAGACCGCAAGCCGCGGCCGGGCCCGGATCAGCTCGATAACAAGCGACGTAAAACGCATGAAACGCCCGGATAATTTGCTTCTAGCCGGAAGGCGCCCTGTTCGACCCCGTGAGTTTGATAAAGCGCGTCGGCAGCCAACACAACTCTGCCCGTTCTGTCAGGAGATCAGGCCCTGCGTCTCGGTTGCAAGCGACATGTCCACTGCAAAAAGGTCGGGCTCGCGCTTGACCGTCCAGGGCTGATGCTTTTCGCGCGCCGCGATGACGGGAGCAAAGAAGCTGCGATGATGCATGGATGGCCCGAGCCGGTCGAGCGCCTCGAGATGCTCGGGAACGGCGTAGCCCTTGTGCTGCTCGAATCCGTAACCCGGACAGTCCTGCGCCAGTGCGCTCATCAGCCGGTCGCGCGTCACTTTTGCGATGATGGAGGCGGCGGCAATCGACATCACTAGGCCGTCGCCGCCGATCACGGCGTCGCACTCGCAAGACAGCGCAAGCCTGTCGCGGCCGTCGACAAATACGTGCTTCGGAGCTATCGGCAAGGCCTGCACCGCGCGCGCGAGCGCCCAGAGCGAGGCGCGCAAGATATTGTCGCGATCGATCCGCGCGGGCGAAGCAAAGGCGACCGCAAAGGAGGCCGTCGCACAGATCTTGTCGAACAGCTCCTCGCGCTTCTCCGCCGTCAGCCGCTTGGAATCGTCGATGCCCCTGGGGATGCGATCGGGATCGAGCACGACGGCGGCTGCGACCACGGGTCCCGCCAGCGGGCCGCGGCCGGCTTCGTCACAGCCCGCGATCGGCCAGACCCCACGTTTGATCATCGCGCGCTCGCGCCGAAAGCTCGGTGGCGCAACCGCGATCACGCCCTTGGGGAGCTTTGCCTGATCCTTTGCCCGTGCTTTCCGAATCATGCCGGGATCGTGCGCAAGGGCAGTCCGCGGCGCAACCGGGAACATCCAGCGAATTCCCGTAATTCATTCGCGACGCCAGCCCCTTCCGGAGGGGGCTTGACGTTCTAGAACAGGCTCAGCTGCTGCCCGCTGCCCTTGGGCCGCGCGAAGTGATCGGTGGTCAGTTTCGCGCGGCGCTTGTTGAGCCCGAGCTTCTCGCAGGCGATTTCGAACCTGCGCCCGATCATCCAGGCCATCGGACCCGTTCCTTTCATCCGCGTGCCCCATTGCGAGTCGTAGTCGCGGCCGCCGCGCATGTCGCGGATCAGGGTAAAGACATGGCGATAGCGGTCCGGGTAGTTCGCCATCAGCCATTCGCGGAACAGCTCGCGCACTTCGAGCGGCAGGCGCAGCAGGATGTAGCTTGCTTCCCTGGCTCCGGCATGGGCTGCCGCATCGAGGATCTTCTCGATCTCGGCATCGTTCAGCGCGGGGATGACCGGCGCAACCATCACGGTGGTCGGAATGCCCGCCTCCGACAGCCGCTTGATCGCCTCCAGCCGCCGCGCCGGCGTCGATGCCCTGGGCTCCATGGTGCGCGCGAGCTTTGCATCGAGCGTCGTCACCGATAGCGCCACTTTTGCGAGATTGCGCTTTGCCATCCGCGCCAGAATGTCGGCGTCACGAACGACCAATGCCGATTTGGTGACGATGCCGACGGGGTGGCCGGCGCGTTCCAGCACCTCGAGTATGCCGCGCATGATCTTCCGCTCGCGTTCGATCGGCTGGTAGGGATCGGTGTTGGTTCCGATCGCGATCATGCGCGGTTCGTAGCCGGGCGCCGCCAGCTCCTTTTCAAGGAGCGCCGGGGCATCCGGCTTGGCATAAAGTTTCGATTCGAAATCAATCCCGGGCGACAAGCCGAGATAGGCGTGCGTCGGCCGGGCAAAACAGTAGACACAGCCGTGCTCGCAGCCGCGATAGGGATTGATCGAGCGGTCAAAGGCGATGTCTGGGGAATCGTTTCGCGCGATCACCTTGCGCGAGCTGTCGAGAGCGACGCTGGTCTTGAACGGCGGCAACTCTTCGAGACTTTGCCAGCCGTCGTCGAAGGCAACCCGTGCCTCGGCCTCATAGCGGCCGCTCGCGTTGGACTGCGCGCCACGCCCCCTCCGCCGCTCACGGTCGATCGCGACTGCAAGCTCGGGAAAGGGCGAAGGCGCACCCGCCGGCTCGGAGGGCGCCGTGGCCGGCGGGTGCTTGAGGGCATGAGAGGATGCTCTGCTCATAAGACTCAACATAGCGAGCGGATAAGAACAAATCAAGAACAATAGAGTGTGAACGGAGACCCCGAGAAGGCCGCTCCGCTTTCGGCGCTAAGGCCCTGCTTTCATGACAGTTTTATGAATGATCTGGCGCAAGGAAACGGCCGCAAGGAAGCGGCATATGGCTGTGACCGCGACGGGGATGGCAGGCCATGAAATCAGAGTCATCAGGGAACTCGGACAAACCGACATCTTGTTGCCGGCGCTGGTGGCGGAAGGATTGGCCGCCAACGATCGCATCAAGGTGCGGATGAGCGCGCTGCAGGCGGCAGCACAGCATGCGCGCGAGCCCGGCCATCCCGCGACCGATCTATCGGTCGAATGTCACACGGCGGGAATAGCGCCGGCTTCGCTTGCAAGCCTGATCGGCGGCGCGCATCTGGTGGCCGGGAGCCGTTTCGCCGCCTTCCTCAAATCGGCGCTGCGCCATTCGACCGAGGCGTTGCGCGCCGGGCGATTCGCGCGGCTTGCGCGCGACCAGATCGAGGCCGATCTGGTGCGACACCTCGAACGCGTCGACAGCGCCCCCCGCTTGCAGCCAGCGTTGCCGGATTGACGGCGAGCGAAGGCGTTGCCAGCGACCGCGAGCTCGACAGCGAGGCGATCGAGCGTCTGGCATCGAACGAGCAGGCGCTGATCCAGGGCGGCGACGATTCCTGGCTTGAGGATGCGCAGGCGCAGCTCGAAGCCGCAGCGCGCGCGGTTTATCGGTCATGGATGAGCGAGCGGGCACAAACCTATCGTCGCTTGCAAAGGCTCGACGATCTCAGGGGCACCGCGGTCACTGTGCAGGCCATGGTGTTCGGCAGTGGCGGACTGTGCTCCGGCGCAGGCGTTGCGTTCTCCCGCGATCCCTCGACCGGCAGGCCGGAGCCGATGGTCGATCTGGTGCTGGATGCGCAGGGCGAGGACGTCGTCTCCGGTCGCCGAACGCCCGACAGCGAGGAAGCGATCGCCCGCGCCTTGCCGGCGCTTGCAGCCGAGCTTGGCCTCGTCCTGAAGCGGCTCGAGCAGGAATTTCGCGACGTGCAGGGATGTCGAGTTCACCGTCGAGTACGGCAAATTGTGGATCCTGCAGACGCGATCCGCCAAACGTACGCCCCGCGCAGCGCTCAGAGTAGCAATCGACCTCGTGCATGAAGGCTTGATCGGCAAGATGGAGGGGCTCAAGCGCATTGCCGGTCTCGATCTCGCTACGCTGCGCGAGGTGTCGCTGGCTGCACAGGACAAACCGCTGATCTCGGGCATCGGCGCCTCGGGCGGGATCGCGGTGGGGCGCGCCGCGTTCGACTCCGAAAGTGCCGAGCGACTTGCCGCGGCCGGCGATCCCGTGATCCTGATGCGGCCCGATACGTCGACGGCCGATGTCGCGGGCTTTGCGGTCGCCGCCGGCATCGTGACCTCGGTGGGTGCCCGCACCGCGCATGCCGCGCTGGTGGCGCGCCAGATGGGCAAGCCCTGCATCGTCGGCAGCAGCGAGATGGCGGTCGACGTCGCGGCTGCCCGGGCGCTGCTCGGCACGACCGCGATTTCAGCGGGCGACTGGATCACGATTGCGGGCGACACCGGCAAGCTCTATCTCGGCCGGCTCGAAACCGTTGTGACGCAGCCCGAAGCCGAGCTGGCGGAAGTCGCAAGCTGGCGAGCGCAGAGCCTGGACTTCAGCCAGGACAGCGCGAAGGACGCGGAAGCCTCGTTCGCGGGGACCTGAGGACGGCGCGCCATGCCTGCGCCAACAGCCATTGCCGCAAAAAACCGCAAAACAACGGGCTGTCTTGATTGTGACAAGATGATAACAGTGCAGCGCATTTTTCCTTGTGTGAGCCGACGAAGCCTCATCGATGCTGAGCGTTATCATTCCCACCGAAGGCGTGGAACCACCCGCTGTCGCAACCCTGGCGGCGCTGGTGCCGGGAGCGGCAGCGGGCATCGTGCGCGAGGTTCTGCTGGTCGATCGCGCGCCCAACGGCGTGATGGAGCGTGTTGCCGACGTCGCGGGCTGCCGCTTCCTTCCCTTCGAGGGCTCGCGCGCGGCGGCGCTCGCGGTGGGCGCCAAGCAGGCGCGCGCCCCCTGGCTGATGTTCTTGCGCGCCGGCGCCGTGCTCGACCCCGGTTGGATCGACGAAACCACACAGTTCATCCAGAGCGTCGGAGCAAGCGGCCGTCCCCGTGCCGGCGTGTTCCGCTATGCCCGTTCGCCCTACGCGGAGACGCGACTGCGTGACCGTCTCAAAGTATTGGCGCGGATGCTGGGCCCGACGACGGATCAGGGGCTTCTGATCGCCCGCGATCATTATTTCCAGCTCGGTGGCTACGCGCCCGATGGGCGCCGCTCGGAAGCCCGGCTGCTGCGCCGGCTTGGGCGCTCATCCCGCACGCTGTTGCGCAGCCGGATCATCATGGTGTGATCGCGAGGATACTTGCCAAAGTCAAATAATTAGTTGACATTGGCAAATATCAAGTTTGCCAGGTCCTGATGCCATGTCGTTAAGCGATTCCGACGGCGAGATCGCGGCCGTCCGCGCGTTCAACCGCGCCTACACCAAAAAGCTCGGGGTGCTCGACCAGCACATGCACAAGAGCCCCTACTCGCTTTCGGAGGCGCGGGTGATTTACGAGCTCGCCCATCGCGACGACGTCACGGCGAAGGAAATCGGCGGCGAGCTCGGGCTCGATCCCGGCTATCTCAGCCGGATCACGCAGAGTTTCGAGGAGGCCGGCCTGATCAGCCGCAAGGCGCTTGCTTCCGACCGCAGACATTATCGGCTCTCGCTGACGGCAAAGGGACGCCAGGCCTTTGCGAAACTCGACCGCGCCTCGCAGGACGAGGTCGCAGCGATGCTCGCGGGCCTGTCTGCCGCAGACCGCGCGCGCCTGACGCACGCGATGGCGACCATCGAACGGCTGCTTGGCCTCGGGCGCGCTCCAACGCCGGCGATCCTGCGCGACCCGCGTCCTGGCGACATGGGTTATGTGGTGCAGAGCCATGGTTCGCTCTACGCCAGCGAATTTGGATTTGACTCGACGTTCGAGGCGCTGGTGGCGGAAATTGTCGCCAAATACATCGGCTCGTTCGACGCCGCGCGCGAGCGCTGCTGGATCGCCGACATCGACGGCCGTCCGGTCGGCTCGGTGTTTCTGGTGCGGCACAATGACGAGGTCGCAAAGCTGCGCTTGCTGCTGGTCGATCCCGCAGGCCGCGGCCAGGGCATCGGGCAAAGGCTTGTTGCCGAATGCATCGCATTCGCGCGGGCGCGCGGCTATCGCCGGATCACGCTGTGGACGCAGAGCATTCTCCTCGCCGCTCGAAAAGTCTATCAGGACGCAGGTTTCAAGCTTGTCGCAAGCGAGCCGCATCGCAGCTTCGGGCAAAGCCTGATCGGCGAGACCTGGGAGCGCGAGCTTGCGTAGCGTTTTCGAGCGAAGTGGGAACCGGTTCGCGTGAAGAAAACGCGTCAAAACAGAGAATCGACCCGCGTGACGGGCGAGCTCATCGCGCTTTACAAGCGCCGCGCAGGCAGACTGCGCGCGGAAGCCTGCCGGAATACGTGGCGATCGCTGTGGGCCTCGCTTGCGAGGGTCGGGCGGCGAGGTTAGCCGCGGCGCTCTTGCGCATAGGCGGAAGCACAAATTCTGGATTGCTTCGCTTACGCTCGCAATGACGCCGTATCGGCGCGCCAATCAGGCCGACGCGCCCTTCGCCTTCGGCCGCCTCAAGTCCCGCCCCCGGCGCGACTGTCACGCGGAAAATGGATCGAATACTGACACGCCCGTGGCGGCGATATCCGCGACATTGCGGGTAACGAGCCTCAAGCCGTGCACCTTGGCGGTTGCCGCGAGCAGTCCATCAATCAGCGGCAAAGGATTGGGAATCCCCAGCATCGCCCAGGCTTCGGCGACTGGCTCATCCACAGGCAAAACGCGATCGCCGAGCCGAGTCCTCATTTGCGAAAACCATCTGTCGAGAGCTTTTGCCTGTTGCAGGTCGTTCCGTCGTTTCAACTCAATGCCGCGGCGGATTTCGGCAAGCACCAGGACACTCGTCCCGATCTCGTCGACGGCGGTGCGGGCAACCCAGCGAGCAACATTGGGATGAGCTCGGTCGCGCTTGCGGATCTCGGAAATGATGTTCGTGTCGAGCAGGAATTTCACAGATCAACCTCGCGCCAGCCCCGCTGGCGCGGCTGATCAAAGACGCCGCCAAAGGCCTCGTCGGCAAGATCCGAGCCAAAGACGTCAAACGCGGTCTTTACCTCGGGAGGCTGCAGGGCGTTCGCGAGCGTCGATCGAAGCGCCGCGGCCTCCTGGGTCCGACCACGCAGGGTCTCTGCCACTGCGCGGATGAGGCCGGCGTCTTTTTTCGCTGCCTGAACCTCTACGCGCACAAGCCCCCGCGCCGCAGCGCGGCGGCGATGGTCCCGGGTCGCCCTGCGCTGCGATTTCGTGGCCATGTCTATTAATCTACTCCGTTTCCGGTTATATAACCGGAAATAGAGCAATCGGTCAAGCCGACGCGCCCTTCGCCTTCGGCCGCCGCAGATGCTCATCGAGCCGCGGCATGATCTCGACGAAATTGCAGGGCCGCGTGCGGTAGTCGAGTTGCGCTGCGAGAATGCCGTCCCAGCCGTCGCGGCAGGCGCCGGGCGAGCCTGGAAGGCAGAAGATGAAGGTCGAATTTGCAACGCCGGCGGTTGCGCGGCTCTGGATCGTCGATGCGCCGATCTTGGCGTGGCTCAGCATGTGGAAGGCGATGGAAAATCCATCCATCCGCTTTTCGAACAGCGGCTCGACTGCCTCCGGCGTGACGTCGCGGCCGGTAAAGCCGGTGCCGCCGGTGGTGATGACGACATCGACGCCTTTGTCCGCGATCCATGTCCTGACGACAGCGCGGATCGCCTCGACATCGTCGGTGACGATTTCGCGCGCCGCGAGCTTGTGACCGGCCGCAGTCAACCGCTCGGCAAGCGTCGCGCCGGATTTGTCGTCGGCGAGCGAACGCGTATCCGAAATCGTCAGCACCGCGATGTTGAGCGGGATGAATTGCTTTGGTTGGTCGATGGAGGCCATTCCGACCCTCTAAATCTGTCATTCCGGACAGACCGCAAAGCGGGCTGATCCGGAATCTGGAGATTCCGGGTTCGCGCTTTCGCGCGCCCCGGAATGACCATTGTTACAATGAGTTCGCGCCGAACGTGTTGCAGGCTTCGACCGTGCCCTGCTGGAAGCCGGTCATGAACCATTGCTTGCGCTGGGCGGCGGAACCGTGGGTGAAGCTGTCGGGCACCACGCGTCCGGTGGCCTGCCGCTGCAGCGTGTCGTCGCCGATTGCGGACGCGGTCGTAAGCGCAGCGTCGATATCGCCGGGCTCGAGGAAGTTCGGGCGCTTCTTCGCCTCGCGATTGACCCACACGCCGGCCAGACAATCCGCCTGCAATTCGACCTTCACCTGCAGCGCATTGGCTTCCGCCTTGCTGCCGACCTGCTGCTGCATGCGCGTCACCCGCGGGATCACGCCGAGCAGGTTCTGCACGTGATGGCCGGCCTCATGCGCGATGATGTAGGCGGCGGTGAATTTGCACGCGCTGCCGGAGCAGCCGCGGAACCGCGTCTCGACCTCGCGGAAGAAGCCAGTGTCGAGGAAGATCTTCTGATCCGGCGGGCAGTAGAACGGCCCCATCGCCGACTGCGCCATGCCGCAGCGCCCGCCATTGGTGACGTTGCGGAACAGCACGATCTTCGGACCGACCCAGTTTTGGCCGCGCCTTTGGAACTCCTCGCTCCAGCGGTCGTCGATCTCGCCCAGGATGCCGGCGATCATGCTGCCCATCTCGTCGGTCGGGGCGCCTTTCTTGCTGGAGGAGCGGTCGCTCTGATAGCTCGGCGCCTGGCTGCCGCCGCCCGAGAGAATCTCCGCACCGCCGATCAGGATGCGGGGATCGATGCCGAAGGCATAACCGATCAGGCCGAGAACGATGATGGTTCCGATGCCGAGCCCGCCGCCGCCCATCGGCAGGCCGATGCCGCCGCCACCGCCCATCATGCCGCCGCCGTCGTCGCGACGGTCCTCGATGTCATCGCTGCGGCGAAAATCATCGTAACGCATGGCGGTTCCTCTCATTGATCTTGCGTGGCGCGCTGGCTCACGTGGACGCGACGCCAAACGTAGAATTCGCAATCCATTAATCAATAACCTGCCCGGCAGAAATTGCCTAGCCGGCAAAAATTCACCAAGCGCGCGGTCCGATAACTCGATGTTTACCTCGAGGCGTCAATGTGTCGCCTGTCGGTTGTTTGGTCCCGCGTCGCCGGCAGCGTCGCCTGAGTCAGAGTTCTTGAGTCATGGTTGTGTCGCGTCGCGGGGCGTCTGCAAGGGCGCCCCGCACAAATTTCGAGTCCCCCCTCAATTCACGCATCGTGGTCGGCGACTGCATCGCCGAGATGGCCAAATTGCCGGCCTCATCGGTCGATCTCGTCTTCGCCGATCCGCCTTACAACCTGCAGCTCAAGGGCGAGCTCAAGCGCCCCGACGAGTCCCATGTCGACGCCGTCGACGACGACTGGGACAAGTTCTCGTCGTTTGCGGCCTATGACGATTTCACCCGCGCCTGGCTGCTCGCCTGCCGCCGCGTCATGAAACCTTCGGCCACGATCTGGGTGATCGGCTCCTATCACAACATCTTTCGCGTCGGCGCGATCATGCAGGACCTCGGCTTCTGGCTCCTGAACGACATCGTCTGGCGCAAGTCGAACCCGATGCCGAATTTCCGCGGCCGCCGATTCACCAACGCGCACGAAACCATGATCTGGGCGGCGCGCGACGAGAAGACCAAGGGCTATACCTTCAACTACGAGGCGCTGAAGGCGGCAAACGAGGACGTGCAGGCGCGTTCCGACTGGCTGATCCCGCTTTGCACCGGCGAGGAGCGGCTGAAGGGCAAGGACGGCAGGAAGGTGCATCCGACGCAGAAGCCCGAGGGGCTCCTGGCGCGCGTCCTGCTGTCGTCGTCAAGACCTGGCGATCTCGTGATCGACCCGTTCAACGGCACAGGCACGACCGGAGCGGTGGCAAAACGCCTGGGCAGACGCTATGTCGGCTTCGAGCGCGATGTGGCGTATGCAAAAGCCGCGGAAGCGCGAATTGCTGCCATCGAGCCGCTTCCGGAAGCAACGCTTGCACCGTTCATGACCGCGCGCGAGGCGCCGCGCGTTGCCTTTTCCGAGTTGATCGAGCGCGGCATGATCCTGCCGGGAACGAAGCTCGTGGATTCGAAGAAGCGCGTCGGCGCGCTGGTGCGCGCGGACGGCGCCATCATGCTCGGCGACAAGGTCGGCTCGATCCACCGCATCGGCGCGGTGGCGCAGGGTTCGGAAGCCTGCAACGGCTGGACCTTCTGGCATGTCGAGACCAAGAACGGCCTGAAGCTGATCGACGAGCTGCGTGCCGAAATCCGCGCCGATATGGCCGCAGGCTAAATCGTCAGCCGTTCGCCCGCTTATTTCATTCGCGCCCCGAATAGGACCCTTACAAACTCGCCGCTTGCGCTTTTCGTGAAAATTTGCGCATGACAACACCCGCAGGCGGCGGCGATGCCGCCGCGTCCCGTCATTCGGGATCAACAAGGTGCAGGGAGATTTTGCATGCTCAAATTCTACTTCAACGGAGCGCCGAACCCCAACAAGGTCGCGTTGTTCCTCGAAGAGTCCGGACTGCCTTTCGAGCTCGTGCCGGTCGACACCCGCAAGGGCGATCAGTTCAAGCCGGAATTCCTGAAGGTGAACCCGAACGGCAAGGTGCCGGCGATCGACGACGACGGCATCTTTGTCTTCGACTCCAACGCCATCCTGCTCTATCTCGCCGAGAAGACCGGAAAGTTTCTCCCGCCGAACACGCCGCAGAACCGCGCGCAACTTCTGTCCTGGCTGATGTTCATCGCCAGCGGCCTCGGCCCCTATTCCGGGCAGGCGGTGCATTTCAAGACCTACGCGCCAAAGGGCACCGATTACGCCGTCAACCGCTACCTCTATGAGGCGCACCGTCACTACAAGATCCTCGACGACCACCTCGCCAAAAGCCGCTACATGGTGGGCGACACCTACACCATCGCCGACATGGCATTCTGGGGCTGGGCGCGGCTCGGCGCCTTCGTGCTCGGCGAAGAGGGCGTCGCCAAATACAAGAACGTGAAGCGGCTGGTCGACGAGATTTCTGCCCGGCCCGCGGCGGCCAAGGCGATCGCGCTGAAGGACAAGTTCACCTTCAAGACCGAAATGGACGAAGAAGCGAAGAATTTCATGTTCGGCCACCTCAAGACCAAGGCGGCTTGATCGCCCCACGTACCGTCATTCCGGGACACGCGCTTGCGCGTGGACCCGGAACGACATTGATCCCCACTCTTCAATCCAGGACCGCGACCGCCTCGATTTCGACCAGCCAGCCCGGCCGCGCCAGCCGCACCACCGTGACCAGCGTCGAGGCCGGCGGGGTTTGCACATTGACATAGCGGTCGCGGATCGCGCGCAGTTTTGGCACCTCGGATGGCTCGACTTCGGCGACGAGATAGATGTTCAGCTTGACGATGTCGGCCATGGTGCCGCCGGCAGCCTCGACCGCGATCTTGAGATTCCTGAAGACCTGCTCGACCTGCGCCTCGAAATTGCCCTCGCCGATCAGCGCCCCCGACCCGTCGCTCGACACCTGACCTGCGAGATAGACCGTCGTTCCCCCGCGCGCTTTTGCGACGTGCGAATAGCCGACCGGCGGGGTCAGCGTCTTGGGGCTGAGGAATTCCTTGGATGATGGGCTCATGCATTCCTCCCGTTTGAAACCTCAGCCCATGATAACCGGTGCAATTGAAGCGCAACCCAAAGCGATCAGGCCTGCTCTTCCGCCAGCACCTTGAGCACGGCCGGGCGTTCCGACATCCGTTTGCGATGCGCCATCACCTTCGGCAAGGTCTTCATGTCGACACCATCGCCCTCGAGCCACAGGCCGATTGTGAACAGATAGGGGTCGCAGATCGTATACTGCTCGCCCATCACCCACGGCCCCTTCAGCATGCCGTTCTCGACCAGGGCGAAACAAGCGCCCATGTTCTCCCCCACCTTGCGCTTCATGTCGGCGAACGAGGATTCCTCGGTCGCCCAGCGATACCCCCTGACCTTGTGGGCGTGCGCGACGTGCACGGTCGCACAGAGGTAGCTGTTGAAGGACTGCGCCTGGGCAAAGGCGAAGGGGTCCTCTGGCGCGAGCTTCGCCGTTGGAAAGCTCTGCGCGACATAGGCGAGGATCGCCGGCGTCTCGGTGAGAGCGCCTTTGTCCGTCACCAGCGCCGGCACGCGTCCCTTGGGATTGATTGCGAGATATTCCGGACTGTTCTGCTGGTTGCTCTTGAAATTGAGCCGTTCGGCCTTGTAGTCGGCACCGGCTTCTTCGAGTGCGATATGTGAAGCCAGCGCGCAGGTGCCCGGAGCATAGAAGAGCTTCAACATTTTGCGGTCCCTCACATGAAAGTCGAAAATTAGCGGCGCAGGGCTGCGCCGTCCATCCCGATTTGAAGCAACCGCCGGCGTTTGGCAGTTGCCCCTCGCCGGCTCCCATGCGAAGACTCCGGCAGCTTGTTGATAGCGCAAGATCTCCGCGCAAATGCTCCGCGTTTGCCGGAAGGAAATCCCGACGTTTCCGGATCATGCGCTGGAGGATTTTATGACGGTTCTTATCGCCGGCGGCGGCATTGGCGGCCTGACGCTCGCGCTCAGTCTGCACCAGATCGGCGTTCCCGTCCGCGTGTTCGAAAGCGCAGCCGAGCTCAAGCCGCTCGGCGTCGGCATCAACGTGCTGCCGCATGCGGTGCGCGAGCTGATCGAGCTTGGTTTGCACGACAGGCTCGAGGCGGCTGCCGTGCGCACCAAGGAGCTCGCCTATTTCTCAAAGCACGGCCAGCCGATCTGGAGCGAGCCGCGCGGCCTGGACGCCGGCTACAAATGGCCGCAATTCTCGATCCACCGCGGCGAGCTGCTCAGGATCCTGTTGGACGCCGCGACCGAACGGCTGGGGCGCGACAACATTCTTACCAGCCACCACCTTGCCGATTTCGCCGAGACCGACGGCTGTGTGCGCGCCGTCTTCGTCGACAAGGCGACCGGGGCACCTGCCGGCAGCCATGACGGCGCGCTCCTGATCGCTGCCGACGGCATTCACTCCGCCGTGCGCGAAAAGCTTTATCCGGATGAAGGCCCGCCGATCTGGAATGGCCGCATCCTCTGGCGCGGCATCACGGCGAGCGAGGCGTTCCTCTCCGGCCGCACCATGATCATGGCGGGACATGAGGCGACGAAATTCGTCTGCTATCCGATTTCAAGGGAGCCCGACGCGAACGGCCAATACCAGCTCAACTGGGTCGCCGAGCGACACATGCCGCCGACCTACCGATGGCGCCGGGAGGACTATAACCGAACCGCAAAGCTCGACGAGTTCCTGCCGTGGTTCGAGGATTGGACCTTCGACTGGCTCGACGTGCCCGCACTGATCCGCAACTGCCCGCACGCCTATGAGTATCCGCTGGTCGACCGCGATCCGCTTGCCCGCTGGACCTTTGGCCGGGTCACGCTGCTCGGCGATGCCGCCCATCCGATGTATCCGATCGGCTCCAATGGCGCTTCCCAGGCTATCCTGGACGCCCGCGTCCTGACGCGCGATATTCTCGCCCGCGGCATGACCAACGCAGCGCTCGCCGCCTACGAAGCCGAGCGCCGACCCGCGACCAGCGATCTCGTGATGCTCAACCGCCGGAACGGACCGGAACAGGTGATGCAGCTGGTCGAGGAACGCGCGCCCGACGGCTTCAGGGTCGTCACCGACGTGCTGTCGCAACAGGAGCTCGAAGACATCGCCGCCAATTACAAGCGCGTCGCCGGCTTCCAGGTCGAGGCGCTCAATGCGAAGCCTCCGATCGTGCAGGCTCCAAAGGCGAAAGCGAGTTAGCGCCAGCCGCTTGTCAGCGACTACAGGTCCAAGGCGTGCGCAACCACCTTGCGCATGACATTGGGCAGAGCCTCGTCCGGCAAGATCGCGATCTCAACCCAGCGCATGCCGCGCGGTGCGCGTGTGCCTGCACCAACGCGCGCGGTATAGACCGCAAGCTCCAGAGGAAAATGCGTGAAGATATGGGTGACGACACCGGCCTTGCGGTGCCAGCGCACCACGCCCTTCAGCACGGGCGCCTGTTTCAGCGCCGCCCTGTCGTCCTGCCCGGCGATCCAGTCGGAGGTCGGCACCTCGGTCATGCCGCCGAGCAGGCCTTTTTCCGGGCGCGTGCGCAGCAAAATCTCCTCGCCGCGCGTGACCACGAAGGCCGCGCCGCGCCGCAACGCACCGGTCTTCTTCGGCGCCTTGCGTGGAAAGGTCTCCTGCATGCCTTGCGCACGCGCGATGCAATCCTCGTTCAGCGGACACAACGCGCAGGCCGGCTTTTTCGGTGTGCAGATCGAGGCACCAAGATCCATCAGCGCCTGCGCGCTGTCGCCGGCGCGCGACGGGCCGAGCAGGGTTGCGGCCAGCCCCCGTATGCGCGGCTTTGCCTGCGGCAACGTGTCCTCGACTGCGAACAGCCGCGATACCACCCGCTCGATATTGCCGTCGACCGGCATGGTGCGGCGGTCGAACGCGATCGCGGCGATCGCGGCTGCGGTGTAGGGCCCGATCCCCGGCAGCGCGCGCAATCCTTCCTCGGTGTCGGGAAAGGCCCCGCCATTGTCGCGCAGCACGGCCGCCGCACAGGCATGCAGATTGCGCGCACGCGAGTAGTAGCCGAGCCCAGCCCACATCCTCAGGACATCATCGAGCGAGGCGCGTGCAAGTGCGGCGATATCAGGCCAGCGGGCGATGAATTTCTCGAAATACGGTCCGACCGCCTTCACGGTCGTCTGCTGCAGCATGATTTCCGACAGCCACACCAGATACGGATCGGCGCGCACGCCGGGAGGCGCCCGCCATGGCAGCTTCCGCCGATGCCGGTCGTACCAGGCAAGCAGCAGCGCGGGGTAGTCCGTCGTCGTCGCGGTGGAGATTTTCTTTCGGGCTACACCTGAGAGACTCATGGCCTCATATAACGTCATTCCGGGATGGTGCGTAAGCACCAGACCCGGAATCTCGAGATTCCGGGCTCGCGTCTTCGACGCGCCCCGGAATGACTGGAATCCAAATGTCGAAACCGTCGACTTCCACGACCAGGAGCGGCCAGCTTCACAACGCCCATCCCGGCGAAATCCTGCTGGAAGAGTTCCTCAAGCCGATGGGCCTCAGCCGGAATGCGCTTGCTCGCGCTGTGCATGTCGCACCCCGCCGGATCAACGACCGCGACCTGAAGGCAATCCGACCGCCGCCCTGATTAAGGACTGCCTGGGCGGCTCGGACGCGCTACAATAGCCCATGTCCAAACCCCGCCCCACCGCAAGACCGCTGTCCCTTCTGCTCAGCGACGTCTTCTCGGACGCCTACGCCAAGCAGGGTTTTGCCGCGCGCGAATTGGTCACGCGCTGGGCCGAGATTGCCGGCGCCGACGTCGCCGCCTATTCCGAGCCGCTGAAAATGCAGTGGCCGCGGCCGGTCGAGGGCCAGCAGCAGGAACCGGCCACGCTGGTGCTCAAGGTCGAGGGCCCGATGGCGCTGGAAATCCAGCACAAGTCGAACCTGATCCTTGAGCGCGTCAACCGCTTCTTCGGCTGGAGCGCGGTCGGACGGCTGGCGCTGCGGCAGGCGCCATTGTCTCGCAAGGATCGGCCCAAACCGCCCGACCCGCCTGACCCGAAAGCGGTGGCGCAGGTCGCCGAAAGCCTGGGCGCGGTCGAGGATGAACAATTGCGCGCGGCGCTGGCGCGACTTGGAGCTGCAATCAAGCGAAATTGAGCCTTTAGCGGCTGTGGGGCGTCGCAACGCGCCATTGCCACGTCAGCCGTTTCAAGCTAGCGAACAGGCCACTTTTTGATGCCTTGTGCGCCACTTCCGGGAGCTGACTTTGACCATTACGCGCCGCGCCTTTACCGCCGCCTTGTCATGGACCGGCCTTGCCGCAGTCATCGGCTTTTCGCCGCTGCGGCTTTTCAATGAGGCGATGGCGCAAGGCGCCACCGACGTGGCCAAGCCCGTGTCGCTGCCGGACATGGCGCTGGGCCCTGCGGACGCCAAGGTGACGATCACCGAATATGCCTCGATGACCTGCCCGCATTGTGCGGCTTTCAACGCCGAGGTCTTCCCGAAGATCAAGGCGGAATTCATCGACACCGGCAAGGTACGCTACATCTTCCGCGAATTCCCGCTCGATATCAAAGCCGCCGCCGGCTCGATGCTGTCGCGCTGCATCGCCAATGGCGACGCCAACAAGTATTTCGCGGTGACCGACCTGCTGTTCCGTTCCCAAAGCGACTGGGTGATGAAGAACACCGCAGAGAGCCTGACGCGGATCGGCAAGCAGGCCGGTCTGACCCAGGAGCAGGTGGAGGCCTGCCTGAAGGATCAGGCGCTGCTCGACAAGATCGCCGCCGACCAGAAATACGCATCCGAAGTGTTGAAGGTGGACTCGACGCCGACATTCTTCATCAACGGCGAGAAGATCAAGGGCGAGACCTCGATCGAGGAATTCGAAAAGCGGATCAACCCGCTGTTGAAGAGCTGATCGCAACTCGGCGATTCCGGAACAACACCGGGGTTGCCGTTGAAGAGCTGATTCCCTCCCCTGCGCGTCAAGATTCAATTTCGCGGATAACCCCAGCAAAAGGCATGGGAAAAGGCGGCGGCGGCGGTTGCCCAAACGGACCGACGCAGCCATGGTCGCGCCTCACCAAGGGCGCTTGAGGCCTCTCCCGCCACACTGCGATTGCCATCTATGGTATTGTCCCGGCAGGGAGATTCGCGCCCTGCCAACCGAGAACCGCTTTATGAAGCTTACCCGCCTTCGCCTCCATGGTTTCAAGTCGTTCGTTGAACCCACGGACTTCCTGATCGAGCCGGGACTAACCGGCATCGTCGGTCCGAACGGCTGCGGCAAATCCAACCTGGTCGAGGCGTTGCGCTGGGCGATGGGCGAGACCTCGCACAAGTCGTTGCGCGCCTCCGACATGGATGCGGTGATCTTTTCCGGTTCCGGCAACCGCCCGGCGCGCAACCATGCCGAAGTCGTCATGACGATCGACAACGCCGACCGTACGGCGCCCGCGGCCGTCAACGACAGCCAGATTCTAGAAATCTCGCGCCGCATCGAGCGCGAGGCAGGCTCGGTCTACCGCATCAACGGACGAGACGTGCGAGCGCGCGACATCCAGATCCTGTTTGCCGATGCCGCGACCGGCGCGCGATCGCCGGCGCTGGTGCACCAGGGCAAGATCGGCGAGATCATCCAGGCCAAGCCCGAGCAGCGCCGCCGCGTGCTGGAAGATGCCGCCGGTGTCGCCGGCCTGCATGCCCGCCGCCATGAAGCGGAACTCCGCCTGAAGGCCGCCGAGACCAATCTGACCCGCGTCGAGGACGTGATCGGCCAGCTCGCAAGCCAGATCGACGGCTTGAAGAAGCAGGCGCGCCAGGCGATCCGCTATCGCGAGGTCGCCGCCAGGGTACGCAAGGCCGAGGCCATGCTGTTCCATCTGCGCTGGATGGAAGCCAATGCGGAGGTGACGGAATCGGCGCACACGCATGATCTTGCCGTGCGCGAGCAGGCCGAACGCACCCGCGAGCAGGCCGAGACCGCCCGCATCCAGGCGAACCGCGCCGCCGAGCTGCCCGCCTTGCGCGAGGCTGAGGCGCGCGCCGCCGCGGGCCTGCAACGGCTTACCAATGCGCGCGAGCTGCTCGACCGCGAGGAAGAGCGCGCCAGAGAGCGCGTCACCGAGCTCGACCGCCGCCTGACGCAGTTTTCCGCCGACATTGCCCGCGAGCGGCAACAGGTGTCGGATGCGGAAATCGCGCTGGCGCGGCTCGACACGGAAGATTTCGAGCTCAAGGAAGAAATCAAGTCGCGCGTCGAAAAGCGCTCCGGCGTCGACGAGCGCGTCGCTGCGGCCGAGGCGACATTGGCCGATGCCGAGCGGCTGTTCGGCGAGCTGACCACGGCGCTTGCCGATCTCACCGCCAGGCGCAATCAGCTTGAAGCAAGCGTGCGCGGTCACCGCGACCGCCTGGCGCGGCTCGACCAGGACATCGCCGACGTCCATGCCGAGGAGCAAAAGCTCGCGGAGGAAACCGGTGGCTTTGGCGATCTCGCAACCCTTGCCGCCGCGATGGAGAATGCTCAGCGCGGCGTTGCCCAGGCCGAAGCCTCGGCACAGGCCGCTGAAGCCGGCCACCTTGCCGCGCGGCAAAAGCTCGAAGGCTCCCGCGCGCCACTTGCCGAAGCCGACAAGCGCGTGCAGCGGCTCGAGACCGAGGCGCGGACCATTGCCAAGCTCGTCACCGGCGCAACCAAGAATCTCTGGCCGCCGATCATCGACGGCGTCACCGTCGCCAAGGGTTTCGAAAAGGCGCTGGGGGCTGCACTCGGCGACGACCTTGATGCGCCCGTCGATCCGTCCGCGCCGATGCGCTGGACTATTGCCGGGCCCGATGGCGACGACCCGGCGCTGCCTGCGGGTATCGAGCCGCTGGCCACGCATGTTCAGGCCCCGCCGGAACTGGCGCGGCGGCTGAAACAGATCGGCGTCGTGCCGAGGGAGCGCGGCGCGGAGCTGGTGTCGCAGCTCAGGACCGGACAGCGGCTGGTGTCGCCGGAAGGCGACGTCTGGCGCTGGGACGGTTTTGTCGCGGCGGCCCATGCGCCGACCGGCGCCGCGCGGCGGCTCGCCGAGCGCGCACGCCTTGTCGATATCGAGCACGAGCTCGAGCAGGCCCGGCTCGATGCCACAGCCAAGCGACAGGCGCTCGAGGCCGCCGAAGCCGAGGTGAAGGCTGCATCCGCCGCCGAAACCGCGGCGCGCGACGGCTGGCGTACCGCCCAGCACGAAGCCGATGCCGCGCGCGAGCGCCATACCGCGACCGAGCGCGAGCTCAACCGCCATGCTGCGCGCAAATCGGCGCTGTCGGAAGCGCGCAATCGTCTCAACGCCGATCTCACCGAGGCCTATGTCGCCCATCAGAGTGCGGCTGCGGCGCTCTCCGAGCTGCCGCCGAGCCACGAGACCGAAGAAAGGCTGGCCTCCGTTCGTACAGATATCGAGGAGCATCGCCGCCTCGCCGCGGACGTGCGCGCCGAGGCGCAAGCGCTCGCACGCGAGGCCGAACTGGCCGACCGCCGAGTGCAGGCGATCCTCGCCGAGCGCAGCGATTGGCAGAACCGGAAAGCAGGCGCCGCCTCGCAGATCGAAACGGTCGAAGCGCGCATCGGCGAGGTCAGGGCGGAACGCGCCGAGCTGGACAACGCGCCGGCGGTGTTTGCAGAAAAGCGCAGTGCCCTGATCAGCGAGATCAGCTTTGCCGAAAACGAGCGCAGGCTCGCCGCCGATGCGCTCGCCGCCGCCGAGACCGCGATGGCGGAGACCGATCGCGCCGCGAAAGTCTCGCTGGAGGCGCTTTCGGCCGCGCGCGAGGCAACCGGACGGGCCGAGGAGCGCATGGAGGGCGCCAAGCGCAGGCTCACCGATGTCGAGCGCGAAATCCGCGACATGCTCGAGGTCGAGCCGCAGGCCGTTGCCGCGCTGGCCGAGATCGAGCCCGGTGCCGCGCTGCCGCCGCTTGCCGAGATCGAGGAAAACCTCGAAAAGCTGCGCCGCGACCGGGAGCGGCTTGGCGCGGTCAATTTGCGCGCGGAAGAAGAGCTGCGCGAGGTCGAGGCACAACACACCAAGCTCACCACCGAACGCGATGACCTGGTGGAAGCTATCAAACGCCTGCGCCAGGGCATTCAGAGCCTCAACCGCGAAGCGCGCGAGCGGCTGCTTGCCTCGTTCGAGATCGTCAACGACCATTTCAAGCGGCTGTTCACCGAATTGTTCGGCGGCGGCGAGGCCGCGCTGCACCTGATCGAAAGCGACGACCCGTTGGAAGCAGGGCTCGAGATCATCGCAAAGCCGCCGGGCAAGAAGCCGCAGACGCTGTCGCTGCTCTCGGGCGGCGAGCAGGCGCTGACGGCGCTTGCGCTGATCTTCGCGGTGTTCTTGACCAACCCCTCGCCGATCTGCGTGCTGGACGAGGTCGACGCGCCGCTCGACGATCACAACGTCGAGCGCTTCTGCACCCTCCTGCACGAGATGACCGGCTCGACCGAGACGCGCTTCATCATCATCACGCATAACCCGATCACCATGGCGCGGATGAACCGCCTGTTCGGCGTCACCATGGCCGAGCGCGGCGTCTCGCAACTGGTCTCGGTCGCGCTGGATGAGGCGGTAAAGATCGTCGACCAGAACGTGGCGTGATCTCGCCCTCCCTTCCTGCTGCACTGACGGCTGCGCTGGACGCCAAATTGCAAGGTCTTTCGCGCAGCGAGACTGCAGCACGTGCCGAAACAATCTCGAAGACCTATCGCGACGGCGGCGGCTCCGCTGGGATCGCAACCGAGACAGATGCCATGGCATACGCGCTGGCGCGGATGCCCGCGACCTATGCGGCCGTGGCCGCCTGCCTCACGGCGCTGCAGGAGGCGCGACCCGACTTCGCACCGCACAGCCTGCTCGACGTCGGCGCCGGACCCGGGACGGCGAGCTTTGCCGCAGCAGAAGCGTTTTCATCGCTTGCGACATTCACGTTGCTCGATGCCAACCCGGTGCTGCGCTTGCTCGCGCTCGATCTGGCGAGAGCCGGCGGCCACGAGTTGAAGTATGAACTCGGCGAAGCACGTGCCTTGATCGCAAAGGCCGAGCCCGCAGACCTTGTCGTCGCGAGTTACCTGATCGGGGAGCTCAGCGAAGCCGACCGCCGAGAGCTCTCGGAACAGCTCTGGTCCAAGACCCGCGACATGCTGCTCATTGTCGAGCCGGGCACGCCCGCGGGCTACGCACGCATCATTGCGACACGCGCCCAACTGATCGCGGCAAGCGCGCATGTGCTTGCACCCTGCCCGCATGATGCAGCCTGCCCCCTGCAATCGCCGGACTGGTGCCACTTCGCGCAACGCCTGCCGCGCTCGCGCGCGCACAAGCAGGTCAAGGGCGCGGAGCTGCCGTTCGAGGACGAGAAATTTTCGTATGTCGCGCTGGCGCGAAAGCCCGCAGCACATCGGCCCGCGCGCGTGCTGGCACGGCCCCACATCAGCAAGGTCGAGGTCACTGCAAAGCTCTGCACCACGGACGGGCTCGTGCGGGAACGAATTCCTCACCGCGACAGACGCGCTTATGCCGCCGCCCGACGCTGGCGCTGGGGCGATGCAGCGATGGAAAAACGTTGACGAGTTTCATGCCTTTGCATTGAACTTTTGCCGCCTTGCGGCAGACCAAGGGGATACCCACCTCGTGGCCGATGCTCGGCTTGTCCCTTTCCGCATAAGCTAACTACGCTCGTTTCCCCACCAGGAGTTTTCCATGTCGTCCGGCTGGATCGTTCTCGGCATCATCGTCGTTCTCGTGATCTTCGTGTTCGGGACCTATAACCGCCTGGTCACGCTGGGCCAGCGCGTCAGCCAGGCCTTTGCCGACATCGATGTACAACTCAAGCAGCGCCATGATCTGATCCCGAACCTGGTCGAGACCGTGAAGGGCTATGCGGCGCATGAGCGCGGCACGCTCGACGACGTCATCAAGGCGCGCAACTCCGCGATGTCCGCGCAGGGGCCGGCGCAGGTGTCGGCTGCGGAAGCGCAGCTGTCCGGCGCGCTCGGACGGCTGATTGCGCTGTCCGAGGCCTATCCGGACCTCAAGGCCAACGCCAACTTCCAGCAGCTTGCGAGCGAATTGTCGGACCTTGAAAACAAGATCGCCGCAAGCCGCCGCTTCTTCAACAACGCGGTCCAGGAATACAACACCGGCATCCAGCAGATGCCGGCCGCGCTGTTTGCCGGCATGCTCGGCTTCACCCGCAAGGACTTCTTCGATCTCGGCGCCAGCCGCACCGAAGTCGAGGCCGCCCCGAGCGTGAAATTCTGAGGAGAACCTGGATCGCCATCATGTCGCAACATCCTCGTCGTTCCGGGACGCCTCGAAGAGGCGAGCCCGGAATCTCGAGATTGCGGGTCTGGCCCCTCCGGCCATCCCGGAATGACGGTGCTTGATCATGGCCGCGTACGGTCTCTATACCCACATCGCCTCGAACAAGACCCGGTCGATGCTGCTGCTTGCCGGACTGTTCCTGCTCGTCTATGTCATCGTCTATGCGGGCGCGCTGATCATCGAGGTGATCGGCAATGGCGATGCCACCGCCGACTACTATCTCAAGGCCGCCCTCGCCGACGTGATCCGGACGCTGCCCTTGTCCACTGGCGCTGCGATCCTTTGGATCGTCATCGCCTATTTCTTCCACCAGAACATCATCGACGCCGTCACCGGCGGCACCGATGTGACGCGGCAACAGCAGCCGCGGCTCTACAATCTGCTCGAAAACCTCTGCATCTCGCGCGGCATCCCGATGCCGAAGCTCAAGGTGATGGAGAGCGACGCGCTGAACGCCTTCGCAACCGGCCTGAACCAGCGGCAATATGCGGTCACGGTCACGACCGGCCTCCTCAATGCGCTTGATGACCGGGAGATCGAAGCCGTGCTCGGCCACGAGCTGACCCATATCAGGAACGGCGACGTGCAGATGATGGTGATCGCCGTCATCATCGCCGGCGTGGTCGGATTCCTCGGCGAGCTGATCTACCGCGTCTTCTTCGGCGGGTATCGCTGGGGCTGGGGCGGCGGCTATTCCAGCGGCGGCTCGTCGGATTCCTCGTCTTCATCCTCCGACAGCGGCGGTGGCGACCGCAAGAGTTCGGGCGGCGGAGCTGCGATCCTCATCATCGTTGTCGCGGTTGTGCTGATCGTGCTTGCCTGGGCCTTGTCGCAGCTCGTGAAGCTCGCGCTGTCGCGCTCGCGCGAATTTTTGGCCGATGCCGGCTCGGTCGAGCTGACCAAGAACCCCGATGCGATGATCTCGGCGCTCCGCAAGATTGAGGGCCGGGGCGAACTGCCGGACGCGACCTCAGCGGTGATGGAGCTCTGCGTCGACAATCCGCGCGAAGGCTTTACCGACCTGTTTGCGACCCATCCCTCCGTGGAATCCCGGGTGCAGGCGCTGGTGAAATATGCCGGCGGTCATTACGAGGGTCCGCTCGCGCAGCCGATGCACCCAACGGAAGACCGCGACGGCGCGCCGGATCAGCCCGGCGGTGACCAGCCGCCGCCGCCCTCTGGCCCCTGGAGCGCCCATCCCGCCGGTTCCGAGCAAGGCGCGCCAAATCCACAGCCACCCCCGCCTTTGAACGCTCCGTGGGGCAATCCGGCCAGGCCATCTGCGGGTCCCTGGGGTCGGCAGTAGGCGATCTGGCCTTCCCTCTTCTACCACCAGGGAAATTCAGCGCACGAAGCGTCTAATAGATTTGAGTTTTCCCATGTTTCTGCCATGTTCGCGCCCAAAGCAGAGATGGGGATCAGCCGGGCGGCATTTTGCGGTCCCGGGGTAGTTTCAAGGGACCGACATGGCTAAACCGGCAGTGATTGTGGTGGGCGCGGACAAGGGCGGGGTCGGCAAGACCACGGTGTCGCGCACCTTGCTCGACTATTTCAGCGCCAATGCCGTGCCGACCCGCGCCTTCGACACCGAATCCCCGCGCGGCACGCTGAAGCGCTTTCATCCCGACGTCACCGAGATCGTCGACATGACGGCGACGGCGGACCAGATGAAGATTTTCGACACGCTGAACACGGTCAGTCCCTCGGTGACCGTGATCGACGTCCGCGCCGGCCTGATGTCGCCATCGCTGGCCGCATTGCGCGATATCGGTTTCCTCGATGCCGCCAAGTCCGGCCAGATCACCTTCGCCGTGTTCCATATTCTGGGCTCGTCGATCGCTTCGCTCGACGAGATCGCGGAGACCGCGAATTTCATGGCCGGCGCCAAATACTTCCTGGTGAAGAATTTCATCAACAATACGAGTTTCTTCGAGTGGGACCAGGCGACCTACAACTCCTATTTCCACCGCATCAAGGATGCGACCGAGCTGACCATCCCGAAACTCAACGAAATGGCCTTCGAGCAGGTCGAGGTCGCCTCCGTCCCCTTCCTGAAATTCGTCGCCAACAAGGGCATCCATGACGAGGCGGCGAACTATTCCTTCGTGCTGCGCGGCTATGTCCGCCATTGGCTTGCCAATGTCTGGAGCGAGTACGATCGCATCAAGCTGACCGACATCGTCGGCTCCAGCAAATCGGCGGTCCGCGGCGGCGAAAAATAATTTTGCGATGAGGCTTTATCAGGCGGCCTGTTTGGCCTGATATTGCCGCCGATGCCCGCCACCCCCGTCTACATCGTTGCCTCTCCTCGTCCGCAAGTCGGCAAGACCCTTGTCGCGCGGCTGCTCAGCGAATTCCTGCTGCTCAAGAACGGCAAGGTCACGTCGTTCGACATCAATCTGAAGGAACCGTCGCTGCTCGACTTCCTGCCCGACATCACCGAAACCGCCGATATCAGCGACACTTTCGGCAAGATGGCGCTGATGGACCGCGTCATCCTCAATGACGGCATGGCCAAGGTGATCGACCTCGGCTTCCATGCCTTCGACGAGTTCTTCACGATGTCTGAGGAGATCGGGTTCCTGAAGGAGGCGGCTCGGCGCAACGTGGTTCCGATCGTCCTGTTCATGGCCGATATCGACCGCGTCTCGGGGCGCGGGCACGACATGCTGCTCGGGCAGATTCCGGCGCCGCAGCTGGTCACGGTCGACAATGAATATGTCGTGCGCGGCGAGTTGCCCGACTCCATGCATAGCGGCCGCCTCATGCGGATTCCGGCGCTGCCGACGTTCCTGAAGACCTATATCGACCGGCTGACCTTCTCCTTCACCGATTATCTGCGCCAGGAAAAGGACTCGTCCACCGAACTGCATCAGTGGATCAGGCGGAATTATTACCACTTCCGCGAGCTGGAATTGAGCCTCCTTTTGCAGAAGTCGTAAGGCGTCCGACCGCTTGGCGGGTTGGTGGATCGCATTGCGGCAGGACCGCAGGATGTCGACAGCAATGGTCGGTTATGGCAGGTTGCCGTCACAATAAGAAAGTCGCGGTTCTCTAGGGTCGCCAACGGCCCCGTCGGAGGATGAGATGACGACGGCCAAGGACGGAATGGAACTGACGCGCGTCGGGCCCGGCACTGTCATGGGCGAGCTGATGCGCTGCTACTGGCTTCCCGCGTTGATGTCGTCGGAGCTTGCACCCGACGGGCCTCCGATCCGTCTGATGCTGCTCGGCGAAAGGTTGATCGCGTTCCGCGACAGCCAGGGCCGCGTCGGCGTCATGGACCATCGCTGCCCGCATCGCTGCGCCTCGCTGTTCCTGGGACGCAACGAGGAGAGCGGATTACGCTGCATCTATCACGGCTGGAAATTCGATGTCGCCGGCAATTGCGTCGACATGCCGAGCGTGCCGCCGCCCGGGTTCAAGCAGAAGGTCAAGGCGAAGGCCTACCGGACTGCCGAGCGTGCCGGCGTGGTCTGGGTTTACATGGGCGCGCGCGCCGACGCGCCGCCGCTGCCCGGCTTCGAAATTCTCGACATGCCGGAAGACGAGGTCCGCGTCAGCTTCATCCAGCGCGAATGCAATTATCTGCAGGCGCTCGAGGGCGAGATCGACACTTCCCATTTCGGTTTCCTGCATGCCGGACATGTCGATCCCGAGGATCTCAAGGACGATGAGCCGGTGCGCTACACCATCACCGACCGCGCGCCGCGATATCATCTGCGCGATGCGCCCTGGGGGACGCAATATGCCGGCTACCGCCCGGCCGGTCCCGACTCCACCTATTGGCGCTTCGCCAATTTCCTGTTTCCGTTCTGGACCCAGGCGCCGAACGGCGAATTCGCTAGCCACATGCATGCGAGGGGCTGGGTGCCGCTAGACGACACCCACACCATGTATGTGTTCATCTGGTGGAAGAAGGCGGTCTCGGCGATGTCGCTGCCGCAGCCGGCCTTCAAGGACGGCACGCCGATCGGCGGCACCAGCCGCGGCAACAGGTTCCTGCCGAACACATCGGACTGGCTCGGCCGCTTCCGGCTCGAGGCGAACCCGTCAAACGACTGGAAGATCGATCGCGAAGCCCAGCGGAACGGCACGATCTACAGCGGCATCGACGGCATTCACCTGCAGGACCAGGCGATCACCGAAAGCATGGGGGGAATCGTCGATCACGAATGGGAGCATCTGGCGCCATCGGACCAGATGATCACCCGCACGCGACGACGCCTCTTGATGGCGGCGCGCGCGCTGCGCGATGAGGGTATCGCGCCGCCCGGCGCCGAGGACGCAAGCATCTATCGCGGCGCGCGCAGCGGCTATCTGATCAGCGACGACAAGAGCGACGATAACAGCCGATGGCAGGAGATCTATGCCAAGCAGCTCTCGGCCGGCGTGCATCCGCCGCGGCTGCACGCGGCTGAGTGAGAGGTCACGGCTTTCTTTTTCAAAGCGGCTTCGACTGGGAGAGAAAAATGCTCGAGCGAGTCCCGCAACAATTCCGCGAACTGCAGGAAATCACCATGCAGACGGACACGCGCGATATTCTCGCGCATGCCACGCGGCAGGCCGAAAGTCACGAAGACTATTTCCTGGTCGACATCGACGCCCACGTCACCGAGACGTCGTTCTGGCCGGAAATCCTCGCGCTGATCGACAATGACGTGATCCGGCAGATGGGCGAGGCCAATGCCGCGCGACCCGGCAACGCCAATCACTCGCTGCTCAATCATCAGCCCGGCATCCTGCACCAGCATCTCTATGGCCGCATCCCGCATCAGCAGGGACTGATGGAGCCGGTCGAAAAGAAAGGCGCGCACCGCTTCGTCGAGCTCGCGCGCCGCGCCATGGACGCGCTCGGCCTCGACTACCAGATCGTGTTTCCGACGCCGATGCTCTCCCTTGGCATGCACCCGCAGGATGAGCTGGAGGCTGCGCTTGGCGGCGCCTACAACAAATGGCTGGTGGAGCGCATTCTGCCCGAGGAAGATCGGCTGAAGGGGCTGTTGTACCTGCCGTTCAACACCCCGGAGGCCTGCGTCGAGCAGGTCGAGCGTTACGCCGACAACGACCGCGTCATCGGTTTTACGGTCTGCTCGACCCGCAACAAGCCGGTGCATCACAACGCCTACATGAAGCTCTACGCGCTGATGGAGGAGACCGGAAAGCCGTTCGCATTCCACTCCGGCTTCAACTGGAACGATCCGTCGTTCCTGCAGCTCAATCGCTTCATCTCGATGCACGCGCTGTCGTTCGTGCATTACAACCTGATCCACATGACCAACTGGATCATCAACGGCATTCCCGAGCGCTTCCCGAAGCTGAAGACCGTGTGGGTGGAAAGCGGGCTCGCCTGGATTCCGTTCCTGATGCAGCGGCTCGACCACGAATACCAGATGCGTTCCTGCGAGGCTCCGCTTCTGAAAAAGCTTCCCAGCGAATACATGCGCGACATGTTCTATACCAGCCAGCCGCTGGAGAAGACCGATCCAAAGCTCCTGCAGGCAACGCTGGAGGCGATGAAGGCCGAGACGCAGTTGCTCTATGCTTCGGACTGGCCGCACTGGGATTTCGATCCGCCGAGCGCGATCACAACGATGCCGTTCCTCTCCGAGCAGGCCAAGCGCAACATTTTGGGGCTCAACGCCGCGCGGCTGTTCAATCTCGAAGTGAAACGCAAGCGGCCGAAGGCAAAGGACGTGCTGGCGGCGCGGCCGGGGATTTCCTGATGGCGGTTGACGCGCCAACCGAGATGCGTTCGCTCGGCGCCGACTTTGTCGAGGCGGCCGAGCAGGCGCTGTCATCGGGCAGACCTGAGCAGGTCTCCGATTCCGATCTCGAGCGGGTCATGACGGCGGCGGTGCGGCTTTACGCGGCCAAGGCGGAAGCCGCGGATTCGGCGGCGCCGCCGGTCACGGCAGAACGCGTCACGCCGACCGACGTCGTGGTGACGGTCAGCGCGATGATCCGCGCGGTCGGACTCAATCTCTGGGACGTCTCGATGTGGTTCAACCGGCAAAAGCGATAGCGCAATAAAACGGGCAGGATCAGAACATGCGCGAAGTCATCATTGGTTCCGCGTCGGAGTTTTCCGATCCCGGCCGCAAGATCATCGGTTTCGATAACTTTGAGGTCGCGGTCTTCAAGCTCGACGGCGAATTCTTTGCCTATCTCAACCAGTGCCCGCATATGGGCGGCCCGGCCTGCCAGGGCAAGATGATCGCCAAGGTCGAAGAGATCATCGCCGACGACCGCACCAGCAAGGGCATGGCCTTCTCCAAGACCAGGCTGCATGTGGCCTGCCCGTGGCACGGTTTCGAGTTCGACATCCGCACCGGGGTGCATCCCGGCAATCCGCGGGCGCGCCTGCGCAAGATCGATGTCGCGGTATCCGATGGCGAGGTGACGATCCGCGTTCCGGATGCGCGGGAGCGCGCACCGGCGGCCTGAGTTCGGCGGGTAGTCGCAAGCGCCATTCCTTCTCCCCTTGTGGGAGAAGTGGTGCGGACGAAGTCCGCGCCGGATGAGGGGGTCTTTATCCGCGAATTCCAATTGAGAGAGACGCGCTTGCGGAAGCAGACCCCTCACCCGGATCGCATCTTCGATGCGATCCGACCTCTCCCACAAGGGGAGAGGTGCAGCGTCCACACGGCCACCGCACTAACTCATCTCAGCGAGTTCAATGTCCCTCGAAGGCCATCAGCGTGCGCACGGGCACGTCCATCGCGCGCAGCTTGTCGGCGCCGCCGAGGTCGGGCAGATCGACGATGAAGCAGGCCGCGACCACATTGGCGCCGATCTGGCGCAACAGTTTCACCGCGCCCTCCGCGGTGCCGCCGGTTGCGATGAGGTCGTCGACCAGGATCACGCGCTCGTCGGGATGAACGGCGTCGACATGCATTTCCATCTCGTCGATGCCGTATTCGAGAGAATAGGCAATGCGCACGGTGGTGTGCGGCAGCTTGCCTTTCTTGCGGATCGGCACGAAGCCGGCCGAGACCTGATGGGCGATGGCGCCGCCGAGAATGAAGCCGCGCGCCTCGATGCCCGCGACCTTGTCGATCTTCGAGCCGGCCCAGGGATGCACCAGTTCGTCGACCGCGCGGCGAAACGCGCGGGCATCCGCAAGCAGCGTGGTGATGTCGCGAAACAGGATCCCCGGCTTCGGATAGTCCGGGATGGTCCGGATGCTCGACTTCAGGTCGGTGTCAAAGGTCATTGCCGTCCTCTCAATTAACGGGCGCGCCGAGCCGGAACGCGTTCTCGACGATGCGCAAACCCACCTCGCCCGAGAGCGACATCAGCGACTCCGGGTGAAACTGCACGCCGCCGACCGGCAGCGTCTTGTGCTCGATCGCCATGGCGACGCCGTCCTCGGTGGCCGCGGTGACGGCAAGCACCTCGGGCATGGTGCCGCGCTCGACATAGAGCGAGTGATAGCGCCCGATCACGATCTCGTTCGGCAGGCTCTGCATCAGCCGCCCTCCCCTGATCTGCACCCGCGACGGCCGGCCATGTGCCGGCTGCGCCAGTTGGCCGAGCTCGCCGCCAAAATATTCGCCGATCGCCTGCACGCCCAGGCAGACCCCGAAGATCGGCAGCTTCTTTTCCAATGCCGCATCGATCGTATCCGAAATGCCAAAGTCGGCCGGCCGGCCCGGTCCCGGGGACAGCACCAAGAGGTCCCATTTTTTCCGCTTCAGCATGTCGAGCGCATGCACATAACGGACCACCGTGACGCTGGCGCCGACCTGGCGGAAGTAATCCGCCAGCATATGCACGAAACTGTCGTCATGGTCGATCAAAAGCACCCGCTTGCCGCTTCCGGTCGCATCGGGCGCAGTGCTCGACAGCGGCTTCGGCGGATCGCCCCGCAGCGCCTGAAACAGCGCCGCCGCCTTCACCTGACATTCCCGATCCTCGGCGGCCGGGTCCGAATCAAAAAGGCAGGTGGCGCCGACCCTGACCTCGGCGATCCCGTCCTTCATGCGGATGGTGCGGATCGTCAATCCCGTATTGATGCTGCCGTCGAAATTGACGCAGCCGATGGCGCCTGCATACCAGCGCCGCGGCGAGCGTTCGTGATCCTCGACGAACTGCATCGCCCAGAGTTTTGGCGCACCGGTGACGGTCACCGCCCAGGCATGGGTGAGGAAAGCGTCGAGGGCATCGAAGCCCGGACGCAGCACGCCCTCGACATGATCGACGGTGTGAAACAGCTTTGAGTAGGTCTCGATCTGCCGCCGCGCCAGGACCTTGATGGTGCCGGGCACGCAGACGCGCGCCTTGTCGTTGCGGTCGACATCAGTGCACATGTTGAGCTCGAACTCGTCCTTCTCCGAGTTCAGGAGCTGGCGGATCTGCTCGGCATCGCCGATCGCGTCCGTGCCACGCGCGATCGTGCCCGAGATCGGGCAGGTTTCCACCCGCCGGCCGTCGGAACGCACAAACATCTCCGGCGAGGCAGACACCAGAAACTCGCCGGCGCCGAGATTCATCAGCGCGCCATAGGGCGACGGGTTGATGCGACAGAGCCGCTGGAACACCTCGGCGGGCGAACGCTCGCAGGGCTCGCCAAAGAGCTGGCCCGGAACCGCCTCGAACAGATCGCCGCGGGCAAAGGCCGCACGCGCGGTTTCCACCGTCGCCTGATACTCGCCGGGCGCGTGATCGGCAAACGCCTGACGCGGAGACTTGGCATAGATGCTCTCGCCGGTCTGTCGCGAAATGCCCGCCGTGGATTTGCCCTTCCAGGAAAACTCGTAGGAGATCGCAGCGCCGCGCGAGGTGGCGCGGTCATAGGCGAGCAGCTGGTCGGGGATGTAGAGCACGATATCGCGCTGATCCTTTTCGCGCGGACGCTTTTGCACGAGATCCTCGATCTGGAACACGAGGTCATAGGCGAAGGCGCCGAACAGGCCGAGCATGCCGTCGTCATTGGCGGCGAAGTTTCCGACCATGTCGCGCACCAGCGACATCACGCTGGCGCGGCGGGTGCGCTGGTCTTCCTCGATCGGAGCCTCGCCGCGGACGACATGGCCTTTGAGACGCCCGGCAGACTTCTCAGCGATGACGACGCCAGGCTCGCGCAAAGTATCGGCGAGGAATGCGATCAGCACCTCGCCACGCGCATTCAGCGCAGCGAGCGAAAACCCGACGCCCGTGGTTTCGAGCACGAGCGGCGGATCGGAAAAGCCGAGATCGAAACTTTCGTAGCGGCCGGGCACCGTGGTGCCCGAGGACAGCACCACCCCGCGCCGCCGGTCGAGCAGATCGATCAGCCTGTCGAGCCGGCTCGCGCCGCCGGAAAAGTGCTCGACCGAGCGCTTCACCAGAAGTCCGCCGCGGGTCGTGTACTCGAAATTCTCGGGTAAGGAGAAGACTGTCCTGTTCATCTGATCCTCTTAACCAGACTTGCCGAGGAACGCCACACAGGACAGACGAGAAGCCGCTCTGCGATGGCGGCCTCTGACGATGTGAGAAGAAAAAATCGCACCGGCCACCTTTCAGAAGGTGGGCCACCAACGACGGATGGGGCGGACGACGGTGTTCATGCCCCCGTAGACACCATGGCAGGCCTGCGGCGTCAAGGGACCTCGCGCCATGGACCGAACCGAAAATAGGGCTAGGATTTCGCCCTTGGCAGCCGGGAGATAACACCGGCCGACAAAGGAGGCGCGCCATATGCTCAGGAGTCTAGGATATGCGGGCTTCGGCTCGGACCAGCTCGAGGACTGGCGGCAGTTCGGCACCAACCTCGTGGGCTTTCAGGCGGTCGAGCGCGGCAACTCGCTGCTCGCCTTCCGTATGGACGACCGCAAGCAGCGCGTCGTGATCGACCGCGCGCTGGGCGAAGGCGCCCGCTTCTTCGGCTGGGAAGTGGCTGATGGCCCTGCCCTCGATGCGCTTGCGGCGCGGCTGGAGAGTGCGGGCGTTGCGGTTGCGGCCGAACCGCAAACGCTGGCCGATGCGCGACGTGTTCGCGCGCTGATTTCGTTCCACGACCCCGCAGGCAACCGACTGGAGGCCTTTCACGGCGCCGAAATCGACGACACGCCGTTCAGCCCGGGACGTTCGATCTCGGGCTTCCGCACCGGCGCGCTCGGGCTCGGTCATGCCGTGCTCACGGTCGAGAACATCACGCCGGTCATGGCGTTCTACGTCGACGTGCTCGGCTTCAAGCTGTCCGACTACATCGAGAAACCGTTCCGCGCCTATTTCTTCCATGTCAATCCGCGCCATCACTCACTCGCTTTGATCGAGACCGGCAAGAACGGCATGCATCATCTGATGGTGGAGATGTTCTCGCTCGACGATGTCGGGCAATCCTACGACGTCGCGCTTGCGGAAGACCGCGTCAACGTCACGCTCGGCCGCCATACCAACGATTTCATGACATCGTTTTATGCCAAGACGCCGTCGTCATTCATGGTGGAATGCGGCTGGGGCGGCCGCGAAGTCGATCCCGCGACATGGCGGGCGGTGGAAATGACCCACGGCCCGAGTCTCTGGGGCCATGAGCGTCTCTGGCTCCCGGAAAAGGACCGTGCGGTTGCGCGCGAGATGCGGATGAATGCCGCTCGCGAAGGCCTGCGCGCGCCCGTGCAGGTGATGGAAGGCAATTTTCATGTGATGTCGGGGACCTGCGCCTGGTGGGACGGGGTGCGCGGGGTAAACGCGAAGGGCTGATCTATATATTCCCGAGCGAAGGCGCGTCCCGGCGTCCATGGCGAACATGAATGACAACCAGTTCGTCACCTTGGACCCGGTGATAGACGAGAGATAGGGATAGCGGGCGATCGGGAAGACGCGGACGCCGGGAATATCGGTTTCGCGACCGAGCCCGGGATGTCGTGGAGTAGCATACTCGTTGAACGAATTTGGCGCACCACAGCGGACGCCGCTCTTACATTGTGCCGCGCGATGTATTCGTGAATGGTAGCGATGTCGAAGCGGGCTCGCCTGGAGTATCGCAGTCTCACAAACCGCACTTCCTCCAGAGTGCCGCCATTTCTTCGTCAGTAGCGTACTCGCCTTGCTCGGCCTCCCGGAGACCCTCGAGGACGGCCGCACGATGCTCCTCGGGCACGACAAAGGGACCGCTGCCCGCGGACGCAATCTGCTCCAATACCTCAGCGACATAGGCCTGCCGGTCTTCCGGCAGCTTTCTTACTTTTTCGATGGCGTCTTCCAGAACCTTGGTCATGCGCTCAAGTTTAAGGGAACTTGCGACCGAACGCGAGCCCACCAATGACGGCGGTTCACCCCAGATGCTTCCGGAAATACTCCGTCGCGCGGCCCCAGGCGAGCTCGGCGCATTTGCGGTCGTGCACAGCCATACGCTGCTCATTGGCAAAGCCGTGCTCGGCGTCGTAGCGATAGATCTCCAGCGACTTGCCGGCCGCCTTCATCGCCTTCTCGAAGCTATCGACCGCCTGCGGCGTGCACCAGTCGTCCTTGTTGGCGAAATGCGCCTGCAACGGAATTTTGACATCGGCGGGTTTGGCCGCCTGCTCCGGCGGAATGCCGTAGAACACCACCCCTGCCGCAAGTTCGGGGATCCTGGTCGCACCGATGATGGTCACGGCACCGCCGAGGCAGAAGCCGGTGAGACCGACCTTGGCGCCGTTGCGCCCAAGATAGAGCGCGGCGCCGCGCACGGTCTGTGTGGTCAAATCCATGAAATCGAGCGAGTTCATCTCCTTACCTGCCGCATCCGTGTCGTGATAGGGCACCACCTTGCCCTTGTAGAGATCGGGCGCCAGTGCATCGAAACCCGCGCGCGCAAAGCGGTCGCATATGCCCTTGATCTGATCCTGCAATCCCCACCATTCCTGGATCACCACGACGCCCGGCGCATCGCCGCGGGCCGCATTGGCGAGATAGCCGGATGTTTCCTTGCCGTCAGGACGCTTGAAGGTGATGAGAGTGCCCATGGTTTCCTCCGACGGTGTTTTCTTTGAGACGGGCATTTTGTCCGCAGCACGCGCGAGAAGCAATCCGTTTGCCGTCATTCCGGGGCGATGCGCAAGCATCGAACCCGGAATCTCGAGATTCCGGGTTCGGTCCTTCGGACCGCCCCGGAATGACAGCACGAAAAAAGCCCCCTCGCGGGGGCTTCTCACATTCGCATCGCCGTCACACAGCATCAGTGCGCGTCGGCCCAGACCTTCTTCTTGGTGAAGTACATCAGTCCGGCGAAGATGATCAGGAACACGAACACCTGAAAGCCGAGCTGCTTGCGCGCTTCCATGTGCGGTTCGGCGGTCCACATCAAAAACGCAGTGACGTCCTTGGCATATTGCGCAACTGTCGCCGGCGCGCCGTCATCATAGGTGACCTGGCCGTCGGACAACGGCTTCGGCATCTTGATGGCGTGGCCGGGGAAATACTTGTTGAAATAGGAGCCGTCCGGAATCTTGACATCGGCCGGCGGCTTGTCCTCGAAGCCCTGCAGGAGAGCCGCGACATAATCGGGCCCCTGCTCCTGGTACTGCGTGAAGAAGTCGAAGATGAACCAGGGGAAGCCGCGCTCATAGGAGCGCGCCTTGGTAATCAGCGAAAGGTCCGGGGGGGCCGCACCGCCATTGGCGACACGCGCCGCCTGCTCGTTGGGGAATGGCGAGGGGAAATAGTCGGCAGGCCGGCCCGGCCGCTCGAACATCTCGCCCTGATCGTTCGGGCCATCCTTGATCTTGTATTCGGACGCCAGCGCCGCGACCTGTGCCGTCGAATAGCCGGGGCCGCCGGGGTCGGCGAGGTTGCGGAACGCGATGTAGGACAACGCGTGGCAGTTGGAGCAGACTTCCTTGTAGACCTTCAGGCCGCGCTGCAGCGCGCCGCGATCATATTTGCCGAACGGGCCCGCAAACGACCATCTGTTGGCCGGTGGCGTGTCGGCCTCCTCGGCGCGCACGCTCTGCGCGCTGCCGATCACAAGGCCGCCCGCGACGATAAAGGCGGCCACGGTGGCGGCGACCTTGCCGCTTTTCGCCAGCACGTCGTCGGCGATCGAGTTTGGCAGCGGCCGCGGCTTTTCGATCCGCGAGAGCAGCGGCAACAGCACCAGGAAGTAGGCGAAATAGCAGGCCGTCAGCACGCGGCCGGCGATCACATAGATGCCTTCCGGCGGCTGCGCTCCGAGATAGCCGAGCAGGATGCAGACGATCACGAAAATCCAGAAGAACTGCTTTGCCAGCGGACGATATTTCGACGACCTGGTCTTCGCGGTGTCGAGCCATGGCAGGAACACCAGGATCAGGATCGAGGAAAACATCACGACGACGCCGGCGAGCTTGTTCGGGATCGAGCGAAGCATCGCGTAGAACGGCAGGTAATACCATTCCGGCACGATGTGCGCCGGCGTCTGCGCCGGATTGGCCGGAATGTAATTGTCGGCGTCGCCGAGATAGTTCGGCATGTAGAAGATGAACCAGGAATAGAGCAGCAGGAACACCGAGACGCCGAACATGTCCTTGATGGTGGCGTGCGGCGTGAACGGCACGGTGTCCTTCTCGGTCTTCGGCTCGACGCCGGCCGGATTGTTCTGGCCCGCGACATGCAGCGCCCAGACGTGCAGCACCACCACGCCCGCGATCACGAACGGCAGCAGATAGTGCAGCGAGAAGAAGCGGTTCAGCGTCGGATTGCCGACGGAGTAGCCGCCCCAGAGCAGCGTGACGATATAGTCTCCGACAACGGGAAAGGCCGAAAACAGGTTGGTGATGACGGTTGCGCCCCAGAAGCTCATCTGGCCCCACGGCAGCACGTAACCCATGAAGCCGGTCGCCATCATCAGGAGATAGATGATGACGCCGAGGATCCACAGCACCTCGCGCGGCTCCTTGTACGACCCGTAATAGAGGCCGCGGAACATGTGCACATAGACGGCAAAGAAGAACATCGACGCGCCGACCGCGTGCATGTTGCGCAAGAGCCAGCCGTAATTGACGTCGCGGACGATCAGCTCGACCGAGCGGAAGGCCAGATCCGCATTCGGCGTGTAATGCATCGCAAGGACGACGCCGGTCGCGATCTGCATGGCGAGCATGAAGGACAGGATGGCGCCGAAGGTCCACCAGTAGTTCAGGTTGCGTGGCGTCGGATAGGCCACGAACGAGGAGTGCATGAGACCCAAAATCGGCAGGCGCCGCTCGATCCATTGCAAGGCTGGATTGCTCGGCTTGAAGTCGGATGGTCCGCTCATGATGATGCGATCCTGAGGAAGTAAGACAAAGGGCCGGAAGTCCGAACGCGCTTGCGAGTCCGCGGCCTCAGCCGATCTGGATTTTGGTGTCGGTGACGAACTGATAGGGCGGCACCGGCAGGTTGGCGGGCGCTGGCCCCTGGCGAATGCGGCCGGAGGTGTCGTACTGCGAACCGTGGCAGGGGCAGAAGAAGCCGTCGTAAAGGCCCTCATGCGCGATCGGGATGCAGCCGAGATGAGTGCAGATGCCGATCACGACCAGCCACTGGTCGTGTCCTTCCTTGACCCGGGACTGGTCGGTCGCAGGGTCCTTGAGGGTGTCGGTCGGAACTGCGCGGGCCTCCTCGATCTGCTTCTTGGTCCGGTGCATGATGTAGATTGGCTTGCCGCGCCAGAACACCTTGATGTCCTGCCCGTCAGCGATCGGCGCCAGGTCGACGTCGATCGGCGCGCCGGCCGCAATGGTCGAGGCGTCCGGATTCATTTGGGCAACGAACGGCCAGGCCGCGAAGATGGTGCCTACCGCCGCAGCCGCCCCCGTGGCCACAAAGAGAAAATCACGGCGTGTCGGATGATCTGCCGAAGACGCTGTCGTCACGATTCCAAACCCTTTCTTAAGCTCCGCCCCGGTGGAACCGCCCCGAAAATGCCCAAAGGGCACGCCCGGGAAGGGACCACGCCCAAGACGTGATCGGAGGTGGCCTGCCGGCGCCCGCGACCCCCGCGGCGGCAGAGAGACCGGCTTTTCCGGCCAGAGCGGCCAAACAAGCAGTCCAGAATGGTTCTATTGGCACCCTTGCCGTGAGAGCGCAAGCCGGTTATCGGCCCGCAAGCGTGCAATGCACGAAATCAGCGCAGACCGTTGTTATATTCATGCAATCCGGCGAGTGTCTTCAGGATGCAGATCGCGCTTTTCCAACCCGACATCCCCCCGAACACCGGCACGATCTTGCGGCTATGTGCTTGTCTCGATGTGACCGCCCATATCATCGAGCCGGCGGGCTTTGCGGTCTCCGACCGGGCGTTCCGGCGTGCCGGCATGGACTATCTCGACCAGGTCACCCTGATCCGGCACGACTCCTGGGAAACATTTGACAAATGGCGGCGCGCGGCGGACTTGCGGCTTGTCCTGTTCACTACAAAGGGCGCCGTCTCCTACCTTGATTTTCACTTTTTTCCATCGGACATCCTCCTCTTCGGGCGGGAGACGGTGGGCGTGCCGGATAACGTGGCTGCGGTTGCCGACGCCCGGCTCAGAATCCCGATCAAGCCCGAATTGCGCTCGCTCAATGTGGCGATGGCGGCTGCCATGGCAGTTGGAGAGGCATTGCGCCAGACCCGGCGGATGGGAATTGGATGATGGGCTTGCCCGACGATATCGAAACCCGCAAGGCCCGTGCAAAAGCCTGGTTCGAGGCGCTGCGCGACGACATCTGCGCGGCCTTCGAGCGCCTGGAGGACGAAGCGCCCGCTTCGCTCTATCCCGGCCACGCGGGGCGCTTCCTCCGCACGCCATGGCAACGGACCGACGCGAACGGCGCGCCCGGTGGCGGCGGGGTGATGTCGATGATGCATGGTCGCCTGTTCGAAAAGGTCGGCGTGCATACGGTCGAGGTCCTGGGCGAATTCTCGCCCGAGTTCAGCGCGCAGATCATGGGAGCGTCCGAAGACCCCCGTTTCTGGGCTTCCGGCATTTCGCTGATCGCGCACATGAAGAGCCCGCATGTGCCTGCCGTGCACATGAACACGCGCTTCATCGTCACGACCAAGGCATGGTTTGGCGGCGGCTCGGACTTGACGCCGGTGCTCAACCGGCGCCGCACCCAGGACGATCCGGACACGCTCGCCTTTCACGCGGCGATGAAAGCGGCCTGCGACGCGCATGCAACCGTTGCCCCTTACGAAAAATACAGGGCATGGTGCGATGAGTATTTCTATCTGCCGCATCGCGGGGAGCCGCGGGGAATCGGCGGCATCTTCTATGACCACCACGATTCCGGCGACTGGAATGCCGATTTTGCCTTCACCCAGGAGGTCGGCCGCGCCTTCCTGAAGGTCTATCCGGAACTCGTCAGGCGCAATTTCAGGACGCCATGGAGTGCGGAGGATCGCGAGGAGCAATTGATTCGACGCGGGCGCTATGTCGAGTTCAACCTGCTCTATGACCGCGGCACCATCTTTGGCCTGAAGACCGGCGGAAATGTCGAATCGATCCTGTCGTCGATGCCGCCGGAGGTGAAGTGGCCGTGAACGCCGCAAGCAGGCTGCCGCGCGCGATGCTGATCGACATGGATGACACCATCCTGTCGGCCTATGGGCGGCCCGAGATTGCCTGGAACAAGATCGCGGCGGAATTCGCCCGCGAGCTCGCGCCTTTGTCCTCGCAGCAAGTCGCAGCCTCCATCCTCAATTTCGCCCGCGCATTTTGGGCGACTGCGAACGCCGAGTGGCGCTTGAAACTCACCGAGGCCCGCCGCGAGGTGGTCAAGGGCGGCTTTGCCGCACTCGGCGGCAGCGCCGCGCTGCCGGACGAACTTGCGATCCGGCTCGCAGACCGCTTCACGACCTATCGCGAGGAGGAGATGTTCGTCTTTCCCGGTGCGCATGAGGCGATCGACGCGTTGAAGGCACACGGCGTCAGGCTCGCGCTCGTGACCAACGGCGCAGCCGACACCCAGCGCGCGAAGATCGAACGGTTCGAACTCGCGCACCGGTTCGATCATATCCAGATCGAAGGCGAGCACGGTTTCGGCAAGCCCGAGGAACGCGCCTATCGTCACGCCATGGCCGCGCTCGGCGTCACCGCAAACGAGACCTGGATGGTCGGCGACAATCTGGAATGGGAGGTCGAGGTGCCGCAGCGGCTTGGCATCTATGCGATCTGGATGGACGTCCATGGTGACGGCCTGCCCGCGGGCTCGACCGTCAAGCCCGACCGCATCATCCGTTCGCTCGCGGAACTGCTGCCGGGCGCGCCGTCACGTCACAACAACTGACGCACCGCCGCCGAGATCATCACAACCCCGCCAACCACCACCGCGGCATCAAGGATCGCGGCGTGGATATGAACGGGCATGCGTTCGACAAAGGCTCTGGCCAGGAACGTGCCCGGCAATGCGATCGCGCCGATCAGGACGGCAAACGCCACGACCTGCGCGGTGACGACGCCGGCAAGCCCGAACACCGAAATCTTGATCAGGCTGGTGATGACCGAGATCACGGCGTCGGTCGCGATGATGGCTGCGCCTTCGAGGCCGGCTGCCATCAGCAGCGACAACAGGATGACGCCGGACCCCGAGGTGCCGCCGACCACGACGCCGTAACCGACGGCGCCGGCGGCCAGCGTGCCGTCACCGATCTTGACCGCGTGAGCGCGCAACAGCCGACGCAGGGGCACGCTTGCAATCAGCATGGTGCCGATGACGAGAGCTGCCCCTGAATTCGTCAGCCTTGTATAGCCGTAGGCGCCGAGCGCCGTGGTGAGCGCGGCGGCCGCAATCACGATCGCCGCGCGGCGGCGATCGGCATGGCGGAAAAAGGCGACGCTGCGCGACAAATTGGTGAAGATCGCCGAGATCGCAATGATCGGCACCACGGGCTCGGCGCCGATCAAGGGCACCAACACCAGTGGCATCAGCGCCCCGGTGCCGTAGCCGGCAAGCCCGCCGATGACCGCGGCAAACAGCGCGACCCCGGCGACGAGCAGCAACTGCAAGAACGAGATGTCGGCAAAACCGGAAATCGGCATCACGGCTTTGCATCGCGGACGAGGCGTGCGACCACCTGATCCGCAAGGGCTTTGAGCGCGGAGGAATCGAGCGGAAAATCCGCGGCAAGCCAGGCGTCCTCGGCGAGCGTCAGCACGTGTCCGAGCGAAGGCCCTTCGGCGATGCCGCGGGCAATGAAATCGGAGGCCTTCAGCGGAAATTTCGGAGCGGTGAAGCGCTGCGGCAATGTTGCAAGCTCCCGCCACTGCGCCGCCTCGGCATTATCGCCCGATCGCGCCCAGGCCAGCATCACCCGGTCGCGATAGGCATCCTGGCCAAGCCGGTAGAGGCGCCGCTTTGCACGCGCGTCATCCATCCCCCCAAGCCGCCACCAGCGATGGCCCATGGAATCCAGCCGTTTGGCCTCGACATTGGAGAGCCGCAACCGCGCGGCAAGCCGACGCGCATCCTCGGTGACGGCAACCGCGAGCGCCGCAAGGCGTCGGATCGCATCGCCCTTCAGTACCAGCGCGCGCTCGGCCGAGATCATTGCCGAAAACGGCCCGATATAGACGACGCCGCCAATGATCGCCTGCAGCAGCCCGCCGTCCGTCATCGCCTCGATCGCGGTAATCGCGCCGTCGGCGACCAAGAGCTTGAGGATTTCCATCCGCACCCGCTCGGCGGACAGCGTCGCAAGTCCGGCGCGGGCGCGGATACAGGCGAGGTAGCCCGCGCGATCGACCTCGCCCGCGCCGAACGCCGCGTGAATGCGGAAGAAGCGCAGGATGCGCAGGTAATCCTCTTCGATCCTTTGGCTCGCTTCGCCGATGAAGCGCACGCGCCGTGCGGCAATGTCGTCGAGCCCGCCGACATAATCGTGCACCACGCCATCGATGCCGACCGACAGCGCGTTGATCGTGAAGTCGCGCCGATGCGCATCTCCCACCCAGTCGCGGCCAAAGGCGACCTTGGCCTTGCGGCCGAAGGTTTCGGTGTCCTCGCGCAAGGTCGTGACCTCGAAGGGCTGCGCGTCGACCACCAGCGTCAAGGTGCCGTGCTCGATGCCCGTCGGCACGCTCTTGATACCGGCTGCCCTGGCGCGGCGGATCACTTCGCCGGGCAGCGCGGTGGTCGCGATGTCGACGTCGCCGATCGGAATATTCAGAAGCGCGTTGCGCACCGCGCCGCCGACCACGCGCGCCTCCTCGCCATCGCTGTTGAGAAGCTTCAGTACACGGGACGTCGCACCCGATTGGAGCCAGGGCGCGTCTTTCAATCCACGCACATCGTTCATTTCTCGACTCCGGGAACGAGCTTGCCGTTCTCGACATGCGCGGGGACGTAGGTCGAATTGGGCGAGCCGCCCGAAAACTGCGCAAGCAGGACGAGGCTCGCGATCATCAGCAAAAGCGAGCCCAGCATCAGCCGGGCGACCAGTCGGAGCGGCCAGGACGACTGCACCATGACCTCGGAACGGGTCGCGATCAGGAACAAGACATAGATGCCGAACGGAACGAGGAAAATGCCGATCTCGGTCAGCACTGGACGGATCATGGCAGGTAGATCCGTTCGTACAGCATCCGCAACATGCCGGCGGTCGCGCCCCAGATATAGCGCTCGCCATACGGCATGGCGTAGTAGGAGCGCAGCATGCCGCGAAATTCCTTGCGATGGATCTCGTGGTTTGCCGGGTTCATCAGGAACGACAGCGGTACCTCGAAGGTGTCATCGACCTCGCCCAGGCTGAGCCTCAGGTCGAAGCCCGGCTTGATCCGCGCCACCGTCGGCAGGATGCGAAAGCCGAAACTCGTGCCGTAGAGACCGAGATAGCCGATCGGCTCGACGAAATCGCGCACCAGGCCGACCTCTTCCCAGGCCTCGCGCAGCGCGGTGTCGAGCGGGGTGGCGTCGGTCGCGTCGATCTTGCCGCCGGGAAACGCGATCTGTCCGGCGTGGTCGGCGAGATTTGCGGAGCGCTGCGTCAAGAGCACGGTCGGCTGCGGATGGTCGACGATCGGAACGAGCACCGCTGCGGGGCGAATCGGTTGCTCGCGCGCGAGGATCTCGAGCATGCGGTCGGTGCCGGCATCGCCGCTTTCCGGGATGACGTTGGGATCGTCGAGCCCGGGCGGCACATCGAAGGACAGCCGTGCATGGGCACGGGCAAAGAAATCCGCCGCGGTGACGTCAGGCGCGATCTTCGGCTTCGGTTCGTTCAAAGCGCTGCCCTCACCTCGTCCGCATCCGCCATCGGAAAAAATTCGCCCGCGGACATCACGCCGAATAACTCCCTGCCATCGACCATTCGCTCCTCGCCGAGATCGACGAGATCGTAATACAACGCGCGCGTGACCTTGGCCCACAGGTCGGCGCGCACATGGAGATAGGGCGTGAGCCCGCCGTCGGAAGCGTTGGCAAAGCGCAGGCGATGGCTGACATCGCAATCCACCCAATCGTCGACATTGGTGCGGAAGCGCAGCAACGCCCCGCGCTCGTCAGTGTCCTTCACCATCTCGACCGCCATGAACGGGGCGTCGTCGACGCGGATGCCGACCTTCTCCACCGGCGTGACAAGAAAATGCTTGTCCCCCTCGCGCTTCAGGATGGTTGAAAACAGCCGCACCAGCGCGTGCCTTCCGATTGGCGTCCCCATGTAGAACCAAGTACCATCCGAGGCGATTCGCATGTCGAGATCGCCGCAAAACGGCGGATTCCACAAGTGCACCGGGGGCAGCCCTTTTCCGGCAGGCGTCTTGTTTGCCGCCTGCCGTGCAGCGATCGAAAGGCTTTCCAGGTTGGTGGTGGTGTGCCCTTGCTTCGCCATGGTTTGCCTTGACGTTTGATCGCCCGAAACTGGCACGATTGGTGCAAGCCTTCGGTGGCGTAGAGTTCCCCGCAAAACTACCGGGTTGGTCTCCATATCGTGATGCCGTTAATACCCCGAAATGCCGATAATGTGGGGATAGTTTAATTCAACGAATACATGGCCTTTGCACAAGTTTAGCATGGGTTGCCGGCATTGATTTCGATGGTTCGGCGCACAAAGCTTCAAGGAGCTTAAGGATGGCGGAAAGTGTGGAAAAGCTCGAGGACGTAATCGTTCGCTCTGCGGAACAGGTCTCGGGTCAGATCCGCGCGGCAAAGGACGCGATTGCAGCGGTCATTTTCGGGCAGGATCGGGTGATCGAGAACACCCTGGTGACGATCCTGTCCGGCGGACACGCGCTGCTGATCGGCGTGCCTGGCCTCGCCAAGACGAAATTGGTGGAGACGCTCGGCGTCACGCTCGGGCTCGATGCCAAGCGCATCCAGTTCACGCCCGATTTGATGCCGTCGGATATTCTTGGCGCCGAGGTGCTGGACGAAAGCTCGAGCGGCAAACGCTCGTTCCGCTTCATCTCGGGTCCGGTGTTTGCGCAGCTCCTGATGGCGGACGAGATCAACCGCGCGAGCCCGCGCACCCAGTCGGCGCTGCTGCAGGCGATGCAGGAGCAGCACATTACGGTTGCGGGCGTGCGCCACGATCTGCCAAAGCCGTTCCACGTGCTCGCCACGCAGAACCCGCTGGAGCAGGAAGGCACCTATCCCCTGCCGGAAGCGCAGCTGGACCGCTTCCTGATGGAAATCGACGTCGACTATCCCGACCGCGAGGCCGAGCGGCGCATCCTGTTCGAGACCACCGGCGCCGAGGAGACGCTCGCCAAGGGCGCCATGCAGGCTGACGCGCTGATCGCGGCACAGCGGCTTGTGCGGCGCCTACCGGTCGGCGATTCCGTCGTCGAAGCGATCCTGTCGCTGGTCCGCTCGGCGCGTCCGGGCCCGGAGGGCGGCGACGCCGGCAAGCTGATCGCCTGGGGCCCCGGCCCGCGTGCCAGCCAATCCCTGATGCTCGCGGTTCGCGCCCGTGCGCTGCTGGACGGGCGGCTCGCGCCCTCGATCGATGACGTGCTCGACCTTGCCGAACCCATCCTCAAGCACCGCATGGCGCTGACCTTCTCGGCGCGCGCCGAAGGACACACCATTCCGGACGTGATTCGGCAATTGAAGGCGCGGATCGGTTGATGGCGGGAGCCGACAAGCAGCAAGCAACGGAGATCGCAGCAATCCGACGTGCCGATGGCGAAAGCCGTACGCTCGCCGCATCCTTGCCGCGCCTCGTGCTTGAGGCCCGTCGCATCGCCGCCAACGTCATCCACGGCCTGCACGGACGGCGGCGCGCAGGCGCTGGCGAAAGCTTCTGGCAATACCGCCGCTTCGTATCGGGCGAGCCGTCACAGAGCGTCGACTGGCGACGATCGGCGCGCGACGATCATCTTTATGTGCGGGAGCAGGAATGGGAGGCCGCACATACCGTGTGGCTCTGGCCGGACCGCTCGCCCTCGATGGCGTTTGCCTCTCGCGACGCGCGCGATTCCAAGCTCGAGCGTTCCCTGATCGTCGCTTTCGCGCTGGCCGAGCTCCTGGTCACCGGCGGCGAGCGCGTCGGCATTCCCGGCCTGATGAACCCGACCGCGAGCCGCAGTGTCATCGACAAGATGGCGCAGGCGATGCTGCATGACGAAGCGGCGCGGCCGAGCCTGCCGCCATCCTTCGTGCCGTCGGCGCTCGCCGAGATCGTTGTGCTGTCGGATTTCTGGTCGCCGATGCCGGAAATCACGACGATGCTCGCGGGATTGTCCGCCTCCGGCGCGCACGGCACGCTGGTGCAGATCGTCGACCCTGCGGAAGAGACCTTTCCTTATTCTGGCCGGATCGAATTTGTCGAGCCGGAAGGCCTTGGCGTCATCACTGCCGGCCGCGCCGAAAGCTGGGCCAGCGACTATGTCGCGCGCGTCGCGCGGCATCGCGACCAGATCAGGGACGAGACCAACAGGCTTGACTGGCTGTTCACCACCCACACCACCAGCCGATCGGCGGCCGAGCTGTTGCTGTTCCTGCATGGCGGCATGATGGTGAGCAAGGTCGGCGTACGAGCGAACGTCAAGGCAGGGCGGAGCGCATGATGTTTGGCCTTCCCCTCTCCTTTGCCGAACCGATCTTGCTGTTGGGCTTGTTGAGCCTGCCTGTGCTGTGGTGGCTCTTGAGGGTGATGCCGCCGCGGCCGAGACGCATCGAATTTCCGCCGACGCGACTGTTGTTCGATATCGCGCCGAAAGAGGAGACGCCGTCGCGCACGCCGTGGTGGCTCACGGCGCTGCGGCTTGCCGCAGCGACGCTGGTCATTCTTGCTGCCGCGGGACCGATCTGGAATCCGCAGACCGGTCTTGCCGGCAAGACCTCGCCCCTGATGATCCTGCTCGACGACGGCTGGAGCTCGGCCGCAAGCTGGGACTCCCGGATCAAGGCTGCCGACGAGCTGATCGCCAATGCCGACACCGACCGCCGCGGCATCGCACTGGTGCCGCTGTCGGAGCCCACGCGCGACATCACGCTGATGCCGGCGGGTGCCGCACGTGTGGCGCTGCGGCAGCTCGCGCCCAAACCCTATGCGATCGAACGCGTGGAAACGCTCGCCATCATCGAGCGTTTCCTGAGCGCCAGCGGCGACGTCGAGATCGCCTGGCTGACCGATGGGACCGATACCGGCCGCGGCACGGAATTCGTCGAAGCGCTCGGCAAGGCGATCGGCGATCGCGCCCTGACGATTTTCGAAGGCGGCACGCCGTCGCCGCTGGCGTTGGTCGCCGCCGAGAATGCTGCCGCAAAGATGACGGTAAAGGTATTGCGCACCGATAGCGGGATCGCAACCGGTGTGGTGCGAGCGCTGGATGCCAAGGGCTCGCCGATTGCGGAAGCGCGCTTCGGATTTGCGCCGCAGGCGCGAGACACCGATGCCGTGTTCGACCTTCCGGTGGAGCTGCGCAACGACATCGCACGGCTCGAGATTTCGGGCGAACGATCGGCCGGCGCGGTGCAACTGCTCGACAAGAGGTGGCGCCGCCGTGCGATTGGAATCGTCAGCGGATCGACCAGCGACACCGCGCAGCCGCTGCTCGCGCCGACGTTCTATCTCACGCGGGCGCTGGCGCCCTTTGCCGACGTGCGGCTCGGCGACCGCGGTGCGCCGCAACAGGCGATCACCCAGTTCCTCGACCAGAAGCTGCCGATGATCGTGCTCGCCGATGTCGGCACGCTGTCGCCTGAAATACGCGAACGTCTCGCCGCCTGGATCGATCAGGGGGGCGTGCTGGTGCGCTTTGCGGGCCCGCGTCTTGCGCAAGCCGACGACGATCTCGTTCCAGTCAAGCTTCGCCGTGGCGGCCGCAGCCTCGGCGGCAGCCTGACCTGGGAGAAACCGCAGCATCTGGCCGCCTTTACCGCCGACGGGCCGTTCGCCGGTCTTTCCGTGCCAAAGGACGTCACCGTGAGCCGCCAGGTGCTCGCGGAACCCGATGCAGTGCTCGCAACCAAAAGTTGGGCCTCGCTCGAAGATGGAACCCCCCTTGTCACCGGCGAGCGGCGCGGCAAGGGCATGGTCGCTTTGTTCCACGTCAGCGCCGACATGCGCTGGTCGGACCTGCCGATGTCGGGTACCTTTGTCGAGATGCTGCGACGGATTGTCGATATCTCCGGCTATACCACCGCGCCCGGCGCCGGCGTTGCCGCCGAAGCGGGCAAGGAGACGTTGGCGCCTTTGCACACACTGGACGGTTTCGGCGCCTTCGGACCGCCGCCGTCGACCGCAAAACCGCTGCCGGCCGAATATTCGGACCGCGCAACAGCGGATCATCCGCCGGGATTCTATGGTCCGGCCGAGGGACCGCTTGCGGTCAACACGCTGGCGGCGGCCGATCGCATCGCGCCGCTCGATACCTCGCCGTTGCGCGCGCGCCGCGCGAGCTACACCAATGCCGAACCGCGGGATCTCCGCGGCATGCTGTTGTCGGCCTCTCTCGCGCTGTTCCTGCTGGATGCGATCATCGTCGCGATTCTCGGCGGCGGGCTCGCCGGCCTGTTCCGGCGTCGCGCCGCACCGGCTGTCATCGCCTTCGCTTTCATTGTCGCGGGCATGCTGGCGGTGCCCTCGCCGCTGAGCGCCGAGAGCAGCGATGATTTCGCGATGCGCGCGGTGTCGCAGACCCGCCTCGCTTATGTCGTGACCGGCAACAACGATGTCGATTCGATCGTCAAGGCCGGCATGTCCGGGCTCACGCTGTTTCTCGCGCAGCGCACGGCGCTGGAGGCGGGCGATCCCGTCGGCGTCGATCCGGCGCATGACGAGCTTGCGTTCTTCCCGCTGATCTATTGGCCGATCGTGCCCGGCGCGCCCAAGCCGGCACAGGACGCATTGAACAAGATCGACGCCTATATGAAACAGGGCGGTACCATATTGTTCGACACCCGCGATGCGATCGAGGCCGGCCCGGGCGAAAACGGCGCATCGCAGACGCCGGGCATGCAGACCTTGCGCGATATCTTGTCCTCGCTCGACGTGCCCGAGCTCGAACCGGTGCCGCGCGAGCATGTGTTGACCAAGACGTTTTATCTCTTGCGCGATTTTCCGGGTCGCTTCACCAACGGCCAGACCTGGGTCGAGACCCTGCCGCGCGAGGACGAGGACGAGAGCGCCTCGCGGCCGGCACGCGGCGGCGACGGGGTCTCGCCGATCATCATCTCATCGAACGATCTCGCCGGTGCCTGGGCGATCCGCCCCGACGGCCAGCCTATGCTGCCGCTGACGCCCGGCGAGCCGAAGCAGCGCGAGTTCGCGTTCCGTGCCGGCGTCAACATCGTGATGTACACGCTGACCGGCAACTACAAGGCCGACCAGGTGCATGCGCCGGCACTGATCGAACGACTCGGACAGTAGGTTCGCGCCATGAATTACGGCATCGCGTTTACGCCGCTGGTTCCCTCGATCGTGCTTTGGCTCGCGATCGGGGCCATTGTCGCGATCGCCGCGCTGCTGTTGATCGCGCGTGCACGTGGCGCCGCTGTGCGCGTCGCCGCGCTTTCGCTGATCGCGCTGGCACTTGCCAATCCATCCTTCACGCGCGAGGACCGCGAACCGCTGACGTCCGTCGCCGCGGTCGTGGTCGACAAGAGCCCGAGCCAGAATTTCGGCACCCGGAACAAGGAGACCGCGCAGGCACAGGAGGCACTCGTCGACGCGCTGAAAAAAATAAGGGGCCTCGACGTGCGCGTGGTCGATGCAGGCCAGGCCGACGGCGAGACCGACGGTACTCACCTGTTCAGCGCACTGGCCTCGGCGCTATCGGACGTGCCGATCGATCGCGTCGCCGGCGCCTTCCTGGTCACCGACGGGCGCGTGCACGACATTCCCGCCAACGCCGCAGCCGTCGGCTTCCAGGCGCCGGTGCATGCGCTGATTACCGGCGCAAAGAACGAACGCGACCGCCGCATCGCGATAACAGCCGCCCCCCGTTTCGGCATCGTGGGCCAGACCCAGACCGTGACCTACCGGCTCGACGACCAGGGCGTCACCGGCGAGCGCGCTCGCGTCGCGATCCGCCGCGACGGCGAGGTGATCAGCGAGCGCACATTGCAGAGCGGCCAGACGGCGAGCGTCGACATCGACATCAAGCATGCCGGTCCCAACATTGTCGAGATCGAGGCCTCTCCGCTCGAGGGCGAGCTGACCCCTGTCAACAACCGCGCAGTGGTCGCCATCGACGGCGTACGCGACAAGCTCCGCGTGCTGCTTGTCTCCGGCGAGCCGCATTCGGGCGAGCGTACCTGGCGCAACCTCCTGAAATCCGACGCCAGCGTCGATCTCGTGCATTTCACCATTCTGCGTCCACCGGAGAAGCAGGATGGCACGCCGATCAACGAATTGTCGCTGATCGCGTTTCCGACCCGCGAATTGTTTCAGCAGAAGATCAATGAATTCCAGCTGATCATCTTCGACCGCTACGCTCGCCAGGGCGTGCTGCCGATTGCCTATTTCGACAATATCGCGCGCTATGTCCGCCAGGGCGGCGCGGTCTTGGTGTCGGCCGGCCCCGACTACGCATCCAACACCTCGATCTGGCGCACGCCGCTTGACACGGTGTTGCCGGCGGAGCCGGTCGGCGTGACCGAAAAGCCGTTCTATGCGCACCTCTCCGATGCCGGCAAACGCCATCCGGTGACGCGCGGCCTCGATGGATCCGCGACCGAGCCGCCACATTGGAGCCGGTTCTTCCGCACCGTGGATACCCGCAACGCGACCAGCCTGCCTGTGATGACCGGCGCCGACGGCAAGCCGCTGCTGTTGTTGTCGCGATTCGGCGAGGGCCGCGTGGCGCTCTTGCTCACCGACCACATCTGGCTGTGGGCGCGCGGCTATGAGGGCGGCGGACCGCATCTCGACCTGTTGCGGCGGATGTCGCACTGGCTGATGAAGCAGCCGGATCTCGACGAAGAGGCGCTGCGGCTGCAGGTGCACGGCAAGGATCTCGAAGTGATCCGCCAGACCATGGCCGACAGCGTGCCGCCGGTGAGCTTGACCTCGCCCTCGGGCGCCGTGCGCGAGCTCACGCTTTCGGCCGGCGAGCCCGGTGAATGGCGTACGACAGTTGCCGCAAACGAGCTCGGCCTGTGGCAGGCGAGCGACGGCACGCTGAAGGCCCTGATCAATGTGGGGCCGACCAATCCGAAGGAATTTTCGGAAGTTACCTCGACGAGCGAGATGCTGAAGCCGCTTGCGCAGGCGACCGGCGGCGATGCCAGGCGCGTGATCGACGGCGGCAGCCTCGATATGCCGCGCATCGTCGCGGTGCGTGCTTCCAGCGTATTCCACGGCGACGGCTGGATGGGCGTGAAGATGCGCGACGCGAGCATCGTCAAGGGCGTCGGCGTGCTGCCGATCTTCGCCGGCCTGATCGGCCTGCTGCTCCTGCTCGGCGCCTTCGCTGCGACCTGGCTGCGCGAGGGGCGCTAAAGTTCAGCGCGCCATGTCCCAGTCCGGCCGCACGACGCCCGAAACACCCTCGAATGCGCCGTCAACGAGTTCGGCCACCAGGAGGCGGTTGTAGTCGACCGGCCCCGGCATGATCGCCCTGCCCTTCGGCACGCGCCTGAAGCCGACGCGGCTGTAATAGGGCTCGTCGCCGACCAGGAGCACGAGGCGATGGCCTTTCGCCTTGGCGTCGGCGACGGCTCGCTCAAGCAGCGCGCGGCCGACGCCGCGGCCGCGGAACGGCGGTTCGATCGTCAATGGTCCCAGCAACAGCGCCTTGGTATCGCCGATCGTGATCGGCAGCTGCCGCACCGATCCCACCATGAGCGTGCCGATGCGCGCGGTGTAGGACAGATCGAGCAGATGGCCAACCTGCTCGCGAAGCCGGTAGGCGCTCAGCACGAACCGACCGGGGCCGAACGTGCGCTCATGCAGCCGCTCGATCGCCTGCGCGTCCTGGGCCGTTTCGTGGAGGATGGTGAGAGAAAGTTCGCTCATGCTCCGACGCGCTTAGCATCTGAAGGCGGCGCGGTCCATCGCCCCGGCGCGCGCCAAGGTTGGCGGCATCACGTCTTGTTAACAGGCGGCTGCGACAGATAGGCAAGATGCTTCATCTCCCGCCTTCCCCGCGTGACCGTGTCGAGCACAAGGCCGGACGACACCGACAGCACGGCGACGATCATCAGGCCGGTCGCCAGCACCGCGGTCGGCAAACGTGGGACGAGGCCCTCCTCGAGATAGGTGACGATGATCGGGATCGCGAGCCCAATCGACGCCAGCGCGAGGAATACCCCGATCGCCGTGAAAAAGCGCAGCGGCTTCTCCGAGCGATAGAGTCTCAGGATAGTTCCGAGAATGCGCAATCCGTCGCGGTAGGTGTTGAGCTTGCTGACCGACCCCTCCGGGCGCGCGTAATAGGGTGTATCGACCTCGGCAACCGGCATGGACAGCTCCAGCGCATGCACGGTCAATTCGGTCTCGATCTCGAAACCGTCGGACAGCACCGGGAACGATTTGACGAAGCGCCGCGAGAATACGCGGTAACCTGACAGGACGTCCCTGAAGGCCTGGCCGAACACCGACGACAGGAAGCCCGTCAACATTCGGTTGCCGAGGCGGTGTCCGGGCCGCCAAGCCTCAATCTGCTGATCGACGCGCAGGCCCACCACCATGTCGAGATGCTCGCTCACGAGCTTCTCGATCATGCGCGGCGCGCTCGGGGCGTCGTAGGTCGCATCGCCATCGACCAGCACATAGACGTCGGCATCGATGTCGGCGAACATGCGCCTGACCACGTGCCCCTTGCCCTGGCGGCACTCGCTGCGCACCTCGGCGCCGGCCTGGCGCGCGATCTCGGCCGTGCGGTCCTTTGAATTGTTGTCGTAGACAAAGATGTCGGCCGCCGGCAGCGCCTTGCGGAAGCCGGCGACGACGCTTGCCACCGCCGCCTCCTCATTGAAGCACGGCACCAGGACGGCAACCCGCATCGATGGTGATGTCATCAGGAATATGCCTGTCCGTCTGCGCGACTCATTGCCTGCATATCATGATCGGGCATGGGCTGCCTCTCCGGCAAACCGGCCGTCCACCGCTTCCGCGTCCTGCATCAAGGAAGCAAACAACAGGCTCCACAGCGAGAGTATGGAAATCGGAATCGTGTAGTACGGCGTGAACACGGGGTGGCTCAGGAAGAACGCGAGGTTCACCGCCAGATTCATCGCGGTCAGCAGCGCCACTCTTCGCGTTCCTTGCGCGCCTGTCCGCAGCAGATAGATCGTGCCCGCAATCGCCAGCGCGAGCAGCACGGATTGCGTGTCGGTCAGATATTGCCAAACGATGGCAAACGAGATTTCCGGTGCCACGACGTCGGCGGCGCCATAGGTCGTGGCGAATGGGCTGCCGGCATTGACCGCATTCGACACCAGCGTCGGCGCCAAGCCAAACAGAAACGCCAGCGCAAACAGCGCGCCCTGCAAAGCGACCGAAACCCGGCGGGAGGACACGAGCGCAACGAGGAAGAACAGGAAATATCCTGCCGACAGAAACAGGTTCGGCAGCCGGAAGTCGGCCGCCAACCCCAGCAATGCGCCCAACAGCATCGTAAGCGGGATGCTGTAGGCGTGCTGCTTCGGTTTCAGCCAATGCGGCGTCAGGAAGCCGGCGAGCGCGCACACCGCCATGGTCGGCGCCATCGAATAGCTCGCCTTCGACGGATTGATCATCAGGTAGACGGCAAGGCAACCGAACGCGCCGGAAAGCAGCGTCGCGCGTGTCTTGCGCGCGCGCGATATCGCAAGCAGCGCGAAGCCGAACACGGCAATCGTCGCCAGCGCATAGAGCGTCACCACCTGATGCCCCTGCGGGAACAGTGCCATCAAAAGGCCCGTGCCGGGCGGATACTGGATGACGAACTTCTTAAGCGCCCGCATCGGGGTGTGGCAGGGCGCACTTGTCGCATCGTTCCAGCTCGGGAAGCCGATCTCCTTCAACTTGTTCGTCAGATATCGATCGTCGTCGCGAGAGATATCAGTGTCGAAGCCGGCGAACCCGAAACGCTGGAACAAATGCGCCTGCCGCAAATAGCAGATGTCGTCGAAGACGCCGCGCGCCTCGTTCCAGCGCGACATCGACCACAGATTGCTCGCCAGCACCAGCACGCAAAGCAGGCCGCAGACGGCTTTCAGCAGGCTCATCTTGTCCGGTTGTCCCAAGTCCACTCCAAGTCCACTCCCGGGCGCTCAGCGCCATGTTGCGATCGGCGCCTTGCCGTCGAGCACTTCGGCGATCCGCAACCGGGTGCCTTCAGTGGTCCCGTCCGGCAATGCGGCGGCCTCGAAGAAACCGCACGCCACGATCTCGTGGTTGGGCTCAGGCAAGCGGTCCTGCGTGAATTGCCTGACGACAAACACGGCCACATGATCCCGGCGCGATACGTGACTGTTGAAAAAAACGCCGTGCAGCTCGGCTTCGCCCGCAAGCGCGATGCGTCCCTCCTCGATCAGCTCGCGCCTCAGCGCATCGAAAAAGCTTTCGCCAACCTCGACGCCGCCGCCCGGCAGATGCCACCCGGCGATATAGCTGTGCCTGACCAGGAAAACCCTGTTGTTGCGATCGAGCACCACGCCGCGGACGCCAAGCGTCATGCCGCGGGCGAGCCGCCAATAAAGGTGGAACAGGCGCCGCAGCGCGGGCTCAAGTCCCTTTCGTAACCCTTGCAGATCCATCTCGATCGAATTTCTCTTTCCCTGATCCTTGCGCGAGAGCGGCCCGCTTGCCAATACAGAGCGGCGATGGCCGCCTTCACGCTTGCCCATCTGTCCGATCCGCATTTACCGCCGCTGCCCAAGCCGCGGACCCGCGAGCTCGCCGGCAAACGCGCGCTCGGCTATCTCAACTGGACGCGCAACCGCCACAAATACCACCGGCGGGAGGTGCTGGATGCGCTGATCGCGGACCTGAAGACGCAGGCGCCCGACCACATTGCCGTCACCGGCGATCTCGTCAACCTCGCGCTCGAAGCGGAGTTCGGGCCGTCGCGCGCCTGGCTCGAGAGCGTTGGCCCGCCGGATCGGGTGACGGCCATTCCCGGCAACCACGACACCTACGTCCGCGCCACACAGCACCGGTTCACGCAGGCCTGGGCCGGCTATCTGAACGGCGACGATGCCGCCCATCTCGTGACGTTCCCCTCGCTGCGCCGACGCGGACCGCTGGCGCTGATCAGCTTGTCCTCGGCGGTGCCGACCGCGCCCTTCATGGCGACCGGAACGCTCGGCCGCGCCCAGCTCGACGCGCTGGCGCGCCTGCTGAAAGCGCTCGCCGCCGAGCAGGCCTTTCGTGTGCTGCTGGTGCATCACCCCCTAAGCTCCGACTCCCGCATCAAGCGGCTGACCGACTCGGCCGAGCTGATCGCGCTCCTCAAATTGCATGGCGTCGAGCTCATCCTGCACGGCCACGACCATGTCCACTCCACGATCTGGATCGAGGGTCCGAACGGCGCGATCCCCGCGATCGGCGTGCCGTCGGCCTCTGCGCTCGCCCATGGCCGCCATCCCGCTGCCGCCTATAACCTCTACGCGATCGAGCACGACAACGCCGCCTGGCGCTGCCAGCAGATCGTGCGCGGCATCGACAGCGAGCTCAAGATGCGCGAGATCAGCCGGGTGCGGCTGATCTAGAGGTTCTTCAGCGCGGCAAACAGCGCCAGCGCAAACAGGGCGGCGGCGCCGGCGATGAAGCCGAGGACGAACATCCAGAACGAGCCGCGACGGCGCTTTTGCGGCTCGACCCGCCCGACGAGCGGTTCGGCAGCCAGCGCCTGCTCGCGCTCGATCATGCGGCGGGCAACATAATCGGTCACCGCGCCAACGATCGCGCCCACCTCGTGCGATTCGGCAAGCACCTTGCGGCCATATCGCGTATCCTGCACGAAACGGTAGACCCGCTTGTCGCGCCCCATCACGACATGGGCGACGGCATCGATCCAGAGCCGCGGCGTTTCGCCCTGGCTGATGCCGCGGTCGAGCAGGTCGACGCTGTCGGGCACCTGCGCAAACAGTGGATCGAGCGCCTCGTTGAGAATCTCGAGCCGCGCCACCTCCGCATCGCGCAAATCGACCACGACGCCGGTGCGGTCGGCGGCCTCGATGCGCGCCTTGCGAAGCGCATCGCGCAAGCGCAGAGGACGCTGCTCGCCCGCTCCGCCGCCTCCGCCCGCCTGCGCGTCTGACATTGCTGACCCTTGTCCTGACCGATTTTTGCCCGATCAACCTACCAGCAACCATTCCCTCCGCAAAGATCGTTCGTTCTCAATGGCTTACACAGAGGTGGAAAAGCCGGACGGCCCCACCGGTTTGCACCGGATGGGGCCGCCCGTCCCTGGGCACCTTGTTGTTGAGCATGATCTCAACCAATTTCTCAAGATCATGCTCGCAATACCCGGCCTTGAAACGCCGATCAGGCTGCGGAGCGGTTGGGCTCTTCCACGATCGAGAAGCGCACGCCGGCCTTGTGGCGGTTCTCTTCCGAGACCTCGCGCCAGCAATCTTCGGCCTCTTTACGCGTCTTGAACGGGCCTTTGACCTGGGCCGAGCCTTCCACGAGCTTGTGGAAGTTCATCGAGCCGAACTCACCGCCAATCACCCAGAAATTGCTGCCTTTGGTCATTTGTCAGTCTCCTGTTGCCCGGCTGACCTTGACTCAGCCGCCAGATTTTCACCGTTAGCCGAACTGGTTCATCGTGTTGTGAGCGCCGCCCGCCTTCAGGGCTGCCGCGCCGGCGAAATACTCCTTGTGATCGTCGCCAATATCGGATCCAGCCATGTTCTGATGCTTCACGCAGGCGATACCCTGGCGGATCTCGGCGCGCTGGACGTTCTTCACATAGCCCAGCATGCCCTGCTCGCCGAAGTATTCCCTGGCGAGATTGTCGGTCGACAGCGCCGCCGTGTGATAGGTCGGCAGCGTGATCAGATGGTGGAAGATGCCGGCGCGCTTCGCCGAATCTGCCTGGAAGGTCCGGATACGTTCGTCGGCTTCCTTGGCCAGCGGCGTATCGTCGTATTCCGCCTTCATTAGCTCGGCGCGATTGTACCTGCTGACATCCTGGCCGGCTTCCTTCATCGCGTCGTAGACCTGCCAACGGAAGTTGAGAGTCCAGTTGAATGACGGCGAGTTGTTGTAGGCGAGTTTCGCGTTGGGAACGACCTTGCGAATGCGGTCGACCATCTTGGCGATCTGCTCGATATGCGGCTTCTCGGTCTCGATCCACAGCAGGTCGGCGCCGTTCTGCAGCGAGGTGATGCAGTCGAGCACGCAGCGATCTTCGCCGGTTCCCGGACGGAACTGATAGAGGTTGCTGGGCAGCCGCTTCGGACGCATCATCTTGCCGTTCTGGTTGATGATGACATCGCCGTTCCTTGCATTGGCAGCCGTCACTTCCTCGCAATCCAGGAAGCTGTTGTACTGCTCGCCAATGTCGCCGGGCTTGTGGCTGACGGCGATCTGCTGGGTGAGGCCAGCGCCGAGCGAGTCGGTGCGGGTCACGATGATCCCGTCTTCGACGCCGAGCTCGAGGAACGCGTGGCGGCAGGCGCGGATCTTCGCCAGGAAGACATCATGAGGCACCGTCACCTTGCCGTCCTGGTGACCGCACTGCTTCTCGTCGGAGACCTGGTTTTCGATCTGCAGCGCACAGGCACCCGCCTCGATCATCTTCTTGGCAAGCAGGTAAGTCGCTTCCGCGTTGCCGAAGCCGGCATCGATGTCGGCGATGACAGGCACGACGTGGGTTCGGAAGTTGTCGATCTTTTCGATCAGCGCCTTTTCCTTCTCCCGGTCGCCTGCCTTGCGGGCGGCATCGAGCGCGCGGAAGATATCGTTCAGCTCGCGAGAATCGGCCTGACGCAGGAAGGTGTAGAGCTCTTCGATCAGCGCGGGCACCGAGGTCTTCTCATGCATCGACTGATCGGGCAGCGGTCCGAACTCGGAACGGAGCGCGGCGATCATCCAGCCGGACAGGTACAGATAACGGCGATCGGTCGTGCCGAAATGCTTCTTGACGGAGATCAGCTTCTGCTGGGCGATGAAGCCATGCCAGCAACCCAGCGACTGGGTGTACTTGGTGGGGTCGCCATCATAGGCCGCCATGTCGGCGCGCATCAGCGCCGCGGTGTAGCGAGCGATGTCGAGGCCGGTCTTGAAGCGATTCTGCAAGCGCATGCGCGCCACGGCTTCGGCGGTGATCCCGTTCCAGGTCTCCTTGGTCTTGAGCAGCGATTGTGCCGCCTCAATCTCGCTTTGATAGGAGGCTGGCCCCTGAAGGCCCTGCTCGTTGATCCCGCGCGGTTGGAAGTTCATGTCCGTGATCCTTTCGGTGACCTGCAGCGTTTCTCACCACTCGCCTTCAGTCGACAGTTTTGACAATGCATTGCGAAGTGCATGGCAGGACCTAAACGCGAATCTTCAGGAGGAGTATAGATAGCTTGCATCCGAATGGTGATGTCATGTAACATATACACTTGTCATATATGTAATCTTGTAAATTTTGTCACAGATCAGGTCAGTGAGACTGCCATGCCTGCCGAACCAGGAAAGTGCCGCTTCTCCCTATCCCCGTCCTTGCGGGGAGAGGGTCGGGGTGAGGGGTTATCTCCAGGCATTCGGACTCGCGGAGGGCCCCCCTCACCCGGATCGCATCTGACGATGCGATCCGACCTCTCCCCGCCGGCGGGGCGAGGCGGTCCGAATTTGCGGCACGAGCTGAGGAACTGCCATGCCCTCCGATAGCGGAAAGAAGCTGTTTGTCGGCCCGAGATTTCGCCGCATCCGCCAGCAGCTCGGACTGTCGCAGACCCAGATCGCCGAGGGGCTCGGCATTTCGCCGAGCTACATCAACCTGATCGAGCGCAACCAGCGCCCGGTCACGGCGCAAATTCTGCTCAGGCTCGCGGAAGCCTACGACCTCGATCTGCGCGATCTTGCGACCGCCGACGAGGATCGCTTCTTCGCCGAGCTCAACGAGATCTTTTCCGATCCGCTGTTCCGCCAGATCGACCTGCCCAAGCAGGAGCTGCGCGACCTCGCCGAGCTCTGCCCTGGCGTCACCCATGCGCTGCAGCGGCTTTATGCGGCCTACACTGAGGCGCGGCGCGGCGAGACGCTGGTCGCCGCCCAAATGGCCGACCGCGAGGGCAGCCAGTTCGAAGCCAATCCGATCGAGCGCGTGCGCGAATTGATCGAGGCGAACCGCAATTATTTCGGCGAGCTCGAGCAGGCCGCCGAAAACCTCCGCGACGAGCTCAACGTGCCGGCCGAAGGGCTCTATGCGGCACTTGCCGCGCGCTTGCGCGAAAAACATTCCGTCGTCACCCGCATCATGCCGGTCGACGTGATGCGCGAGACGCTGCGCCGCTTCGACCGCCACCGTCGCCAGCTTCTGATCTCCGAACTGGTCGACGCACCGGGCCGAACCTTCCAGCTCGCGTTCCAGATCGCGCTTGCCGAATGCGGCGCGCAGTTCGAGACCATTCTGGGCCGCGCCGGCACGCTCGACGATGCGCCGCGGCGGCTCTACCGCATTACGCTGGCAAATTATTTTGCAGCCTGCGCGATGATGCCCTACCCGGCTTTCCTTTCGGCCGCCGAAGCTCTGAGCTACGACGTCCATGTTCTGGCCCAGCGCTTCAATTCCGGTTTCGAGCAGGTTTGTCATCGCCTCACCACGCTGTCGCGGCCGAACGCGCGCGGCATTCCCTTCTTCCTGTTGCGCGTCGACAATGCCGGCAATGTCTCAAAACGCTTTTCCTCCGGCACTTTTCCCTTCTCCAAATTCGGCGGCACGTGTCCTTTGTGGAATGTGCATTCGACCTTCGACACGCCCGACCGCCTGTTGAAACAGGTGATCGAGCTCCCCGACGGCACGCGCTATTTTTCGATCGCGCAGATGGTGCGGCGGCCGACCGTGCCGCATCCCCTGCCCCAGCCGCGCTTCGCGATCGGCCTGGGCTGCGAGATCCGCCATGCCTCGCGGCTCGTCTATGCCGCCGGCATGGACCTCGAGAAAGCCGAGGGAACGCCAATCGGCGTCAACTGCCGGCTCTGCGAACGGGAAAATTGCAGCCAGCGCGCCGAGCCGCCGATTACCCGGACCCTGATCCTGGACGAGAATACGCGGCGGGTGTCGTCGTTCGCGTTTTCCAATGCGAGGGAGTTGTAAGCCTTCCGAACGCTTGCCCCAAAGTGACTCCAATCTCGTCGCGATTGTGGCGCGTCCCTCGTGATATCCTGGATGCGAATCAGGAGATGTCGCATGGTTGACAGCAACAGCAGGATCGCCTGGCACCGGGCGCAGCTCAAACGCAATCGCGATGCGCTGAAAAGGCTTGAAGTCACGCTGTACACGATCGGTCACGACAAGCTCGACCAGACGGAGAAGGCGATCGCCGAACTGCGGCGAAAGATCGCCGAGTCCGAAAAATGCGTCTCGGCGCACGACAGGCAGCGCGGCCGCCCGCTGGGCACGGATTTCGGCTGTCTCACCAATGTCAGCTGGGGCACATGGAGCGCCCATAGCGGCCTGCGGTAATTGCTCGGTTCCTATTCGACCTGTCAAACAGCTCGTCGTCGTTGCCTACGACTCTATCGTCATTGCGAGCCAACGGGTCGGCGCCAAGCGCCGCCCGATGACTCGCGAAACAATGACGTGTGGATAGGCATGAATTCGCATTCTCGCGGCGCGATTTGCGCCCGAGTTTGTTGCATCAACGTCCCCCGAAAAACCAGAGGGCGCAGGGAATGCCGGGTGTTGTGCTGCACCCGCAGCCTTGTGTGCGATTGAGAAGAGCACACAAGCGTATTCACCACAGGTAAAGCCGCA